>MAAB01029384.1_pt1 | contig 41358 bp, 39 predicted proteins | sample 1115991 | NCBI WGS metagenome assembly MAAB01 (sample SAMN04961124, study PRJNA320927) | seawater metagenome | isolation source: sample BD02T18 sea water enriched with oil for 18 days | place: USA:Gulf of Mexico | collected 2013-07-27 | reverse complement strand
CGGAATTGGTAGACGCGCTCTTTTCTTATAAAGAGTAGGTTCCAGTAATGCTCGATGCAAGAGTTCAGTCTCTTTAAAAACTGAATGTATGCGGGTTTGGCGGAATTGGTAGACGCGCTGGATTTAGGTTCCAGTATCGCAAGATGTGAGAGTTCAAGTCTCTTGACCCGCACCATTTAAAAAATTCTAGAGAATATAAACACTTCAGTAACAATTAAATAAAGCTCCCTTATCTGCACTAATCATAATACTTCTTAGAAAACTCAGTAAATACTTCAAATGCTAGCCTCCACATAAGACTTAATAGAACGGCTAAACACAGAACTTAAGTTAGATATGTACGGTTCAGTCATCATCAAACAGATAGTCTAAATACCTGTACTTACACTATCCAATTATTTTTATAATTACTCGTTATAACTACAAGCTCCAATATATGTACGATTGATAGTGATATGAAAACGATTTCAGTAATAATTTAATCATGTGAGGGTTCAACTCCCCCCGAGAGGAATTATATTTATATTTATATTTAGATAGTTATCTATAAACCACAAGCATAAGCCAGTGCTTTGTTTTTTATTGTAGTGTTTAGGAAAGGCACTTTATTAACCGCTAATAACGCTAAATTACGTGCGACCTTAATAATTGGTGATGGGTGACTAAAACTAGCGTACAACGCGTCCATAGTAGACATCATGAGTAAGTTCTCTTTACGTCTTACTTGTTCATAGCGCGCTAGTACACTTTCATCATGCCAAACTTCACCATTGCCAATTGCTGTCGCAATAACAAGCTGTAAGGCAATCACATCTTTAAAGCCTAAATTGACTCCCTGCCCTGCCATTGGGTTAATGGTATGAGCAGCATCTCCTAACAACAATACCTGCTTATTCTGATACGTATTAGCATGTCGGCGTGTTAATGGAAAATCACCTTTAGCAAGTACCTTAATATCACCTAACTGTTTTGGGAATGATTTCAGTATTTCTTGCTGTAATTGACTGTTAGATAACGAGGCTAGTCGGGTAATTTCATCACGTTGATGATACCAAACTAAAGAGGCATACCCGCCCAACGAACTTTGTCCGGGCAGCGGTAAAAAAGCGACCGGACCTGTAGGGGAAAATTGTTGCCAAGTAATATCTTGCTGACATAGTGATGTTTCTACGTTAATCAACATAGCGGACTGTTGATAATCCCACCCTGTCATACCAATAGCTGACATTTCTCTTACTTTAGATTGAGCACCATCAGCACCAATAACAAGATTTGCCGTTAACTTATTATTGATTAGTGTTAACGTCGCTTTGTTATTATCTTGCTCTAAGGAAATTAAACTTTCTGGACAGAAGGTACGAATATTACTCAGGGAAGTTACTTGCTGCCATAGAGCAAGTTGAATTAAACGGTTTTCAACGATATGTCCTAAGTGAGTTTGTTCAATATCATCGGCATTAAACTCAGTGTAAGCACTTTCGTGTTCCCAAACACCTAAACGTTTATAAGGGCAAGTACGCCACTGGGTAACTTGTTGCCAAGCGCCAACTTGGTCGAGTAAGTTCTGTGAAGCTAAAGAGATAGCCGATACCCGTAAATCAAGTGCTTGCTCCGTTGAAAAGTCTTTGGGTGAGAACTTTTCTACCAAAGCTACCTGTAAACCAAGTTGTGCTAAGGTCAGCGCACTTGCTGCACCAACCATACCACCACCAACAACGACACAATCAAAATGTTCCATACTTTAACGTTCACAACAAAACCCAAATAGAGTGTTATTTTACCCAAGCACAAAGCTAATTTCGACCAATTTATTGTTTTATCGGTCTATTCATTTTTACCTAACCACTTAGGTTTATTACCGACTTGTTGGCATAAGGTAATCAATTCTGTGGCTATTATTGGCTTGGAGATCAAATACCCTTGACCATAATCACAGCCTAATGAGCGCAGGTAATCATAATGCTGTTGCGTTTCAATACCTTCGCCAACAAGTTTCAACGATAAGCTGTGTCCAATTAACACCACGGCCTCAACTAAACTTGCATCTGTTTTATCATCAATAGCTCCCTCAATAAAGGAGCGGTCTATCTTCAACACATCAATAGGAAAGTGCTTTAGATAACTTAACGATGAATAGCCGGTACCAAAATCATCCATATGAATCGAGACCCCTAAATCTCGTATTTCTTGCAGGGTATTAATCATTTCTTGTGAATTATCCATCAATAAACTTTCAGTTATTTCAACTTTCAAGCATGACGGTTCAATATTATTAACGGTCAATGCCTCACTTATCACTTCTTTTATCGGGGTTTGACTCGTTTGCTTACACTGTCTACTCGAGATATTCACAGCAACTTGCAATTTTAGTCCAAGATCAAGCCAATGCCTTAAATCAGCGCACGCTTGCTCAACTACCCATTGACCAATAGGCTCAATTAAACCTGTTTCTTCCGCTATTTCAATAAAATCATCTGGGTATATCAAACCTTTGTTAGGATGTTGCCAACGAATGAGGGCTTCCACACCGACAATTTCGCCACTGTCCATAGATACTACAGGTTGATAATGCAATACAAACTCTTTTTGTTTAATTGCTTGCCTTAACGCCTGTTCAATATACATGCGTTTGCTGACCGCTTCATTCATGCTCTTAATGAAGAATTGAAAAGTATTTCGACCAGCAGCTTTTGCTTGATACATTGCAGTATCAGCGTTTTTCAGCAAAAATTCCGCACTAGCACCGTCATTGGGAGCAATAGTAACGCCCACACTCGCTGACACTACAGCTTCGTTATTACCACTTAAAAGAAATGGCATGGCTAATTTCTCCAGAATTTTTTTTACGACACGCTCGACAGCAAAGCGGTTAGGCAGGCCGACCAGTAACACAACAAACTCATCGCCACTGTTATGCCCCCAAGTATCATTCACATTTTTAAAACGATCTAAGTCGATGAACAATAGAGCAATCTCACCATGACTGCTCTTAATTTCATTCAGTTCGTTACGTAACCTATCTATGCATAAATCACGATTAGGTAAGCCCGTGAGAGAGTCATAGTTAGCTTGTAGCCAAATATCTTCCTCATACTTTTTATGCTTAGTAATATCAGAGAATAAACTAATATATTGCAGCGGCTGACCATTTTGGTCTCTAACCACAGAAATGGCTAAAAATTCAGGGTAAATCTCACCCGTTTTTCTTTTATTCCAAATCTCTCCTTGCCAACTATTATCTTGCTCTAGGGCTTGCCACATTTGTTGATAAAAACGACTATCGTGTCTCCCTGAATTAAGTATACTGGGCGACTTACCTAAAACTTCTTCTATGCCATAACCACTGATATGAGAAAATGCAGGATTGACCATTTCAATCTCATTATTTGCATTAGTAATCATAATTGCTTCTGAAGCATATTTGAAAACTGCCGCTGATATTTTTTGCTCTCCTTCAGACTTACTGCGCTCAGCCAACATTTTATTAAAAGCAATCACCATGTCAGTTATTTCATCATGACCTCTAACGCTAAGTGGTTGGTTAAACTTATGTTCAAGCTGCATTGTCGTCATAGCGTGGCTAATATAATTAATTTTTCTAATGATGCGTTTAACCACTAAAAATGAGAAATACAATGAAATTATAAAGACCAAAATGAATATGGCGATGTAGAGTACAAGCTTTTCAATGGCTTTTTGTTCTTCATTGTTGGCTAATTGCTGTATATCAGAAAGGATGTGATCACTAATCTCTCTAAACTTATCTATTCTTGCTGTGGACAACTGCCACCATAATTCAGTATCAAGGCCAATTTCACTATGTTGTAGCTGTTTTATGGCGGTAACAGTGTCACTATCATCAATGCGAACCTCTTTATCTATTTGTTCTGCATTATGTCCTTTTTTTCTTGATGAACGTGCCAGTAAAATATGCTGATAGTAACGGTTAATCGTTTGTTCTATGGTATAAATAGATTTTTTATCATTCTCTGTTAAATTGCTGATTTTATTAAAATCCACTATATGCTTTTGCGTTATAGCTAATGCCTTCAAAAAGCTTTCAAGATAACGGGGTTCACCTCTTAATATATAGTTTTTAAAATCATGTATTAAGCCACCATAACCAATTTCTCGCTCTAAACGTGCCAGTTGTTCAGTGCGAATTAACTTTTCATCGAGTAGCTCTCTAATAGCCAATATTTGCTGATTATTTTCTGAGTTAAGTTGGCGCTGTAACCATTGTTGATGATGTGATTGTGACACTGAAAATAAATCACTGATGAATTTTGTCTGTGCATCCCCATAAGAGATCACCTGTTGGAGTTGTCTTGCATTCAATTGTGAAGCATTTAATATAGCATTTAATGAGCGCGCTCTTGCCCTGACTTTTCTTGTAAGTTGAGTAAATTAAGAAAATCGACACTTGCACGGCTTTGTTCCGGATTATTAAGTTGCACCTGTATTTGTAATATTAGCCGTAATAATTGCTCAATAAACCCAGAGTAATAAGAAAAAATAACTATTGCTTTTATAGGCATCAACTTTTTTACGCTCATGTGCTAATTCGCTAGCCCTTGTTAAGCTTTTTTGCAGCTCTATTTTAATCATATCTTGGTTGGCAATACTTTTCAGCTGTAAATATGTCAATTCGATACGCTGAATAAAATCAATATAGTGTTTTATATCTAGATCTGTCTTCTCTCTTTGTTTTTGTAATTCAACTAATTTTGTCGAATTCGCTTTATCGATGACACCGCTAGATAAGCCACGCTCTTTTTGGAGTTCATAGATTAATTTAGTAACTTGACTCGATATAGCGATAGACAAGTTTGCTTGACGAGCTTGCTTTATAGCATCTAAATAGTCACTGGCATGGTTAATTCCAAGGAATAATATGATGCACCAAGGCAGCAATAAGAAAGTCTTTAGTCGCGTACGTATACTAAAATCACAAGCAAGCTTTTTGAACATTGCAGTAATGGTCCTTATCTCTAATAAAGGAAACAGCAAAGTGTATTAGGCGGATGCTAACATGACTTTTCAAATGAAAATTTGTTTCATATCAAGATAGTCAGACAATGCTTGTGTGTTGCTACGTTTCAGTTATAGTAAATCACCAACGTATTGAGGTTAATAGATAAAATAACCTTCTCTGCGATGGACAACGTACTTATAAATACTAAAACATACATATAAAATTATTTAATTCATCAGTAAGGAAGCACTATGTCTGTAGCATCAAAGAAATCAACCATGGAAATTAATACCGAAGAAAAGCGTTTAAGTAAGGATATTAATCTAGTTTATGATTTTACCGAAAAGCCTAACAGAACGAATTTAAAAGCTAAGAGTGATAGAGCCGTTGTTGCCAAACTACGCGCTGACTTGGTATTGCCGAACAATAAAATTTTAACCGTAGATATAGATTTTGACAGTACAAGCGGCTACCATGACAACACTATGTTGGTTATGGATGACTTTGGTGTTGAAATGCTAGTCACAGCCTTCGCGGTAAAATACGGTCAGCCATTTGCTGATAAAATATCTAACGCTTGGGCTGAGAAAAAACATCAAGATGATCCACGAAAACCCACTTATTTACTGGTACAAAAACCAACCATTCATGACGGCTTGCCGCAAGTTTTTGTCGCCTGTGGAGAAAAAGAGCACAATAAAATTAAGCCACAAAGTATCGTTTGATATCCTGCTAAATAAAATGTTCAAGGCTAAACTTTCTATACTTATTATGTTTAGCTTCTTATGTGTTAGCTTTTTAAGTGAAGCTAACAATGCAACATCGATTAAAACCCTAAGTAACGTTAATAAAATTATCCAAGACAAGGACGGTTTTATCTGGTTAGCTGGTCAACAAGGGTTAACGCGCGTTGATGCCAATAGTAATATTACTTTTTCGCTCAGTAATCAAGAATGGCCACTGCCATATTCTTGGATACATAATATGAGCCTTATTGATGACAAGCTTTTACTTGCCACAGAAACTCACGGTTTATGGTTATTTCACACCCAAACCGGTACTGTTACAAAAATTCCTGTTGATATTCCACGGCAGAACCACTTTGATGCAGTAATGTTTAAAGATCAGTATTACATCAATGCCCCAAATAAATTGTATCGATTTAACCCTAGTACTAAAGAAACTAATATTATTGAAAGTACTATTAGTATTGAACATCTTGTTCATAATCAAAAACACCTATACATATCGAATGAAAAAGGCTTATTTCAATTAAAAGGTGACCGCCTTTCTAATATCATTAATGAGCCGATTACTGCATTAACGGCGATATCTAATGCCGTGATAGCCGTCACATCAAACAAGATTTACCGCTTATCCGATAACGGCGTAATATCGAGTATAAGACATAATGAGACCATCCATGGGCTAACTAAAGCGTTTGATAGTGATGCTTTTTTTACGGTAAATAAAAAAAACATTATCAACAAATATAATGGTCTGACACTTTCAACAATTCCTCATAACTATGAACAGAGCAAAACCCTTCGCATTAGAGACATGTTTCATGATGCATCGGGAGTTTTATGGTTAGTAAGTAATCAAGGCGTTGAGCAAGTTAACGAGAATTACATTACTAATCATGAAGTTATATTTGACATCCCAATCAATGCAAATGAAATAAAATTATTTGATAATGAAATAATTATTGGCAGCTACGGTGCTGGTTTACAAAACTTCTTAAAACCTATATTTAAACCAAGTGTAAATACTGCTTTCACTAAAAAAGGCCTAAAAATATTTGATGCAATAGAGGTAAACGAAAATCTATACATAGCAAGCGTTGATGGCTTGTGGCGCTATGATAAAAAAAAAGAAAAAGTTAGTAAACTGAAGATTATTGCCGATCAACTTGTATTAAAGCTTAAGTATAAAAACAACTTACTCTACATAGCCACTTATGATGATGGCCTCTATATCTATGACTTAAATAGTAAAAAGACCATTAATCATATCGATATTAAAAAGGGTTTGTTGAGCCCTGAGGTTATTGATGTATTACCATTAGAGGGAGGTAAAATATGGATTGCTAACAGCAAACATATTAGCATTTACGAACAAGCAACCAACGTGATGACAACACTTAAGTCGCCAAATAAAAGTAAAGTAGTTTCATTTATTTTAGCTGACAACAAAATTTTTGCCGCAACACTTGGCGATGGAATTTTAGTGTTTAATCTACAAGGTGACTTATTAGCTCAGCTTTCTAAAGATCATAGCTTCACCGAAATGATATCAATTAATGGTGACGTTTGGGCATCTGGCCAACCCGGTTTATATCGTATATCACCAAAAAACTATCAAGTTACCATGATAGAGAATACTCAACAATATTCATTTGTCAGTAGTATGTTAGTCAAAGATGACACCCTTTATGCCATTCACTACAGTGGTATTTTGGCACTCGCTTTATCTGAACAAAAGCAGTTCAACCCGAATGTTATTATCAGCAAAACAACTATTTCTGGTAAGGCTTATTTACTTAATAAAACTATTGAGATAGACAGTGGTAACGATGTCATCACCTTTGACTTGGCTAGTTTAGACTACCGCCCAGGGTTAGCGAAAAAATATCAGTACCGAATTAATAATAGCCAATGGCAGAAAATTAGTAATAACCAATTAACCTTAACGGGACTGGCTTCAGGTCATTATAATGTTGAAATTATGGCAACCAATAGCTTAGGGCATTGGAGTGATGTAAAAGCTTATACTGAGATAGATGTCGCCTACCCTTGGTACTGGACGGCTGAACTGAGGTTTTTTTATGTGGCATTGCTATTATTTATCATATTATTAACGTCTTGGTTACTCTATCTGCGGACAAAATCAATTAAGCATATTCATCATTTGCTCAAAGATGATATGAGGAATTACGGGCGGTTGATGAAAACTCTTCAACGTAATTTACAACTGACCTCGACATCACTAGAAAATAATGAAATAGATGAAAGTAAGCAATTGGTTGAAAAAAGCTTATTAGTACTTAAAGAAACGATTCAGACACAAGAGCCAGATAATTTAGAAGGTAAGAGCTTAGCAATCGCAATTCCTTTTTTAGCTGATTATATCCACACTAAGTACGAAGTTAAATTACACATCACTCTAGACGACAAGGTAGATAGCTTCAATTATGAGTTAAGGGCTGATGTATATAAGGTGATATTTGAAGCGATAATGTCCGCCATTTTTAAAAGTGAGGCAAAAAAATTTAGTCTGACTTTAAAAGAAGTAAAACAAAAACTATGGCTCACTGTGATTAGCGACAGTGACTCTTTTAATCAGCTCAGTAGCAAAGTTAACTTCGACCTCGCGAGTTATACTATTCGACAAATATGCACTAAACACCATGCTTCGCTCAATACTTTTAAGGATGATGAAAACAGTAGTCAGCTTGTTATTAGCTTCCCATTAATGGTCTTAAATTAGCTCATTTGCTTGCAAGTAAAAAATATAATGCAGACATTTACTTATTCATTCGAAATTATCGGCTAATTGGTATAAAATACGCCTCCTTTTATCTGTACTGGTCTTACTTAGGTATTTTCCAGTACAATTTTGTGTGCAAAGAGTGAAGTAATGAGTAAAAAGCTATATATCAAAACTTGGGGCTGTCAGATGAACGAGTATGACTCGCAGAAGATGGCAGAATTGTTGGATTCAACTCATGGTTTCTCGTTGGTTGAAGAAGCTGAACAAGCTGATGTTATTTTACTTAATACCTGCTCTATTCGTGAGAAAGCACAGGAAAAAGTATTTCATCAACTCGGCCGCTGGAAGCGCTTAAAAGATACTAAGCCTGAATTACTTATTGGAGTTGGTGGTTGTGTTGCCTCACAAGAAGGTGACTCTATCCGTAAACGTGCGCCATTTGTTGATATGGTATTTGGTCCGCAAACACTGCATCGTTTACCTGAAATGCTGAATCAATTACAGCATTCAAAGAGCCCGATTATTGATGTGAGCTTTCCTGAAATTGAAAAATTCGACAGTTTGCCTGAGCCTAAAGCCGACGGTGCTAGCGCTTTTGTTTCTATTATGGAAGGTTGTAGTAAATACTGTACTTTCTGTGTGGTGCCATACACGCGTGGTGAAGAAGTCAGTCGCCCTCTTGATGATGTTTTATATGAAATAGCGCAGCTAGCTGAGCAAGGTGTACGTGAAGTAAACCTATTAGGTCAAAATGTTAATGCTTATCGTGGTGAAACACACGACGGTAGCATTTGTCGCTTTGCGGATTTAGTCCGTTTAGTGGCAACGATTGATGGTATTGACCGTATTCGTTATACCACTTCTCACCCGGTTGAATTTACTGACGACATCATAGAAGCCTATGCTGATGTTCCTGAGTTAGTAAATCACTTACATCTTCCCGTTCAAAGTGGTTGTGACCGCATTTTAACGCAAATGAAGCGTGGCCATACCGCCATCGAATATAAGTCTCAAGTACGTAAATTGAAAAAAGTACGTCCTGAACTATCAATGTCTTCAGATTTCATTATCGGTTTCCCCGGGGAAAGTGATGAAGATTTTAACGACACCATGAACCTAATTAAAGCAGTAGATTTTGACATAAGTTTTAGTTTTATCTATAGCGCTCGTCCTGGGACTCCCGCAGCAGACTTACCGGATGATATTAGTGACCAAACGAAGAAAGACCGTTTAAAGTTATTACAAGACCAAATAACGCACCAAGCATTACGCATTGCTAGACAAATGCTTAATACTGAACAGCGTGTTCTTGTTGAAGGTCCTTCAAGAAAAAACCCTATGGAATTACGTGGTAAAACTGAAAATAACCGTACGGTTAACTTTGTTGCCCCTCATAGTGTTATTGGTCAATTTGTCGATATCAAAATAACCGATGTTATTGCTAACTCTTTACGTGGTGATTTAGTACGTGAGGAAAAAGATATGGGCTTACGCATTGCCCATTCTCCAGCAGATATTTTGGCAAATAATCACCACACGGCAACGCCAAGTAACCTTGATGAGCTAGGTGTGGGTACTTATACACCATAGCAGCCGTACTAAGTCGTATTAAGCGGCATTCAGTACTATTAATATAATAAAGCGGAAATGAATTTGACCACAGCAACGACTAAACTAACCAAAGAAGTTTTCAGTTTGACACCTGTAGACAACCATAGACAAGCCAATTTATGTGGCCCTATGGACGATAACTTAAAAACGATTGAACGCCGTTTAGGTGTTGAGATAAGTTACCGTGGCCATGAGTTTACTGTCGTTGGCAAGCCGAAAAACCGTCTATCTGTGGTTAAAATTCTAAAAGATCTTTATCTTGAGAGCCTAATCGTTAAAGGAAAAGGCAAGATAATAACGCCTGAAATGGTACATTTAGCCATTTTAGAAGCTGATTGTCTTGAGCAAGAACAACTTAGCAATAAAATACCGTCAGAGTTAGAGAAACAAATCGATAGCCAGTTAGGTAAAAAATTCGATGACATGGTAACCATTAAAACTAAACGTGGTGTTGTTAAACCGCGTAATGGTAATCAACAGGCCTATGTACAAAACATAATAACAAGTGATATTAGTTTTGGTGTCGGTGTTGCTGGTACGGGTAAAACTTACTTAGCGGTTGCCTGCGCAGTAGATGCTCTAGAGCGTCAAGAAGTACGTCGTATTTTACTCACCAGACCCGCTGTAGAAGCGGGTGAAAAGTTAGGCTTCTTACCTGGAGATTTATCCCAAAAGATAGATCCTTATTTAAGACCGCTATATGATGCACTCTTTGAAATGCTTGGCTTTGAAAGAGTTGAAAAACTCATAGAACGTAATGTCATCGAAATTGCACCACTGGCTTATATGCGCGGTAGAACCCTTAATGACGCTTTTATTATTTTAGATGAAAGTCAAAATACCACAGTAGAACAAATGAAAATGTTCCTAACACGTATTGGCTTTAACTCTCGCGCGGTTATTACCGGTGATATTACCCAAGTTGATTTACCTCGTCATCAAATGTCAGGTCTTCGTCATGCTGTTGAAGTTTTACAAGATATCAATGGAATTAGTTTTAACTTCTTCCAATCAAAAGACGTTGTTCGTCATCCAGTCGTTGCTCGAGTTATTGATGCCTACGACAGCCACGATCAAAAAGTAAACAGAGAAAATCAAGAGAAAAAACAGGCTAAACAAAAAACTAATGATGATAGCGATATAAGCTAATGACTCATGTAATAGATCTTCAAATTGCCTGTACAGCCACCGAACTTCCAACTGAAGAACAATTCCAGCTATGGGTTGATACTGCCTTAGCCGAAGTAAGCAGTAACCTAAGTCAAGAATTTGAACTCACCATTCGCTTAGTCAACGCTGAAGAAAGCCAGCAGTTAAATAATCAATATAGAAGTAAGAATAAACCAACCAATGTATTATCTTTTCCTTTTGAAGTACCCGATGGTATCGAACTTAACCTATTAGGCGACTTGATTATTTGCATTGAAGTAATGAAACAAGAAGCCAAAGAACAAAACAAAGCCTTGTTTGATCATTGGGCGCACCTTGTTATTCATGGTTGCTTGCATTTAGTTGGCTTTGATCATATAAGTGATAGCGAAGCATTGGAAATGGAATCTATTGAGATTACAATTTTAGAAAAATTAGGGGTTACTAATCCTTACTTAGAACAATAAAATACTAATTAACAACGATAAAGAACACTTTACGCATGTTATAAATAAGAAACGCTATAACAGACTTATACGCCTAATAAAGGAATACAAATAGCTCTATGAGCGATGACACCCCCCACTCGAGTAACGGCTCAGCTAATAAATCATTTTTGCATAAAGTTATGCAAGTTTTAACGCCAGAGCCGAAAAACAAAGGTCAATTGGTTGATATACTCAATGATGCCCAAGAGCGAGATTTGATCAACCCTGAAACTCAACAAATGATTAAAGGCGTTTTAGACGTATCAGAAATGCGCGTTCGAGATATTATGATCCCGCGTTCGCAAATGGTTACTATTGATATAAACCATAGCCTTGAAGAGTTTTTACCTATCATTTTAGAGTCTGGTCACTCACGTTTCCCCGTTGTAAATGAAGATATCGATCACGTTGATGGTATTTTGTTAGCAAAAGACCTACTCGCATTCGGCTTTAACCCTCAACATGATAATTTTAGCTTAAGCGATATTATTCGACCTGCCATTATTGTACCTGAAAGTAAAAAAGTTGAGCCTTTATTAAAAGAGTTTCGTTCTAACCGTTATCATATGGCTATTGTTGTTGATGAGTATGGTGGCGTTTCTGGTGTTATTACCATCGAAGATATTTTAGAACAAATTGTTGGTGAGATTGAAGATGAAACCGACGATGAAATTGAAGAAGAGATTAAGCATCTAGCTGGTAATGTTTATTTAGTAAAAGCCCTTACCGAGCTTAGTGATTTCAATGATTACTTTAATTGTGACTTTAATGAAAGTGACGCTGATACTATTGGTGGTATTGTTTTACGTCAATTTAACCATATGCCACAAAAAGGTGAATTATTTAGCTTAGGCAACTTTGAGTTTAAAGTATTGGTGGCTGATAGTAGGCGCATGCAAATGCTACAAGTGAGTGTTGATAAAAGCCACGAAATAAATGGTAAAATAAGTGACTAAGTCCAGTAAAGTTTCTGTATTTCAATCAATAAAAAACAAACTAACATCGCCAAGTAATTGGCTCTGTTTTCTCAGTGGATTTTTCTTGGTTTTTGCTTATGCGCCATTCTCTTTATGGTGGTTGTCATTAACTTTACCTAGCATAATGTTATACCAAATTAGGCATGCTTCCCCTAAATTAGCCGCTAAAAAAATGGCTCTATTTGCCTTTGGTTGGTTTAGCAGTGGCATTAGTTGGGTTCATGTCAGTATTGACCAATTTGGTGGCTTACCACTGATATTCTCTATATTATTGATGTTAGCTTTATGTGCCTATCTCTCATTATTCCCAGTACTTTCAGCTTACTTAACAGCAAGATTATCTAAAAATAACCGCGTGAATTTATGGTTATTACCTCCTTTTTGGTTATTTTGTGAGTATTTGCGCTCGGTCATATTAACAGGCTTTCCATGGCTATCACTTGGCTATAGCCAAATAGATAGCCCACTAGCCAGCTTTGCACCTGTTATAGGTGAAGTCGGCCTTACCGGAATTATTTTACTTTTAAATATTTGCTGGGTTAAGGTTTACTGTGTTTTATCTGATTTACGCAATAAAAAAAATCAAACCAATGCAGTGCCTATCACACGTAAAAATTTAGTGATTCCGTTAGCCTTAGCAGTCAGTACTATGCTGATATGTGTGATACTTACTCAAATAACTTGGAGTCAATTATCAGGTAAATCAGCTAAAATAGCGCTTATCCAAGGTAATATCCCCCAATCGGTGAAATGGCAGCCAGAGCAAGAATGGCCTACCATGTTAAAATATTTAGATTTAACACGGGTCAACTATGATGCTGATATCATTGTTTGGCCCGAATCTGCCATTCCTGCCTTAGAGCCCGCTGTACAGGATTATTTAAGCACAGTGAACCGCTCGGCAATGTTAAATAACAGTACGGTGATTACGGGGTTACTAAACTATAACTTTGAAAGTAAAGAATACTTTAATGCCTTACTTGTTCTAGGAAGAAAGAATAGCGATGATGAACAAGGTTATTCTTACAATCACAGTAATAGATACTATAAAAGCCACTTATTGCCTATTGGTGAATTTGTACCTTTTCAAGACTTACTTCGTCCTATCGCGCCATTTTTTAACTTACCTCAGTCATCTTTCACTGCGGGTAACTATGTACAGCCAAATTTAGTAGCCAATGGCTTACATATTTTACCGCTGAACTGTTTTGAGATAGTTTTTCCAATGCAGTTAGCTGCCAACTTTACTAATGATACCGATATGATATTAACGGTTAGTAATGATGCGTGGTTTGGTGACTCTCATGGTCCACATCAACACTTTGAAATAGCCCGCATGCGCGCATTAGAGTTTGGTCGCCCCCTAGTAAGAGCAACAAACAACGGCGTTACTGGCATAATAAATCATTTAGGTGAAGTTACCGCAATTGCACCACAATTTGAAGAGGTTGTGCTTAAGGGCAAAGTAGGGTTTGTTACGGGTGATACACCCTACAGTCAATGGCCTAATTTAACTTTATGGTTAATGATACTTATGCCATTGGCTTTGATGAAAGCTTTTAAGTTTTAGTGCTTAACTCTACTACCTAACTTTAGCACCTAATTTTAGCACCTAATTTTTGTAATCGGCTATATGCTAAGCTTTAGTCTGAAGTGAAATAAATAAAGTGAGCTGATAGCACACTTTATTTATTTCAGTCAAACTATCTTGTTTGTTTTGGATGCAATGAGGTTTTGTTACGTCCAGTTTCTTTTGAACGATACAAAGCTGCATCTGCACATTCAATCCAAGCTTCATGACTTTTAATACTCTCGTCTACTTCAGCAACACCAATACTAATAGTGTATTTAATATCAATATCATTGTAAGTTACCGTCGCATCAGCGACTTCTTTTCGAAGTCTTTCAGCAAATACATAGGCACTTTTAAGTGGAGTGTCCGACAATAAAATAGCAAATTCTTCACCACCATAACGCCCACAAATATCGGTTTCTCTGACATGATGTCGTATCAAGCCTGAAATATGACGAATAACGTCATCACCAACAGTATGCCCATAAGTATCATTAACATTTTTAAAGTGATCGATATCAATCATCACTAAGGAGCTTGCATGCTGACTACGACTCCAGCGTTTATGCTCCGCTAACAAGCATGACTCCCAGTGTGTTCGATTAAACAATTTTGTCAGGCCGTCAGTTTGACTTAATATAGCCAGCTCTTCATTCGCTTTTTTCAAGCTTAGTTTGTGCACTGCATTATCCGTTACATCATAAACGAGTAAACATAAGTGGCTTACTTCCCCGGTAGCAGACATTAACGGAATAAACGTAGTATTTTGATACATAAACTCAGCGCTACCGGTAACGGGGCGGTAACTTTCAAACTTGAATAAATAGGGTCTTTGCTCCCATATAGTAAAGGCTTTATTTTTAAGCAAAAAAACTGACTCAGCCTTACGAGTAAACCAATCCTGTGGGATCTCTTTAAAGAGATCAAAAATTAACTGACCTTTTACTTCACGAGGTAATAAACCACTGTGATTTTCCATAAAACCATTAAATATTTGAATGGTGAACTCTTTATCAAGTACAACTAGACCAACATCAATGTTATGCAACATTTCCATTAGCCAATGTAGCTCATTTAATTGTGATTTTTCTAACGTCATAACCAATTCCTGTCATCGCTTAATCGCGCTAACTCCATTACCAATTTTTTTAGCAATGAGTTAATCAATCAAATAGGCCAATTTATTATTAAGTGTTTGCATCGATTTCTCGGTAAAGAGTAATAATAAATCACACTTTATTGGGTAGTTCTCTATGCTATAGCTAATTTCTATTGCCAGTGTTTTTTTCCATTTACTGGCATTATTCGCAATTAAGTCAGATATTTTTCTATGTTGTCCTAATACTTCGGGATGTCCCTGACTAAATTGAATATCAAGCTGTTCTGACACCCCTTTTAAACAAGCCCCAATCAAGACATTAGCCAAATCCATTAATAACTCTAATTCAGTACCCATATCAGCATCGTATTGATAGTTCATCAGTGAAGCGACGTCTTTGAAACTTGAATCGTTAAGGATCAGTAGCGCTTCACCAGAAATACCTGCGCTGATAAAACCTTGACAGATACCAGAGGTACTTTCATGGTTTTCAATATCTTTCAACGCCATACGAAGCTCACTCACTTCGATAAAGTTAACATTGGGAATAGGTAACTCGACAAAGACATTGAGTAAACGCGCAAGTAAATCCCCTGCTCGCCCCATTGCCACATTCGCTATTTCTTGATAACAATCACGCATATCAGCTGAAAGTGTGATTTCTGGCTCATCAACTTCAGGTTCAGGCTCACTAGCAACTTGAGGGACAATAATTGGAGTAACTGCCGGCTTCACCACAGTTTTGACTACAGAGTTTTTTTCTGGAAGAACAGCTTTACAGATTGGCGTATTATCTAGTATTTCATGTTCTTGATGGCTCGTTGGTGTGTCATTAGAGAAAACCCCATAAGAGGAAAGAACTTTAGTGAGAATATCTTTGTTGATAGGTTTTTGGATAAAACCTAATGCCCCTAAACTGGTGACACGTTGATGTGCTTCAGGTTGAATATCACCTGATATTACAATGGTAAGTGTGGGTAAATCTTGCGCTAAAATAGCTTCCAGTACTTGATATCCATCCATTATCGGCATATTAAGATCAAGTAAAAGTACATCACCTTTCCCTGCCTTTATCGCCTCAATTCCCTCTTCCCCATTAGCAGCAAAACTTATCTCGACATCCCAACCATCGGGTAATGAGCGCGCCACTTGTTTTCGCGCCATATTAGAATCATCACAAATTAATAATTTAGTGGTCATATTAATTTTAAGCCTTACATAAACAGTAACAACAGCTAAATAAAAGATACTTAGCTTCTATTGATAACCATAGAGTATCCAATGTAAAACACAATGAAAAAGTTCTATTTATAGAATTATTATCGCTAAACGGCTACTATCAGCTCACCCTAACCATTATTTTCAATACATTATGAATTTTCCTACTTCAAACATCACCTTATGTGCTTTTTTTATCACCAGTATGGCTATTGCTTTCAATAGTCATAGCGACACTTTTGGCTTAAATGAACTTCAATCAACACAGAATCTTGTCAAAGCAGGAGACAAATACGTCACTCTTCTAGGACAACAAGTTAGCGTGGGTGAGCAAGCCCCGCAATTTAAAGTCGTTGATAAAAACTTTGCGCCAGTAACATTAAAGGATTTTCAAGGACAAACCTTACTCATCTCAGTTGTACCCAGCTTAGATACTGGCGTGTGTTCTATTCAAACAAAGCGATTCAATGAAGAGGCAGCAAAGTTACCTAAAAACATTACAATTTTAACCATCAGTAATGATTTGCCTTTTGCTCAAAAACGTTTTTGTGATGTTGAAAAAGTCGATGGCATTAAAGTTCTCTCTGATTCAGTTTGGCGAGAGTTTGGTGCTAGCTATGGTTTGTTGATAAAAGATATGGGGCTACTTACTAGAGCAATATTTATCATAAATGACCAAGGAAAGATTGTTTACAAAGAGCTTGTCGCTAACATATCTCAGCATCCTAATTATGATAAAGCATTAGCTAAAGTTAGATATACAGCACCCGTTATTGTTTTGGATGCCGAGACCATCATAGAAAAAACCGAAAAATAAATAAAAACATAACACCAACAAAAACAACACCTTAAATAAAAATCCATATGTTTTTAATATTTATTCTTGAAAAATGTGTAAACAATCCCATCTTTAATTGTGTAGTCGCCGTAAGGGGCTACACAACAAAAATTGCCTGTTCATTGTGAAAGGCAGCATTGTTTTAACTAAAAACGTTTTCGTAGTTCTACTCTAGGCAATATTTTTTTGCTAGGGACTAACTCTATTTAAAACGCTATTTTTTTTAAAATAATATTCATTTTATTGCTATATTTTAGGATAACTTTTTATGCGTAACTCTACAGATTTCAGCCCACTTTATCGTTCATTTATTGGTTTTGACCACCTAGCTAGTTTAATCGATAAAGCTTCCCAACCAGGTAAACAATCATCATATCCGCCATATAACATTGAGTTATTGGCCGAAAATCAATATCGAATCACTATGGCTGTTGCCGGTTTTAGTCAGGAAGATATTGATATTGAATCTAAACACAATGGCTTAGTCATTGTTGGAACCAAACAAGCAACAGTAAACCCGAACCAAGAAAGCAATTCAGCTCCTCGTCAGTTCTTACATCAGGGCATTGCAGAGCGAAACTTCGAACGTAAATTCCAGCTTGGCGAACACGTCAAAGTCATTGGCGCTTTTATGGAAAACGGTTTATTACACGTTGATTTAGAACGAGAGATACCTGAAGCATTAAAAGCACGTAAGATTGCCATTAATGGTAAAAGCTTATTGAATAAGGATTCCTAAGTAAATCATGTTTCTCCTTTTGTTTTTTTTGCCCAGTCTTTGACTGGGCTTTTTTGTTTTAAGTCTTTTAATTCTCGCCAAGTAAGCAATTAATTTACTTGCTATAAAATTGCTCGACTATTAAAACTCAAGTGAAAATAAAATCTCTGATAAATCAGGTTGCCATTGAAAATCTTTTAATTTTATTCGACTACCAAGCACAACGACCTGCTCATCTTGCAAATGATGCTTTTGCTTTTCAAAGTAGTCACTACCTACTGGAAAGGAGATCTTACCTTGTGAGTTAATCACTCTAAACCAAGGTACTGCTTGTCCACGCCAGCCATCTTTAGGCACTTTCCCTAACGCCTTACCGACAAGACGCGCTTTACCTGGTAAGCCAGCCAAATCAGCAATTTGTCCATAACAAGCAACCTTGCCATGAGGAATTAACTGTACCGTTTGCCATATTTGTTGATAATGAGGATTTAGCATAGCGAGTTATTACTTTTCAAGTTTTTAATTATCTAATGAATTACGGTATCATAGCTGCACAAGTAAAAACAACGCGAGTGGTCAACAGACCCTAGGAAGCAATATGAAAATTTGGGTTGATGCTGACGCCTGTCCAGTGGTGATCAAAGAGATATTATTTAAAGCAGCAGATAGAACAAAAATAGTCATGACCTTTGTCGCTAACCATCATATTCGTATTCCTCCATCACCTTATACATCATTTATGCAAGTGAGTAGTGGTTTTGATGTGGCTGACGATGAAATAGTTAAACGTATTGAAGCCAGTGATTTAGTTATCACCAGTGATATTCCACTGGCAGATGAAGTTATCGATAAAGGAGGAATTGCCCTAAGTCCACGCGGTGAGCTGTATACTAAAGAGAATATAAAATCACGACTCAATATTCGCGACTTTATGGATACCATGCGCGCTAGTGGTGTAAATACTGGTGGGCCGCCAGCATTAAACCAGACAGATAGGCAAAATTTTGCTAATCACCTTGACCGTATTATTACCCAGTTTAAAAAGTCTCAATAAATAGCTCTGGTGTAAATCAATAAAGGCAGGGACTTAAACAAGTACCTGCCTTTTTAAATCGTCAATAACGACTATAGATTACGTTGACTCATTTACTTTTTATTAGTGGTTTATTTTCGAGTAACAGCGTTTTTATTTCAGCAAGCTCTGCTTCAAGTTTTTCTATCTGTGCACGACTAGCCGGCTCAGCACCGTCACCACTTTCGCCATGTTGCTCGGCACGAAATTGATCATGCTCTTGGCTCATTACTTCTAATACCGTACCCACCATCATATTTAAGAAGATAAAGGCGGTTAAAAATATAAAGGTTAAATAATAAATCCAACTTAATGGATAAACGGCCATTGTTTCGTACATGACATCTGTCCAATCTTCAAAAGTAGCCACACGAAATAAGGTCAACATAGAGATAGATACATCGCCCCATAATACTTCGTTAATTGGATGGAAGTACATACTACCAATGGCCGCATAGATATAGAAAATTACAAACATGAGTAACGCGATATACCCCATGCGAGGTATCGCTTTGAGTAATGCATTAATCAATAAGCGCAATTCTGGCACCATTGATACCAAGCGTAAAACACGGAATACTCTTAGTAAACGAGCAAGTAATACCCCAGAGCCACCCGAAGGAATTAGACTACCTACAACAATAACAGTATCAAATATATTCCAGCCATTTTTAAAAAAAACTTTCTTCTCGGGACAAGCTAAATAACGAATCGAAATTTCTACCGCAAAAAATACCGTTACCACCACATCCATTAACAATAAAATAGCGACTGCATTAGAAGACAAATTATGGGTTTTTGCCCCTATCAAAAGAGCTGATAATAAAATAACCGCAATAACAATACCTTGAAATATTTTACTATTGTCAATTTTTCTTAATTGGCGCTGAGCCTTTAGTACCAAACTACTCATTATCTTACCCCAACAGCAGCATCACTTACGTGCGGGTTACTGCGACGCTCTTGTCCAAATGTACTCATTGGTCCATGACCAGGGATAAAACGAACATCATCACCTAAGCTAAATAGATTTTCACGAATCGAATGAATTAAAGTCGCATGATCTCCACGAGGAAAATCAGTGCGACCGATTGAGCCACTAAATAATACATCACCTACTTGTGCAAGTTTGGAGTCGCGATGGAAAAAGACTATATGCCCAGGTGTGTGACCTGGACAAAAATAAACTTCTAAGGTTATATTGCCAAAACTGACTGTATCATTTTGCTCCAAAAAACGGTTGGAAGTAAATTTCTCTGCATAAGAAAATGCACTACCAAACATTTGTTTCTGATCTTCAATTTTATCTATCCAAAATAAGTCTTCTTTATGTGGTCCTTCAATAACCACATCAAAAAAATTGGCTAAAGCATGAGTAGCACCTGCATGGTCGATATGAGCATGGGTTATTAATATTTTTTCAAGACTTAAGCCGTGCTTAGAAATGGCTGCTTTGATCTTCTCTATATCGCCACCAGGATCAACTACCGCAGCTTGATTAGTTTCACTACACCAAAATAAAGTACAATTTTGCGCAAAAGGCGTTACGGGGATAATTTCATGCTTTAACATAACTTGCTCTTCAATGATTACTATTTACAAAATGACAGGATTGTATCATATTTTCCGCCCTAATATTGCTAGCAAAAATGTAACAAAAGCAATGAAAATACTTCCCCTAAGCGCCTTAACTCGGTAAGCTTTGCGCAACTAACTTTTAACGACTACTCACTATTTATGACCACCACTGCTTCTCGTGATTCTTTTCATTCTCGTCTTGGTTTTGTTCTGGCTGCAGCTGGGGCTGCTATAGGCTTAGGTAATATCTGGGCATTCCCTACTCAAGCAGCAAATAATGGCGGTGGGGCATTTTTAGTTGTTTATTTAGCTGTTACTTTTTTACTTGCTTTACCTGCTCTTTATGCGGAAATTTATATTGGTAATCAAGCACAAACAAATCCAGTATCTGCCTTAGCTAACGCTTGTGGTAAACGTTTTAAAAAACTAGGTCTTTCTGCCGGAGTTATCGGTATTATTGGCGCTATGATGATGCTAAGTTTTTACACCATAGTAGCCGGTTGGATGCTAGCTCATGCCCTAGCATCATTGGCTGAATTAGCCGGCTTGATGGATTTATCACTATGGCTTTCTACTTCAAGCACAATGCGCAATGTCATTTTTACTCCCATATTTATCGTTCTCGGTGCAGCTATCGTGCATCAAGGCGTGCACAGCGGCATTGAACGTTGGTCCGCGCGATTAATGCCAATGCTATTAGTAATGCTAATTGGTTTAATAATCTATATATTACAACAAGAAGGTGCTGCACAAGGAGTTGAGCTCTATTTAGTGCCCGATTTTAGCCAAGTTACTGAGCCGAAACTGATTATATCTGCCATGGGGCAAGCCTTTTTCTCTCTCGCGATAGGTGTAGGCGCTATGATGGCTTATGGCTCTTATATGCCTAAGGGGCAAAGTGTTGGTAAGTTAGTCCTGTCAATAACTTTACTTGATACGTTTATTGCATTTATTGCTGGCTTATTAATTATTCCAGCACTTTTTGTCGCACAACATGCTGGACAAGAAGTATTCGTTGATGGTCACCTTATCGGCGAAGGTCAACTTATTTTTAATATTTTACCTACACTATTTAGCTCTATGGGCAATATTGGTTTACTGGTTTCTTTTGCTTTTTTTGCTTTATTATCAATTGCTGCCCTTACCTCTACTATTTCATCAACTGAGGTTCCTGTCGCTTATCTAATTGAAGATAAAGCGATGACAAGAAAACGCGCTACTTGGTTAATTTCTGGTATCGTTTTTATTAGCAGCATGCTGCTCATCGCCTTTTTTGAACAACTCTTTGGCTTAGTGATTCAGCTACTCACCACCATTTTACAACCTCTGATGTCATTATTTTACTTTATTGTTGTAGGTTGGTTATGGAAACGGGGCAATCAGCTAACCGATATTGCTCAATTAAACCAGCACATCACTTTAAAGTTATTAGGCTTCTATTTGCGCTTTGTCTGCCCGGTATTATTGGTGGTTGTTTTTGTGAATGTGGCTTTTTAATCACTATATTCAGAGTATGAAGTGCAGAGTATAAATTGCTTCTATACCCAAACCAGATGAGATGTTTGGGTAAAAGTGCAGCAGTAACTTAATTAAACTGAAGATACTTGAAGTGATGTTTGGTAAACGCTTACTCATTATTATTAATGTTGCGGATATCAGTTATCTGTTATTGATATTTAAGGTAAATAGCCTCTATTCTACCATTAGCAGTTAACTCTTCAATTACCTCATCAACTGAGTTTCTAAGCGCCTCATCTTTAAAGGCCATATGTGAATATACGTCAGGCCATAATCTATGTATGGTAAAATCGTTGACATCTATCTGGGCTTCATTTTTATAACGTTTACTCGTTAAGTCATGTAAAAAAATATGGATATCACCAATACGGACATCCTTCTGGCCAGCAACCATCATATAAGTTGTATCTTTAGGCTGTGAATGCTCACTGTATTGTGGATTAGCAAGCGCCATTTCCTTAAAGTCTGCTCCAAGTAACTCTTTAGCTCCTTGATAGGCCGCAATAGACACACCTTTTAGATCTTCAACCTTATTCAAATCTAATTTCGCTGAATTTTTAGATACTGCAACATCAGTAAACCGAAAGATTGGTGATGATAAAAACGCATCAACTTTTGAGTCTGAAAATATATTACATGCGACATCAATTCGCTTACCTGAATTAATTTCATGCAATAACCTATGATTACTCATATAGATAAATTTCACACTATAATCGGGTAGTTGCTTAAATATCTCTTCGGTGATTTCAATAAACAGCCCTTGTTGCTCTTCTTCAACAAAAAACGGCGGAAAATTACCTACTCCTATTTTTATCTCTTGCTTAGCCATTATCAAATTTGATGAAAATAATAATGAGACTAAAAGCAAGCGGGACAATATTTTAATCATAATTGTACAAACCACTAATAAATCCTTATATGAACGAGTATAAACCAAGTAATTAAAAAGGCTAACATTTAAAATTATTGATAACGCCTTCATCGTTACTAGGGTCTATTGAACTTTCGCGGTTAAATTTTGTTCGCCTATTTTAAGAGAGTAAAGCGCTTTAATCGCGGCGAATAGTATTTAGCCTAGTCACTCTAAGCATGTACTACTCAAGTAATTCTAAAGACTCTTTATCAACAAGGTCTACCTGCTCTATTTTCTCAAAACGACTCGATATTTTATCTGCAGAAGTATGAATTTGCTTCACATCTGTTGCCGCTTGGTCAATATGCTTGGCTAGGTTAGCAAAACGTCCTTTAAAGCGATTGAAGTCTTGTGCCAAATCAGATAAATGCGCCTGAATAATATGTATTTGCTGACGCGTTGCCTCATCTTTAAGCACCGAACGTGCGGTTGTTAATATAGCCATTAACGTTGTCGGAGATGTCAGCCAAACGCGTTTTTTATTCGCATAGTCAACCAGATCACTTTGATGCCCATGAATTTCAGCAAAAATAGCTTCTGCTGGAATAAACATAATGGCACCATCGGCAGTTTCGTTATCAATCAGGTATTTATCACTAATATCATTGATATGCTTTTTGATATCAATTTTAAACTGACGCAGAGCTGATTTCCGTTCAGTTTCATGGGTTTCAAAGTCCATCATTTTACGATAACTCTCTAACGGAAATTTTGAATCAACAACCACATTACCTGTCGGTTTAGGTAAAAAAAGCACACAGTCGGCAATTTTACCGTTTGATAAGGTATGTTGAAGTTTGAAGCTTTGCTCAGGCAATACGTTTCTGATCAGACTATTTAATTGCACTTCACCAAAAGCTCCACGTGAGCGCTTATCATTAAGAACTTCTTGCAGACTGACCACATTAGTAGAAAGCTCGGTAATTTTCTTCTGAGCATCATCAATCAACGCCAATCGTTGTAAAATATCACTAAACGTTTTAGTAGTTTTTTCAAAGCCTTCAGCCAGTCGTTTTTCAACTTGGCCGCTTATTTCTTGTAATCGTTTATCGGTCGCTTGCGTTAAACTATCAATGCGTTTGCTCATTTGATCACTGCTTTGTGCCAAGGTTTTCGCTAATTCTTCTCGGTTAGCTTGACCGGTATTATTTAAATGATTAATCACCTGATCTAATGACTGCCCCTGTTTAGTGGCAAGTTGAGTTTGCAATTCATTAATTTGCCTCATAAGCTTAATGCGTAAATCAGCCATTTGTTGTTCAATATTATTTGCTAGCTGTAATTGTTGTTTATCTTGTAGTTGAGTAAATTTCTGTAAAAACTGCGTCTGTAATTGCTGAACTTGCTGACTGACTAACTCAGTAGTGTGTTGCTGAATACGGCTTTCTTGCTTACTCAATCGCACTAAGATTAGGATGAGTAGTATTGTTAGCGTAAAAAAGGCTAACGCTGGCAGCCAAGTTAATAGTAATTGCTGTTGTTCAAGTGTAAAAATCATTGGTTATCAATCTCAAAAGATGTTTTCTTAAGGGTGCTCATGCACGACACTGTAAATATTACCAGTATACATTAATAAAACAAGAGATTAAAAAGAGAAAAAGCAAAGCTTAGAACACATGTACAGATGAACACAAAGCAGATATATATATCCATGACTATACTCAAGTTAGTTTTTAACTATCAGAGCAATAATATGAATAAAAACACTAACTCCTTGAATAAGCCATTGAATTTCAGCTCAATTTTAACTTTACCTTTGTTATTGCCAATTATGATAACAACTTTGGTCAGTTGTTCTAAAGCAACACCAGTGCCAGTAGGAGAATGTGACGTTGTAGTCAGCCATGTAAAGTCAGTGCTTAAAAATAACGCACCAAGTAAATCAAAAATGCTCAAACAATGTAAAGCCGCTACAGATGAAGCCAGAGGCTGTGTTATGGCGGCAGATAAGCCAATGAAAATATTACAGTGTGATTTTTAACTAATACTTTATCTCGAATATATTTACTTAACCTATCTTATTGCCCTAATGCTATTTTGTCAGCACAGGCTTTTAACGCTGGCAAAATGTCTGATAATAACTGCTCTTTATCCGTTTGTGACACATGTGTACTAATGCTAAGCGCCGCGATAACATCACCCGCACTATCACTAACAGGCACGGCAATAGAAGTTAGACCAAGCTCAAGTTCCTGCTCTACAACTGAATACCCTTGTTGCTTCACTTGCGAAATATTTTCCATTAAATGGGCTTTATCAATTAACGTATATTCAGTATGTTTTTTTAGCGCCGACTTATCTAGAAATGTATCAAGCTCCACTTTAGGTAGTTCTGCTAATAACACTCGCCCTAAAGATGTTGCAAAAGCAGGTAAGCGAGTACCCACATTTAAGCTAATTGACATGATACGTTTTGTAGTTGCAACACGGGCAACATAAACCACATCGTCTCCTTCGAGTACTGCGGCAGAGCAGGATTCATTAAGTTGCTCAACTAATTGCTGCATCAAAGGCTTGCCATGTTGCCAAATATCTTGTGTTAAAAGGTATGAAAAGCCTAAATTAAGTACCTTCGCCGTTAACGAAAATTGTTTATTAGTTTGCTTAGCATAACCTTCACTAACTAAGGTGAGTAAAAAGCGCCTTGCTGCTGCTCGCGTATAACCTGTGGCAGTTGCAACCTCAGACAAGGTCATAGAAGGTCTATCTTGATTAAACGCCTGAATAACGACTAAGCCTTTAAGTAGAGACTGAACTATTTCGGATGGTTTCACCTTAACTTGATCATCATCATGTTTTCCTTGTTCTATCTTTGACATTCAATATTCTCAACCTTACACTGAAGTTCGACATACTAACAAGTGTTCGTAATGCGCACAATTTGTTTTTTGGCTTTTCCTTATTACAATTTATACAGGATTAAGTCCTTAATTTACGTGAATATGAGTTATGCAAAATGATAGATAAAAGAATCGCAAGTTGTGCCAATGCAGTTGCCAACATAAAAGACGGCGATACCCTAATGATTGGCGGCTTTGGTGAAGCGGGTAGTCCGATAGAATTAATTCACGCATTAATAGATCACGGAGCAAAAAACTTAACAGTAATTAATAACAATACCGGTAGTGGCCGTGTTGGTTTAGCCGCGCTAATTGAGAATGGCCAAGTAGCTAAAATGATCTGCTCCTATCCACGCACCGCTAACTCATTAGTTTTTCCAGAGCTATATCGTAGTGGAAAAATTGAATTAGAACTGGTACCACAAGGTACCTTAGCCGAGCGTATTCGTGCTGGTGGTGCAGGCATCCCTGCCTTTTTCACTAAAACCTCAGTTGGCACGCCGTTGGCTGAGGGTAAAGAGCTTCGCAACTTTGAAGGTGAAAATTATGTAATGGAGCGCAGCTTAAAAGCTGACTTTTCCCTCATCAAAGCCAAACAAGCCGATAGATACGGTAACTTAACCTTTAACAAAACCGCCCGTAACTTCGCTCCCAATATGGCAATGGCTGCTAAAAACACATTAGTTCAAGTCAATGAGATAGTTGAATTGGGGGATATTGATCCCGAAAATGTCATTACACCCGGTATTTTTGTTAATGCATTAATTGAAGTGACGCAACCACAACAGGAATCCCAACTGGTACAAAACGGTATGTCTTACCCTGAAATTAATAGTGCCAAAAAAATAAACCAGGGAGTAAAAGAAGTATGATCCAAATAACGAAAAAACACGATATAGAGACTGTTACCAGAATTGGTTGGAGCCGAGAGCAAATGGCGCAACGCTGTGCCCAAGATATTGAAGATGGCAGTTATGTAAACCTTGGCATAGGTATTCCTGAAAAGGTAGCTCAATATGTCCCTGATGGTAGGGAGGTTATTTACCACACCGAAAACGGTTTACTTGGTATGGGCAATTCCCCCAGCGCCGACGAGCTTGACCCCGATTTAATCAATGCTGGTAAAAAGCCCGTTACCGCAATTGCTGGTGCCTCTTATTTTCATCATGGTGACAGCTTTGCCATGATCCGTGGTAATCACATTGATGTTTGCGTATTAGGTGCAATGCAAGTATCTCAGGCAGGTGATTTAGCCAACTGGTCAACCGGTGATGCTGATGCTATTCCTGCCGTGGGCGGTGCAATGGATTTAGTTGCTGGCGTTAAAACTATCTTCATCATTACTCAACACACCACCAAAACAGGGTCGGCTAAAATATTAACAAAATGCACTTTTCCCCTTACCGGACAAAAGGTGGTTAATCGAATTTACACTGACTTATGTGTCATTGATGTTACTTCCAAGGGTTTAGTTTTGATTGAATTAGCACCCGGCATTAGTTTTGAATATGTACAAAAACGTACCGGTGCAACTTTGTACAGCGCAGCGAGTTTGACTACTAACGCAGCTGAGAATACTTCAAATAAGGCGCAATCATAATGGCTAACAAAAGCGAAAAATTATTTAACCAAGCGCTGAAAGTATTACCTGGCGGTGTTAGTCGCAATACTATTTTTAGAAAGCCGTACCCATTTTATGCCGATAAAGGTAAAGGCTGTTATCTTACTGATGTTGAAGGGGTAACTCGCATAGATTTTGCTAATAACATGGCCTCATTAATTCATGGTCACGCCTACCCTGCTATTGTTGATGCGGTATCAGCACAACTCGCTAAAGGCAGCTGTTTTACCATGGCGACTGAAGTTGAAATTAACTATGCCCAGTTATTATGCGACCGAGTACCGAGTTTTGATAAAATCAGGTTTGTGAACTCAGGGACCGAAGCAGTAATGGCTATGTTAAAGGCATCACGTGCTTATACCGGCAAAGCTAAAATAGCCAAAGTAGAAGGGGCTTATCACGGCTCTTACGATTATGCAGAAGTGAGTCAAACAGCAAACCCAAGTAATTGGGGCGAAGTTGATAAACCAAACAGTAGCGCTGTCGCAAAAGGGACACCGCCAAAAGCATTGGAAGACGTTGTGGTGATCCCCTTTAATGACCCTGAGCGCGCGATTAAAATCTTAGATCAGCATAAAGATGAAATTGCCTGTGTTTTAGTTGATTTACTACCGCACCGAGTGGGTTTAATTCCCGCCAGCAATGCCTTTATCAATGCTCTACATAAGTGGACATGTGAACATAGTTCACTGTTAGTATTCGATGAAGTTATTACCTTTAGAACGAATTACAGCGGCGCACAGCAAAACTACGATGTTAGCCCTGATTTGACGGCTTTGGGAAAAGTTATTGGTGGCGGTTTCCCTACTGGTGCCCTAGCAGGCTCAAATAAGGTAATGAAAGTACTCGATCCAACCGAGCCCAAAGTATTACTGCCACATTCAGGTACTTTCTCGGCAAACCCAATTACCATGACCGCTGGTTTAATCGCGATGAAGGATTTCGACCAAACTGCTGTAACTAAGCTTAATGACTTGGCAATATATGCTAAAGAAGGTATAACTCAAGCCATCGCTGATACTGGTATCGGCGCTTGTATTACTGGCGCTGGTAGTATGTTTAGAATACATTTGAAAGCACAGCCACCAAAAAATTATCGAGAAGCCTATGTTGATAAAGCAGAAGGCCAATTAATTACTAAACTACTCGATTATTTATTCGATAATGGCATTATGATGATAAATACTTGCTCAGCAACGTTATCAACCGCTATGGGTAAAAAAGAAATCGACCATTTAGTTAGTGTTTTGAAAGATGCCTTTGAAATGTTAAAGCCAGAGATGACTAAGTAATATTTTAGCTTTAAAAGTAAAGAAATAGGATTCCCGATTAGAATATTCGGGAATGACGACACCAAAAAATTGATAAAGTAGCTAAAATATCTCAAAGATAATTGAGAGGTTTTCTAGGAAAATGCACGGAGTTGACGCTAGTCAATGAGTACTTTTGACAACGAAAACACTCAATTAGCAAAGAGTATATTTAGTTGCTTAGGAAATAAAATATGAAAGACGTATATATCTGTGATGGTGTCAGAACACCCATTGGAAAATATGCTGGTGCTTTGTCTTCAGTGCGAGCTGATGACTTAGCAGCTATTCCACTTAAAGCACTAAAAGACAGAAATCCAATATTAGACCTAACTCAAGTAGATGATGTTATTTTAGGTTGTGCAAATCAAGCAGGAGAAGACAATCGTAACGTCTCTCGTATGGCACTTTTATTAGCGGGTTATCCTACCCAAGTTGCTGGTTGCACCATCAACCGTTTATGTGGCTCAGGCATGAATGCTATTGCAATGGCAACAAACGCTATTAAAGCGGGTGAAAGTGAAATATTAATTGCTGGGGGCATTGAAAGCATGTCACGCGCACCTTTGGTAATGGCAAAAGCACAAACCGCTTTTTCACGTAACGTCGAATTGTTTGATAGCACATTAGGCTGGCGCTTTGTTAATCAAAAATTACATACCGCCTACGGCACAGACTCTATGCCTGAAACGGCAGAAAATGTTGCTGAGCAATTTGGCATTAGCCGTGAAGCTCAAGATAAATTCGCTTTTTCGAGTCAAAACAAAGCCAAAGCAGCACAAGACAATGGCTTATTTGCAGAAGAAATAGTTCCTGTGGTTATCCCACAGCGACGTGGTGATGATGTCATCGTTGAACAAGATGAGCACTTACGCTTAAGTCCATTAGAAAAACTGGCAACGCTCAAAGCACCTTTTAGAGAAGGCGGCTCAGTCACCGCAGGTAATACCTCTGGTGTTAATGATGGTGCTGCCGCGGTTATTCTCGCCACTAAAGAAGCAGCCCTAGCTAATGGTTTAACGCCAAAGGCGAAAATACTTGGCTCTGCTGTTATTGGCGTTACCCCTGAAATTATGGGCATCGGACCAGCACCCGCGAGTGCTAAACTGTTAAAGCGTTTAGGTCTTAGTATTGATGATATGGATATTATTGAATTCAATGAAGCTTTTGCTGCCCAAGCGCTTGCCAGCGCCCGTGAGCTTGGCCTTAAGGATGACGATAAACGTTTGAACCCGCAAGGTGGTGCTATTGCATTGGGTCATCCACTGGGTATGAGTGGTACTCGTTTATTAATTACAGCCACTAAACAGCTTGAACGTAGCGGTAAACGTTATGCACTTTGCGCTATGTGTGTTGGTGTCGGTCAAGGTATTGCTATGGTTATTGAAAGAGTATAGTAAAAAAGGCAGTGGACAATGAAAAATAACAAAGAGTAAAGCAATCACTGATTAACACTCTTTGTTATTTTAAATACCATTACGGTTAATTAACCAAACGCCCTCTTATGAGCCTAGTTTAATTAGTATTTTCCAATTGTCTTATTTAGCCATGCGGTAATTAAATATGACGAAATAGAATCTCCACTACTCATTTTATACTGCACGGATTCAGAGTTATCATTTACCGTGCTATTCAAGCAAAAACCCTGAAGTTGTTCGCGCGAAAACCACTGCGCATCTTCTAAATCATCTTGGCTGATATCAATTTTTTCTGATGTTGCAACGGCGGTAAAACCTAACATAATTGAAGCGGGGAATGGCCAAGGTTGTGAGGCAATGTACTCTGGTTTTTCAGCAATAATTGCAGCTTCTTCAACGACCTCTCGGATCACTGCTTGTTCAAGAGTTTCACCTGGGTCAACAAAACCTGCCAGGGTTGAATATATGCCCTGCGCCCAACTAGCCTGACGTCCTAATAAACAACGGGCAATACCATCGTCAAACATTTTCTCTACTAGCATAATTACCGCAGGATCGGTGCGCGGAAAGGTCATATTTCGACATTCAGAACATCGTCTGGCATGCCCTGCTTCTACTGAACGATTAGCATGCCCACATTGGCCACAAAATTGATGGCTTATATGCCAATGAACTAACCCTTTAGCAATTGCTAATATTGAAGCATCAATAGCTGATAAATTGGCAGTGACTTTTCTCAGCCCTTGCCATTGACCCATTTCACTTAATTCTTCTTGAGTAGAGAAACGCAGTTTATTAAAGTCGATGGCAAAAATAGAAATAGCATTAAACTTATTATTATCCAATTCTCCTCTACCTAAGTTTCCTTTACCTAAGTAAATGCAGCTATCAACACTTAATGTTGGCAGCTGTGCCTTACTTAAATAGATTGGGACAAGCGCCTCCGCTTTACTAAAAAGACTCATGCCATCATTAATCACACAAAATAAAGACTTTTCATGATTAAACTCAGTACTCAACCAGCGTTTGTTCTTTCGCTGGTTTGTACATCGGTCTAACGGCATATTGCCATAGGCTAATGTCATGATTTACTTTCTTCCTTAAGTATTTTTGCCCATTGTGAAGACCAATCACCTAACGGAGAAATAATTTCAAATAAGTCTATACCTTGGGGGGATAGTTGATAACCAGCTTGTTGGCTTTCAATAAGCTTTAGTTTCTTTAGTTCTTTTAAGCGAGTATTTAACAAAGTAGGAGAAATTTTCTCACAGCGCTGCTGCAATTCTCTAAATGTAGCAGGACCACTATGTAAATTCCAAATAATGCCTAATGCCCATGTTCGTCCAAGTAAATCGAGTAACGCCATGATTGGCTTACCGGTTTTAGAGCCTCGCACTTGTGCGCCTGGCAGTGGTATTGTCATCGTTGTTCCTGCATTAACAAAAATACAATTGAAAATATTGCGAATACAATTATGCTACATTATTTGTAGCAATTTTGCTATCACAACAAAGAATAACTAGAGTAATAAATCTCACTTACTAATACTATTTAATATACCTTCCTTAACTAATTATTTGATTAACCTTTAATTCCTTATTCGCTATTTCCATATAGTGAATAGGTAAATAAATATCAAATTGACTACCTTGACCAACTTTTGAACTGACATCAATATGACCGTGGTGATCTTCAATGATAGACCTTACGATATGAAGTCCTAAACCAGTACCTTTACCCACAGGTTTAGTGGTAAAAAAAGGGTCAAAAATATTTTTCAAATTATCTTGGCTAATGCCTGAGCCATCATCTTCAAAACGGATATTAATCTCTTGTTCAACAATACGCGACGATATACAAATACTGCCTTTAGTTTCAATGGCATGTGAGGCATTTACCAGCATATTAATAAAAACCTGTAATAATTTTTGTGGGAAGCCAATAACGTTAGCATTTGCTGTTAAGCGTTTAGTAATTTCTACTTTGTATTTAAGTTCATTGGCAACTAGGGTAAGACTTTTCTCGATTAACTCATCAATGGATATTTCTTCAGGTAGTTTATCGTCAATATGAGTGTAATTACCTAAATCTTTGATAATCTTACTTACTCTTGCCGCCCCTTCTAATGTAGAGGTAATCAGTGGCTCAATATCATCAAGAATAAAAGCTAAGTCTTCTTGTTGATAAAGTGTTTGTGCACTACTTTCTTCAGAGCCTAGTGTTAACTCTGTATGTGATAGTTTGATATAAGTCATTAGCGGTTTAAAATAGTCATTAAGTACATCTAGATTACTGCGAATATAACCAACTGGATTATTGATTTCATGGGCAATACCTGCGGATAATTGACCAATAGAGGCAAGTTTTTCTGCATTTATCAGCTGCTCGCTTAATAAAGACAATGCTTTCTGGTCATTTTTCCTTTCATTAATATCATTTAGGGTAATTAAATAATTAACTGAACATTTGATAACTATTTTCCGTCCAGAGAATTCAATATGAGGGTTTTCGAATCTTGGTGAAAGTAGGGATTCCTCCATATTTTTTATAACAATTTCACTATCAAAATTTCCATCTAGCGTTGCTAATGCCGGCACAAAATAAAATACATCTTTATCAATAATGTCTGCTTTATTACTCAGAAATAATTTTTCAGTTTCTGTATTACATTCTTTGATCACCCCGTCTTCATTAACAAGCATTACCGCGCAAGGGATGGTATCCATAATTATATTTGCTTTGTCGTTTGCTCTTATAACGTTTAGTCGCTCTTGTTCGGCTTTCTTTTTTTCAATAGTAATGTGCTGGGTAAATTTCTGAATAGCACTTGATAACTCTTTGACCTCAGTAGGTGCCCTACGTTGCCTAAACTCAACAATCGCTTCACCTTCCATAGGTCCCTGAGCTAAAGCAGTAATGTTTTCGATAGGTTTTACTATATATTTACTAAAAAAACTGACTATTATTAAAATAAAAAACAAATACAAGGAAACGACAAAAATCACCAAGGTGGTAAAGTTATCTGTTGCTACTTTAGCCTGCTTATTCAATGCGTTATTTTCACGAAATACTTGTTCAGATAACAGTTCTAAATCACTAACATATTTCGTAGTTACCTTGTCGGATTCGGCAACTGTTGTTTGCCAAAGCCTGGTTTCTTGTATAGATATTTTTGAAAACATATTGACGATATCATCATTTAGTTGAATAGCCGCGATCAAGGCATGTACTAAATTTTTACCATCGGTATTAGATATCTTCATTTCAACAGATGTGAGGATCTTCTTAAGCTGTGTCGATTGGTCTTTTATACCTTTTGCTAAATAGGTTTGCCGACCAGAAAAGAGTAGATCTTGTGTCGTTAACCAAAGCTTCGACATAGTGAAAGTATGATTGACTGTTTGTACTAACAAGCGTGACTCATAATGTGCACGTGATAATTGTTCAACTTTTTGATATTGATGCCAAAGGCTTGCAAAAATAATCACACCAGACAATAACGTGGTTATTGCTAATAGTTGATTATAATTCGAAATTTTCATCATTAATGGCCATTGTTAGATTATAGGAATAAATCGTTATTACTATCATAGCCGAGTGAATTAGAATGTTCGACTCTGAGTTCGCTTAGACAGAACTAGAGTTTTTTCAATTCATCTCCCCACAATATCTCAGTTAGCAGTAGAGTTTTCAATGCGCACCTTAACACCACATTCGCTAACTCAGGGGCATTTTGTGCTTTTTCCAACACGTATTTATTTGCTGTAATACCGTCATTACTTAAAAGCTGTTTCAATTCTTGATAATTTTTACCAATGAAAATATCCTTAAAATCACTACCTTCTGCAATTTTCTTATTTTGGGGGCTTCTACAGCGTTGAAAAGTAAAGTTGCTTACCCTTAAATTTTTATCAATCGCCCATACTATTTCTACCAATCCCCAATCACTTTGCTCTGATCTCACATGAACATAACCTAATGCATTTTTACCGAGCATAGCAATATACAAAGTATGCTGCCCTAACTCACTAAAATGTAAATCATTACTCGGTAGTGCAATTTGCACCTGAGCACGCGTATTATCATCTACCGTTTTAACAATTGATAACTGATTAGTTTTTTGCGGATAAAGCTTTGCTATCTGTGAAACAGGATCACGTAAGGAGCAATAAGCTATTGCGTTAACATTACTAGAAATTAATATTAGCATTAACAAAATGGATAATATTTTCATATCAGTACCTATACCTTATCTGTACTCTAGCCAATTGCTTCTTTTTACCACTAACCGGAGTATTTATTTGCATCCCAGCTGAAATGCTCAACTCAAACTGAGTATTAACTTGATAACTAAAGCCAATATTGACCAGTTTATCTGCACTTTGTTGAGACTCTCTATCCTTAAAAATGAACTGGCTATATAACTTTAATTGATTATTAATGGTAGTTTTATTTAGCTCAACTAAACTGTATTTTTCCTCTTGCCAGCCCTGCAGCTGATTATTATTTTCACCTATAGCTAACTCCCCTAATAATCCCCAGGAGGCATAATAGTATTGCCAATCAAGTGCTATTCTTTTTCTTGAAACTCCATCAATTTTTCCATTTAAAACGGATAATCCAAGCACAAAATCTAAGTGGCTTAATGAACCTACTCTTGCTGTAACCACATATGAGCCATCAACCGATTTTGCCTTGTCTTTACCACCCAGAGTGTAACTAACGTTATACTCTATTTGGCTCAATACTTTATTGAGACTAAGCCCCCAATCCAGCTTGGTTCCTAAGTTTTTACCATGATAATAATCAAGTAACCGGCCATTGGTATCGATACTCTCTTCTAAGCCAAAGGGTAAGGTAAAGTGACCTACTCTTATATTAGGAAACCAACTAGGTCCTGCGGTGTAATTGAGGTGAGCTTCTCTAATGATGAATTCACTATCATCTTTAGAGGTAAATAAAAATGGTACCGGGATATGGTTTGATAACTTAGTATAATAAAGCTGTCCTACTCCATAACCTATATCCCCAGTAGGGGAAGTAAAGACCTTATGGGTGTCTAAGCCTAAAGCATAAATACGACTAGTATTACCTAATGCCTCATTAAGATTTAATCGAAAACTCCCATCTAAACTCCATCTGAGATTTTGAGAGAAATTTGCATAACATGTTAGGGGCACAGACGCCAAAAAGAATAACAGATAGCCTATGTATGATTTGAATAATAATGGTTTCATCATTCCCCACTAGAAAAGTAAATTTCATATATTAGTAATATAAATTAACGCTTACAGTTTCACCGCCAGCCTATTAAGCACGACTTCCCCAGTACTCACTGAAGCTGCTAATGAGTATTCGGCATTAATAATCAAGTCATCAGTAAGTGTATCTTCTAAGTTGGCAATACCTAAATTAGGATGTAAAAGATCAGGGTAATTGTGAGCTAACCAGATTATTCGCTTTGCAAGTAAAACAGCATCATCAGCACAGGTTTCAATAAGTAAAATAGCGAAGGTATTCTCCCCCCACTTGATTAACAGATCTGATGCTCTACTCTTTAATAAACCTATCAAAGCCAAGTCACTATTTTCAGTCGACTTATGGGAATCTATCGAATCAATTCTTACTAACAATAAACTTAAAGAGTGTTGAAAACGCTTAGCTCTAGAAACCTCATAAGTTAACCAACTGTCTACAAAAAAGTTTTTCGATAAGACACCATTGCTTTCAGTGTAAGATACTCTCTCCATTGATTTTTGCTTAAATAAACCTCTTTCAATACGAATGAGTAAGGTTTTAATATCAAAAGGCTTTATGACGTAATCATCCGCGCCCGAGAGTAATCCTTGACTTTCTTCAGTTATTTCACAGGTCAGCATAATGATCATCGTTGAGGCAAATTTACTATCCCTTCTTAATATACTACACGCTTTGAGTCCATCCATAATTGGCATGCGTATATCCATTAGAATTAAATCAGGAGAAAAGCTATTAGCTAATGAAATAGCTTCTTCGCCATTACCTGCCTCTAAAATAGAGACTCGTTTGCGACCTTTATTAAATTGGCGGTGAATACCTCTTTTTAATGTTTGCCTAACACCGAGTTCATCATCAACTATAAGGACACTTTTTTCTTCTAACATATGAGCTCCTTAGCCGAGAAAATATAAAAGGAAGTAACTACATAAAATATTCAGCTCTTCATTTGAATATAATAAAACCCTTAAGTAGTAGTTGAAGTGCAATTGATATACCAAGTTACATAAAACGGGATAACTATTCCTTTCCCCCCTTTATTTATCGGCTTATTAGGCATCCCCCCCTATGAAGAAAAGTAAAATAGTAAGTAAATAGAAAGTTGAATATTGAAATGAGTTCTCAAAATGCAATGCAGGTAAAGAATCAGATAGCTGACAAAGGCTTTTTGAGATTAATGAGGGGGATAAGTTTGATTTGTATAGATAACGGAAAATAAAAAGCCAGCATTAAGCTGGCTTACAAAAATGAATAAATTAAATTTTTAACTAAATTCTTACACCTTCAATATGCAAAGCCATTTCAACGTGTGTTGATGCAGGGCCTAAGTTATAGGTAATACCGTAATCAGCCAACTTTAAACTAGTGGTTCCTGAGAAACCAGTACGATGACCACCCCAAGGATCTTGCCCTTCTCCAATTTTTATTACAGAAAAAGAGATGGTTTTAGTTACACCTTTTAGGGTAAATTCACCGGTAACGATGGCATTTTCATTATCACTAAATTTAATGCTACTACTGGTAAAAGTCGCTTTTGGAAAGCTGCTAACATTTAAGAAGTCTTTGCCTTTAAGGTGTTTATCACGTTCTGCGTGGTTTGAATCGATACTCTTAGTGTCTATTTCAATACTAATTTTTGCATTGTTTGGCGATTTTTCATCATAAGAGAAATCACCATCAAAAGTATTAAAACGGCCTAACAACCAGCTGTAACCTAAATGCTTAATTTTAAACTGTACAAAAGCATGAGCGCCTTTAACATCTACTTTATAATCTGCAGCTTGTACAGAACTAGCTGCTATTGTGGCAAGTAGTGAGCTAGCAAGTAAACTTGTGGTTAGTGCAGTTGTTAATAGTGCCTTTTTCATGTGATATTCCTTTTATGTCTTCAAGTGATGTATTCAGACTTTGAGTGTATTGATATTGTTCTTTTAATAAATATGATTAATTATTTTTACTTGGTATTACTCTACTCGTGCGAAGGTTTAATCATACGCAGTAATGTGTTGTTTTTATTTATGAAGTGGTGCTTTAGCGCTGCTAGTGCATGGCCTAAACTTAGCAAAATTAATGTCCACGCTAAAATTTCATGAATGCTGCCAGCAATATCTTCTTGATTGGCGAAGTTGAAGGGGAAAGCGGGTACCTGCATTAAGCCAAATACATCAATAGCTCTACCATCGGCCGTAGAAATTAAATAGCCCGTTAACATCAACACCAGCATCAAAGCATAAAGCGCAATATGCGCATAGTGCGCAGCTTTAATTTCCACGCTACTAGCAGATTTATCGGAATTTTTTGGCGTGGTATTGACTAGCCGCCAGACGATTCTCAACATCAAGACAACAAATAACGTCATGCCAATATTTTTATGTAAATCTAACGAGCCTTTATACCAAGCATCATAATAAGTCAGCTCAACCATATAGAGGCCTAAGCCAAATAATGAAAACAGTGTTATCGCCATAAGCCAATGAAGTATTATTGCAACAAGACCATAGCCGTTTTCGGTATTCTTTATCATTTTCATTCCCTGCCCTTGTTAGTTTAACTAATCGTTTAACAACCAAAGTGCTTATCAAATCATTGCAGCTACTATAATCAATACCACCCTATTAAAAAACATCAATAAATGAGAAACTATTGTGCAAATATGCACAATAGATATTTTTAATTTATTATTAATAACGAGATGAATGATGAAAGGTATTTCTTGGGATGATTACAAAATAGCGTACCAAGTCGCTATTGATGGCAGCTTAAGCCAAGCAGGTATGTCATTAGGTATTAATCATGCCACTGTATTGAGACGTATTAATCAATTAGAGCAAGCACTTGAAGTAAAGCTATTTATTCGCCACCAGCGTGGTTATAAACTCACCGATGCGGGTTGTGTTTTAATGGATGAAATGCCAGAGATGTTGGCCAAATTTTCCAGTTTAGAAAATAAACTACAAAATGTTGAGGGTGATATTAGTGGTGAGTTAAGGGTCACCACAGTAAGCTCATTCTCCCCTGTTATCACGCCAACGTTAAAAGCGTTTAGAGACAAATACCCAAAGATCCGCCTTAAATTCATTTCTACCGATGACATAGTACCGCTCGACTCTGGTGCCGCACATGTCTCATTTCGAGCTGGCCCCAGTCCCGTAGGTGTTGACCTTGTCGTTAAGAATTTAACTCGGTTAACTACTGCGTATTATGCAACACAAAGTTATATCGATGAGTTTGGTCAACCAAAAAACATTAGTGAGTTTAACGATCACCAATGGGTATTGCCGACTCCTGAGAAATACCGCATACCATTTGTTAACTATATTGTTGATAAAATAGATAAAAACAGAATTGTTTTTCAAAGTAACCATTTCCCTGATATTCATGAAGCCGTTATTGCCGGTATGGGCATTGGCCCATTAGGTGAACACCAAGCAGGCTTAAATCCATCCATGGTCAAAATTGATTTAGACATTCCAAAGAAGGATGAAACTATTTGGTTTGTATATCATAAAGACTTAAAACATAGCGCCCGTATTCAGTGCTTTTATCAATTTTTAAAAGCAGCACGGCTAGATAACGAAAGTGATCAAATACATATGTATTAAAAAGACAAGCGATAAATTAGCACTTAATACCAGCTGAAATTCCCTTAAATTGAGTGCTATTAATCTTAAGCTGTCTTTTCTACATTAATCTCCGTATACGCCTTATCGGTATTCACAAACTGGCTTGCCGCTAAAGAAAGTAAAGCAAATACAGCCCCAGCATAAAAAACTAATGAATGATCATAAAGCCAAATTAAACCAAAAGTGGCTGGTATCACAACCGCAGCAATATGATTGATACTAAAGCTAACCCCGGCACTTGAGGCAATATCTTTTGGATCGGCTATTTTTTGAAAATAGGTCTTTAATGCGATTGCCATGGCAAAAAATAAGTGATCAATGACATAAAGCACTGCGGCAATATCAGATGACTCAACCAAAGCATAACCAACAAAGACGGTAATGAGCCCAAGATACTCTATGGTTAGTGCTTTACGCTCGCCAACTTTTGCAATCCATTGACCTATTTTGGGTGCTAAGAAGAAATTAATCACATGATTAATCATATACAAGACGGTAATTTGCTGAACACTATAACCAAATTTTTCGACCATTAGGAAGCCAGCAAAAACAACAAATATTTGTCGACGTGCGCCCGCTAAAAAAGTCAGTAAGTAATACAAACTATAACGTTTTCTTAATATAATTTTTTTGTGCTGCACATGTTCCATAGGAAATTTAGGCATAAAAAAAGCTAACCAAAGAGTTAGCAGCAACCCAGTTAACCCAAAAAACAAATACATTATTTGATAGTTCGCAGAAAAAACACTAAAACCTAACCAAATCAAGGTATAACACATCAATGAAGCCGCAGACTTTATTGACATTAGCTTACCTAGTTTTGCCGGAGCCTCATCCTTTTTAAACCACTGCAAGCTTAATGAGGTATTCAAGGTTTCGTAATAATGAAAACCAATAGACATTAATACTGTGGTTGCATAAAGGCCATAAATGCTAGGGAACAGTCCTGTGATCGCAACACCTATGGATAACACACATAATGAGATTAAAGCGAATACTTGCTCGGTAAAAACGAGCAATACAAAAACAGCTGTAAAGGCTAAAAACCCTGGGATTTCCCTTAGCGACTGCAGCATGCCTATTTCAGCGCCGGTAAAGGCTGCTTGCTCAATAACAAAATTATTGAGCATAGCCATCCACCCAGCAAAGGTTATTGACATAATAATGCTGGCAACAGCTAAGAAGACAAACGGACTTTGCCCGATTTTACCTTGCTCTGCTATAAGTGGTGTTTCTTTTTCCGTGCTTACTTTGTCCATAATAATCCTTGCTTTAAAAGCTGATACTGCGTTACTAACACTTGGTAATTAGTACTAAAAAGTTAACGCTAACTTGCCAAGTGTCAGTACTAAATGCCAAAAAACGATAGCTCTACAAGACCTCTTTGGCATATCTGCTTGTACAGCTAAAGTAACCATTATATGATTATTCCAACGTGACCAATAGTGACAATTATGACACTTAATTTATCAATTCAGACAAAATCAAGTTGGCATCAACAAAGCCCGAGTCGACTTTATCCGGCTTTACCACGGGCGGTATTACCCACGTCTGCTGAATTTAAAGCCATGACACAGATAGTTAGCCATTCTCATCCTTGGTCACAGCTTTCCTATTCATGTGTTGGCGTTATGCATATTGAAACTGATGCCGGGATTTTTGTTATTCCCCCAGAGCAAGCATTATGGATACCTGCGGGCACAGCACATCAGCACTTTTGTAAAAATAAAGTGAGTTATCGTAGTTTATATATAGACTCTGTCTTGAGTGCAATATTAGGTAATAAAGTAAGGCCGTTAACCATTGACCCTTTATTAAAGTCATTGATATTAGAAATTTCAAGTTGGCCTGAAGATTATGAAGAAACAGAGCAAACACAACGCTTTATTCTTGTCTTATTAGACCGATTAGCGGCGGCAAAAAGTAATGAGCTTTTTATGCCAACAATTCGTAAGCGTATGGGGAAAGGCGTCTAGCCTTGCTTGATGTTCCAAGGCAGCAAGTACTCTAGGCTCTCTGGCTTTTTAGCCAGCTCATTTAAGCAGGTTTGTAAATAGCTATCGACCAA
>MAAB01001270.1_pt1 | contig 41405 bp, 37 predicted proteins | sample 1115991 | NCBI WGS metagenome assembly MAAB01 (sample SAMN04961124, study PRJNA320927) | seawater metagenome | isolation source: sample BD02T18 sea water enriched with oil for 18 days | place: USA:Gulf of Mexico | collected 2013-07-27 | reverse complement strand
AATAATAATTCAACATGTGAAAACAATTGCTCTACGTTCATATCAACGGTAGTTTTTTGTTTATTTTTAACGATAAAATTATTAGCACTCTTGTTATGGTTACCAAATAAGTTTAACCAGGAGTCGGTTTGATGACCAATATTCATCAATTTATGAAAATAACTTTTAGAAAGAGAATTGCCCATAAAGATATCAGCAAGTCCACATATAATTGAAACGGGGCTTAAGAATAGATCACGAATAGCATCTATAGCTAACTTAGCTTGAAACACAAACAAGTTTCCAATCAAACCCCAACGTGATATATCAGGTTCCTGCATTCGCACTTTCCTTACATCAATAAATTTATGTAAACTATTAAAACACTTTTTAATAGCATAGTAAGCCTAAATGTTATTCCCTGCTCACCTTTAATTTATGAAGTGGCTCATATGACTGAATTAATTTACTTATTAAGCAATTCACCTAAGTACCAGTTATTGACAACATACAATAACTGGCTAGCTTTATGAGCAATTTTGTCACCTAATTCGATGGAAAATATTTTCTCAGACAAGCTGTAAATTACTGGCTCCTTTAGCCATGAGCCAATAGCCTAAAAAGCATACTAAGGAAGGTAAACGGGTTTTATCCTTTGATATATCATATGGTGTTCAGGGTTTAACCAGATACTTAGTAACGAGAAACAAGTCTGTAAAACGCTAAAACCTATAAAAGAAAACCTCAATTTAATGAATATAACCAAAGTATCAATTACTTATCTAATAATGGTTCATCCGTATAACCCCAAGGTGTAATTGGTTGTTCAGTCGTTTGAGTTAAATCAAAATCTACTCGAAACTCTCGCCCTTGACGAGTTAATCTGTAGGTAAATTTTTCAGGGTAAATATACATGTGCCATGTATTGTTTATTGATTGCGGCATAGCAAGATTAACAAACAATTCTTTAGAATATTGATCCGCTGGAAAAGATTGTACCTGTGACCAACCAGCATCGAGAGTGTGCCCACCATACATAGTAGATACATCGCTAGTACCATCTTCATGACGGTGATCGTGCTTTAAACTTAAACCACTACCAGTTTTAGTTATGATCCAAGTACGAGAGGCATCTTCGCCAACGTGAAACGGTATCTGTAATTCACTATCAGTACATTTACGAATATGCATAACCAATTTACTGGTATTAAATTTACTCGGAGGTGCATTATCAATAACAACTTTCCCCTGAAACGATTTACCGCAAAGTGACTTTAAATGGTTAAAAAAATCATCTTGGCTAGGAATTGAAACCGCAGGCTTTTCTGCTAATGCGCTTGTAGTGATAACGATTAAGCTACTTGCCACTATTTTTAATAAATGACTAAATTTGATTATCATATTCTTATTACATCTTACTGAATTGAAAAGCGTTAAACGATAAATGCAAAGGATGCTTTGGTCAAGTCATGCGGCTAATTTATCTCCTACGTTTTAAAATAAATAGCAGGTATTCACACTTTGAGGTTAACTTCACTTTACACATTGTCGACTTCCGTCACAGAAAATAAAGAAGAAAACAACAGCAAGTAAAAAGCCCCTAAATGGGGGCTTAAAAATCTAACATTCTCTTTTGTTATTTTAAATGATTGTCGAGACTTTATTGTGATACATCCGCTCTAGCGTGTTCTTGCGATTAACTATTTATCAAACAACAAAGTTAATCTAGATATCTTGGAAATTTAGGTAAACGTTCAAAGTCTTGTTTATCATGCTGAATTACAACTCTCGCATTTTCTTTTTTTGCTAACACTTCAAATTTAGCTCTTGAGTCAAGCGTCAATGCTTTCGCGTTATATCTATGCATGGTATTTAATTTTCGGCCTTGCGCATGAACATATAAATCGCCAGATAATAATAGATTACCCGCATGACTCAAACGAACCAAAAGTACAGAGCTACCAGGTGTATGCCCTGGCATTGACTTTATAACCACAGAGTCATCATCAAAGACATCATATTCGCCGTTAAATAAAATGGTTTCAGCTTTTTCAAGCGCTGAGTAGTACTCGCCAAAATTTGACTTAGTTGGCTCTGAAAACATAAAGTCATGCTCAAGTTTATTCACTATAAACGTTGATGACTCAAATTTATTGGCATTACCTGCATGATCAGGGTGTACATGAGAAAGCGATAAATATTCGATGTCTTGTGGTGTTATGTTCAGTTGAGCAAGTTGTGCGACTAATTTGGTTTTTAATTTTGAATGCCACACCCCACCGACTTCCCCATTAACCTTATCCGCTAAACTGTCTATATGACCCGTTTCCCAAAGTAAGTCGCCCTTAGGGTGTCTAATTAAGAAACATGGGTTAGCCATTTCTAACTTTTGACCGTCATATACTCCGGTGTCTGAGAGGTCTTTCATATCGGCGACATCGTAAGAGCCACAATCTAAGGCGTATAATTTTATGTTATCAGCACTTAGTGCAATGTTAGCCCAAGTCATCGAGACTAAAACGCTCATTAAAATAACAACTAATTTTGTCGAACCCATGTTTCTTTCACTCTGTATTATTATTTTATCAATACCTATTTTGCCTCGCTTATACAGGGGATTATCCCCCTGTAATGTAGACACTATATATTCTTTGGTTTTACACAATTTGGGGTATTACTCGCTTGATAATATGTTTGTGACTTAGGCAAGTGCTTGGTTAGTTGCTTAATACGTGTTTTATTCGATGGATGAGTTGACATAAATTCTGGCGGTGCACCGTTTGAGAGTTTAGCCATGTTCTGCCACAACGAAATAGCAGCAGCAGGTTCAAAACCTGATTTTGCCATTAAATCTTGACCAACAATATCAGCTTCACTTTCATGGGTGCGGCCATAGGGCATTAACACACCATATTGTAAACCTAAGCCTAAGCCAGACATCCATAGATTTCTATTTTCGACATTTCCAGCTGACATCGCACTATCAACAACAGCCAAGCCCGTTTGAGATAGTTTACTGGAAGACATACGCTCGTTAGAATGATGTTCTATAACGTGCCCTACTTCATGGCCAATGATAGCGCCAAGTTGGTTCTGGTTTTCAGCAACGTTTAATATTCCAGTATAAACCCCAATTTTTCCACCTGGTAGAGCAAATGCATTCACTTGTTCAGAGTCAAATACCACCACTTCCCATTCACCGTCATGGGCTGATTTCGGCACGTTTTTGGTGATCGCATTAGCAACACATTGCACATAATTATTCACTGATTCATTAGTGCTTATTTTTTCTTTCTCTTTCATTTCTTCAAATGAACTTGCACCCATTTTATTCAGTTCAGAATTTGAAAAAAGCGTTATTTGATGTCGACCAGTAGAAGATTTTGCACAACTGGCTAATATAACAAGAGCCGCAAGCGTTAGTGATGTGGTCATTTTCTTATTCATAATATTCCTAGGTGAGTGCGTAGATGGAGTCCTTTATAGTATTCTAAGGAAATTAACCGCAAAACTCGACAGTTAACGTAAAATCTATAAGGAAACTTTACGTAAGTTGAAAGAAAAAGACGTTCCTTCACCCAAGGTACTAGTGACTTTTATATCTGACTTTAGCAATTCAAGTAGCTTTTTGGTAATAGCAAGCCCCAAGCCTGTATGCTTTTCTTTATCTTGAATGGCATTACTTGCACGATAGCGAGTATCAAAAATATAGAGTAACTCTTCTTCTTTAATACCTGTTCCTGTATCGGAGATAACCAGCTGACATTGATTATTATTGAGTTCGTTAATCGATAAAGTGATCGCCCCCTTCGCAGGCGTGTGGCGAATCGCGTTCTCTAACAAGTTGCTTAATACTCGCTCTAGTTTACCGATATCGCTATGTATTTGTGTATAAGAGCATTCTGGTATTATTGATATTTGAATATTTTTTGCCGTGGTTTCTAAGCTGAATTTCGCAGCAACGTCATATAAAAGTTCGGCTAAGTTAAAAGTCTCAAGGTTTAAAGAAACTTGACCACCTTCTAAATGCGCTAACTCAAAGATTTGATCGATTAACGCTTTTAACTGCTGTGCATTTTTGAGTGCTGTTTCAACAAATTGTTGTCGCTGCTCTTGTGAGACTTTATTACTCTTAAGTGCTAATGTTTCAATGTAACCTTGCAATGAAGAAAGTGGTGTACGTAAATCATGAGAAATATCAGCGAGTAATTCGCGTCGCTGTACATCGCTTTTTTGTAACATTGAAAACTGCTGATTTATTTGTTTTACCATTTTCTCGAATGCCGCCCCTAGCTGGTGTACTTCGTTGCGACTGTTTGGCATCCACTGTGCTAATTCAACTTGGCTTTTATCAAACCCAACCGCTTGCAATGCTTTAATATCTTGACTAAGCCGTCTTAAAGGTCGGGTAAAATAGGCAAATATTCCTAACATCACGACAAATAAAAACAGCATAGCCCCTAGCATGAGCATAATAGATAACTCAGTTTCTCTGGTTGACTGTAACCGATTAAAGGCTGACTCATAACGCTCTCCAGCAACAATAACATACAGATACCCCTGCAAGGTGCTGCCATTAAAAACCGGAGCGGCTGAAAATATTTTTTTACGTGAATCGTGCTGAGGATCATCACCATAAATAGGTAACGGCGCTTGGTTTTGTGTTAACTGCTTTAGGGGTAACAAGTCTATTTTATTACGTTTAATTAGTGAAGGCGCTATTGAATGGGTCATGATATTGCCATTGGTATCAACAAAATAAAACTCAAAGGCGGGTCCCATAATCATCAAGGTATGGAATAAATTTTTCAATGCTTCATGGTCATAAACACCTTGCTGAAGCAATGGATTATCTCTCGCTAAATTGGCAGCTAATGATAAATGCAGGTGTTGTTCTGATTCATATCGTGTTTTTTGTTCAAGTTGTTGTGCCCAAATATAAAAGACACTAATAATTGCAATAAATACCACCAGTAATGATAAGGATAATCGATGATATAAAGACAATTTCATGCGGCAACACCTTGTTTACTAAATTTGTAACCCACTCCCCAAACCGTTTGTACTATTTCAGGTTTGGTGACATTTTTTTCAACTTTATTACGTAAACGATTAATATGAGAATTAACCGTATGTTCATAACCACTGTGGTGATATCCCCAAACATTACTCAGTAGTTGCTCACGAGAAAACACCTGCTCTGGATTCGATGCTAAAAATAGCAGTAAATCAAATTCGGTTGATGTTAAATCTAATTCTTTTCCTGCAAGTAATGTACGATGAGAGATATTATCTATTTGTAATTCGCCTATCGTTAAATGTTGCTCAGGTTGCTGTTGCTGTGATCTTTTTTCATTTAGCTGAGCGGCTAAATGTAAACGTCGCAGTTGGCTGCGCACCCTTGCTTGTAATTCACGTACGCTGAAGGGTTTGGTCATATAATCGTCAGCGCCGAGTTCAAGCCCTAAAACCCGGTCGATTTCACTGTCTCGAGAAGTCAGCATGAGTATGACTTGTTCAGGTTTTTGTTCGCGTAATTGTCGGCAAACATCTAATCCTGAAATGCCTGGTAGCATGACATCAAGTAAAACCATCGAATAACTTTTACCGTTCAGTTTTTCCAATGCGAGCTCACCCGTTAAGCAATGCTCTACCGTTAATGACAACTCTTGCAAGTTCAGGGTAATTAAATCGGCAATGTCTTGATCGTCTTCAACAATTAATATGGTATCCATAGTCGCTCACTATTTATGCTTATATTCGTGCAATAAAAATAAAATAAATAGGTACTTGAATACTTTCTACAAAAAATGCTCATCTACAGGTTAATTATTACAATATTGGTCATCAACATATAGATGAGTATTAGCCGAATAGCATAGCTATAAGGCTTATTCCGTGCGAGTTACCATTATGGCTAACGTTGGATTGTCGAAACGGTGTGCCTGCGTTAATGCAGAGACCATTAAACCATCGTCAACTGAAACAATACCGCTGTGCATAGTAACTTTGTCGATATCGTCACGTTCAGCGTTAAAACCTTCGCCAGTTCCACCGCCAGCAGGGCCAGGAATAGTAGCCATTAACTCTGAATTTTTTTCAGTACCTGAGTCATAAGAACTTGTTGTTAATGAAATACTTTCGCCAATAGCTAAATTATTTATCTCTAACGCATTAACTCCTGTAAAAGCATCATTAGTATTAACTAACATCGTTGCTAACGAAAACATCATAGGGGCATTATTTACATCGGTAAAAGTATATGAAATATCAAGAACTTCACTCATCCCAGGTAATAAAAGCCCTGTTCCACCTTGACCCGATAGCACCATAGATTCGGCTAAAACGTCAGAGTTATCACCACTTTCAGCTAAGTTTTCTAAAGCGACACTGCCCATTTCACCCACGGTCCACAATTGACCTTCATTATGAAGAATTACAGCGAGCGGCGACATTGGCTGTGCGTAAGTTAAATTAGTTACCGTTACTTGGTAGCTGTACGTGATCATAGGATCAGGCATGTCTTCTTCCATCATACTTGAAGATGAACCACCACAAGCACTAAGCATTAGCCCAGCTAACCCAGTTAACGCTAATTTTTTATTAATTGAAATCATGAGATTGCCTCCTAATTAACCGTTACGGTAATACGAGCAACAGGGTTTAACCAACGATGTACGGTATTGTCTAAGTCACTTTTACCGCCTGTTAAATCGTCATCACCTAAACTTCCGCGGTGAATGTGCACATAAGTATTGTCTTCTGTCATGGTAACACCAGTACCGTCAGTACCAGCATTCATACCTGGTGCAGCAGGAATACCAGCAGCTCCGGGAGCTCCACCGCCCGTGATCATTTCATCGTTTGCCTCTGTACCTGCATCATAAGCATTTATTGTGAATGAATACGTACCGGCTTCACTTGGAATTTTCCAACTGTTTAAACCGATAAAGCCATCATTGGTTGGTAGCATCATTGCCACAACGGACAAATACATATTAGCGTCCATTGTTGATAACATTGCTGAGGTTGATGTTGCTGGAGCTAACAATCCCATGGCAGGATTTTCAGCTTTATCTGCAGTTGTTAACATCGCAGATAACGCCGATATATCGCCACCTTCAGCCATCATTTGAAGTGCCATTGAAGCCATTTCGCCTGACTTGAATAGTTTGGTATCACCGTCATGTGCTGCAATGAGTATTGGCGTGAAATGTATACCTTGAGTAAGATTAGTCACTTGAATATCAAGCTCTTGTGCTTGAACTTGAGTAATAGAAGTAGTGCTGAGTAATAGTGCGGTTGATAACAGTAACGCTTTATTTTTAATTTTTTTTGTTTTCTCTACTGTTTGTGAAAATAACATGTTCATAATTTTTCCTTGGCTAATAAATGAGTACCCATTGATTATGCGAAGGAAATATTGCTAATGTTTCACGAAGTTATCACAAATGTATCACAAGAAATAATTATAAAAGTAATGAAATTTTTTTATCAAATAGCCTTTCTTTCTCTTGTTAACCTTAGAGGAATTACTTGCCAAAACACCACGATACATGACAAAATTATTCACAAGTACCGTTCAACCTATAACACTTTAAAATCATATGAAATATCGGTTTACCCCAGAATCATTCAATAATATTGCGATTACTTTATCAACTTACCGTTGGAAGTTATTGGCATGGAGTGCTTTTGCATTTCTACTGTTTTTATTGCTTAACGAACAAATAAATTACAGTACACCAAGTACCCTAGTATGGCTGGCTATTTTTATTTTATTTGCCGCTTTGCAAGCTTTGGTCGTAGCAAGTTTTATTTTCTTCTTTCAAAGTTTACCTTCGAATAAAGCTGAAAATAAACCTTTGATAAAGTTTTACCGAATTATTGAATGGTGCGAAGCTATTATTTTCACAATAATTTTTCCACTGCCAATGTTATTATTTTTTTATGCCCTTATTATTATTTAACAATGGCAAGTCGATCACATTCAAATATGTCGTTGTTTCTGCGCATACATGCCAAGCATTAAGAATATTAAAAAGATAACTGGCACGATATACACATTAGGGATATGTGATAATTGTGTCGATAATAATCCCGTCAACCAAATCGTCAGTAACCCATAGCCAAATGCACAAACTAAAACAAAAATAACACTGCGAATAATAAAGTGCTGCTTAGCGACTAACTTTTTGAGGCTGTTATTAATGTCATTGCCAAAAATAACCAATAACGTCGCAATAATGGCCATCGCGGTTTGGTATTGATAACCGCGAAACTCTTGCCCTAACTCCATCAATAAATCAGTCATAATAATTTCACACGCTTATTTATACTTGGCAAGGAGCGCGATTAGGTCATCTTCGGTAAGTATCTCAACACCGAGATCTTGTGCTTTAGTCAATTTTGAACCGGCCTTTTCACCGGCAACTAAAAAGTGAGTTTTTACAGAAACACTACCTGATACTTTTGCGCCTAGTGCTTGCAACTCAGCTTTAGCTTCATTACGGCCCATCTGGCTTAACGTACCGGTTATAACAAAAGTTTTATCTATAAAAGGCTGGTCGTCGGCAGATTTTACTTCGATATCAGGCCACGACATTATTGTTTCAAGTTCAGTAACAACTTCAATATTGTGTTCTTGCTGAAAGAACTGAAGTATATTTTTAGCAACAATAGCACCGACATCTGGTACTTTTTGTAAAAGTGTTTCATCTGCGGATTTTATTGCTGAAAAGTTAAGGAAATAATTGGCAAGATTCGCCGCGGTAGTTTCTCCAACTTCGCGAATGCCCAAAGCATAGATAAATTTGGGTAGCGTTGTTGTTCTAGCTTTAGCTAAACCATTAATTAAATTATCCGCTGATTTCTTCCCCATACGTTCCATAGTACTAACGTCAAGCTCGGTTAATTTAAATAGGTCAGCAGGCGTTTTAATTAAGTTTTCGTCGACCAGTTGCTCAACCAATTTATCGCCTAATCCATCAACGTCAAGTGCTTTACGTGAAGAGAAATGCTTAATCGCTTCTTTACGTTGAGCGCCACAAAACAAACCACCGGTACAACGAAGTACAGCTTCGCCTTCAGCTTTAGCAACGGCAGAGTCACATACTGGACAAGATGTTGGAAAAATAATATCACGCGCGTTTTCAGGGCGCTTCTGCAATTGAACACTAACAATTTGCGGAATTACATCACCTGCACGACGAATGGTAACAAAGTCATTAATCTTAATAGCTAAACGGTCTATTTCATCTTGATTATGTAAAGTCGCATTACTGACGGTTACACCACCAACGAAAATAGGATTTAAACGTGCGACAGGTGTAATTGCGCCGGTTCTGCCCACTTGAAAGTCAACATCAAGTAATTGTGTCGTTTCTTCTTGAGCAGGAAATTTATAAGCCGTTGCCCAACGTGGAGCACGAGCAACAAAGCCTAACTTTTGCTGTAAAGCAATATCATCAACTTTAAAAACGGTACCGTCTATTTCATAACTTAAGTTGTCGCGTTCTTGCAGAATGTGCTGATAAAAGCCGTTAACTTCAGAAGATTCAGCCAATAACTTCACTTCTGGGCACATAGGTATGCCTAAGGCTTTTAATTGACAGAGACGTTGATAATGAGAGTTTTCTAACCACGCTTCTCCTAACGTTTTATTCAAAGTTTCTTCAACGTAACCTACGCCGTAAGCATAAAAAGCTAAGTTACGTTTGGCTGCAATTTTAGAGTCAAGTTGGCGTAAACTGCCTGCAGCGGCATTTCGAGGATTGGCGAAGGCTTTTTCACCTTTTTTTAACGCTGCTTTATTTAAGTCATCAAAACTCGCTTTCGGCATAAATACTTCACCGCGAACTTCTAAAACATCAGGGTAATTTTCGCCTAATAGCTTCAAAGGAATAGACTTAATGGTTCTGACATTTTCAGTAATATTTTCACCAACAGCACCATCGCCACGTGTAGCTGCTTGTACTAATAGTCCGTTTTCATACCGTAAACTGACCGCTAATCCATCAAGTTTTGGCTCAGCACAAAATTTTATGTTTTTCTCTGACACTAAACGGTCTTGTACTCGTTTAGTAAAGGCTTGCCATTCATCCGCTGAAAATACGTTATCAAGTGATAACATAGGTACTTGATGTGTCACTTGGCTGAACGACTTTAACGCTTGCCCACCAACTTTCTGGCTAGGTGAATCAAGTGTTTTCAAGTCAGGAAACTCAGTTTCTAATGCTTGTAATTCACGCATGAGACGATCATATTCAGCATCAGGTACACTAGGTTCATCAAGAACATAATATTGATGATTCAGTTGATTAATAACTTGGTGAAGATCTTGTACTCGTTCTTGGCTCACGGATAATGACATAATATTCTTGCTTTATAAAAAATGAAAAACACGTTAATTTACAACTAAATTAACGTGTTTATATTGGAAGTGGCGTTAACAAACTAAGCCGATGCGATTAAGTTTTTTCGTTCAAATTCACGAATCTTACCGGTGTAATGTTGTTCAGTCTGTTTAGTCATCACATTACGCTTGTCATCTAATAACTGGCCGTTAAACTCTAACGCTAATTGTTTCGCTGCATTTAACATATGTTCAAAGACAATAAAAGCATCTCCAGCATTAGGTAGTGTCATAAATAAACTGACTCCTTGCGTGGTAAAACTTTCCATATTATCGAGATCAAAAGTTCCAGGATTCATTATATTAGCCAAACTAAAGGTGACTTTCCCGTTACCGGCATTATCTTGATGACGGTGAAAAATATTCATGTCGCCAAACTTCATACCTAATGTTAGTAAAGTGGGTAACAATGCTGCACCTGATATTTGTTGGTTTTCAGGCATTACCACTGAAATAATTAATACCTCAGGGTTTATCGCCGGTTTGGGCTCAGGAGCAATACTTGGCTCCTTTCTAGCAACTTTTTCTTCAGGCTTATTATCGCCACCAAAATTAATTTCTAATTGATCGCGTTTTATAGCTGATTTTTTCGTCGGCCGTGCAATTGTTTTTCTTACTGGTTTTTCCAACGTGATAGGGGTTTGATAAACATTTTTTGCAAGCTTTTCAGCTTTTTCCTTTTCTTCAAAGGACACAACGTCTTCTGTTTCGGCTTTAACTTGTTCAAATAGTGACTCGTCTTGGGCACTTAAGTCCGGAACAATACTATCTGATTGTTGGGAGATATCATCGATATTACCTAAAGTCGGCTCAGAATCTTCATGAGTCGCTTCTTGATAAGAGACCGCTTGCGCTTCGTAATCAGCCGCAGCAGGCATAGGAACTTCTTGATGAGGTACTTCGTCTTTTAATGGGTTCTCTATAATTCTTGGTTTGCTAACACCGTCTTGGTCAAAACCCGAACCATCGAATCCACGGTCAAGTGGTTCAACCTTTTCAGTTTTTTTTGTTTTAGTTTTTAGTTTGTATGGGTTTTTATTTTTTCTGATCGTCCAAAAACCATGAACAAAAATCGCCGTGATCACACAGCCGAAAATTACCATTAATGCAATTCTTAAATTATCTTCCATCAGATAGCCTTTTATTATTCTATTTCTAGCTTATTCATTTTTATTTGATTACGTGCTTTCTACTTCTGCCATTGCAATAGCTTCATCGATATCAACCGCTACCATTCTTGACACACCTGGTTCAAACATAGTCACACCGGTTAATTGACTGGCCATTTCCATCGCTATTTTATTATGGCTAATATAAATAAATTGTACGGTTTGCGACATTTCTCTCACCAAATTACAAAAACGACTTACATTGGCATCATCAAGTGGCGCATCAACTTCATCTAACATACAAAATGGCGCAGGATTCAGCCGAAAAATAGCAAAGACTAATGATAATGCGGTCAGCGCTTTTTCGCCACCAGATAATAGATGAATCGTACTATTTTTTTTGCCCGGTGGCCTTGCCATAATAGTAACACCCGTTTCAAGCATGTCATCATCGGTTAACGCTAAATAGGCACTACCACCGCCAAAGACTTTAGGAAAGAGTGCTTTAAGGTCGCTGTTGATTTTTTCAAAGGTTTCCTTAAATTTATGACGACTTTCTTTATCTATTTTTGCAATGGCTAATTCTAGCGTATTAATCGCTCGGGTTAAATCTTCATCTTGTTGATCAAGATAAGTTTTTCGCTCTAGCTGGGTTTGATATTCATTTATTGCCGCCAAATTAATGGCCCCTAATCTATTAATGTCTTTACCCAAGTTTATGATATGGGCTTGCCATAAGGCTTCTTTAGCCTGCTCTGGCATCGACTCTTGTACCGATTTTATGTTTTGTTGCATTTCCTTTAGTTGCTCAAGCGCAGCATCTGCACGCAATCGATAACTTTCAGCGCTCAAATGTACAGCGTTGATTTGTCCTGTTTTATTACTAATTTGCTTAATTATCTGCTTAGCATTTAACTCTGCTTCTGCGATCAACGTTTGTATGTCCGTTGTATTGTGCTGAAGAGTTGAAATTTTCTCATCGAGTTTGGTAATATCAATGAGCCATAATTGTAATTTTTGCTCATCGACTTGCAAAGGTAACGTACTATCTTCAATAACCTTTTGGTGTAATTGTTGTTGCTGTGTCAGTTGTTGAATACTTTCTTGTGCCCTCACCAGAGAGAGTTGGCCTTGAGTTTGCACGTGGCTAAGCTTTTCAATAACAAGCACTTGCTGATGTTTGTTTTGATGAAAAAGCTGTATCTGCCCTTGGGCATGTTGGATTTTATTTTGCAAAGACTCTTGTGCGATACTCAGGTCAATAATTTCCTGAGGATCATGCTTTGGTAGTTTATCTAAAAGAGTTTCTTGTGCTAATAAAGCTTGTTTATTTTTTATTAAACATGCGGCAAGTTCGTTGAGTTCTTGCTGATAAAGTCCAGCTTGTTTATCTCGTTGCTGCTGAGCCTGCTGCGCTAAAGCAATTTTTTGTTGCAAAGATTGATGTTGCTTACTGTTTTTTTGTAGGTCACTTTTTAAGTTTGAATTTTGGCTATTGAGTTGATTTTTTTCACTGACAAGCAATTTTTCTTTTTCTTGAATATCGCTAATGCTCAACTGTAACCGATTCAGTTTCTGCTCTGTTATCGTAATATTTTCTGTTAATTGTAAAACTGCACTTTGATTGTCAATACTACCTTTTCTTAAGAAAGAGTGGCTTAACCAAGTTCCGTCTTGACAAATAATGGATTGCTCCGCTGACAAAGAAGATAATAATTCTTGTGCTTGCTGATAATGGTCAGCAAGCATTATGTTATTCAATAAAAGAGTAATCGCAGGCAAACCTGTTACTTTTTCAGCTAAAGAGCCTGACTTAGCTAAAACTACTTTCGAAGTATCAGCTAGTTTTTTCTCAGCCGGTACTAAAAATAAAGGAGTTATATTTAGTTGCTCTGGAAACTCATCAACGATCTCTCCTTGCAAGCAATGCTGTAATACTTGTTCAACACTTGCTTGCCAGCCCGCTTCGACTTCCAACGACTGATGCACAATACCCAATGAATCTTTACCATGTGAGCTTAACCATTTCTTTTGCGCTAAGCTCCAATCAGCTTGTTGGTTCTGTTGTTTTAATTGCTTTAAAGACTGAGTTAACGCTGATATCTCACCTTTATTCTGTGCTTGTTGTTGAATTAACTGACTAATTTTCTCCACATGTTGGCTTTGTTGTTGTTCATTATCAAGGATTTGCTGCTCTAATAACTGTTGTTGCTTTTCTTGCGTCAATAAATTCGCTTTTAGCCCAGAAATATTTTCAATGCTGTCGACATGTTCATCGGTTGATGCACTTTTTATCAAGTCTTTTAATGCTATTTCTCTTTGTTGCTGTTGATTATGTTGCGCCGTTATTTGTGATATTTTTTGGTCAACTAAAAATCGCTGGTCATTGGATTGTTTATGTTCAACCTGTTGTGTCTGCCATTGCTTTTGTTCATTTCGTTGCTGCTCTATAAGAGCATCAAGTATTTCTTGGCTCTCGGCCAACTGTTGTTCAGTTATTTCAAGCTCAGGCTGGTGTTGTGTTAACTTATATGTGCTTTGTTGAAGTTTTTCTTGCTCGGCTAATATAACTTTTTGAGCATTAATAAGCTGTTGCTGGGTAACGGTATTATCATGCTGTGCTTTTTGTTTTTGTTGCTTTAGATGTTTAATATTTTGTTCGCTACGAGCTATGTTATTACTTAATAATAGTTTTTGCTGATGTAACTCTCCGCCCGACTCTCCGCCGATCGTTATTTGTTGCTTAGCATTAAAAAGTTTAATGTCTATTTTCTTTTGCTCTACTACTAAAGCTTCGACTTCTGTTTGATACTCACTGACTTTTAATTTTTGTTCATTCGCTTGCTGATCAAACTTCTGCCATTTTAGTGCCGCTAATTCTGCACGATACTTTCGTTCTTTGGTTTTCAATGTTTTAAAGCGTTTAGCGGCTTCAGCTTGCTGATGCAATTTATCTATTTGTAAACCAAGTTCTAAACGAATATCGTTTAAACGTTCAAGATTTTCCCGGGTATGTCGGATCCTATTTTCGGTGTCTCGACGACGCTCTTTATATTTTGAAATACCTGCCGCTTCTTCAATAAAAATACGTAGTTCTTGAGGTTTTGACTCGATGAGTTTTGAAATGGTGCCTTGTTCAATAATCGCGTAACTACGCGGGCCAAGGCCAGTTCCTAGAAAAATATCGGTAATGTCACGGCGGCGACACTTACTACCATTTAAATAATAAGTATTTTGACTATCTCGATTAATGACTCGTCGAATCGATACTTGACTACGATCTGCCATGCTTCCTTGTATACGACCATCAGTATTATCAAACACCAATTCAACTGAAGCTTGTCCTATGGGTTTTCTGCTTGCCGCGCCATTAAAAATTACATCTGTCATGGCATCGCCACGCAAGTTTTTTGCTGAGCTTTCACCAAGAACCCAACGCACAGCATCAATTATATTGGATTTCCCACAGCCATTGGGTCCAACGATCGCGGTCATTTGTTGTTCAAATGGTACCTTCGTTGGATCTACAAATGACTTAAAGCCGGCAAGTTTTATATGCTTTAAACGCATAAATGGGGAAAACCTTTTATTGTTGTACTTTATTCTACTTAACTAGAAAATTTTACCAGAATTATCTATGTTTTGTAACATCAAAGCACTGGTCAATGTGCGAATATCTTTTATAATTAAAGAAAAAAAAACCTTAAGGATAAAAACCATTCAATGAATACAATTAATAAACAACCCCTTGCTAATAGCGGTGCTGGATATTTCATCAAGGGCTTTGAGTTGATCAAACAAAAAGGCTTACGTCGCTTCGTTTTTATTCCGTTATTAGTAAACTTAATGTTGTTTAGTTTCGCTTTTTATCACTTGTTTGTTGAACTAGATGTTTATATGAGCATGCTTGATAATTGGGTGCCTGAATGGCTCTCTTGGCTAAGCACTTTTTTATGGCCTCTAGCAGTATTATTTTTATTGTTTATGTTTTCGTTTGTATTCAGTTCTGTCGCCAATTGGATTGCAGCGCCTTTTAATGGTTTATTATCAGAAAAGATGGAATTAATGCTAAGCGGGGAAAGCTTACCTGAAACGAGTACACTCGATGTTATTAAGGATGTTCCTCGTACATTATCACGTGAATGGAGCAAATTAGCTTATTACCTACCAAGAGCTATAGGATTCTTTATCCTGTATTGGATATTGCCCGTTATAGGGCAAGTATTATGGCTGTTATTTTTAGCTTGGATGATGGCGGTACAATACAAAGATTATCCTTTTGATAATCATAAAATTTCTTTTTATGACATGCGCCAAGCGTTGAAACAAAAACAAGGTTTAAGTTATAGTTTTGGCATAACCGTGGCTGTATTCTCGATGATCCCAATCGTTAATTTAATCGTCATGCCTGTCGCCATATGCGGTGCCACTGCTTTATGGGTGGATCATTATCGGGATGATTTTATTGACCGTTCATACTAATTAACTATTAATCAATTAGTTGACGATTTTTGTACATAGTGAGCTTATACAGAACAACCACGGTTCACTATTTAAACACTAAGTATTAATAATGGTAAGTATACGATTTTTAAAAATAATGTTGACCGCTTTGCCTCAACGCACTAAATTTAGAAGTATCAGCTTAAGGATCAACAATTATGTTAACCCAAGACAACGCTAATTTTCCTAGTTACATAGCACATTCATTGAAAGCGACTGTTTTCGCTTTGACACTATTAAATTCAAGTCTAACGATTGCGGATGATAAAACCGTTATTGCCATTCCAACAGTAAGTGATGCTCGTATTTTCGCTGAATTCAAGGATAAAATGCCTGCTGTTGTTAATTACTTCACTGAAAAAACAGAAGCGGATATTATCGCATTTTATCAAAAGGAATATGGACAGCCGTTACAGCAAGATAGAAAACGTGGCCGCTTAACACTCAATTTTAGCCAAGAAGCAAACAATATTCGCGTGGTTATTTCACAACAAGACCGAGTAAGACAGGTCGATGTGATTATTGAGACTCGCGCTCAAGAGTAGCTAAAACTTTTGAGGATAAAACTATTCATTGCTTAAATGAACAACATAAAAAAACCACATTAACGATATTAATGTGGTTTTTTGTTTTATCACTGTCTAGGTTTATTCGATATAAAAAGACTATTTTCCTTTGAATACACCGTCAATAGTACCTTGCGCTAAACCATGATAACCAGGACGTGCTTTTTTATAAACATCAAGTGCCCAAGCCTTTCCTGTTGGTGTTTCAGCTAATGCTTTATATAAAGGCACAATTAACTTACGACGACCAATAGAAATCAAATATTTAGACAATGCAGGATACACAGTAGTATAACCCGTTCTTAACGAAAGTAAGTACCATGCGTGAGTAATTTCAGCATTGGTGCTATGCGTTAAATTAAATTCATTATCGAGGGCACTCATACGTTCTGTGGGTAAAGTGACCGGTAAATTATTAATGAAATGCAACCACTCGTGTAATGTCCAAGTTTTCGTTGGCAAATTTGCCAATGTTATTTGGTCACTTAATAAGCTTTCAATTTGACTATCAATAGCCGTGAATGCGCCAGAGACAGGCTTAGGTACGTAACTCGGTAATCCTTGCCCATATATCCACTCATTAACTTCTTCATCACTAACAATATTTGGGTATTTATGCGTTAAGTGCTTTTTAAGATAAATAACAAAGTTTTTTGTTCCTAGGCTTTCAAAAGCATGACTATTAAAATAATCTAAAATGAATGGGTCAAATTTATCACGACCAAATTTTGCTTCTAAATACATCAAAAACAATTGACCTTTGACATAAGGAACACCAGAAAAAGCATCATCTGGATCGCGTCCTTTAAGATCAATATACAGCTGGGTATCACCTGCTGGTAATACGGCAATTTCAGAATTTAAATCTTGCGCACCGAGAGCTTGTTCCATAACGGCTCTGTCTTCACCAAAAACAGCCTCCATAATACGGTTTTCAACATAACTGGTAAAACCTTCGTTCAACCACAGGTCGCGCCAGCTTTCGTTAGTCACTAAATTCCCAGACCAAGAATGAGCAAGTTCATGAGCAATTAGATTAACTAAGCTTTTATCACCAGCAATAACGGTTGGAGTTATAAAAGATAAACGTGGGTTTTCCATGCCGCCAAAAGGAAAGCTAGGAGGTAAAATAAGTAAGTCGTAACGACCCCAGCGATAAGCTCCAAAGAGTTTTTCTGATTCGTCAATCATCGACTGCGTATCATCAAACTCGGCAACAGCGGCATCTAATATACTCGCTTCAGCGTAAATACCTGTTTGCTTGCTCATTGCTTTAAATTCTAGGTCACCTGCGCCAATAGCAATTAAATACGGAGGAATAGCCTGCGGCATACTAAAGAAATAATCGCCATCACGAGCGGTATTAGGTTCGTTATTAGCACTCATCACGGCTAATAAGTTATCAGGTGTGGTAATACGTGCAGTATAAGTTACACGAACACTTGGCGTATCTTGCACGGGTATCCATGAACGGGCATGAATCGCTTGGTTTTGGCTAAACAAGAAAGGGTGTTTTTTGCCAGCTGTTTGCTCTGGAGAAAGCCACTGTAAGCCTGATGCTTTTTCAGTTGACTGATAATAAACACGGACTTTTTGTGCTTTAAAAGTATTATTAATGGTTAACTTTGAGCCTAATACGTCATCATGTTGAGCAAGTTCGAAGCTTACTCCAAGCCATTTACCTGATTGTGTTTGTGCCATAATACGATGAATGATCAAATCACGAGTATCGAGAATAATAGGTTGTGACTTTTTGCTTAACCAGTCTAATGATAATTCAGCAAAACCGATAAGTGACTTTTCGTCAAAGTTTACCGCTAGGTCTAAGTAGATATGAGTGGTTTTAACTTGGTCGTAATTAGCATAAGTGTATGCGTCATTAGTTTTTGCCAAGCTCGTAAAGCTTGAGAAAACCAATAAAGCAAATAATGATTTAAACAATGGTCGCATTATAGAAGATCCAATAAAAAAATAGGCTGGTAGATTAAGATAACCTACCAGCCTATTCAACTGAATTCTTTATATAAATAAAATTTAGCAGTAAATTACTTTTACGGTTGTTCCATGCGAATAACGACACGCCTATTTTGCGCACGGCCAAGTACTGTGTTGTTGGAGGCTATATGGCGCTTTTCACCATAACCTTTTGCCTCTATTCGACTTGGATCAATACCATTTTTAACAAAGTGCTCACGTATTGTTTTTGCACGACGGTTCGACATTTTCAAGTTATCGTTCCGACCACCGTAACTGTCTGTATAACCATCGATGAGCACAAGTTCTAAGTTTTGATCTAATGTTAAGTATTCTGCAATCATCGCTAAACGTTTTTTTGATGATTTAGTTAAACTGTCACCACCAAATTGATAATTCAAGACGGTATAAGAAATATCATCAAAGTTATAATTTAACAAATTACCCACGCAACCGATGAAGTCTTGGTAAACACGATTAAATTTAGCCGTTGATATTCCGACCGAAATTTTTTCGTTTTCACTATACCAATCGTTATAGTAAAAAGTGGGGTTCATGCCCTGCTCTAATTCATTCAGCATATTCCATGCGACTTTTTTCGGCAAGGTGGGACTAAATTGCTTATAAAGTTTCATATCAGCAATGGTTCGACCATTTTTTCCCGGACGCCAATTAGGCGCAACCGAACGAACTTCAGCTAAAGAATAGTTATCAGGCAAACGCATCATATCAAGCTCAAATTCCATATTCATTTTACGGTTCGCCGTACTATAGAATTTTGCTTCACCATAATTAGGAATTTGATGAGATAACGTACACTGTAATCGAGAGTTATTTGTTAGCTGCCAATTGGCATTCTCTAAATCGGCACCATACTGTCGAATCCCAGCATTGGCTTGGCTTACAAATACGAATAATGCTAATGATATTATAGTTTTTTTCATAAAGTATTTATCTTTTATCCAGCAACGTATTTGTTATCGACCAAAGGTTTTATAACTTTAGCAGTTATCAACAGTATTTTCATAATTTTTAAAGAATCAACAGAGCGTTCGCATAGTGTTTCAGTTTTTTTTCTGCGATAATTTACATCCTCAAAATAAAGACTAATTATATAAGATACTAAAATGAGTAAAAGCTCTGTAAACCCAACTAATGATAATGCTCCTGATAAAAATGAAAAAAGCGCTTTTGCTCAACGTTTCCGAGGCTATTTCCCAGTCGTTGTTGATGTTGAAACAGCAGGTTTTAATGCACAAACAGATGCATTATTAGAAATTGCGGCAACAACATTAAAGCTTGATGAAATAACGGGATTGTTTTCACTTGATGAAACCATTCATTTTCATGTAGACCCTTTTGAAGGAGCCAATTTAGAGAAGGCCGCCTTAGAGTTTACTGGCATAGACCCAACAAACCCACTTCGTGGTGCTGTTGATGAATACAAAGCGTTGACTGATATTTTCAAATTAATTCGTAAAAAAATGAAAGCAGCCGGCTGCCAACGTGCCGTTATGGTTGCTCACAATGCCGCCTTTGATTTAGGTTTTGTAAATGCGGCAATAGAGCGCTGTTCTATTAAACGTTCTCCTTTCCATCCTTTTGTAAGCTTTGATACTACTACATTGTCGGGTTTAGCTTTAGGCCAGACTGTTCTTGCAAAAGCATGTCTGACTGCGGGTTTAGAATTTAATAATAACGAAGCACATTCTGCCCTTTATGACACAGAAAAAACTGCCGAACTTTTTTGTTTTATTGTTAATAAATGGCAAGAAATGGGTGGATGGCCTCTAGCGATTGACAATGAAGAAGAAGCTGAGCAGGTTAACGCATAATTAAAAGGTTAAAATAATTTAGTTGAACGGCAACGATTATTATGTCGACATAGTAAATTTCTCACCGCTAAAACAATCAAGGTGAACGCAAAAAATTGGAATATCTGGTTTTTTGTGATCATCAAGGTAAAAACGCCGACAGCCCCATATGTATAGGGTAAATATTCATAAATTAAGTCAGGTATTTTATGTTTAAGACTTAGCGCCTTCTGTTTATCCATCCGCCTATGTGCCGAGCGAGTCACTAAAGTAACACAAGCTGCACTATAAAATAATCCCGAAGAAATTAACATTGGCCAAGTCAATTCAAAGGTTAATAACAAGCCACTGACAATGAAGTAAATAAATGGCAAATTTTCGTAAACGGGCTTTGGTATGAACAATACAATTCCATTAATCAACAAGATGATTAATTAAGTGTAGATTGCTTTTCAGTTTTGTCTTAATTTTAAACAACATCATTTATTCACATCGACGTAGACAGAAGTACTAATGCCGTGATGACATGGATGTCAAGAAACGGTCATATGATCATGACATTGCCTGCATGGACGCAGGTACTTAGCTTTTGTCTGGAACTAAAAAGTTGACCGTTCATCGACGTGCATGGATGCACTAATGCCTTGAAAGACAGGATGTCTGAGAAAGGCCTGAACATAAAAAAAACCGCATTTAAGCGGTTTTTTTTATGACTTACAGTAATTAGTTTCAACTCATTACTGTACAGTGCAATAACTTATAACTTATCTGCGTTATCAGCTAGGTAAGATGCAACACCTTCTGGAGAAGCTGTCATACCTTTATCACCTTTGTTCCAACCAGCAGGACAAACTTCACCGTGATCCTGGTGGAATTGTAAAGCATCAACCATACGAATCATTTCATCTACGTCACGACCTAATGGTAAATCGTTAATAACTTGATGACGTACATTGCCTTCTTCATCAATTAGGAATGAACCACGAAATGCAACACCCGCTTCAGGATGTTCAACGTCGTATGCTTTACAGATTTCATGCTTAGTATCAGCAACTAAAGTGTATTGTACTGGGCCAATACCACCTTGGTTTACTGGAGTGTTACGCCATGCATTATGTGAAAATTGTGAATCGATAGAAACACCAATAACTTCAACACCACGGCTTTGGAATTCTTCCATACGGTGATCAAAAGCTAATAACTCAGATGGACAAACAAAAGTAAAATCTAATGGGTAGAAAAAAACTACCGCTTTTTTACCTTTAATTGCTTCTGATAACGTAAAGCTATCAACAATTTCGCCACTACCTAAAACTGCTGCTGCAGTAAAGTCTGGTGCTGAACGACCAACTAATACACTCATTTCATTCTCCAATATTTTATTAAATTGATTTAAATCAAAAAACTGATGTACACCTATTATTGAGGCGATAAAGCATTTTTCAACTTTTTTTCATTATTTTGATAAAAAAAGTTAAACACCATCAATTTTTTTATATTTTATTAAGCTTCTTCAGAACTATTTTTAGCTGCAGACTCTTTTACTAAAGCTTGTAATTCACCCTGTTGAGCCATTTCCATAATAATATCGCAACCACCAACTAATTCACCATCAATCCACAATTGCGGGAATGTTGGCCAGTCAGCATATTTTGGTAATTCAGAACGAATATCTGGATTGAGTAAAATATCAACATAGGCAAATTTTTCACCACATTGCATTAATGCTTGAGACGCTTGAGAAGAAAAACCACAGCTAGGTAACTTAGGAGAGCCTTTCATGTAAAGTAAAATAGCGTTTTCTGAAATTTGTTCTTTGATACGTTCAATAGTGTCCATGGAATACCTCTAAATGCGACCGAAAAATTATCGATCTTTAATATTTTAAGAATTTAATACTTATTGCCTTGATTAATGGAGTCTGACACTAAAATAATCAAGGCAATAAAGACTAATTTTTACTAAATTAGTATGAAATACAATAACAGGCTTGATATTTGCCCTAGCCAAACCTATATAAGTGAGTACACTATGCAAGCTTAATAATACTTGACTAGTTTACTAGGTTTTAGATAAAAGCAAACAACTTCTTTATTTTTGCGCAAAAATAAATTTGTATAACCCATTTCTGGAGAAAATAATGGCTATTGAATTACCCGCATTACCCTACGCACAAGATGCACTTGTACCACATATTTCAGCTGAAACACTTAGCTTTCACTACGGTAAGCATCACAACACTTATGTTGTAAAACTTAACGGCTTAATTGAAGGTACTGAGTTTGAAGGTAAGTCTTTAGAAGACATCGTTAAAACTTCATCTGCTGGTGTTTTCAACAACGCAGCACAAATTTGGAATCATACGTTTTACTGGAACAGCTTAAGCCCTAACGGCGGCGGTGAACCAACGGGTGCTTTAGCTGACGCAATTAATGCAAGCTTCGGTTCTTTTGCTGAATTTAAAGCAAAATTTACTGACAGTGCAATCAACAACTTTGGTTCAAGTTGGACATGGTTAGTGAAGAAAGCTGATGGTAGCCTTGCTATTGTAAATACTTCAAACGCTGCAACTCCATTAACTGATGACAGCGTTACACCAGTACTAACTGTAGATTTATGGGAACATGCATACTACATTGATTACCGAAACCTTCGTCCAAGCTACATGGAAGGTTTCTGGGCATTAGCAAACTGGGATTTTGCATCTGCAAACTTCGCATAAATGCTAATAAGTTAACGAATTAAGTGAGTTAACTTATGCTCTAAAAAACCAGGGTTTTTACTCTGGTTTTTTTATCTTTATAATTTATGACAAAGGTACAAACTTCTTTATTTTTCAATACGCTGATCACATTAACTTCTTCACTCCAGTTACAAAATAATTCATAAAATATTCTCCTACCTCAATAAATAACGTCTACGCTTAAAATAGACATACTGGCTTCAATGAAAGAAATAAAGCTTTATTGGAACAAGTATCGATAGTTTCTCGGTCTTATTATTTGAGTGGGTTAATCTAAATTCAGTGTAATCAGCAATAGATTTACTCAATCTGCAAATATTTTCTCTCATGGAGGCGGTTATGAGTATATTTCAGCATTATCAGTCACGTTACGACGAAGCTCAAGAAGAGAGCTTTAGTATTCAAGAATTTCTAAGTATTTGTCAAAAAGACAAACTTGCCTATGCCACGGCTTCAGAGCGGCTGCTAATGGCAATTGGCGATCCTGAGATGATAGATACGTCAACTGAGCCGACATTAAGTCGAATATTTTCTAATCGCGTTATTGCTCGTTACCCTGCTTTTAAGGACTTCTATGGCATGGAGGAAGCTGTAGAACAAATAATTGCCTACCTTAAACATGCATCTCAAGGACTAGAAGAGCAGAAACAAATTCTCTATTTATTAGGCCCGGTCGGTGGTGGTAAATCATCGCTTGCTGAAAAATTAAAAGCCCTAATGCAGCAAGAGCCCATTTATGTGCTTAGTGCTAACGGTGAAAGAAGCCCGGTAAACGATCATCCTTTTTGCTTATTTGATGCAAATGCCGACGGGAAAATACTGAAAAAAGAATACAAGATCCCAGAACGTTATTTAAACACCATCATGTCACCTTGGGTGGCCAAACGATTACATGAGTTTGAAGGTGACATTGCTAAATTTGAAGTGGTTAAATTGTATCCTTCAATTCTAGATCAAATTGCTATCGCGAAAACAGAGCCTGGTGATGATAATAACCAAGATATCTCAGCCTTAGTGGGTAAAGTTGATATTCGACAGTTAGAGCACTTCGCGCAAAATGATCCTGATGCTTATAGCTACTCAGGCGCATTATGTCGGGCTAATCAAGGCATGATGGAATTTGTGGAAATGTTCAAAGCGCCCATTAAAGTGCTGCATCCATTATTAACAGCTACGCAAGAAGGTAACTACAATCCAACAGAAGGTTTGTCAGCCCTGCCCTTCAATGGAATTTTGCTTGCCCATTCTAATGAATCAGAATGGCAAACCTTTAGAAATAACAAAAATAATGAAGCATTTCTTGACCGTGTTTATATTGTCAAAGTTCCTTATTGTATGCGTGTTTCGGAAGAAGTTAAAATTTACGAAAAATTATTAGAAAACAGTGAATTAAAAAGTGCGCATTGTGCACCCGATACATTAGAAACTTTAGCTCAGTTTTCTGTACTATCACGATTAAAGGATCCCGAAAATTCTAGCATATATTCTAAAATGCGAGTTTATGATGGCGAAAGTTTAAAAGACACCGACCCTAAAGCAAAATCGTACCAAGAGTATCGGGATTATGCAGGTATAGACGAAGGTATGTCTGGGCTTTCAACTCGATTTGCTTTTAAAATATTATCAAGAGTATTTAATTTCGATCACTTGGAAGTTGCCGCAAACCCCGTACATTTATTTTACGTGCTTGAACAACAAATTGAGCGTGAGCAATTACCTAAAGAAATGGCAGAGCGCTATTTAGAATTCATTAAGGGCTATTTATCTTCCCAGTATATTGAGTTTATCGGTAAAGAAATTCAAACCGCTTATTTAGAGTCTTATTCTGAGTATGGACAGAATATTTTCGACCGTTACGTCACCTATGCTGATTTTTGGATACAAGACCAAGAATATCGAGATGCTGAAACTGGGCAGTTATTTGACCGGGAGGCGTTGAATAATGAATTAGAGAAAATTGAAAAGCCAGCTGGGATCAGTAATCCAAAAGATTTCAGGAATGAGATTGTTAACTTTGTATTGCGTGCTAAAGCTAATAATAATGGTAAAAATCCTGTTTGGACAAGTTACGAAAAGTTACGCACGGTTATTGAGAAAAAAATGTTCTCCAACACTGAAGATTTATTACCGGTTATTTCTTTTAATACGAAAACATCAAACGACGATCAACAAAAACATGATGACTTTATCGAGCGTATGATGAGTAAAGGTTACACCAAAAAACAAGTACGCTTATTGTCAGAGTGGTATTTACGTGTAAGAAAATCTTCTTAAGCTTGTACTTTATTAACGTCGTAAGATAAACGAATAAAGTAAGGAGGATATATGGCTAATTTTATTGACCGAAGGTTAAATAGTAAAAATAAAAGCACGGTTAATCGCCAGCGTTTTATTAGGCGCTATAAAAGCCAGATTAAAAAATCGGTTGAGCAGGCGATTAATAAACGTGGGGTTACTGATGTTGATCGAGGTGAAAATATCACCATCACTAAGAAAGACTTATCGGAGCCTGTTTTTCACCAAGGTAAAGGTGGTATTAAAGACCGAGTTCACCCCGGCAATGATCAATTTATTACCGGAGATCAAATAAAACGACCACCTCAACAACAAGGGCAAGGCGGTGGTCAAGGAGATGCGAGTAATTCTGGCGAAGGCGATGATGATTTTGTCTTCTCTATATCCAAAGATGAATACTTAAACCTGCTGTTTGAAGACTTAGAATTGCCTAATTTAGAAAAAAATCAATTAGATAAATTAATTGATTATAAAACTGTGCGCTCTGGTTATTGCGCCGAAGGCGTAGCTTCAAACATAGACATTGTAAAATCTTTACAAGGTTCTATCGCCAGACGTATTGCAATGACATCAAGTAAGCGTAAGGAGTTGAAAGCCCTTGAGTTAGCATTATCTTCGTTGGTTGATGATAAACACGATCACATTCAAGATATTAAAAACCTAAAGAACAAAATAGAAATAATAAAGGAAAAAATAGCTAAAGTTCCTTTTATCGATACATTCGATTTACGTTTTAGAAATTATACCAAACAAGCGGTACCTACTTCAAAAGCGGTGATGTTTTGTTTAATGGATGTTTCAGGCTCGATGGATCAAGCAACTAAAGATATCGCAAAACGATTTTATGTTTTGTTATATTTATTTCTTACCCGTACTTATAAAACTATCGAGGTTGTCTATATTCGTCATCATACCCAAGCAAAAGAAGTTGACGAACAGGAGTTTTTTTATTCCCAAGAAACGGGTGGCACAATAGCTTCAAGCGCCCTAGATTTAATGGCAAAAATAATGGACGAACGCTACAACGAAAATGAATGGAATATTTATGCCGCTCAAGCCTCTGACGGTGATAACTGGGCTGACGACTCTCCGCGATGTAAAAAGCTGTTAACCGAAAATATTTTGCCTAAATCACGTTACTTTAGCTACATTGAAATTACTCAGCGACCACACCAAACGTTGTGGCAACAATATAAAGAAGTAGAAGCGTCCACTGACCATTTTGCCATGCAGCATATCAAAACGGTTGAAGATATATACCCTGTTTTTAGAGAGCTTTTCAAGAAGAGTAATAACAAAGTAGCCTAACTTAAGATGGATAAAGTGGAGGTAGATGATGACCAAACGTACACCCTTAGATGATCAATGTGACTGGAATTTTGAATTGCTTGCACAATATCAAGTAGAAATTGAACGCGTTGCAAAGCATTACCGCCTAGATACATACACCAATCAAATCGAGGTGATCACAGCTGAACAAATGATGGACGCTTACGCAAGTGTCGGCATGCCTATTGGTTACAATCATTGGACATTTGGAAAAAAATTCATTCAAACAGAGCAAAATTACAAACGTGGACAAATGGGTTTAGCTTATGAAATTGTCATTAATTCAGACCCTTGTATCTCCTATTTAATGGAAGAAAACTCCATGACCATGCAAGCACTTGTTATGGCACATGCTTGTTACGGCCATAATTCATTTTTTAAAGGCAATTATTTGTTCAAATCATGGACAGACGCTAGTTCAATTATTGATTACTTATTATTTGCTAAGAACTATATCAGTGAATGCGAACAAAAATTTGGCATTAGTGATGTAGAGTCTTGTTTAGATGCTTGTCATGCCCTAATGAATCATGGTGTTGACAGATATAAAAGGCCACAAAAAATATCGTTAGAAGAAGAATTAAAACGCCAAAAAGATCGAGAAGCGTATTTGCAGTCTCAAGTGAACACTTTATGGCGAACTGTACCTAAAGGCGGTGATAGTACTGAATACAAAAAACCAAGGTTTCCAAGTGAACCTCAAGAAAATATTTTGTATTTCATTGAAAAAAATGCACCTTTATTAAAACCATGGCAACGAGAAATTGTCCGTATTGTCCGTAAAGTTTCACAATACTTTTATCCACAAAAACAAACCCAGGTAATGAATGAAGGTTGGGCGTGCTTTTGGCATTACACCATATTAACTCACTTATATGATGAAGGTTTAGTGACTGAAAAATTCATGCTGGAGTTTCTACATAACCATACGAATGTTGTCGCTCAACCCGATTACAATAGCCCTTATTATTCTGGTATTAATCCCTATGCTTTAGGTTTTAATATGTTTATTGATATTAGAAGGATATGTGAACACCCCACCGAAGAAGATAAACTTTGGTTTCCAGAAATAGCCGGCAGTAATTGGCTCGACACCCTACATTTTGCGATGGAAAATTTTAAAGACGAAAGTTTTATTAGCCAGTTTTTATCACCTAAATTAATGCGAGACTTTAAGTTATTCTATCTACACGATGATGACAAAAGTAACTTTATTGATGTCGCTGCTATACACAACGAAAGTGGTTATAAAAAAGTACGAACGGCGTTATCTGAACAATATAACCTCAGTAACATTGAAGTAAATATTCAAGTAGTAAATGCTGATATCGATGGTGATAGGTCATTAACCTTAAAATACACGCCACATCAAAGTGTGCCATTAGCAGATTCAAAAGATGAAGTTATTAAACATCTATATTCGTTGTGGCAATTTGACGTGAAACTCGTACAGGAAAACGAAAAAGGCGATGAAGAAGTTATTGCGCGATGTCCAAGCGTTCAAGAAAGTTCAGACATAGAAAAGGCAAGCTAAGCTTGCCTTCAATTTACTTTCTAATAAAGATGATTTATAAAGAAATTGGGAATTATTCCATTAACTCTTTTAAAACATCATCTTTAAGTTCCGACCAAAGTTTACCTGATTCAGCACCATATTTACGTACTGCAAATACAGATTCATCAAATTTATTGTCACTGGCTAATTCAATCAATTTTTTATAATAAGTGCGTGAAATTTCACGCCCTTTCGGATGAGAAAAATATAATGAACCAAGACGAGAATATAGGCCTTTAAAACCATTTAAAATTAATAAATAAATAGAATTCCCAGAAGCAACTACAAGCTCTTTATTTAAGCGGTAGTCAAATTCAGCAAACGCTTCGCCATTATCTTCAATATTTTCATACGCTTTGATTAACTCAATCGCTTTTTCAGGATTGTTCTTAATCGCACCACGAACATAAATAGCACTGATATTCGTACGAGCTGACATAAGGTTATCAACTAAGTCAGGAATACCTTCTTGGTCGAGTTGCGCCAATGTTTCCAAAATATTTAAACTAGAGGTTTCCCAAAAGTTATTCACTTTGGTGGGTTTACCATGTTTAATGGTCAGCCAACCGTCTCGTGCTAAACGTTGTAAGACTTCACGCAATGTTGTACGAGTGACTCCGATAAGTTCAGATAACTCACGTTCTGCAGGTAATATTGAGCCAGGTGGAAAACCACCATTCCAAATTGACTCAACAATATATTGTTCTGCAAACCCTGCTGGGCTATGTGCTTTAATAACCATACTATTCCACACGATATCTTAAATTTAGACTATGAACTGATTGTACCAGAACATATATTTGACACAAGCCCAGAAACAGTAACTATATGTGGCTAGCGCCACTTACATCGAGAATTGGGGCAACCTCAGGATTTACTTTATCTAACTTCCAATAATATTAAATCGATAAAGAAGTTCATTAGTTTAAAGCCTTGTATAATAAGTAAGGTATCTAGAACAAATGATATAAACAAGCTGTGTATTATTACTTTACATGTTGTGAGAATAAGTTTTTCTTAAACTTAAATACCTTTATTGCATTTTTAGTACACAAACCTCGATAAATCATAATATTTATAAAATTTATTGAAGCGACAACAATACTGTTAGCTCACTAAAATAGTTGAGCGAAGCGAAACACAGCAAGTTGTTATGTGACCGTTCTTTATGCAATTGTTAGGTATTTAATCCTTAAATGGTGCTGACATCAATTTTTCAGCCGAAACATTACCACCAAACCTTTTAGCCAATTTTTCATGGTTTTTCTCAAAAAATCCTTTTTGGATGCCAAATTCAAAACAATCTCTTCGCTTCGATCTCAACGGTGTTAGTTTCATATGACAATTATAGAACTCATATTTTTTCCATTTTATGAGTTCTATATCAAAAGATTGGATTTCATTTAAGAATATTTCAGGTTCATTAACATCGTTACTATTTACGTCATACCTATAAATGCATGTATCCTGTACTTCAACTTGCGTAGTAATGAAATCAAATTTCGAATTGAACCACGCATAAATATGAATACCGAAAAACCCTAATACTCCAAGCCCCACAAACATCTCCAAAGCATGAATGTTATTTTCAAACCGGTATTCAAATGAAAATGAAATGTAACTAGCCACACACATTGCCAGTAACATTAAAGCTACAATAATTTTTGATAGGCTGGGTGAACCACCTCTTTTATTATATCTCCAGTCCGCATAACCTGACGGCTCATACCACTTCATGTTTAATACTCCTTTAAATACCTAACGCCCTACTAAAAGGCTAATAATAGTTGGCTAAAATAGACGACGAAGGAGAAAAATCAACTGTTATTTGTCCTGATTGAGTGCCTTGTTAGCTGTACATTTAACCTAACTCTCCACGAACTGGTTTGTTTTTTATACCTAAATATTTTTCAATTTCTTGCTCAATGTATAAAGCTTGCTCGCTACTCGTTAAACCACTAAGTAACTTGGTGTCATTTCCGCTATTCATAATTACATGTACTTCATAAGTAACTGATGAGCTATTATTACTTCTTGAAATTTTTTCTTTTCCATACAATTGCTTTATATCATTAGAATCAATTTTTTTATTACCCATCCACGGCAGTGGTTTATGATTAATATCAATGTATTGCTTTGTGACTTTTATATCCGTTTTATTAAACCAACCTGTTATTGCATAATACGAGACAACAACCCCAGCCAGTATATGTAGCCAAGGTAAACTTTCAGAACCCTCGATATTTGAATAGTCTTTAATAATAATGCCATTCCAAATTACCGCGAATAAAGTGATAAAAGTAACTTTCCAACCAAACCAACTACGGGTGATTGTCATTGAATCAAATTCACGTGTAATGCTAATTTTGTCTGGCAGACCTATATCAACAAAATTGTTCACCATTTACTCCCTTAACGAATCTTTGATTTATATGGTACAGCTAACGTCCTGTTAACAGGCTAAATATAGTTGTCTAAAATAAGCGACGATGGAACAAAAGCCAACTGTATTTTGTCCTTGTTTAACAGCTTGTTAAATGAATATTTACACCAGCGAATGATTAATTTTTTTACGCCAACCAAATGCAAGTAACCAAACCATCAATACAAGTTCTCCTAGCGCAAGGAGAATCAACCAGCCCAAGTCGACATTTGGAGCAAAGTACTTGCCTAAATACATACCAATATAAGAAGTGCCAGCTAGGCCAACAGGAATACTAAGCCAACTAGGAACGACGGTAGAACGCCATAACAATATACTGAGTATCCCTAAGTGAACCCCAAACAACATCAGTGCCATCGACTCCATCGATTTAGCTGCTGACAAGTGGGAAAAAACCATCGTTTGGATTTCTGACTCGCTAAATAAGTTTGAAGTCGACAGGTTCACTGCTAGGTCGTAGGCCATAATACTCGAAGAGAGGCCAACGAAAGCAAGCGCAGTGTAAACAAGACGAAACCAAGCAACCAACTGTGAAAGCGCTATTTGATCTTTACGTAAATACCAAAATAAAGCCCATGCAACAATAACATCCATCACATAGGTAACAAATAACAAGAATGTGCCAATTAGAAACGGCGTTCCATTGGATTGCAAGCTATTGACTGTTGCTGCAATATCACCGTGGATAACATTTTGTGACATGAAATAGAAGTATGCTACGGGTGCAGTGAAAACCATTACCAGCAGACCTAACCCAGCGATTAATGCTGAGTTTCTTTGCGTTAGGCCATTATACAAACCCTGTGTAGAATGATTGTCCATCAAGTGAATCCTTAAACATATTGATAAGAGTATGCCATGACGGCTTCAAATCAAAATATACTATACATTTAACGCTCCATTAAGAGGCAAATAATAGTTAGCAAAATCAAAGAGGAAGAAGCAAATATCCAACTGTTACTTGTCCTTTTTGAATGTTTTGTTATAAGTACGTTAACCTACTTATTTTTTTTATCATGCCATGAGAAAGTATATTATCCACTCTGGGATACACTGAACTTAATGCTCTATTTATACATACCTCAGTATAAAGATCCCTCATTGTTGCCATACATATTGATATAACACCGCTTATCATAAATAACTAATTCACTCATTATTTTCATTTAGACTAACCTCAATCTGTCATTCCAGTGAAACAATTATGATTTACCCAAATATCTTTGAAGCTATGATTTAACCTTTGTTATTTAGTTTACTGCTTATCTTTCATCTCACTCACTTTAGTGGGTAGTCAATTGAAAAAATAATGTTTTCATAAATAAATAAAAGTAGCAAGCGTAAATATATAAACATTTTGACCTAAATTTAAGTATCACTATTATGATTACATAAAGGAAAAATATGAAAATCACGCTAATAACATCATTAATTCTTACCTCTTTATTCACTTTTTCAAATATTGCAGAAGCTAATGAAGAGCGCCAAAAAACGACACAATTATCCGTTGGCATTGGGTCATATGCCTTAGTCATAGATCACGATAATTTAGGTGAAGATGACTTTTTAGGTCACTCCCTATCAGTGACTTATGCCTTTAGCGATAGTATGTCAATAAATATTCAGTCCTATACTTTAGAGCATGATGATTATTCAGATATAGAAGTATCAGGTTTTGATACGTCAGTATTCTATGGCACTGGTTTAGCTTCTAAAGGCTTTAAAGCATACATAGGAGTAGGTTTATACAGCGAAACACGTGAATTTGAAAATGTCGAAAAAGATTTCTCTGGTGCTCAGCTAAGCGGAGGATTCGGCTATAGCTGGAACAAAATATCTTTAGGATTACTTATTGGAGTTCGCTCTACAGAGGATTACCATGATCTAACTAATGATGGTGACGACATTACCGCAGTATCAAGCTCTTTAGTGCTGGAATACAAATTTTAACCTTACACAAAAATGCGCTCCTGCTTAAAGACCATAATGTTAAATCTAGCCTGCACATGCAATACGAAAAATAAGCGAACAGGGCTGACTAAATAGTTGCCCTTAACCTCCTACCCTTTTAAATGCGTTAACGATTAACTTTCGCATCGCTTAATATATTTGCTGATAATTATTTTATCTTGCTTCAACTGACTGGGATGTGTCATCTTTAGTTAATAATAACTATCAACTTCTTGTTTATATTGTGGATCTGAAATGCCAATCTTTGAATATTTAGAATTAACGCTAACCAATAATGTAATGCACCTACAACTCGCTCGCCCGAGTAAAGCAAATGCGATGAATAAAAAAATGTGGTTTGAAATTGGTGAGGCATATCATTGGATTAACGAACAAAGCAATATTCATGTTGTGGTATTAAGTGGTAAAGGCAAACAATTTTCGTCGGGTGCAGATATCAATTTTTTACTGCAAGTTATGGAATCGACAGTGGATTGCTCGAATGATAAAACCGAGCACTTGCAATCTAAAATTTTAAAAATGCAAAGAGCATTTTCAGCAATTGTCGATTGCTCTGTTCCGACCATTGCAGCTATTCATGGTGTCTGTATTGGCGGCGCTATTGATTTAATTTCAGCGTGCGATATCCGTTTGGCGTCTAGCCGTTCTTACTTCAGCATTATGGAAACACAATTAGGTATTCCCGCAGATATGGGAACGTTGCAACGGTTGCATTTTAATTTACCTGACGGACGCCTTCGTGAACTTGCATACACTTCAGCAATTTTTTCAGGCAGGAAAGCAAAAAAATGGGGCATGGTTAATGATACATATTTTACACGTAAGGGATTAATGAAAGCCGCTTTCGTTTTAGCCAATCGAATTGCTTCACATCCTAATTATGCCGTAAGAGCGACAAAAAGGAGCCTGAATTTAAACAGCGACTCTATTGTAAGTAATGGCTTGAATGCTATCGCGAAGGTGAATTCCGAGCTATTACAATCAGTAGCAGCTAAAGCAACAATGAACGAGCTAAAAGCTAAGATGAAAAAATAACATAAGTCAGATCTATTTTAAAATTGATTGCTGTTACTGAATAAATTTAAATTTTTGTGCATACCTGTATAGGCATGCATGGGATTAATTAACTCAAAGCTTGCCAACTGACATCAATTTAGCCACTACTCACGGTCATTCAAGCCAAAGAAGAATTGTAGACTATTATAGTGATCAGCCATGCATAGATACCCTTGCTGTTTCACATTCATACTTTATCATCGCTATCATTTTTTCTTTTAACCAATACAGCATTTTGTCATTATCATGACGAGCATGCCATGCAATACAAAGTGATATATCTTCAAAATCAATGGGGGGAGCTTTAAGAACTATTTCCCCATTTTTATATTCTTCAGCAAACACTAATTCGTCTATAACGGTAATTAAATTAGTCTCTTTTATTAGCCTAGGAATAATAGAATAGTGATTAGTTGTCATAGAAATACGACGAGAGTGTCCTTTATTATTTAGTATTTCATCTACATAACTCCAATCATCTCCACCACTGGTAACCAATAGATGTTCTGCCGCTAGAAAGTTTTTTAAAGTGAGCTTCTTTTGAGAGAGTGGATGACCTTTTCTCATCGCGCAAACGAACAAAGGGTTATTAATCACGCTTTTTCTATCAACCCTATTTAGGTATCGACCAGCACTGATTACTAAGTCTGCTTTTCCATCTATAAGTATTCTCTCACGTCCTTGCAAGTTCAAGGGGACGGCTAATATATCGAGTCCCGGAGCTTCTTTTTCGATTAACTTTCTTAAAGGTAACCAAACCAAATCTACAAGTATATCGGGAATTGCAATGCGAAAACGTCTCTTGTTATTAGCGGGTGAAAACGCGACAGGGTCAATCGAATTCTTTAAAATGTTAATGGGCTCGTGAATTTTAGACCATAAATTAAGAGCGTAAGCAGTAGGCTCAATTCCTCTCCCCTTCTTTACAAATAACGGATTATTATATGTCAGCCTCATCCGCATAACCGCATTAGATACTGCAGGTTGTGTCATTGAGAGTCGTTTAGCAGCACCTATAATTGAATTCTCGATCATAATGGCATCGAAAATAGCGAGTAAATTGAAATCAGTTTTTTTCATAGTCCAGCCTTTAACATAATAATTTCATTCATCGATATAATCACACTATACATCAATAAATCTGATGATACATATACAAATCACCTATTGGACGTTATCAATGAGAACTGGATAATAGGGCCATACATCTGCTTTTGTTAATAAAAAGCGTTATTAATACAATCTAAAAATATAGTGTGATTTGATAATTTACTTATGAAAAATAAAGAAGTGACAAGCCGACAATGTATTGATTTCATTGCGAGTTATTATCGACCCATATTCTAAAAATTCTAACCTAACCTTGGTAAATAATATGAACAGCACGAGTCAAACTTTTACAGGCAGTGAAACAAGTCTTCAAAAAGCAAAAAGATGGGAAAATAGCATCATAGAAAATGGCTTTTACCGCGAACATTTTTTTCAACAAATTGTAAAAGAAATGTCCATTTTAAGTGATGGACCTCTATCTATATTGGAGGTAGGCTCAGGCCCGGGTCATTTAGCAGAAAGAGTAATGAAATCAATTAAGGTGGAAAAATATGCATTATTTGATTTAAGCGAATCAATGAATTATATCGCCTCACAACGTTTGAAAAACTATCAAGATGTTTTAGAGGTAAATATTGGCAATTTTCTTAATAGCAAAGATTATGACAATTTTACCAATGTTGATGTTGTTGTTTGTATGCAAACTATTCATGAGGCTGGTGATAAAAAATTAGCCGCAGATATTTATGAATGTATCAGTAAAACACTAAAGCCTGGTGGGTGTTTTCTGGTTTGTGATTTCATCTACGACGAAACAAGTATGAATAACAGTACAATGTATATGACAGCCAGCGAGCAAAAAGAACTGTTACTTAGCAGTGGTTTTAAGTCTCCTGCTCTAGTCTCTCTAGATAATGGTTTGACCCTTTACAAAGCTTATAATTAAACCATATTTCCCAGTCAGCATTGTATTTATTGCTCTCAGCCTAGTCTAATTGATTTATATAACGTGGAATATCTAGGTTATATATTTGAAAATAATCGTTTTGTGAACGCTAGTTTTGCAAGTAAATGTACCTAAATATTCCAAGATCTGTTTATAATCATGCGTCATTCTCAATAAAAGAATAAAAATATGAAAAAAACAACAGGTTTAACCTTTCTTGCCTTCACCATATTAAGTGGTTGTGGCACTCCAGATGTTGTAAAAACGAATACAACAAAAGACGTTACTGCTAGCTATAACAGCATTAATAAAGAACAACTTATTGAACATATAAAAGTGCTTGCGTCAGATGAATTTGAAGGGCGAGCACCATCAAGCAAAGGCGAAGAGCTTACGCTTGACTACTTAACCAAACAATTAACTGCCGTTGGTTTTAAGCCAGGCAACGGCGACAGCTTTTTACAAGCCGTGCCTATGGTATCTATTGAAGCTTCACCCGACATGACACTTTCTATTGGTGGAAAAGACTATAAATACGGACCAGAAATGGTAATGGGCTCTAGTCGCATTAGTGACTTTGAACAGCTTAAAGATTCTGAGTTAGTTTTTGTTGGTTATGGCGTTAATGCCCCGGAGTACAACTGGAACGATTACGAAGGCATAGACGTTAAAGGTAAAACGGTTGTTATCTTGGTTAATGATCCAGGTTTTGCGACCCAAGATCCTGCGTTATTCAATGGCAATGCGATGACTTATTACGGTCGTTGGACTTATAAATATGAAGAGGCTAGCCGTCAGGGCGCTGAAGGTGCCATTATTATTCATGAAACCGCGCCTGCATCATACAACTGGTCGGTGGTTGAGCACTCTTGGACCGGGCCTCAGTTTGGCTTTGTTCGTGAAGATCTCAATAAAGGCCGTGTTGCCGTTGAAGGTTGGGTAAATAGTGAGGTTGCGACAGAGCTGTTTGCTAACGCTGGTTTGAACTTCGAACAAGCCAAAGCTGAAGCCGCAAAAGGTAGTTATAATGTCGACATGGGCGATTTAAATGCGTCGATTACCGTTAAAAATACGGTAAAAGAGTCAATATCATATAACTTTATCGCTACTTTACCCGGTAGCACTAAGCCAGATGAGCATATTCTTTATACGGCGCATTGGGATCACTTAGGTAAAGATACTAGCCTAACGGGCGACCAAGTTTATAATGGTGCCGTAGATAATGCATCGGGAACTGGCGCACTTATCGAAGTCGCTGAAGCATTTTCGAAACTGCCTGTCGCCCCACAACGATCAATCACTATTATGGCCGTCACAGCAGAAGAGCAAGGGCTATTAGGTTCTAAGTTCTATGCTGCGAATCCTATTATTCCAGCAGCTAAAACAGTAGCTAATATTAATATGGATGCTTTAGGTGTTACAGGTCGCAGTACTGACGTTTCTGTCTATGGATTAGGTCAGTCAGAACTAGATAACTACCTTACAGCTGCTGCGAAGAAGCAAAGTCGTGTTATTGCAGGGGATCCTCGTCCTGCCGCTGGTATTTACTACCGCTCTGATCATTTCGCTTTTGCTAACATTGGTATTCCTGCACTATATGCTAAGAGCGGAAAAACGCCTGTTGATGAAGCAACTAAAGCCTTACGTGCTGAGCTTAAAGAAAGTTTAGGCAAGTGTTACCACAACTTATGTGATGAATATAATGACACTTGGGATATGTCTGGTGCCGTTGAAGATATACAAGCCTTTTATGAAATTGGCTATGAGCTGTCTAAAGAAAATGTTTGGCCTAAGTGGAGTAAAACATCTGAGTTTAAACGCTAAAGCTGATACTTGATTAAACGAACAATAATACCTTGCTCGTTTAGTCTACTGCCCGCTTTTAACATTATGTGTAGAGCCTATGTAACTACACATAATGTTAAATCATATTTACCTACGCAGCATGCTTTGTAAATGATAAAACACCCTCAATACATTTAGCTAAATTCTGAAATCCTTAATTTATCAAATAACACTCGTAACATTAAACTTTTTACACAAGCTTACGTAAATTAACAAGCCGTTTGATTAGCAAACTTACTGTAGAACTTAATCTCCAGAGCCCTTCTTTGTTAGTGTTATCGAATTTATCCAGTTCAAAATAGTTTGCAAACAACTTGGCCAAACAGCAGACTATTTTCATCATTATCCCCTTTAAAACAGACAGTTTTGATACGAAAAAAGACATAAATATTTGAAGGATTATGCTAATTAAATTCATAAAGGTCTTACAAATAAATGGATAAATGTTTGTTTATTAACGTTAGCTACTTTGATCTTTACATAACTTTACTATGCTAGCTATTTCAAAAAAAAGTTGAAAAGCCTACAGTATTATTACTTCGCTATAAAGTCGCAATTAATTGGGTAATTAACAATTCACTTTATAAGAATAATTAATTTAGGATGTTGTATGCATATATTAAAGATTACGGGTAGTTATCAGATTTATTTAAAGGCGCTTATTATTTCTTTGGTATGTATTAATTTAACGGCTTGTGGTGGGGGTGGAGATAAAGATGCTGAAGTTATTGTGCCTATTCCTGAACCAGAGCCGACTTCAGGCGAGTATATCGCCAATCCTGATTTAAATGAAACGACCAATGGCATGTTAAATGCGGTTTTAACGAATAGAAATCCAGATTGTCGGACCTATGTTACCGATGATAACGATGGTGATTATGGCTCTGCAGGTATTAATGATAGATCAAACTTTGCCGCTGATGCTCCGTATTTTCCGGGAACGAATAAAGAGAGCATTGTGATTATCGATTTAGTCATTGTGAGTGGTGGTTATGTTCAAGACCCCGCTAAAGCTAATATAGCGGGTGGTTGGAATTATAAGTCTGTCATTGAAACCAGTGATCCTGACCTAGCTACGCATTGTCGCATGCGTCACAACATGATCCCAAATCATGATTTGGGTTGGGATGTCGGCTCACCTAATGAAAATAATGTTTGGGTAACCGAAATAGATCACGATGACATGCAGTTAACCTACCTTCCTATCAACCCGGTAATGTCGAGCCCTAGAGTTGCAGATGACACTGACCGTAACCCGACTAATTTTATGGATTACGATGGTATTTTATTAAATGGTGTTGGTATAGCGATGGACTCTGGCTTTTGTTATAACCCTGAACACGCAAGAGTCAATGAGGCTGGAAACTCTACGGGTTGTGGCGATGGCTCTGTCTGGTTTGAAATACCCGCTTATGCTTTACAAGAGCCAACAGCCGAAAATATGGCAGCAATTTTTGATGAATACTACGGCCACGGTTTTGAAGGTACTTATCATTACCACGCGATGACACATCCACTGCAAAGTAATGACGAAGCAACGGTAGCACCTGCTGTTAATGGCTCACCACTGATAGGTTTTGCTAAAGATGGCTTTCCTTTATTTGGTATGTGGTTTGTTAATCAAGAGGGTGTTTTAGTTAAAGCAAAATCCGGTTATACCTTAAAAAACTGGCAATTGAACCCTGATGAAAATGGTATTGGACAATCGCGTGAGCCCTATACAGATACACCGGCATTTAAAGAACATGGTACACCGCCGACCCCATGGGATGTTATCAATCGCTCTCAAGATTTTGATTTTAGTTTTACCAACGAGCCCTTTGGCGTACCTTTGGGCCGATACATAGATGACTGGGTTTATGATAATGGCAATACCGGTAATTTAGATGAATGTAATGGCGCAACCGATATTAACGGCGTTTATGGTTATTATATTACGCAAGAGTATCCCTATGGACCCATCTGTACTTTCGGTATTCATGAACCATCTTTTGGTAAAGTACCTCCTCTGCGTTGGGATGATGAACTGGCTGACCCATCAGCGACCATTGATGAATTTGGTGATAAAATTAACGGCCATTAAAAACTGAGCTATTAGGTAAACGTGGCAGTATTAAACGTCGGTTTGACTAATAAAATGTCTTTTACTTATCATTAGCTTTTAAAATGATTAGCTTAATTGTGCGAACGAAGGTAACTCAGCTGTATTAGAGGATATAGTTTTATAATGGCACAAAGTGATCATGAATAAGATAGCTTTATCCTTTCGAAATGGGGTCATAGCTATCATTTTCTGCTCAGTCGTCAGTGTCAAATTATAGCAAGCAGTTCAAGAGACATAATTGCAAATCATTGCTAAACTAGCTCATTGCTTCTGAGGAATGAAATTATGTGTGGTAGGTTCAACACCACCTTTGATAGTGGTGTTAAAAAGCTTTATACCAGCTTGAAAATTCACAAAGTTATCGATCCCCCCAGTAATAGTCGCTTTGTAAAAGCTGCTGATACCGTCTCTATTGTCAGAAATGTGGGGGAACAACGTCGTGTTGAAGATGCGACTTGGTGGCTATTGTTAGACCAAACTGAAAACGACTTTACACCTTCTCGATATACATCATTCAATACTCGACACGATAAGCTCAATACTCCTGGAAGCGCAGGGTATCAAGCGTACCGTAGTTCGAGATGTATTATTACTGTAAAAGGTTTTGGTGAGACTGAATTTGTCAATAAAAAACCTGTTCATTATTATGATATGGAGGCAGAGTCAGGCGGCTTAATACTCGGAGGTTTATGTCGAGAATGGCAACACCAAACAACGGGTAAAATTAAGCTTAGTTGCTCAGTAATTACCTTGCCGCCCCATGAAAAACTTAAACATATTCACAGTAAAGCAATGCCGCTAATACTCCCGCAAGAATCATCATTATTAGACAAATGGCTCAACCCTCAATTTAATGACGTTGAGCAATTTAAATCTCTACTACAACCTAAACTACCACAAACTTTAATAGCTCACCGAATTGATAGGCCCATGACTCATCAGCAAATATCAAAAGCCCAGATAATTAGTCAGGATAGATAAACTATATTTTTTTTCTCACTCGACTTAACTGCGTTGGCGTAACGCCAAGGTGAGAGGCAATGTGATATTGTGGCAAGCGATCGACTAGCTCTGGATGTTTATCAATAAAACGTAGATAACGAGCCGTTGCATCGTCTTGAACAATTTCAATTTCACGGGCATCTTTTGCCAGCAACCAATTTTTCTCTAAATAATAAATTTGAAACAATTTTAGCTCGTTATTCTCGATCATTAATTTTCTATAACCTGTAAAATCAATTTCAATAATTAAGGAGTCCTCAATCGCTTCAAATGCCAGCATCGAAGGTGACGAGGTTAGTAAAGCAGTCATAGCACCAGGAAATTTTCCCTCATCAAAAAACATCTTGTTATATTCATTACCTTTTTCATCACAAGCAAAACATCGTACTAACCCGTGATAAACATACGAATAAGAGCAAGGGATATCCCCAATATTATAAAGTAAGCTATGCTTTTTTAGCGGCCTAAATTTACAAATAGCCATAAAAGCTTGCCAAGTATCGTCACTAATGGGCGAATAAGAACAGAGCGATTTTCTCAGTGCAATAAAGGCTTTATTTTGATCACTCATAGGGGTAGCTCGTTTATATCAAAAGTGAATGATATCCTTTAGAATTAATAAAATACATCGTTAAGTTCATGAGCTTTCAGCACTGTAAGCTTCAATAGGATAAACTGAAGGCTGCCACGATATTCTTTAAAAATTC
>MAAB01029623.1_pt1 | contig 41657 bp, 36 predicted proteins | sample 1115991 | NCBI WGS metagenome assembly MAAB01 (sample SAMN04961124, study PRJNA320927) | seawater metagenome | isolation source: sample BD02T18 sea water enriched with oil for 18 days | place: USA:Gulf of Mexico | collected 2013-07-27 | reverse complement strand
ACGGTTTAGGATTAAGTCGTTTGTGGTTATTAGGTATAAGTGATGGGCAACTAGTCCTAAGAGGAAATAAATGAAAAAGCAATTAGGAAAACTTCTTGCAGGCAACAATAAATTAAGGCGCCCTGTCTTAATAGGCTTAGCTGCTGCGTTTGTCTTACTTTGGTTGGTTGTCACCTTTACATTTAAGATATGGTCGAATTACGAACGAACTGAGTCTTTAGAACAGTTAGTTGAAAAAATAGAGGAACAACTGGACAAAAATAAGGTAGACACCGGTCTTCAAATGCTACAGTTTTCGAAAAGCTTCATCGAAAATAAACGATTGGGTGTTTTACTTAAAAATAATAAGGAGAATCAATATTCAATGGACACCATTGAGTTTAAACAGTCGATATCTTCGAATATAAATTTAAATAGCATCACTATTTTTTCCGCTACTTCTGATAAGTTATTTTCGACAAAGGATGAGTTTAAAAACTTAGAAAAAAGTCAGCAATTATTATTAGCGAATAACTCCAATGAAGCACAGCAGGGGATTTCCGTACTATCAGATGGTGAAATCACCTTAAATACGGTTCTCCCTATTAAACATGAAAATAAAGTGGTCGGCTTCATTCAGCTCACTAAACTTTTATCAAACATCACCGAATCACTTGCCGACACCAACAAAATTGATATACATCTACTTACTCACAAAGTAGCTATTGAAAAAGTTGATTATGATTCCAGGGTAAATGAGGCAAAAGAACCAAATCATTGGCAATTACTCGACTCCTTTATAGTGACTTCAGCCACTATGACTCGATTTGATACTGCTGCACTGTCTTCAATTTTTAATGACAAAACTCAATATTTAACTCGAAAAGAACCGTATGTAGAAGAGTATATAGGAGCTAATGAAAGGCCAAAGCAATTAGCATTATTACCTATTCATTTCGTGGATAATCAAGCGAAGGCTTTTATGCTTGTTATTGTTGATAATTCTTCAACTTCCACCGCTTATGAATTTTCACTGTTAGTTAATCATATATCTTTCACCGTTATTGCACTTATTGTCCTAACTTTGTTTTGGATTTTTTTGGGGAATATTGAAAAGAAAATTTATCTAGCAGAACAACAGTTAATTAAAACTAAAAATACCGCTGAAAGAAATAGAGATGCTGCTGAAAAAGCGAAGGCTGAAGCCGAAAAGGCTAAAGCTGAAGCTGAAAAATCAAAACATCAGGCAGAGCAAGCGAATAGAATAAAGTCAGAGTTTTTAGCTAAAATGAGTCATGAGCTAAGGACGCCGCTCAATGCCATAATAGGCATTACTGAAATGATGCAAGAAGATGCACAAGAATTTGATGATGAAGACTACATAGAACCTCTTGGAAGAGTTGCACGAGCTGGGAAACATTTACTATCATTAATTAATGATATTTTAGATTTATCTAAAATTGAAGCTGGAAAAATGGACCTTTACCCTGAAAATTTTGAACTTACCTTATTTATTAAAGATATTGAGCGAATAGTTGAACCATTAGTCACAAAAAATAACAACGAAATGGTGGTCTCTATTCAAGAAAATATTAAGCAGATGTATGCGGATAGTACTAGAGTTAAACAAATACTGTTAAATCTGCTAAGCAATGCCTGTAAATTTACCAATGAAGGTAAAATATTTTTGCTGGTCTCACCGGCATTGATTGCAAAACAACCAGCAATTTCTTTTAGTGTTATTGATGAAGGCATAGGCATGAACAAGGAGCAACTAGGCATGTTATTTCAAGACTTTCAACAAGTCGATTCATCTTCTACTCGAAAATATGAAGGTACAGGCCTAGGTTTATCTATCAGTCAAAAGTTTGCAGAGTTGATGGGGGGAAGTATAACGGTGACAAGTGAGGCTAATAAAGGGTCAGTCTTTACTGTTACTTTACCTTTAGGACTAGTTGACAATAAAGTTGAAGATAAGGTGGTTGATGTTTTGCCTGTTGTTTCGGCTGAACAGAAACAACAGCCTTATATTCTTGTTGTTGAAGATGATGAAAATATGATTGAAATGCTCAAGCATTATTTTTCAAAACAAGGCGTTGAAGTAGATGTTGCACATAATGGCACCGATGCTTTAACTAAGGCGAGACTGAAAAAGCCGCAATTAATTACCCTAGATATAAATATGCCGAGTCTAAATGGTTGGGATACTTTAACTGTTATTAAGTCAGACAGTGAGTTATGCGATGTGCCCGTTGTTGTCGTTACTATTCAAGAGGAAAGAAAAAAAGGTATTGATTTAGGTGCGGACGAATATTTAATTAAACCCATTAATAAAAGTGATATCGAAACTATATTTTTGCGATTTTTAAGTCAAAAGGAACGTTGATGAAAATACTTTATGTAGAGGACAATGAAGATAATATTTATATGTTGTCTCGTCGCTTAAAGCGTAAAGGCTTTGAAGTATTGATTGCTGAAAATGGAAAGTTAGGAGTGGAGTTATGCCTTAAAGAAATTCCTGATCTTATTTTAATGGATTTAAGTTTGCCTATTATGGATGGTTGGCAAGCCATTGAAATTATAAAAAATGACCCCGCTATCAAGCACATCCCTATTATTGCCCTTTCAGCACATGCAATGGACCAACATAAACAGCAAGCGCTTGAGGCAGGAGCCGACGACTTTGACACTAAACCTGTGGATTTACCCCGGTTAATGTCAAAAATCAACCACTTTATAGGAGAAATATAATGAATGAAGATGCATCCATTCTTGTTGTTGATGACAATGAAGACAACCGTTATACCTTAAAGCGCCGGTTGAAACGCATGGGCTTGAAAAAAATTGTTGAAGCTGAAAATGGCTTAGAAGCAATGAAGCAAGTTGAATTACAGGATTTTGATATGATCCTACTTGATATCATGATGCCTATTATGGACGGCTACGAAGTTTTAAAACGTTTAAGAGCTGAAAGCCGATTTCTTCATACTCCTATAATTATGATCTCAGCGCTTAGTGATGTAGAAAATGTAGTTAAAGCCATAGATTTAGGGGCTGATGATTATTTGCTTAAGCCATTTAATCCTGTTTTATTAAGAGCAAAAGTTGAAGCGTCTCTCCTTAAAAAGCGGCTAATTGAAGTCGAAAAAAACTTCTATCGTGATTATGATAAAACTACTCAGTTAGCAAGACCAGATTTGTTTCTAGGATCACTTGATGGTGAAATGAGAAATAACCCGGATACGACCTTTGCTGTTTATTATTTCAAATTTACTGCCTTTCAACAGTTGTCGCAGAGCACGGGTCATCAAGATGCTGAAAAGCACATTAAACATTGTGTCGATAGATTAAAGACTATTTTTGTTGGAGAGCATTATTTGTTTGGCCGATTAGCTGATGATGCTGTTGCCGTTTTTTCAATAGCGAAAAAATGCCGTTTCTTCACCGAACAATTAAATCTAGAAAAAGAAGTGTTAGCTCCTCTCGATGATGCTGTATCAATTAATGAGGAAGCTATCAGGGGAGTCGGCCAAATACACCTAGGGATTTGTTTAACGACCCCTAAGTTACATAATGCCGGACAATTAATTGCAAATTCGTCCTTTGCTTGCGAGACAGCGATTAAAGAGGCTAAAAAAGTCGCTTATTACGATAAAGATATACATGAAAGAACGTTAGAAAAATTTAAACTCGAACCTAAGTTAAAAGATGCATTAAGCGAAAAAAAATTAGTCATGTATTATCAGCCGATTGTTTTAGGAGCTACAGGGAAAATTAAAACCTTCGAAGCACTAATTCGTTGGCCTACAACAGATGGAATGATATCTCCTGGAGAATTTATCCCCTTGGCTGAAGAAACAGGCCTTATTCTAGACATAGATGATTATGTCATGACATCGGTATGTGAACAGATCGGAAAGTGGCGAAAACAACAACCAAACATGAAGTTTAGCGTAGGAATTAATATTTCTGCAAGACATTGGGCCGATAAACAATTATCCGAAAAGGTTATAAATCTGCTTGCAATAAATGATATTCCTGGTAACTACTTAAAGTTAGAAATGACTGAAAGTGCTTTAGTCGGCGATATTGCTAGTGTACGTACAAATTTTGATTTATTGCAAAGTCATGGAGTTCAAGTTGCCTTGGATGACTTTGGAACTGGTTATGCATCATTAAGTTACTTGTTAGACTTCCCGTTTGATGTTTTGAAGGTGGATCGTGTCTTTATTGTAGATATAGAAACAGATGAACAAAAACAAAAGTTACTACCTGCTATTTTACAAATTTCTAAATCTTTAAATATGGAAAGCATTATTGAAGGTGTTGAAACTAAGGCACAAGTCGATATTGTTAATCAATGTAATGGTGATTTGATTCAAGGCTTTTATTTTTATAAACCAAGCCCAGTAGTGGATATTGATCAACTCGACTTTTTTAAATAGGTAAGTATTAAATATAGAGTCGAAGTTTATACCAAGTTATAACGAGCATATAGTAAGTTTGAGGGCGAAACTTTATGCGGATGACAATAGTTTTCATGGAAAATAGAAATTAGCGCAGCAGAGTTCAGAGAACTACACATATTCAGATAATTTATCTATAACCTTCTACTTTTCATAAGGGTATATAAGTAATTTGTGCAATGAAAAAATTACACATCTGTGTAGTAGATTAAACCTTACTTATCAGCTATTCGTTATTTGATTTGAGTGTTTAATCAAAAGTAATAGCGACGAATCAACATGACGAATTCGTCTTTTCCTATCTAAAATATATTGTATTGGCTTCAAGTCCGAGTTAAATATTACAAAATAATAATAAAACCAATGTCTTTGAACATGTCTTTATTGATTAAATAGGTAAGCTTTTGAGCATCCTTGTCTGATAACGCTATTTCCGTCTGTTGATTTTTCCAAGTGTTCTTGGCCTTTATTACTAAAGGCGTATCACCAACTGTAGGGTGATCCATCGCGAAAGTAACATCATTAGAAAATAATGATACCAATTGTCCATTGTCGATAATATCTTGAGTTTCACTTTTATTGGGATAAAGAATCTCGCCGTTAGATTTACGAATTTTAGGGTTCAATGACGGTGTAAAGTTTGTACCTCTAACATCGATAATAATGCCAGAAATTTCATTGTTTTTAACATCATTAATATGTTTTGGTTTTACACCTTGTTCAAGCGCGGAGATACGTTTATTAAGTTGGCTTAATTGATCACTAATTTGTTGGTTGGATACTTCGGGGTATGTCGCAGCGTGAGCTGTACTTATCCAAAAAGACCATGAACTTGGAATAATACTAGCCGAGAACTCTTCTTGATATAAGTCTTGATAAATCGACTTTGATATTTTACCTCGAAGAGAGGCTTGTAAGACCACTTTACAAGAACCATCTATGCGGTTGTCTCTACTTTTTATTATCGCGCCCTTAACTGTACCTTCTACACTCGATTTTATCTCATCACTGCTTAACATATAATTGCTAACTAATGTTGTGGCCGTTACTCTAACTCCTTGGTACGACTCTAATAAATTTCTTTGCGCATCGACTTTAGCTGCTCGACAGGCTAAGTAAGGCGCTATGTTAGCTTTTTTACCTTCCCCTGCAATACCATATCCTATGGCCGAAACTGTAGCTTTAGTCCAATTTATTTCACCATTCGTTCCAACTAGTTCTCTGAACTGACCATCATTTGCCATGGCAGTTAATGAGCAAAAAGTCATAATGATAATGCTTAGGAATTTGTTCATATTATTATCTCAAGTTTAAGTTACTAATTAGTTTCTATTGCACCTAGTACCGACAGTTTAGTGCTTTTATCAAAAGTTACATCTTTGGCTGCAACAGGAAATACTGATGAGTTTTGAATGTGAAAAGGTTGATTGTTGGTAAATCTACAGCCATCTAAACTTAAACGAGAACGACCAGATAGTACAATTGCACTGGTAGAACTCCCGCTTAATTGGCAATTGCTGATTTTTACGTTTGCATGGCCAGAGATTGTTAATGCTGAGTACTTAGCACCTTCAGAATATAGATGTTCAAAGCGTGGTGTTCCCGACTTTATTTCTATACCAACCCCTGAATTTTTCAGCTGAAGTCCATTAATTTCTATAGTCTTACTACTATCTAATGTTAATAGTTTATTGGCAGGGGATAGTGTTGATTCACTTTCAAAAATTATGTTTGTGGCTGATTGCTTAGTTTTACCCCAAAAGTAAGCTGAACCTTGAACTGTTATGTTTGCGCCTTTCTTGAACTTAACCTTGACATCGGGTTCGATTATCAAAGTAGATCCTTCAGTAAATGTTGTGTTAGCGGCGATAATATAAGGGCTGCTTTCCTTACCTAGCACATTAGTTCCTTGATAAGAGCCCGACAAGGTACTCGTTAGTATTGTAGTATTATCGACTTTTATCGGATATACCTTTGCGGATATTACTGATTTAGCACTCTCGTTAGCAGCTTGGTCTAATGTAACAACAGTGAGTGTTAAGGTCGTAAAGGCTTCAAAGTTACCGGGAAGAGTTATACTGGTTTCTTTTGTGATGTGAGTTTCTGCTAAGTTAGTCTGGGGGGAGGTCATAATCACTTTATATTCGACCTGCTCTTGATTATTGTTTTTCCATGAAAGCTTAACTTCATCAATGGTTGCGAAGTCGACCTTTAGCTGCTCGACATTTGTCGGCTTTTTGTTATCAAAATTAACTAAACCTGTGGTACTTATCATCTGAGTGATTTGACCTGTGCCATCAATTAACTTTCCTGTGATAACTTTTTGTTCTCCGTTCCAGCGTTTATCGACAATAATATCGGATTTATAGATACCCGAATCTTGCTCTTTTAAATCAAAGGAACCAATACCTTCAATATCTAATATAGCTCTTAGACCAGCTTGCCCTTTTATACCAACGGCTAAACTGTCCTTATATTTTAGCCATTTATTTGAACCATCGTGAATTACCATGTCAATGCTAGGAAGCGTTTTAGCATTATAACCAGCAGGTTCAGGAAACTCTTTAGCGATGGAACGACCTAATTCATCCGCAGCAGCAAATAAATTACTGTCCTCTAAGTGCTGAGCGGCCAAAGCGGCATTCAATAATATTCCCCAAGGTGAGGTAGAAAGGCCTCCTGCTCTAGAGGTAATTATTTCTTTTTTGTGCCATAAGACTTTTCCGTCTTTAGATATTAGCTCAATGTCTACTCCTAATTTAATATGAGCATAAATGCCAGCGTAGAACCTTTCATATTCAATCACTTTTCCTACTACAACTGCATCTACACCAAGGGTTTGTGCTAATTGTTTCGGTGATAATTTATTTTCCGGATTTTTTAAATCAACCTCCTTTGTATGTACCAGTTGAAAGTTTTTATTAGAAAGGTGACTTTGTAATATATCTCTAAGCAGTGAAGATGTTTCCAGTGAAGTCGTGGTATTAGATAATTTTGCTATTGCAATGATTTTTGGGGTATCGCTTAGTTTGATCTTTTCTTGATCGCCAGATGTCATATTTTCTAACGTTCTTATTGGGCTAGTAATAGCAACAGTACCTTTAGTGCTCAAAGAACAACTTGTTAGCACGGGTATTGCAATTAACGTAATGATTACACTGAGCAAAGATTTAATATTAATGTTGTTCACTCACTTCTCCTTTGTATTCAATTATATGTAAACTCCACATGACATCATTATTGATATAGAATGGAATTTTCAGTTGTTCAACGATCATTTTTTTGAAGATCAATCACTTGTTAGGTAACAGAATAATTAAACTGTTTTCTAAATGTTTTATAGCGGTATTAATAATCTACTTTATGGAGATACGACTATCATTACCCGACCTTTATCCATAGTTTTGACTAAATCTAAATTATTTTTAATAAATAAAGCTACTTCATCAGAAACCACTAAATCTGAATGACTCGATTTATACGTCCCTATTGCTTTTACCACATAAGGTGAATAACTAATTCGTTTATTATTGATCGCATCTCTAATATCTAGATCATATGAGACAGGACGCGTTCTGATAACATTACTATTGAGCATTTCTGGGGTAGGGTAAATAACCTTACCGTCTTGGGTGCGTATTCTCGGTATTGTGGCTAATTTAAATTGGTCAATGCCCTGTGCATCGATTAACAAACCCGAAATGTTATTAACATTTTCAATACTATCTATTTTAGCCTCCACAAACTGTAAAAACTCTTCTTTTGGTAACCTGTGTAATTTGTTTTTTATTTCTCGTAATATAGAGACGATTGTTTCCGCAGCCGGTAGCGTTTCTGCATGAGCTTTGCTGATAAATTGCCAGTCTGACATAGATAACTTAGAGGCAAGCTGTCCTAAGGAAAATTTCCCCCAAGTATCAGTATTTAAAGTGGGAGATTCAATGATATTTAAACTGGTGTTATTATTAACATGCTGAGAAATTGACTCAATAAAAGAACCGTCCATCTTTATTTCAATAACAACTTGAGCAATTTCATTTTGATAGATATCTTTAGTGATTAATGCCCCTCTAATGACTGCATTGAGTTTAGTGCGAACAATATCTGAAGTTGCTTCTAAATCTAGCACAGTAGTTTCTGAACTAACTTGTACTCCTGATACTATTTCTGCCAAATTTCTATAGGCATCAACTTGTGCGGCCCTACGTGCTAACAAGCGCTTTTTACGATTTGGAGTATTATCTGATGCGACACCATAACCACTAGCAAATATAGTGCCTTTAGACCAATTAATACCACCGGTATCTGTTCCTTGGATTACGTCATCAGCGGATACTGAGAAGTGAGTAAACATCAATGAAAAGACAATTAGATATTTTAACATTATTAAATTTCCTTTAATTCGCTATCAAAATGTACATATTTAGCTCTACGATTAACTATTTTTTTTAAATAATTTCGAGTTTCCTCTGCGGGTAGGTTTTTAAGTAAAAACTGATAAACTTCGTCGGCTGTCATTGTGTTGATTACTTTTGCCGCTTTAGATAAGTTCTTTTTACCAGTGAATGTTTTTGCTAAATTACCAACGCCTGTATTATAGCTAGACACGGCACAATAAAAGCGGGACTTTGGATCCTCTATTTTACGTAAATATCGACTTTTTAATAATTTGAAATAGGCTGTACCGAGTTGCAAGTTATTTGTTTCATCAAATAAATAATCAGGGGATAGTATTTTCTTTTGCCCATGAACATAATTATGAGCATCTATGCCTGCCGTTTTGGGCACTAGTTGCATTAAGCCAAAAGCGGGAACGCGAGAGATGGCTCTTGGATTATAGCTAGATTCTGTTTCGATTATGGCTAGAATTACTGATATAGCGACACCATACTTTTTTGAAAACTTCTTTACGTCATCAAAGTTATTCGCTAACAAAACTTTTTGATAATTATTAACAAACTTAATCGTCATTTTTAATACAGAGCCGTCGGCAGTTTTTACCAGGTCTAATTTTATTGTTGGCTCTTTAGCATCAATAGCTAACTTTTCTGGTGTAGTTGCCGGTTTTTGGTTTGGTAAGTTAGCGTTTAATGTAATAGCAGGAGAAGTATCAATCGTTGAACTACTAACAATAGCTGGGGCAACTCCAATAGTTGGAGGTTTAACAATTGTTGGAGCAGGAATAATTGTTGGCAAACTTTCTTTTGCTTTAGTTGAGCTGATTAATGGTGCTTTTTCTTTAACCACGTTTAGTTTATTTATAGTGACTGTTGCAATTTTTAGTAATTTATTTTCGGGTAGTATTCGTTTTAAAATATTTTCATTTTCCAGTGGTTTAATTGCTGGTTGAATACCTTTTTTGCTTAAATTTTCATTTACTGCTTGAGAGAAGATATCTAATTCTTCAATAGGGACTGTAGTGGGAGCGGTAAGTTGTTCAGCCATATCTTCAAGTTTACTTTTAGCTTGGCTTAAATCATTATTCGTTACTTGTGTCTCAATAACGACTTCTCCTGCTTGATAGTCAACTATTGAACGAGTTTGTAAATTTTTGCTATAGCCGACCCAGGTACTTTTAGTCGGGAGTCTGACATTTTTAGGCCATTTAACTTCAATCTTTTTTGTTACACCATTGAAAGCATCATCTATAGCCTTAGTATAGGCATTGTATAAACTATCAATTTCTTCAGTTTTTTGTTTAAACTGCTGATCTAACATGCGGTCTATATCGTCAAAACTTTGCTCTTGTTGATTTTTAGCAAGAATGTTCCAACTAAATAGCAGTGAAATGCTGATTAATGTTAGCGATAAATTAATTTTTTTCACTGACACTTTCTCTTATTAATTTAATAGAGTCTCGTTTACTACAAATTTCAGACTCATTAGTTAAACAAATTGCTAAAGTAACTTCCGCCACAAAAGTATTATCTTCTGGTTTAATTGATTCAGTTAAAATAAAAGCACCCTTTATTAATCCTCTAACACGTGTCGCAATAATATCCTTAGTTACTTCAAAGTCTTCCACTGAAGTACCTGAGCTAATTTGAACACCTTTTGTTATTTCTGCCAGTTGTCTTTGAGCATCAAGGGAAGCTGCACGTTTTGCCATCATCTTTGCTTGAAAGTTGCTGACTGTTTTTTCGATATCAACGGTTCCAAAGCCTTTTGCTGAAATAATACCTTTGTGCTCCTCGGCATATACTGAAAATAAAATAAAGTTAATAAGCATTACGACTATCAATGTAATGCGATTTAATGAGACGTTTCTCATGAATAAATATCCTTTAAATAACTTGGCTTGTTTTGTGATATTAAATTTAATTATTTTTTGTTCATATTAATCTTAGGCAATAATTGATCAATATGTAAATTAGTCTAATCTTTTATTATAAATATTAGAGTTTTCTTAATATTGTAATATTTATTAACGAGATCATTAATTGTAAACGCAAGGGATATCATGCTTCAAAAATTCATCCTATTCGGGAAAATAGTGTCTGTTTTCTTTCTTTTCCTCTTATTTTTTTCCGTAAACGCTCAGGCTAAAATTGTTACTGCTAAAGGCATTAGTGACATCATTGAAGGCAAGAAAGCTAAAACACGCTCTATCGCGCTAAACAATGCTAAACGATCTGCAGTAGAACAAGTCGCAGGGGCTTTTGTTCAATCTCGCTCTACAGTTAATGATTTTGTTATTGCTCAAGACAAAATTTACAGCTCATCATCAGGTAATATTTCCACTTACACTATATTAGCTGAAGGTGTTAATGACTTTGGGGCTTATGAAGTTGAAATTGAAGCTAATGTTGATGTTCAAGAATTACTTGTCGATATTAAAGAGATTTTAAAGGTAAATGGCTGGAGTAGAAAACCTCGTGTTTCTTTAAATATAAAGTCAAACAATACGAGTCTTGGTAAAACATTAGAGTCATTATTTACTTCCACACTAAATAAAAATGGCTTTGAGGTTTTTGATAACTCAAAAAAAGTAAAAACAGGTTTTGTTTTAGAAATCAATGCGGACTTATTGACCAATAAGAGTGATTATCAAGGAATTAGTATAACTTCCAATAGCTTGTCTCTGATCACAAATGTTACAAGAACTGATGATGGTCAAGTTATTGCTACTATTACTCAACAAGACTCTAAGGCTGGTAGCAACGTAGCAAAAATAGCACAACAGCTATCGGTTAAATTGGTAAGAAAAGCTTGGCGAGGATTAAAAAAAGAAATTTTAGACTTTTGGCAGGAAGAACAATATATAGCTCGCTCGATCTATTTGGACGTAGAACAATTACGAACTTATGAACAGGCTAAAATTTTTTCTCGTTCGTTAAAGCAAAGTGTCTCAGGTTTGCTTGATGTAGAGTTAAGTGAATTCTCTACCGAGAATAGTCAGTATTTGCTCAAGTATAAAGGATGGCCTGAGCAACTTTATGATGAAATATTTGCCGGACCACTGAAATCAGAATATCAACTCAAATTAATTAGTGTTAATGCTAATCATGTCACATTAAGAATATATTAGGAAAAAAGATGTTTAATAAAAAGGTATTTGTTTTGTCAGTTGCATTAGGTCTTTTATCTGCCTGTGCTAGTACAGAGAAAAAAGAAATTAGCAATGAGTTCAATATTTCGCAGCAATTGATGATGTCTCATAAATATATTGAGGCGATAGGCTATTTGGAACAAGCATTAAAGAATGATCCAGAGAATAAACAATATGCTGCTATGTTAGCTGAAGCGCGTCAAAAGTCAGTAGAACAGTTAATCACTAAGCTCAATAAAACATTAAATGATGGAAAATTGAATAAAGCAAACCTTGATAGTGCTAACGCTTTATTGAATAGAGCAAAGTCGATACTTCCTCAGCATACTTCCTATGGCAATGCTGAATCCTTAATAGCTAATAAACAAGCAGCTCTGCAGATAAAAGTAAAAACTTTATATACTAATGTGAAAAAAAATATTTCCAATAGAGATTGGATAAAAGCAAAATTTGCCGTTAAAAAACTAATGCTGCTATTTCCTAATTATGAAGATACCGCGCAGCTTACACAGAAAATAAAAATTACAGGTAGTCGCTTTTATTTACAACAAGCAAATGATGCTTATCGTCTTAACGACTTTGTTCAAACGTTATCCTTCGCTCGTAAGGCAATAACAATTAATAGTGATAATCAAAAAGCGAAGCAACTCATTATATTAACTAATAAAAAGAATAATAAAGAATTCTTTATTAGCCTTGCTCAGGCAGCGGTATTAAAAACAGATTGGGCTACGGTCTATAATTCTTGTAAAAAAGTTCTTAGTTATGATGCGAATAATGCTTTTTGCATAGAAGAAATGCTTATTGCTAAAGATAAATGGACTTCAAGCCTGATGACTCAAGCCCGTCAGTTTATGGTCAAAGGATACTTAGCAAAAGCCATTACAAGTTATAAAGAAGCGGAGGTTATTAATGATGGTGCACAAAACAATGCATTGACAGGGTTAAAAGCTTCTCTTACTGATAAAATAGATGTTACTGCAGAAGAGCTAGCTGAACGAGGTAAGTTTGGTTCTGCTTGGTATTTGTTAAATGTAATAAAAGACTTTAACCCATATTATCCTGATTTATTTCAAAAAATAAAAGTAACTGAAGACAGTATTACAGTCCGTATTAGGAAACGAATAGCCGTATTTGACTTTAAAAGCCCTTCTTATGGTCAAGATGCAGGTGTATTAGTCGCGAATAATTTGATTGCAAACTTATTTAACAGTGCCTCTAAAGATATTATTATTTTAGAGAGAGAAAATTTGAAATCAATTTTAGAAGAAATGAAGCTCGGTCAAATCGGCGTTGTTTCAGAGTCGAGTGCACAAGAAATGGGACGCTTGTATGGTATTAATACCGCTATTATGGGTAGCGTACTCCTTTATAAAGTAGACACGAGTGAGTCAGTTAGTTCTAAAACAGTACGATATGCAGTGGGTGAGGAAATATCAGATAATATCGATTATTTGAACTGGAGGGCAATGAACCCTAATCCTACTAAGGGAGAATTAAAGGCAGCACCAGCGGCTAAAATTATGGTCCCAAAATATGAAGAAAAAGAATACAAGGTGACCAACATGAAGAAAGTTGGATTCTTTCAACTTTCATTTAAAATAGTCGATTTCGCAACGGGTGCTAACGTCAGAGTTGAAACGATTAAACGACAAAAAGTCGTTGAAGATAATGCTAACGAAGGGATAAAAGATGCCAATGTTACTTTTGACCCTTTAGAGATTTCAACAGATACAGAGTTATTACAACTTATGGCATCTGAAGTTGTTGAAGAATTATCTCGTGGCGTTTTACAACCTTTACGTAATCTCGAGAAAAAGTATTTCGAAGATGGCGAAGGTTTATATTTACGACGTAAGGAGAATCTAAATGCTGTTGAGCAATTTGTGAATGCTATTTTTGATGAAAAACTGAAGTCAGTAGTCAATTCACCTATTACTACACAAGCGAATAAATATTTGCAAACTATCATAAATGAGCATGCTTTTAGATAAGCTATAGGTTTAAAGCATGAATGTTTTTCGAGAGAGGCTGATTATATTAAGCTTTCTTTATTGTTTCAGCCTGTCGGCTATTGCTGAAAGTGCCAACTCAATTGCCTTATTCAATTTAAGACCTATTAGTATGGATGCTATTGGTGCTGATGCTGATTTACTTTATTCGTTAGAAGTAGAACTAGGGAAGTCTTCGGAAATATCCGTACTTTCACGTCGTGATATTGAAGCTGTATTACATCGTATCGGTGGCGCACAAGTTTCTGATACTAATCTCGTTATCGCGTATGGCCAAGAGATGGGCGTTAGTTTTATTTTAACTGGAGACGTAGATAAAATAGGCAGCTCAATGAAAGTGAATATCAATTTGATTGATATCATTGGTGGCCGAGTGGTTAAAACTTGGCAAGAAAGTTATACGGGACGTGGTGATGTATTACAGCGTGCCAATCCATTAGCAGAGGATATTAAGAAGGAGATCTTCGCTTCTGCAGAAGCAAACTATAGCAACGTCTCTAATACTTTAGCTGAAGACGATATTGAGCACTTTAAAAGTATCTCTGCAATTGCCAAAGATTCTGGCGTATTTCTTAGCTGGATCATTAATGAAAAAAGTGCTGTTTTTTATACAAATGTCTATCGTGGGCAGTCAAAAGATGGTTTGTTTGAGTTTGTAACTAGTGTTGAGGAAACACAATATCAAGATGATGCTCAGGGCGAAGTTTTTTATCGTTTAGATTTGGTTTTAGAAAATGGCAGCGAAGTCAAAGGGAAACAAATCGTTAATGCAAAGGCATCATCAAATGTCGTTGATAATAGCTTATTACCGCCCATTATCTTAGCTGCGGATAATTTATTACATGGCATTAAAATTAACTTGGTACCACAGTTAAATAATAAGGGCGTTATTGGTTATAACTTTTATCAAAAGGTGAATGATAATCAATGGAAAAAAGTACATTCAATTGACAAAACTAATCAATTAAATTATTCGCAAGTTTTAAATAAAAACTTTATTGCCAATGCAAGTTATCAAATTTATGTTTCTGCCTACAGTGAACTTGGTGAGAGTAATCCTTCAGACATATTAACGTTAACCACTCATCCTGCCTTAGTCTTAACGGCTAAAGAAGGGAAGGCTTTACGTAAAGCTGAGCTTTCATGGACTCAAGCAAAAATAGGGAAAGGTTATAAACTTTACCGAAAAGAATTAGATCAAACTCGTTGGCAATTAATCAATGAAATACCTGACCTAACACGTTTATCGTTTATAGATACTGAAAACTTGAAAGATGGAAAAAAATATTTATACAGCATAACAGTTTTCGATGCTTATACAGAAACACCTAAGTCAAATGAGGCTTTAGTGCAAACGAAAAGCTTGCCTGATTCGCCTAAAAAATTACAGGTTGAGTCAAATCTAGTGAAAAGCGTAAAACTGACGTGGCAAGCAAGTGATGATAAAGATGTTAGTGGTTATGTGATATATCGTAAAGTCGGCACTATGTCGTCTGGAGATCTACTGGTTGAAATTGCGTTTGTTGAAGGATATGACAAAGAGGTATTTGTTGATGGTTTAGGCGAAAGCCCATTAAAAGATGGAGAAAACTACTTTTATGCGATTGCTGCTAAAAACTTATTTGGTAGTGCTGGCAAAATTAGTTTCGCAGTAAAAGCTCAAACAAAGCCTTTACCAAAACCTATGGAAAATTTTCAGGTTAAAGCCGAAGAGGATAGTATAAGCTTAAGTTGGGAAGCCAATGAAGAACAAGATATAAAGCAGTATAGCCTTTACCGTAAATGGAATGCTGAAGCATGGAAAAAAATAGCTGATGTCGATGGCACTCACTACCAAGATGATAATCTTAAAGCATATGCCCAAACCTTTTATAAAGCTTTAGTGACGGATAAAAAGGGCTTAGTGAGCCAATTCTCTTCAACACAACAAGTGGATAGTCCGCTTGTCATTGACTTAGTTGTCGCCAAGGATTTGATGCTCCGGGCTATAGATCTTACTTGGAATAAAGTTAACCATATAAAAGGTTATAAGCTCTATCGTAAAGCAGCAAACAATAATCTGTGGCAACTCATTCAAAAAAACATTTCACCAGAAATAACTTCATATAAAGACTTTGATCGTAAAAAAATGCAAGAAGGCATTACCTATGAATATAAGTTATCCGCCTTTGATGAATTTTTAGAAACCTCAGCGTCAAATATTGTTTCAGGAACAACTAAAGCATTACCCGAAGCTCCAAGTGGCATTGTAGCCCAGAATAACCAAGTTAAGCAGGTACCTTTATCATGGAAGAGATCTAATGATAAAGATGATCAAGGCTATGTTATTTATCGAAATGATGAGAAAGGTAAGTTTGAAGAGATTGAAAAAATTTCAAAAGTATCAACTACGCAATATTTGGATAAAGGAGGTTTATTTTCCAGTTTAAAGGATGGTACTCATTACACATATAAGATGGCGACTTACAATAAATTTTCAGAAGTTGGGCCGTTATCAGATAAAATTGAAGCAATCACTAAAGCCATTCCTAATAGAGTTGTAGGGCTTTCTATTGAACAAGACGTAGGAGGGTTAATGGTTTTTTGGCAGCCCTCGAGTAATAGTGATATAGAAAAGTATCAAGTATATCGAAGTAGTACAGCGTCATGTAATAGTGCCCGAAAACTGGCGACTGTTGATAGTTCAAATGATGTTTATTTAGATACAAGCGTTAAAAGTGGCAAAAGTTATTGTTATCAAATTACTGCAATAGATAGTGATAAGTTAGAAAGCATGCTGTCTCAACAGGTAAACTTCACTTTGCCAGTTATAGAATTAGGGAATTAGATGAAAGCTATATTTTTTACAAATTTACTTCTATTTTTATTTTTTATACCTTTAGTGAATGGACAAGATTTTGGGCGGCCCAAACAATTATTTAACACGCCAGGCTTTAAAAAAATGAAATTAAAGTATGAGCAATGTGTACTCACTCAAGGAAAAAAATTTGCCAAGGTGAGCACACCATCAGAGGCGATTAGGTTTGCTCCTATTGCTTGTAAAAGAGAGTTATTAGAAATAAAGCAATTCTTTTTAAATAGTGCATTTAAAAAGGCTGTTATCACCGCGCTAATTGACTCTATAAAAGAAGGTGTAGAAATTGACTTAGTAAATACAGTCTACAAGGAAAGGCTTAAATATCTGAAATAATGATAGGAAACCAAAACCAGCTTGCTTGATTGTTATACTTAACTATTTTATTAGAACCTTTAGCACTTTTAAGCATGTTATTCCAGACAGCAAGTGATAAAAATAATACATGTCACTTTAAGTTTTAAAAGTAAAACCTGCCTTTATCTTTAAGATAACCACAAATAACCTATTAATCGAATAGGTTGTATGTTTCCTAGTAGCCTTTAGTTGCTGCTCAATAGTTACTATCTATAAAACTTTATATCCCGTTATAAATGTCGTGAGAAATAACTGCTAGCATACTTTTAAACTGGCAAGTGTGACCAGAATGTCATTTTCGCTCATTTAACAACACTTTGATGGGTAATATATAAGTCATGATGAACAACCTAGCTTCATATCTGTGTAGGTTGTAGTGTTTGTACCAAGTAAATGTGTTGGTATATGTATAAAAGAAAGTATCATTGAAAACACTTGGGTTGAGTAATAACAGTGTTTATTTTGTAAAAGTTTATATTTGCATATATAAGCGCTATTCCCTTTGATTAACAGTTGTTATAATGCCGAAAAATAACGTAGTTTAAATTCTTTTTAGAGGTTTTGTGGATGTCGGAAGCTGAAAAACGCCCAACAAATTTTATTCGTCAAATTATCGATGCGGATCTTGAAACTGGTAAACATACGAGTGTACAAACTCGTTTTCCACCAGAGCCAAATGGTTTTTTACATATTGGTCATGCAAAATCAATTTGTTTAAATTTTGGTATTGCTCAAGATTACAACGGTTTATGTAACTTACGCTTTGATGATACGAATCCTGAAAAAGAAGATATTGATTTCGTTAATTCAATTGAAGAAGACGTAAAATGGTTAGGGTTTGAATGGGCTGGTGAGACGCATTATTCATCTCAATATTTTGATAGATTACACGGATTTGCCGTTGAACTAATCGAAAAAGGATTAGCATATGTTTGTTTCTTAAATGCTGATGAAGCCCGTGAATATCGTGGTACATTAAAAGCACCAGGAAAGAACAGTCCTTATCGTGATACAAGTGTTGAAGAGAACTTAGCCCTTTTCGCTAAAATGAAAAATGGCGAGTGTAAAGATGGCGAGTGTGTACTTCGCGCTAAAATTGATATGACTTCAAGCTTTATGTGTCTGCGTGACCCAATTCTTTATCGTGTTCGTTTTGCTCATCATCACCAAACAGGTAACGAGTGGTGCATTTACCCAATGTATGACTTTACCCACTGTTTATCGGATGCCATTGAAGGCATTACCCATTCACTTTGCACACTAGAATTTCAAGATAACCGCCGTTTATATGATTGGGTACTTGAAAATGTATCTATTGAAGTAACACCACATCAGTATGAATTTTCACGTTTAAATCTCGAATACACTGTATTAAGTAAACGAAAATTACAAATGCTAGTAGAAGAAAATCTCGTCAATGGTTGGGATGATCCGCGCATGCCCACTATTGCGGCATTTCGTCGTCGTGGTTACACACCAGGTTCATTACGTGAATTTACTAAGCGGATTGGTGTAACTAAAATGGATAATACCGTTGAAATGGGCGTGTTGGAAGCTTGTATTCGTGAAGACTTAAACGACAATGCGCCACGAGCTATGGCAGTTCTTGACCCGATTAAATTAGTGATAGAAAATTATCCAGCTGGCCAAGTTGAAGAATTAACGGTAAAAAATCATCCCAATGACGAAACATTAGGTACGCGTATTGCACCTTTCTCTGCTGAGCTCTACATCGAAGCGGAAGATTTTCGCGAAGAAGCAAACAAGAAGTATAAACGTTTAGTGATTGGTAAAGCGGTTCGTTTACGTAACGCTTACGTCATTACTGCAACACGTTGTGATAAAGACAGTGAAGGGAATGTAACTACAGTCTTTTGTACTTATAATGCCGATACTTTAGGTAAGAACCCTGAAGATGGTACTAAGCCTAAAGGTGTTATTCATTGGGTTTCAGCACAGCAATCTGTTGATGCTGAAATTCGTTTATATGATCGTTTATTTACGGTAGCAAACCCTGGGGCAGAAGAAAACTTTAATAGCGTAATGAATGAAGATTCTTTAATTACTATCAAGGGCGCTAGAGTAGAGCCCTCATTAGTGAATGCAGAACCTGAACAAGCATTTCAGTTTGAGCGCCAAGGTTACTTCTGTCTTGATAACAAAGACGCTAAAGGTGATAAACTCATTTTTAATAGAACAGTAGGCTTACGTGATACTTGGGATAAAGCAGGTAATTAGTCAAGCATCTGTTTAAGTAAAGCCTCTATATACCATTTATATAGAGGCTTTTTTTACTTCTATTTCGGCATCAACCCGGCCATGAGTTAACGCTTCAACTTATCAGTCATGCTTTACATTTTTAATGGCCTATTCATCTATTTAGAAGGCTTAACAAACAGTAAAACTAGAACAGTTTCATATCTGCAGGTAATACAAGTACTGGTTGTGGCAGCGTAAGCCCTTGGAGTCTTTCATCCAGTTATGAAATAGGTGATATCGTGAGTTGTAACGGCTATAAATATTAAGTTACTTGGTCTGTCATCCGCCTCTAACTCAGGCCAATGGCAAGTTTGCTCTTTAGTTGTTGATTGTAAATAGAGAGAGTACTTTAAAGCACTACGCTTAGTAGAATGTCTACAATATAAGTAATAGATAAGACACTTGACTTAATTGTTAAGTGTCTTATTTTTCTTGCTTGTGGGCACCCATTGATTAATAAGGGTTATATAATGGTGGGTACTAAATTGTCGCTGCTTTCATTTGCTGAACAAAAGAGGTTAACTCAGCTAACATCACTTGGTTATCCTCAAGGTTCTTTTCTATAATTTTGACAACAGCAGAGCCACTAATTGCTCCCGCAGCACCTGTTGCTAATGCAGCTTTTACTTGTTCTGGACTAGAAATACCAAAACCAATAACACCTGGCGCAGCTTTATTGGCTTTTAATGCGGCCACTAAATGATGAGCAGGGCTTGTTTCTTCGCTTGATGCACTGGCTGGAACATCAACACCCGTTACTCCAGCTCGGCTCAGGACGTAAGTGTAGGCCTGGCTATATTGTGAAACTTGTCTTAATGTTTCTTCACTACCATTTGGTGGTGCAATAAATATGGGAGCAATACCATGTTTTAAAGCAGCGATACGAAATGGTGCGCTTTCACGCAAAGGTAAATCGGCAATTAACACAGAATCAACACCGACAACGGCCATATCTTCATAAAAACTATCAATACCACGGGCAAAAACTAAATTTCCGTAAAGCAATAAACCGATCGGAATATTCGGTGCATAAGCACGAATCTTTGCTAAAACATCTATACAAGAATCTGTGTTTACTCCTGATTCTAGTGCACGCAATGCCGCCTTTTGGATAGTAATACCATCAGCACTAGGATCGGAAAATGGTATCCCTAATTCCAAAGCATCAGCACCAGCATCAATTAATGTTTTAATTATTTCAAATGACTGTTCAAGGTTTGGATCGCCAATAGTGACAAAAGGAATAAAAGCGCCTTGATTTTTTTCTTTTAATTGAGCAAAAACTTGCTGATAACGAGTGGTCATTTCTTGATTAACCTTGTTAACTGAACTCATTATGCTTCTCCCTTGCTTGGTTCTTGCTTGTAAGTTTCTAACACCGTTTGTACATGTGCTAAATCTTTATCACCTCGGCCGGATAAATTGACTAAAAATACGGTTTCCTCAGTTACCGCTTCAGCCATTTTTAGAGCCTGTGCTAGTGCGTGAGAAGATTCTAGTGCAGGAATAATCCCTTCATTCATCGCTAAAGCTTGAAAAGCATCTAACGCCTCATCATCATTAATAGGCACATATTGGGCACGGCCTGTTTCTTTTAAAAATGCATGTTGTGGACCAACTGCGGGATAATCAAGGCCGGCTGAAACCGAATACGACTCCTCTATTTGTCCGAACTTGTCTTGCATAATATAGGTATAATTACCATGTAGCATACCTTTAGTGCCTGCGACTAAGGTTGCACCATGTTGGTTGCTATCAATGCCTTTACCACCGGCTTCAACACCAATTAACTTCACATCAGTTTCTTTGATAAAGTCTTGAAACATACCAATGGCATTTGAGCCACCGCCGACACAAGCGATAACATAATCAGGTAATTTACCTTCTTGCTTAAGGATTTGTTGTTTAGCTTCCTCGCCAATCATCTTTTGAAATTCACGCACTATGGTTGGAAACGGATGAGGACCTGCCGCAGTGCCTAATAGGTAATGGGCATTGTCATAATTTGCTGACCAATCGCGTAATGCTTCATTCACTGCATCTTTCAGGGTGCCAGATCCGGCTGTAACGGGAATGACTTCAGCGCCCATTAGTTTCATGCGAAAAACATTCGGTTGTTGGCGCTGACAGTCTACGGCGCCCATGTAAACTTTACATTTTAAACCTAACAATGAACAAGCAATTGCAGTCGCAACGCCATGCTGCCCAGCACCAGTTTCGGCAATTATTTCTGTTTTCCCCATACGTTTTGCAAGTAATGCTTGGCCAAGGACCTGATTGGTTTTATGCGCGCCGCCGTGTAATAAATCTTCGCGTTTTAAGTAGATTTTAGCTAACGGATTTTTAGTTAAATTACGCGTTAAAGTCAACGGTGTTGGACGACCTGCGTAATTTGTTAGTAAGTCATTAAACTCTGCTATAAAACTGTCGTCTTCTTGAGATTCAATGAATGCTTGTTCTAATAGTTCAAGGGCTGGTACCAATAATTCACCGACGAACATACCGCCAAACTCACCGAAATATGCGGGTAATATTTTGTTAGTTTTTACTGTTTCTTGATTGATTTTTTGCTCTGTCATTTTCTTTATTCCTAATGCTTTATACACACTTTGTGTGCTTAGTATTGCTAATAGTGTCTAATGGCGGCGAAAACTTGTTGAAGCTTCTCACGGCTTTTAACGCCAGGGCTTGTTTCAACACCTGAGTTGAGATCCAAGCCGAATAAATCTAGTGCTGTTTTCTGGCTGATAGCTTGTTCTATATTATTGATAGACAAACCTCCTGCGAGGAAACATTGGGTTAAGTCTTGCTCAGATTCGGCTAACGCTCGCCAATTAAACGTCTCACCACTGCCTGCATTTTTGCCATCTAAAATATAAAACTGTGCATTATTTATCAGTTCAGGAACTTCGCTCTCTATCGGAAGGGCTTTCCATATTTGACACATCTTTGGTAATAAAGGCTTGAGTAAATCAATATATTCTTGATTTTCGTTACCATGAAGTTGTACGGCGAATAAATTAAGGTTTATGGCAAGCTGGGCGACCTCTTCAATAGTGTGATTAACGAATACACCGATATATTTTAAAGAGGAAACTTGCTCGACAATGTCTTGAGCTTGTTCACCTGTAATGCATCGCGGAGATTTGTCAGCAAAAATTAAGCCTCCAAACTGAGCACCTGCATTAGCTGCACTTTGTGCGTATTCAGTTTTAGTTAAACCGCAAACTTTATGGTTACCGTAAATGAGTTTTCGACAGGCTAAGTCAATGTCATCTTCTGACATTATTGAGCTTCCTACTAAGAAACCATCTACTGCTGGCGCTAACTCTCGAACTTGTTCGTTGGTATAAATACCAGACTCCGAAATAACGATACGGTCAACGGGTAAAGTCGGGGCATAGTCAAAGGTTCGGGCGATGTCGGTGGACAAATCTCGTAAATCACGATTATTAATACCAATAAGTTTTGCGCCTAAATTAATGGCTCGATCGCGTTCTTCATCATTTGAGATTTCAGTTAACACTGCTAAGTTATATTGCTCAGCTATAGCCGATAAAGATCTATACTCTTCGTCAGATAAAACACTAAGCATTAACAAAATTGCGTCAGCGCCATAATAACGTGCTAAATAAACTTGGTAAGCATCAACAAAGAAGTCTTTATTAAGTACCGGGCAACTAACGGTATCAGTGACTATCTTTAAATATTCAAACGTGCCTTGAAAGTATTTTTCATCGGTTAAAACAGAAATAGCTGCGGCGTATTTATCATAAATTTGGCAAATAGTTTTCGGATCAAAATCAGCTCTGATCAAACCTTTTGACGGTGAGGCCTTTTTACATTCTAAAATAAAACCCGCATGCGCATGTCCTTGTTTTCTATCAAGTGCCGCATACATGTCTTTTTCCGTAGGCACTAAGCTGTCAATAAAGTCACTTAATGGAAAGTCGATTTTACGCTGTTCAATTTCAATACGTTTATCAGCAACAATTTTTTCTAATATATTTGCCATGTTATGCCGTTGCCTCTGAGCCTGAGTTTGAAATGAGAACCATGTTTTCCAAGGTTGTTAATGCTTTACCTGAAGCTAGTACTTCACTAGCCATGTTAGCGGCTGTTTTTAAGTCACTCGCTTTATCATGTAAATAGAGTAATGCTGCACAGTTTATAATAACCGCGGCATTATGAGCTGGCTGACCATTGCCGGAAAGAATGGCGCGAATATATTGAGCGTTTTCTTGCGGTGTTCCACCTTTAATATCTTCTAGCGTATAACTTGATAAGCCAAAATCGCTGGGCGATATTACACGGGTAGCGCATTGTCCGTTTTCAATTTCGCAAACTTGAGTTTCACCATGTAAGGCAATTTCATCTAAACCGCTACCATGAACAACCCAACCACGCCTTACACCGGTTAATAATAAGCTTGTCGCCATAACATCGATGAGCTCTGGTGTATAAACACCGAGTAACATTGTGCTTGGAGACGCAGGGTTTACTAATGGACCTAAAATATTAAAAAGTGTACGAACCCCCATTGATTTTCTCACTGGGCCTGCGTGTCTAAAGCCAGGATGATAGGCTGGAGCATATAAAAAGCATAAATTAGTTTGAGTTAAACATTCACTCGCTGTTGCTGGCGACATCATTAAATTTACACCAAACGCTTCAAGTAAATCAGCAGAGCCAGACATACTAGAAACACTGCGGTTACCGTGTTTAGCCATTTTCAAACCACACGCTGCAGCTAATATCGCGGCAGTCGTTGAAATGTTAATGGTATTTGCGCCATCGCCACCTGTGCCAACACAATCAGCAACACTGTTTTCTTGTGCAGGAAATGGCGTGGCAGAGCTACGAACAGCAATCGCGGCGCCTGCAATCTCGTTAGCGGTTTCACCTTTTATTTTTAAGGCTGTTAATACACTAGCCAATAACGCAGGCTCAACGTTGCCATTGATCATTGCTTTAAAAAATTCTTCAGCGTCGCTCTGGCTAATATCATTACCATCAACGAGTTGTTGTAAAATGTTACTCATGTGAAGCTCCTGCTGTTATTACATTATTTTTCGATAATAAATAGCTAATACTTTGTGCTAATAATGTGCCGCCATAGGTGGTTAAAATAGACTCTGGATGAAATTGAAAACCTAATGCGCCATCGCTTTTATGTTCAATTGCCATTGGTAAAGTCACTTGTTCAGGGGTTATATATTCTGCAATAACATCAAGAGAACTAGGCACTTCACTTGCTATTAATGAATGGTAGCGAGCAACAGGTAGTGGGTGATTAATATTTTCAAAAACACCATTTTGACGATGAGTAATGCTCGATGCTTTGCCATGGACAATTTCAGGTGCACGTTCAACTTTCCCCCCGTAATGTTCTACCAAAGCTTGGTGCCCTAAGCAGATACCTAATATTGGATATTTTCCCGCACATTTAGCAATTAACGCCATTAAACAACCGGATTGACTCGGCTCTCCTGGACCTGGAGATAACACTAATAAAACCTGTTCTGTACAATTTTGTATTTGCTCGAAAATGAAATCAGCAGATAAAGTATTACGATAAATCGTTGGGTCAAAACCCAAACATTGAAATTCATCAACTAAGTTGTAGGTAAATGAATCAAGATTATCGAGCATGAAAATCTTCACTTGCTCATTATTGTTATTAAGCATGATTGCTCTCCTTGCTATCCGTGATTTCGTTATTTGCATCGGCGACAATGTTAACGGTAAATGATTCTGCGTGCTGAATAGCGTTTATTACTGCTTGTGCTTTTTGTTTAGTTTCATTCGCTTCAGACTGTGGGTCTGAGTCGTAGACGACTCCTGCTCCGGCTTGTACATGGGCAATACCATGTTTTACAAAAGCTGAACGAATAACAATACAGGTATCCATTTCACCTTCGCCGGTTAGGTAACCTACTGCCCCCCCATAACTACCGCGGCGTTTCCCTTCAATTTCTCTTATTAATTGTGTCGCTTTTACTTTTGGCGCGCCTGAAAGTGTGCCCATATTCATGCAAGCTTGATAAGCGTGTAGGGCATCGAGTTCAAGAGCTAATGTGCCACAGACGCGAGAGACTAAATGCATTACATGAGAGTAACGGTCAACTTTTAATAAGTCAGCAACATAGCGAGTACCTGCTTGGCTAACTCTGGCAATATCGTTGCGGGCTAAATCAACTAACATGGTATGTTCAGCTAATTCTTTTTTGTCTAACCTAAGCTCTAATTCAATACGGCTATCTAAATCGAGAGAAATAGAACCATCACTATTAAAGCCGCGAGGGCGAGTTCCTGCAATAGGGTAAATTTCTACCTGACGATTTTTATGTTGATATTTTAATGCAGACTCTGGGGAAGCACCGAAAATACAAAAGTCGCTATCTTTTAGGTAAAACATATAAGGGCTAGGATTGTTTTGCTTTAACGCTTTATAGGCATTTAGCGTATTTGAGCAATTTAGAGTAAAGGTGCGAGAAGGCACCACTTGAAAAATATCACCTGCACGAATATTTTCTTTTAATTGCTTGACGTTATTACAGAACTGTTCATCAGAAATATCGCTACAGACTTCATTTTTATCAGTAGGGCTTTCTAGCGGAATTTCACAAGCAATATATTGAAGAGCAAGAATACTTTTTATATCGGCTAAACGTTGGCGAATGCTTGCTAAATTATCGTTTGCTTCTTTTCCTGAAAAAACATTACCAATAACTTCAGTCGACTGCGCTTCATGGTCAATAACAACAAGGGTTTCAGCAAGGTAATAAACAAAGTCAGGACAAGTATTATCACCATGAGTGACTTCAGGTAGTTGCTCTGTCATCGACATCATATCAAAAGCAAAAACCCCTCCTAAAAATACAGCGAAAGGGTGATTATTGATGTTTTCGAATTTATTAAATAAACGTAGACTTTGAAAAGGGTTGATCGCTAATAAACGAGACTTCTCATCAAGTTGGGGGGGAACATCGGGAAAAATAGCGTTTAGTGTTTTATTCTTAAATGTTAATTTAGCATGCTCTGCCAACTGCTCTTGTGCAAATTCAAGCGCCACTTGTCCATTTTTGCTTAATGCTTCAAAAGTGACTAGATTACCATGGCAGGTTATTTTCAAAGCTGCATCGGTAAGTAGTAAGCTTTTTAACTGATGTTTCTTATCAATTTCAGCAGATTCTAATAATAAGTTGTTGTCGGTGTCTTTACTTAATTGATGAAATATCGCCAGTGGATCTGTTTGATATTTCACCGTTTCTGACAAGGTGTTAACACTGCCATTTTGCTCATTTATAGCAATAGTATTCTGATGGTTCATATTTTTTCCTAACTGTTAATTTGTAATTAATGGTCATCCTGCATAAATAGGCAGTAGCCACCATATAAACCAACTTTTAACGCGCGTAATAATCATGTTAATTATCTCAATTGTTATTTAGCTTCCAATCAGCTAAAAAGTAAAAAGCCCGCTTAAGTTAATAAGCAGGCTTTTTGAATTTTTACGTACAGTAAAACATCACAACCCACTTATGTAGAGTTATGCCACCACCAAATCTTCGAAATAGTTTGTTTTACTTGTATCATTATCGTCTTCATCTCAGTAAAATTACATTAATACATTGTGTATTTTAGATATGCAATAAAATCCTCTATAGAAGACCCGATTATGACTGAGTTGTCAACCACTGATTTAGCTGATTATTATAGCCTACGGGTTGATTTGCACAGTCATACCAAATGTTCTGACGGTACGTTAACCCCGCAAGAGCTTGTTGAGCGGGCGGTTAACTTTCAATTGAATGTATTAGCCATTACCGATCACGACACGGTTAAAGGTTTATCTATCGCTAAAGATTATATTTTAGAAAAAAATCATCCATTGAAATTAGTGAATGGCATTGAAGTATCAACGAGCTGGCATGGATTCGAAATACATATCGTCGGTTTAAATATTGATGTTGATAACACAGAGTTACAAATGTTAATTAGCAATCAACAAGCAGCAAGAGAATTACGAGCGACTACTATGGGTGAAAAACTGACTAAATGTGGTTTTCCTGGCATATACCAACAAGCTAAAGAATTGGCAGCTGAAGGTTCAATTACCCGTGCCCATTTTGCTAAAATATTATTGCAAGAAGGTCATGTTGATCATATGCAAAAAGCCTTTGATAAGTATATTGGTAAAGGCCAGCGGGCTTTTGTAAATCCGACATGGTGTTCAATTGAAGAGGCTGTGGCGGCTATTCATCACGCAGGCGGTCATGCAGTTATCGCTCATCCAGTGCGTTATAAGTTATCAACCAAATGGTTACGCCGTTTAGTGGTGCAATTTAAAGCGGCAAAAGGAGACGGTTTAGAAATCGTTTTACCGCAAATGTCTAACGAACAACGTAAATTAATGCTAAGCTTTTGTTTAGAATATGATTTACATGCATCTATGGGATCAGACTTTCATTACCCCAGCAAATGGAGTGATTTAGGCCGTAATTTACGTATGCCAGATAAGGTAAAACCGATTTGGGACCTTTGGCACTAGTATCGAAGTTAATAGTAAAACAAGTAGTAATATTAGTACTAAAATGAACATCAACACCAGCAGTGGAGTAAACCTATGAGTCAGTTTTTCTATGTACACCCTGATAACCCACAAGGTCGTTTGATGAAACAAGCTGCGACGATTATTCATCAAGGTGGTGTTATCGTTTATCCAACCGATTCTGGTTATGCTTTAGGTTGTCATATTGGCGATAAAAAAGCGCTTGATCGAATTTGTAATATTCGTGATATTGACAAAAACCACAACTTCACCTTAGTTTGCCGTGACTTATCTGAGTTATCTGAATATACCCGCGTTGATAATAGTGCTTATCGTTTATTAAAAAACAATACTCCTGGGCCATATACCTTTATTTTTAAAGGTTCAAAGGAAGTACCAAAGCGTTTACTTAACGCTAAGAAAAAGACCATTGGCATACGAGTACCCGACAATGCTATTGCTCAAGCGCTACTTGCCGAGTTACAAGAGCCGATCATGTCAACTACACTCATTATGCCTGGCGAAGAACATGCGGAATATGATCCTGAACATATTCGCGATATTTTAGAGCATCAGGTAGATTTAATCATTAATGGTGGTCATTTAGGTGAACACCCAACCACAGTGGTTGATTTTTCTGATGACGAAGCAAAAGTGATCCGTGTTGGTGAAGGCGATCCTTCGCCTTTTGAATAACGATAATAGTCATTGGTGTATAAACCTTGAATCAAGCTGTTAAGTCTAAAGAAACAAGTATGCCACGTGAAATGGTACAGCAAGTTTTACCCTTAGCGTTGATCCGTGGCGAAGCCGTTGTTGAAAAACCCCATGATTTATTTATTCCACCTGAAGCATTAGAAGTTATTCTCGAGTCCTTTGAGGGGCCACTTGATTTATTGCTTTATCTTATACGTAAACAAAAATTTGATATTCTGGATATGCCTATTGCGCCAATCGCAACGCAATACATGAAATATATTGAAGTAATGAAAGAAATAAAAATGGAACTCGCCGCAGAATACTTAGTAATGGCGGCCATTTTAATGGAAATTAAATCACGTTTATTATTGCCCAAGCAAGCCGTAGAAGAAGAGGATGGCGATCCTCGTGCTGAATTAGTGCGCCGTTTACAAGAATATGAAGTGATAAAAAACGCAGCCCAACAACTTGATCAAATCCCGCGTTTAGAGCGTGACGTTTTTCAGGCGCAGGCCGAATTAGCTGAAAACTTTCAATCGGCGGTTTTTGAAACGGATGTTGAGTTACATGAATTAGTCAGTGCTTTACAAGGAATTTTGAAACGTACAAAAGCCTTTGAACATCATCATATTCAGAAAGAGTCACTGTCAACGAGAGAGCGCATGGCATTGATTTTAGATAAATTAAAGTATGCAGCGACTACTCCTATTGTTTTTGTCGAATTTAGCGACTTGTTTACCATAGATGAAGGTCGCCAAGGTGTCGTGGTAACTTTTTTAGCAATTTTAGAATTGATCAAAGAAAGTTTGATAGAATGCGTTCAAACGCAAGTATTTGGCCAATTACGAGTACGTTTACCCCAATGACACCAACAGATAGTAAGAAACTTATGCAACTGCTAGAAGCTGCTTTTTTTGTTAGTGATACGCCATTAAGCGTTAAACAGTTAAAAACAGAGCTATTAGTAAATTATCAGCTAAGTCATCAACAAATTCGTGATGTGATCAATGAATTGGTGATAAAATATAAAGATGCAGGCGTTAACTTAGTTCAAGTTGCCTCAGGTTATCGGTTTGAAACGATTAATGCCTTAAGTGATGACTTAGCTTTTTTCATTGCTAAATTGAGCAAAGAAAAAGCGCCAAAATATTCAAGAGCCTTATTAGAAACATTAGCACTTATTGCGTACAAACAACCAATAACGCGTGGCGAAATAGAAGATATTCGCGGAGTAGCGGTAAGTAGTTATATAATGAAAACCTTATTAGAAAGAAACTGGGTGAAAATAGTGGGCAATAAAGAAGTTCCAGGACGACCTTCATTATATGCAACAACAAAAACATTTTTAGATTATTTTTCATTAACATCATTAACCCAGTTACCAGAATTATTGCCTATGACTGATTTAGGCGTTATGGACAAAACTATTGCTGAAACGGTTTAGCTGTAACATCAGTGTTTTACAAAAAGTTATTTATTTAAGAGACAGCAACGTAGCGGTAAAATCCGTAAAGTTACTGACGTAAAGAGAGTTATACCCATGTCTGAAAAATTACAAAAAGTCCTTGCCCGTGCTGGTAGAGGCTCACGTCGTGAAATGGAAACCTTTATTAGCGCTGGCCGTGTTAGTGTTGAAGGTAAAACCGCTTATTTAGGCGATCGTGTTGACGGCACCGAGCAAATTCGTGTTGATGGTCATTTAGTTAAATTAAAAGCTAAAGAAGACGATCTTTGTCGAGTGATCATGTACAACAAACCCGAAGGGGAAATGTGTACACGTAAAGACCCTGAAGGGCGTCCAACGGTATTCGACCGTTTACCACCACTCGAAAATAGTCGCTGGGTTGCCGTTGGCCGTTTAGATATTAATACTTCAGGCATGTTGTTATTTACCACAGATGGAGAGTTGGCTAATCGTTTAATGCATCCGTCTCAAAAAGTGGAAAGAGAATATGCGGTACGCGTTTTTGGTGAAGTTAACGAAGCTATGTTACAAACACTTCGTGCCGGCGTTAAACTAGAAGATGGCCCTGCAAAGTTTCAAAAGATCACCTACAAAGGTGGTGAAGGGCGAAATCATTGGTTTCATGTCGTACTTTCTGAAGGGCGTAACCGTGAAGTTCGCCGTTTATGGGAAAGCCAAGAGGTACAAGTTAGTCGATTAATCCGTGTTCGTTATGGCGATATGGAAATGAAACGTCAATTACCCAATGGTGGTTGGACTGAATTGGCTTTAGGTGAAGTAAACTATTACCGTAAATTAGTTGGCTTGCCTGTTGAAACTCAAAGTAAAGTTAAAGTGGATGAAAAATCGATGGATAATGCAAAAAGTCGTCGCATTCGCCGTTCAGTGAAAAAACATCAACAAAGAAGTCAACAAGCAACACGTCGTCGTCGTTAGTTATAAGGTACAAATAACTTGAATAAAACATACATTGAAGATCATGCCTCATTGGTAGAGCTTTGTCATAAACTTTCGCAAGTAGATATTTTGGCAATAGATACCGAATTTGTTCGTACGCGTACCTTGTATCCTAAACTAGGTCTTATTCAAGTAAACGACGGGGAAAATTTAGCATTAATTGACCCCGTTGCCATTAACGACTTATCACCGTTTTGGCAGTTATTAACGGATGAAAAAATTTGTAAAGTTTTACACGCTTGCTCAGAAGATTTAGAAGTTTTCCTTACAGCTGCAAATTGTCGGCCGGTCAACTTAATTGATAGCCAAATTATGATGTCTTTCCTTGGGCATGGTTTATCAATGGGCTATGCCGCGATGGTTAATCACTATTTATCTATAGAGGTAGATAAGTCAGAATCTCGTACCGATTGGATGAAACGACCTTTAACGGCGAAACAACTTGATTATGCTCAAGCAGATGTAGACTACTTATTTCAACTCTATCCACTTATTCGTGATGAACTTGAACATAAAGGTTGGCTTAACGCGGCTAGAGAAGAAAGTGAATTATTGATTGAGCGAAAGTTCACCGCGATTGATGAAAGTAACTTGTATAGGAATATAAAGCTAAGTTGGAAATTAAGCCCCAAGCAACTGTATCTTTTACAACACTTAGCAAGCTGGCGTTTCCAGCAAGCCAAAAAACGTGATATGCCTATCGGCTTCATTGCCAAAGATCATACACTGTTTGCTTTAGCGGTACATAACCCGGATAACGTGGGCAGTATGGCAAGCCTTGAAGGTGTTGAAATGTTAGATGTTCGCCATAAAGGAAAAGCCATGTTAACGGTTTTGCAAAGAGCCGAACAAGTAGATTGCGGTGAGTATCCTGAGAAAATAGTCCGCCTTGATGAACACCCAGGTTATAAACAAATCTTTAAAAAAGTAAAAAGTTTCATTCATGAACAAGCCGAAAATGTAGGCTTGCTACCAGAAAATTTAGCGTCTAAAAAACAGATTAATCAGTTTTTATCCTGTCATTTTAAACTTAATAGTGGTTCAGGTAACCAAACAGTTGAATTATTGTACGGTTGGCGAAATACTCTTTTTGGTGAAAAACTGAGTATGTTTACCAAAAACAATTTTGAATAATATTATTCAAAATACTATTTAATCGCAATTATCGACTCATAAATTTTAAACATAGGTCTCCATTATGCTGTGTACCATATATAAAAGTTCTAAAAAATCTCAAACATATCTTTTCGTAAAACAACGTGATGATTTTTCATCGGTGCCAGCACCACTTATGTCGATGTTTGGCGCACCGACACTTGTTACTATCATGAACTTAGCCAATAAAGAAAAACTTGCACTAGCGGATATTGATAAAGTTAAAGAAAGTTTAAATGGTCAAGGCTATTACTTACAACTTCCACCGCCACAAGAAAATTTACTTGATCAACACAAAGCAGAAATGAAATTGAAACATAGTGATAAAGAGTAGGAGTGCTATCAAGTGAATTTTTTTTTGAAAATACAGAAAAGTAGCGTAGTACTCATCAGTATTTTATACATTAGCTTGATAAGCTCTGTTCAAGCATCTTCAAAAGCATTATCAGAGACTGGTTTTAATGAATATGTTTTAGCACTTAAAGAAGAAGCCGTTATAAAAGGTTATGAAGCGAGCTTAATTGACAATGCTTTCTCAAAAGTAAAGTTTCATCAGCGAGCCGTTAAAGCGGATCGTTCACAGCCAGAAAATATCGAAACCTTAGACACTTATTTACCAAAGCGTGTGCCGGCTTGGAAAGTAAAAAAAGCACGGGCTATGTACAAAAAACATTTGCCTTTGTTAACTGAAATTGGTGAAAAATACAGCGTGCAGCCTAGATTTATTGTTGCCCTATGGGGGTTAGAAACTAATTTTGGCAAAATAATGGGTAACTATAATGTTATTTCTGCATTAACCACTTTAGCGTATGAAGGCCGACGGGAAGCTTTCTTCAAAAAGCAGCTGTGGGCTGCGTTAACTATCATTCAACAAGGTCATATTAGTGCACAAGCCATGAAAGGCTCTTGGGCTGGGGCTATGGGACAGAACCAGTTTATGCCTACTTCTTTTGTTGCTTATGCGGTCGATGGTGATGGCGACGGCAAAAAAGATATTTGGGGTAATCAAGCTGATGTTTTTTCATCGATGGCGAATTATTTGAAAAAGGTAGGCTGGAATGACGAATTAACCTGGGGACGACAAGTTAAGTTACCCTCTGATTTTGATTTGTCGTTAGCAATTCCTAAGAATACTGGTGGCCGTAAAAATTGGCTAAAAGCATGGGCTAAAACTGAAAAAACCTTAGCGCAATGGCAAGTTTTAGGTGTCAGACGAGCCGATGGAACAAACTTACCTAAGGTTGATGTTAAAGCGGCATTAGTTTTTCCAGATGACCACAATGGCCGCGTATATTTAGCCTATAATAACTATAAGAGCTTAATGCATTGGAATTTGTCTTATTACTTTGTCAGTTCGGTAGGGCATTTGTCTGACCGAATTAAATTTCCGCCTATTCAATAGGCAAAGTTCCACGTAATAATCGTAAGAAAAGAGTAATATTTATGAGCGAACAAGCTCCTTTTTGGCAAACAAAAAAATTAGAAGAAATGACTCGCCCTGAATGGGAGTCGTTGTGTGACGGTTGTGCAAAATGTTGTTTAAATAAATTCATTGATGACGATGAAACAACCGAAGAAACAGAATTACTCCCAACGAACCACATCAATGAAGGTGAGCAAATACATTACACCAACATTGCATGTCATTTGTTGAATGAGAAAAGTTGCCAATGTTCTAAATACGAACAACGCACCACGTTAGTACCCGATTGTGTACGTTTAACACAAGAAAACTTAGATGGCGTATTTTTTATGCCGCCAAGTTGCACTTACCGACGCTTAAAAGAAGGACGCGGTATGCCGTCATGGCATCCGTTATTAAACAATGGAAAAAAGTCAGCCATGCATAAAGCTGGCATGTCAGTACGTGGGAAAATTGTTAAGGATGATGATGTCGCAATAGAGTACTTTGAAGACTACATCGTTTCTTGGCCTTTAAATGATATTGATTGATAAAATTTCCCTACCTTTCCGATTAACGTGCCATGTTCTCATGGCACTGTCGCTTATACTGTCTCTTCTTTCATTCTCTGTATATTCTGTAACCATTATTAATTTTGGTACTAGCGCATTTAATGGCAAGGATAAAGGGGGCTATGCAGAGGTGATTAGTGCTTTTGAAGCTGATAATCCTGACATAAAAATTAGACTACGTATTCTAAATGGCGAAAGTTTTAGCACGATTAATAAATCATTAATACAACGTTTAGCTAATGACCCTTATCATATCGACATACTCGCTTGGTATGGCGGTAAAAGAACAGAGGAACTCGCTAAAAAAGGTTTATTACAACCCTTAGATGATTTTTGGCAACAAGAAAACTTTGATCATGCTTTTGGGCCTGCTAATAAGGAAAATGTTAGCTATAACGCAAATGTTTATGGTATTCCTGTTACTTATTATCCTTGGGGTTTTTATTACAAGAAGAAAGTTTTTGAACGATTAAAGCTACAAGTTCCTGCTACTTGGTCAGATTTTCTGAATACTTTAGCTATTTTAAAAACAAACAACATAACACCTATAGCTATTGGCACTAAAGAACCTTGGCCTGCGGCAGGCTGGTTTGATTATTTGATTCTACGTAATAATAGCTTTTCGTTTTATAAGCAATTAATGAATGGTGAAATACCTTATAGTTCGAAACCTGTTATTGAAGCTATTACGCTTTGGCAGAACCTCATAAATAATAAGTATTTTTCTCGTTCTCCTCAAAAACTAAACGGTGAAAATTTGCTCCCCCTAATTAGCCGAGAGGTTGCAGGGGTTCAGCTTATTGGAAGCTTTGCTTTAAATAACATAGCGGATAAGTTTAAAAAAGAGTTTGGTTATTTTGCATTTCCGAACATGGAAATAGTGTCGGGAAGGATTAATGAAAATAATGAAATCGCACCGTTATCAACTATAAGTCTTTTGAAATCGAGCAAGTATAAAGAACAGGCGTTACGTTTTGTTAATTACTTAGCCTTGCCTGAAAGCCAATTTTTGCTAAATGAAGACAAAGATATGCTATCTCCTCATATAGCGGTACAAAATGAACGCAAAGAACTCATAGGGCAAGGAAAACAACAGCTAGAAAATGCTACTCACCTTAGTCAGTACTTCGATCGTGAAACCAAGCAAGCGATGGCTAAATTTGCTAAACAGGCGTTTGCAGACTTCATTGAACATGGAGATATTGATCGTTTAGTTGGGCAATTAGAAAAACAGCGTAAAAAGGTATTCCCACAACAATAACTGCTATTTCGGCATAATCGTTTTCATGGCTTTGAAAACGTCATTCAAATATTTCCTTTATTAATCTTTTAGTTGTATGAAATTCGGCCGATAAATGGTAAAACATTAATCAGTAGTTAAATATACTAAAACCCATAAGAAAAATAACACGTTACAGTCTTATTTGATTTTCTGAGGCTGTAACCCTTAAAAAGGTGGCTTATGAATATTGGAATACCCAAAGAAACTCTTTCTGGTGAGAACCGTGTTGCGGCTTCGCCTGCCTCTGTAAGTGGATTACTCAAGCTAGGTTTCAGTGTCCAAGTACAAAAAGGAGCTGGCACAAAGTCGAGTTTTACTGATCAAGAGTTTATTGATTCACAAGCATTACTGGTTACTAAAAAAGCTTGTTGGCAATCAGACATTATTTTTAAGGTGAATGCCCCATCACTTGATGAAGTGGCGCAAATGAAAGAGGGCGCACATTTAGTCAGCTTTATTGCTCCGGCACAAAGCCCTGAATTACTTGAAGCTTTACGTGCAAAATCAATTACAACTTTTGCCATGGAAATGGTACCTCGCATGACTCGCTCTCAATCAATGGATGCATTGAGCTCAATGGCTAATATTGCTGGCTATCGTGCAGTTATTGAAGCAACTCATCATTTTGGCCGTTTCCTTACTGGGCAAATTACCGCAGCAGGAAAAATGCCACCAGCGAAAGTTATGATCATTGGGGCAGGGGTTGCAGGCCTTGCCGCGATAGGAACTGCTGGTAGTTTAGGTGCCATCGTTCGCGCTTTTGATACTCGCCCTGAGGTTAAAGAACAGATTGAAAGTATGGGCGCTGAGTTTCTTGAACTAGACTACGAAGAACCAGAGGACACTGGTTCAGGAGATGGTTACGCTAAAGAAATGAGTAAAGCCTTCATTGATGCTGAAATGGCGTTGTTTGCTGAGCAATCAAAAGATGTAGATATTATTATTACCACTGCAATGATCCCAGGAAAACCGGCGCCTAAGTTGATAACTGAAGCTATGGTTCACTCAATGAAAACCGGCTCAATTATTGTTGATTTAGCCGCTGCTGGCGGTGGAAATTGTGAATTAACTGTCGCGGGAAAAGTAACTAATATTAATGGCGTTAAAATTATTGGCTATACCGATTTGGTTTCACGATTACCTAATCAGTCGTCTCAACTCTATTCAAATAACTTAGTTAATTTGGCTAAGTTAGTTTGTCCTGAGAAAGATGGCAATATAGTGGTTGATTTTGAAGACCAAGTCGTTCGTAACATGACGGTTGTTCGAGGGGATGAAATAACCTTTCCGCCGCCTCCAATACAAGTGAGTGCAGCTCCGGCTAAACCCAAACAAGAAGCAGTGATCGCTAGTGTTGAAAAAGAGCAGCCAGTTTCTCAAACCAAAAAGCATATTTTTATGGGAATCGGAGCGGCCTTATTTGCTTGGGTAGCAAGTGTTGCTCCAGCTGATTTCCTCTCTCATTTTACAGTTTTTGTGCTCGCCTGTGTAATTGGTTATAACGTGGTATGGAATGTTAGTCATTCATTACATACTCCTTTAATGAGTGTAACCAATGCTATTTCTGGAATTATAATTGTTGGCGCCTTATTACAGATTGGTCAAGACAATACCTTAATACAAATACTTGCGGGGGTTGCTGTGCTTATTGCCACAATCAATATTGTTGGTGGCTTTGTTGTGACCAAACGCATGTTAAAAATGTTTAGAAGATAAGGAAAGCATTGATGGAATTTTCTCAAGGGTTAATCAGTGCAGCTTATATTATTGCGGCATTGTTATTTATTTTTAGTCTCGCAGGGCTAAGTAAGCAAGAAACGGCTGAAACAGGTAATTGGTATGGCATTACAGGCATGGCAATAGCCTTGATTGCAACGATTGCAGATCCACGTGTTGATAACGTATTAGTGATTCTCATTGCTATGTCAGTTGGGGCATTTATTGGTTTACATCTAGCACAAAAAGTTGAAATGACCCAAATGCCCGAACTCGTTGCTATCTTGCATAGTTTCGTTGGTTTAGCTGCGGTATTAGTTGGCTTTAATAGCTATTTTGAAATGGATCACTCGTTGCAGTTAACATTTACTGAAATTCAACAAATGGCAATAAATATTCATTTAGTTGAAGTATTCTTGGGTGTGTTTATTGGAGCAATCACGTTTACTGGTTCAATTGTCGCATTTGCTAAGTTGAGAGGTGTCATTAACTCTTCTGCATTAATGTTGCCTCATCGCCATAAGTTAAATTTAGCTGCTGGCATTGTCGCTTTTATTCTATTGATAAGTTTTGTGCAAAGTGGTGGTTCTGATAGCGCATTATATTTGATGACCTTAATTGCCTTAGCTTTTGGTTGGCATCTAGTCGCCTCTATTGGCGGGGCCGACATGCCTGTTGTTGTTTCTATGCTTAATTCATATTCTGGTTGGGCAGCCGCTGCCGCAGGTTTCATGCTCAATAATGATTTATTGATTGTTACCGGAGCACTGGTTGGCTCATCAGGAGCGATCTTGTCGTATATTATGTGTAAAGCGATGAACCGTTCATTTATTAGTGTTATTGCTGGCGGTTTTGGTACTGATGTTGTGTTGAACGCTGAGACCGATTACGGCGACCATATTGAAATAAATGCCGATGCGGTTGCCGATATGTTATGTGCCGCTAAAAGCGTTATTATCACCCCAGGTTATGGTATGGCCGTTGCGCAAGCGCAGTATCCCGTTTATGAAATGAGTCAAGCGTTAAAAGATAAAGGTATTGATGTGCGGTTTGCTATTCACCCTGTTGCAGGTCGATTGCCTGGGCATATGAATGTCCTATTGGCTGAAGCGAAAGTACCCTATGATATTGTACTAGGCATGGACGAAATTAATGATGACTTCCCTGAAGCAGATGTTGTATTAGTTATTGGTGCCAATGATACAGTAAATCCTGCGGCCGCTGATGATCCTACTAGCCCTATTGCAGGTATGCCTGTGCTTGAAGTCTGGAATGCTAAGCAAGTTATTGTCTTTAAACGTTCGATGAATACCGGTTATGCAGGTGTGCAAAATCCATTGTTCTTTAAAGATAATACTCAGATGTTGTTTGGTGATGCCAAGGATTCTGTAGAACAGATATTCAAAGCGCTGTAGCTCTTATTATTCATAGAGAGTAGTGTCTTTTTACAAGATATAAAAAAACCTGCAGTAAGCAGGTTTTTTAATAGCAAAGCTAAAAATAACTTTAACTATGCGACAATCGGTAATCATCACACGCTTGCGTATCTTCGCACTCGCCATATAAATAAAGACTATGGTTAGTCAATTTGATTTTATGAGAGTTTGCAATATCCTCTTGGCGCTTTTCAATAACCTCATCTTCAAACTCAACCACTATTCCACATTTCAGACAGACTAAGTGATCATGATGTTGTTTATGACTTAATTCAAAGACTGATTTACCACCCTCAAAGTGATGACGACTAACAATACCCGCATCATCAAATTGATTTAGTACACGATAAACCGTTGCTAGACCAATTTCTTCATGTTGCTCAAGCAAAATTTTGTAGACATCTTCAGCACTAATATGTTGATTATTAGGATTTTGTAATATCGTGAGGATCTTGATGCGTGGCAGGGTAATTTTTAATCCGGCTCTTTTTAGCTCTTCGTTTTGTTCTGCCATTAACTTTATTCTCTAATTTTGTACGTTATACAAAATTATAGGAGGTTCTCTTGTCTGAGGGAAGTATTAGTTGAACTGAATGTTAATTTCATTGGATTTTCCCCTATGCTTCGTACTAAACTGGCTTATTATCATCTGGTACGATGAGTAGTTGTTATTATAGGAGACAGTTAATGCTTAAAAAGGCATGGTTATTAAAATTTTTATTGAATATCTGGCCACCGTTCTTTTTCACTGGGATTAAGGTAGAAATGATTTCTAGTGATTTTCGTCATGCTAGAGTAAGTTTAAAAATGCGTCCTTGGAATAAAAATGCAATGGGGGTTCATTTTGGAGGATCATTGTTTGCGATGACAGATCCGTTTTATATGCTAATGACCTTAGCCCGTTTAGGTAATAATTATTATGTTTGGGATAAAACGGCAGATATTGATTATATTAAACCTGGAAAAGGAGTGGTTTACGCCGAGTTTTCTGTTAGCGACCATTTTATTGATGAAATATTAGAGCAAACTCGCCATGGTGAAAAATATCTACCCAGTGTTGAAGTTTTTGTAAAAAATAATAGTGGGGAACTGATCGCAAAGGTCAATCGATGTTTGTATATAAGACAAAAGAAATCGTATCGTTAAAATGTTAGATTACTTATACAAAAAAGCCTGCAAATGCAGGCTTAATCAAATGTTATTGTTCTGCTGGAATTAATCAGCAAGTTCAGCTAAACACATTTCTTCAAAAACTTGTGCAACCCACTTATCAACACGTTCTTCAGTTAATTCTGGTTGACGGTCTTCGTCAACACATAAACCAATGAATGTATTTTCATCAACTAGTGCTTTAGATGCTTCAAACTCGTAGCCCTCAGTTGGCCAGTTGCCCACTACAATCGCACCTTTAGATTCAACGATATCTTTTAAAGGTTCCATTGCATCACAGAAATATTCTGCATAATCTTCTTGGTCGCCTAAGCCAAATATGGCAACTAACTTATCTGTAAAGTCAATTTCTTCAAGCTCAGGTAAAAAGTCATCCCAGTCACACTGATTTTCGCCATAGTACCAAGTTGGAATACCTAAAATAATTAGATCAAACTCAGCAATTTCTTCTTTAGTACTTTTAGCAATGTCTTTAACATCAACTAATTTTTTACCTAATTTTTTTTGAATCGTTTTGCTGACAGCTTCAGTATTACCTGTATCACTACCGAAAAATAAACCTACAATTGCCATGGAATAAAACCCTTATTTACTAATATTTAATTTTTCTGTCGCCATTGATTTTTTCAATATCGACTCAATAAGTTCGCTACGACTCAAGCCTTTGGTTTTTGCCAAGTCGTCAAGCTGCTCAAACAAATCTGAATGTATTTTAAATTCAACTCGTTTTAAGCCATTGTTTTTATCACGTTTCACTTGATTGCGCTTGTTAATTTTAACTTGCACGCTACGCGAATGTGGATTTGTTTTTGGGCGCCCAGGACGCTTTTCATCACTAAACAAATCAATAGTGGTTAAATCACTCGCTTCTTTTGCCATTGTTATATATTAACCAACCCCTTGGCTTTCCCAAACAAGTTGAATAATGCCTTTGGCAATAAAACCGGCACAGCCTAAAAATAAAACCAAATAAACCACCATACGACCCATTTTTGGAACATCATTTTTTGTCATTACATCATGGATTGATAACCCAATGAAAATAAAGATAAAAGCAAAAAATAAATTCAGACCAACGGTTTCAATAAGTTCTAAGTTTTCAGCTAGCATAATTCACCCTAAAAATTTCAGGCGCACTATAGCATAACCCCGCTTTTAAACACATAGTTTTTACCATGATCGATGTTGCATGCGCAACATCTTTTTGTGATTGTTCTTTTATTTTAAAATGAATAATAGGAAAATTGTTTGAAGCGGCTCAATTTTTATTTTATAAAATTGTTAACTGCCTAAGAAGTCATTAACGATCTTATTAAAGGCAATCGTCTTTTCAGCATGTAACCAGTGGCCAGCACCTTGAATAATTTTCGCTCGGCTATTAGGAAATAATCGATTAATAATTTGGCGATGTTCAGCCGTAATATAATTCGACTCTCCACCTTTGATAAATAAAGTTTTACCGCTAAATTGCTGCTGGCCTTGATATGCTTTCATAATTTGCGAATAAGATTTTTCAATGTTATTTAGATTACATTTGAAACTGAATTTTCCATCCTTAGCAGATAAATTCCGCAATAAAAATTGCCTAACTCCGATATTATCAACAGATTGTGCCAATTGACTGTCGGCATCTTTTCTACTGCTGACATGTGTTAAATCAATATCTTGCAGGCCTTTAATGATATGGTCATGGTGCGGAGGATAAGCCACAGGAGAAATATCAGCCACGATCAAGTTATCAACTTTTACATTATGTTCAAGGGCAATTTGCAT
>MAAB01032333.1_pt1 | contig 41908 bp, 35 predicted proteins | sample 1115991 | NCBI WGS metagenome assembly MAAB01 (sample SAMN04961124, study PRJNA320927) | seawater metagenome | isolation source: sample BD02T18 sea water enriched with oil for 18 days | place: USA:Gulf of Mexico | collected 2013-07-27 | reverse complement strand
AAAACATCGAATGTTATGTGGAAATGTTCGTACTAAGCAGGTGCATGTCTTGCCTAAAAGGGCGCAATGCCCTCATCTAAGAATAGTTCTAAACAAGACTGAATGACTATATTGTGGAAGAAAGAGCCGATTACGTCGACACCCCAAATGGCGGCTATCGTGATAGAAAGCACCGGTAAAGCGAACACCTGAAATGGCGGCAATATAAACGATCCTGCCCATTCGAGTAGCGAAGGGTTCACTATTCAACAGATTACTTAATGTCGGCTCTGGGGCTTGAACAGCAAGCCAGTAAAGCATAGCACGCGTTATGTTCGCGAGATTATCCAAGGATGCTTCGACAAAGCTTATGATCGCATGGTCAAAGATGGCCTCGAAGAAGACGCTACAGAACTACGCTCTGCCACCGTACACTGGCTTCGTCACACAGGAATTTCTGATGACGTTCAGCTTCGTCCTCGTGAACATGTAAGGGGCGATGCCGGTCATGCAAGCGCCCAAACAACCGAGCGTTACATTGATGTAGAAGATCGTGAACGCCATGCTTCTGGCAAAGGGAAGCAAATTAAAGATGAATAGTCTGCACTTAGCCGCTTAGCTGTACTTTAAAATTTGAGTTTTAGTTTCAGGCCAAATGCAGTTGCTGACTCTAGAAATGCTGCTTGTTCAGAAGATACCATTCCCGCTGCTGCACCATTGCTGCCATTCCGTGATCTGAGATTCGACACTATTATTCAATTAAATTGCTGATAGAGCTGACCTTGGGAAAAATCGAAACAGCTTCTCCTCCGGGCCTATTGCAGTCTTCAATGAAGACCTATTTTGATAGATTTTATGTCTGGAGTGCTCCAAAGCCGCCTTCACAAGCAGTTTAGAAATTGCTTCTAGCCAGTACCGCTCATTGCTCAGAAGCTGTCTGACTAAATGATAGCAGGCTTCCGATGCATTGAACTTTCGTGAGCGAAGGGGACGTAGATTCGCGCCTTTCAAGACAGGATTCAATATAGGTTAATACCTTAAAAAACACCTATTACATACTCTGCATGCACTTCTGCGACCGTCTCGCCGTTTTCATTAGAAATAATGATGTTTGATGTGAAATTGTGCCTGTTATTATTTTTTAGATCGTCGAGCATGTTTTGTCGATCTTGCGAAGTGAACCGGGTCGATGCTGTAATGTCTGATAAGGCCGGCTTTTTATAATTAATGCTGACCGATTTTACGACTGGATTGTACTCCATACTGGGTCGATTTAAAAAACCGATTACTCCGCCAATAGACTCAGCGGCAGCAAATTGATAGGCCGCGTGAATAGAGTTAACATGATTTTTCGTTACCTCGTTCAGTTTGATCAGAACAGTATAATTCTCATCTTCGACACTAAGGATGCTGTATTCCATATCTGAATATAGCTTAGATATTGAGGTAAGCATTTTGCTAAGTTCGGTAATAGCTTGTTTCATATGAATACTCCTTTCGTTTAATATACATTTTAAAGCGAAGTCTAACGAGCTGTGTTATATTCTTCTTCAGCCAAAAATGGTGGCGGGTTGGGTGACTATGTGTTTTGTTTTCTCTGTAATACAGTCGGCCCAAACCATATCATGATTATTGGATACCCAATAATGGGCCAAGGGTAAGTATCTTGCCTCTAGACCGCTTCACTTGAGCTTTAGCGTTGGAGTTTACAATCCGTTTTAGGGTCTCCATATGTCATAAACAACAATGCGTGAAACTCGCTCGTTCAGCTCATGCGATGAGTTTATTTCATGCATGAATCAGCTGCGGCTATCGCTGCTGGTGACTGGGCGAGATAATCCAAAGCTTGTTGCGTGTCTCCTTCGTGTAACGGATGAAAGAAAGGATTTACCCAACGTAAAGTCTCACGTACAAAGAAGCTAAATGTTGGTACGTTCTGCGTGCGTTTTCCCACCTTTTCTAACTCAGCCAATAGATGAAGGATGTGTTTGGCTCCAAGCTTTTGCATAGATCTGTCTTCGTCCTGTTTTACAAGAACACGAAAAGCATCAAAAATAAAATGAATGAATAGAGGAGCCACAACTACCATTTGCGCTTGGCGGCTAACATAGAAACCTAACTTTGTCGTACACAGATGCTCAAATAAATCAAAAGCGACCGTACGGTGCTCAACCTCTTCTGCTAGATGCCATTTAAATAGATCAACGATAGTTGCATCACCGTTTTTATCCCAACTTTCATTATCCAACCCCCACTGACCCAGGAATCCGGTAAAGTGCTCCATTGTAGCAATAAAACCGACTCTGCATGTCAGCCAGATATCTTTAGTATAGCGATTTTTTAGGTAATTCATTCCAAACGGGGAATCGCCGAATACCTGCTCTAAAACCCAGTCAAGCTTTGAATTAAAGTGTTCATAATTGTAGCCGTTACTTTCCAAATAAATTTGCGCGCTTGTGTGCTGTCTTGAATGTATAGCCTCTTGGTGAATAAAGCCCTTTACGTCCTCACGTAATTCGTTATCGGTGATTAGAGGTAGCGCTTGCGCGAATACGCGGCAGAAATAACGCTCTCCAGGAGGCAAGACTAAATGAAAACTATTCACAAAGTGTGAGGAAAATGGATCGTCTTTAAGCCAATGAGGATTCGTATCGCTGAAATCGAATTGAACATCACGTCCTTTTATCGCATGGCGGCCATTACCAATATTAGCATTTTTTAACATAATAAATTTCCAATCACGAAAGCTTTTTACGCTTTGCATTAATTAAAGGGCAGTTCAAGGCGCCCGAAACGTTCAACCAAATTCGGTGCCCAGCGCTTGGCGTAGTATCCCAGCCAAGCCTCAGGTGACACTGGCACCACAGACTTTTGTTTCAATACCGCACTCAAAACTGCGAGAGCTACTTTCTGTGGTGGGTAGTTGCGACGCTGGTACATCGCTATTGCTTTTTCACGTAGCTCACCTTGCCCGGATGCACCTTCCATCACAGTGTTTTTCACAATAGGAGTATTAATCACTCCGGGACATATGGTCGCCACATGAATATGATGTTTGGCCAATTCATTTCGTAAGGATTCGGAAAAGCCGAGTACAGCGAATTTACTCGTTGTGTAAATCGACATATCAGGGGGGGCGATAAAGGCAGCCATTGAAGCAAGGTTCACCACGCTGCCGCCCTTACCTGCTGCTACCATGTCCGGTAGAAAGTAATGACAGCCATGCACGACACCTTTAACATTAATATCAATGACTTTGTCCCAAGTGTCTAAGGTCGTTTCCAAAAATGCCCCCGCAGAACCAATGCCTGCGTTATTGATGAGAACATCCAATGCACCATGCTTATTTTTCACTTCTTTAGCTAAGGCTTCCATATCTCGACGGCTAGCAACATCAGCGACATGTTGCTCAAAGGTGCCGCCAGCTTTGCGAATGAGTCGTCCTGATTCTTCCATGCCTACCGCATTGACATCGGATAGAATGATGTGCGCACCTTGGGCTGAAAACTCAATCGCCGTTTCTCGCCCGATTCCACTACCACCACCAGTAACTAAGACCACTTTGTTATTTAATTTTTTCATTACGCTGCTCGACTATTATTTTCTTGCTCAATGTTCTGAACAAACTGAGAAACAAGGCGGTTAAACTCATCTGCGCGGGAGTGGTGGGCCCAGTGCTTAGCATGTAAAGTCTGACGTGTTAAAGACGGGACATAGCGATCATAATCTGAAAATATTTTGTCCGAAATATAGTTATCTTCAGTGGCGACAATTAATTGTACTGGGGTTTTAATGCCATTAGGCGCTGGTACCTTCGGAGGGCTCCAAGGGTTTTGCCGATACAACCCTAAAGGATTTAAGGTAATGCCATTTACCTCTTCTTGGCTAATATCTAGATAAGGGGAACTTGGGTTAACGCCGTTTTCTTGTAGTAGTTTTTTCCACAGAGGAAGTCCGAATGCTTTTAGCACTGCTTCGGGAAGCACAGGGAGATTGAACATATAAATGTACCAAGAAAGTACAACCTGCCTAGAGAAATCTTTCACTTTCGTTAGGTTGCCCGAGAAAAAAGCTTTGCGTGCCAAATGCATCATCAAACCTAAATGGGGGCCAGATAAGCTGGTGTAAGAAAGTATCCTTCGCGCATAATGCTGTTCAGTGATAAAAGACCAGCCAATTACAGATCCCCAATCGTGACCGATCAAATGTACTTTGCCATCCTGACCCGCAACAGTGTTGATAATAGCTTCGATATCCGAGAGCAGTTTATCCATACGATAAGCGCCTCGATTATCTGACTTCGTTGAATGACCTACACCACGCATATCAAAACACAGTATGCAGTAATCATCTTTTAGCGCCTCTACTTGTATATCCCAGGTTTTAGAGCAATCTGGATAGCCATGTAAAAACATTAAAATAGGTTTGCTCGAGTTGCCGTGCACTTTGGTATAGAGCTCAACATCTCTATTTTTTACCATAATTTCTTGCATTTACTCTCTCCTAAATACAGGTTCATTGATAAAGGCTTTACACTGGAATTGCCTGCATACTGCTTGCACCTGCTCCAGAGGGATTAGTGAAACGAATGGCGCTATCTTCTATTTTGCCGTAGCGTAGCCACATAAGATCTGCCGGGTAGATTTGGAAAAGTTTCCAAGGGAGTTTATTGCCGGTGAGAGGGAACCTGTGTATTCCCCTTTTTATGTAGCCTGATTGAAAGTCAAAAAGTCCTCTTTCGCTACGCTTGGGTCATTCTTCGCGGGCGTACACTGACGGGTACCGGTATTATCCATATGATTGATTACACGGCACAGATATTCAGAAGTGAGATCAGACTTCAATGTCCAAGAGGCATTGGTATAGCCAAAGATAAAGCCAATGTTAGGTAGTTGTTCTAACATGACACTTTTGTAGCTCATTCGCTGCGTTGGGTCGTATGCTTTTCCATCCACAGTGATGTTAATGCCACCAAAGAACTCTAAGTTAAGTCCAGTTGCGGAGACGATGATGTCTGCTTCTAAAAATTCACCCGAATTTAGCTGAATACCGTTTTCAGTGATTTTCTCTATAGTGTCGGTAACAACCTGCGCTTTTTCTTCACGCACTGCTTTAAATAAGTCACCAGCCTTAACCGCACAAAGGCGTTCTTCCCAAGGGTTATATTTAGGTTTGAAGTTTGCTAAATCCGAGCTATTTCCAACCTGCTTTTTTACACCGCGTATAAGTAGGTTCTTCGCTTGTTTAGGGAATTTACGACTCAAATGAAAAATAGAATACTGTGCAGCAACTTTTTGTGTTCGCGTGACTCGGTAAGCCCATTTGTTCGGGAGAACTTTTCTTAAAAGTTTAACTGACTTATCTTCATCCGGGACCGAAGCCAGGTAAGTGGGAGAGCGTTGTAACATGGTAACTTGAGCGGCTTTTTTTGCCAGTTCTGGGACTAGACTTACCGCTGTTGCACCACTACCGATCACCACTACTTTTTTATTGGCATAATCTAAATTTTCCGGCCATTTTTGAGGGTGAACAAGTTCGCCATTGAATTTATCTCTACCTGGAAAATCTGGCTGGTAGCCACCCTTGTAACTGTAGTAGCCAGTACATGAGAAGATAAAGTTGCACGTTAACTCTTGCGTTTCACCGCTGGCTTTATTGACGTAGGTGATTGTCCAGGTTGCAGAGGGTGTGTCCCAATGGACGGATTCTACCTGTACGCCGTAACGAATTTTTTGATCGATACCGTGTTCTCGAGCAGTCTCGGCGATGTATTCTTTTACGTCGGGCCCGTCTGCCAGAAATTTCGAACCGGACCAAGGCTTAAAGCTATAACCGAGCGTAAACATATCAGAATCTGAACGTATGCCTGGGTATTTAAAAAGGTCCCAAGTTCCGCCTAAAGCATCCTGCCCTTCTAAAATGGCGACTGTCTTTCCTTGACAGTTTTTACTTAAATGACAAGCGGCCCCGATACCTGAAAGCCCTGCTCCGATCACAACTACGTCTAAATGTTCTTTGGTCATATGTAAGCCCCTCCGTTTCCTATCTCAATGATTACTGATGGTGATTAATATGCCCTAATTGAAAGCATCACTCAGGTTATTTTCTGACTATTCCCTTGTCATTTTCAGACGAGTTATGTTTATATAGACTTCATGACTATTCATTTAAATTACCGACCGCTAGAGCCATGTTTACCCACTCGTTTTTATTTTGAGTTGTTGGAACATTTCAGGAAACGTGGCCTTGATACCGAACGATTATTCGAGGGCACTGAGCTAAACCTTCAACACCTTAGTGACGATTATTTTTTATTGACTCAAGCAGACACCGAACAACTTGTTATTAATGCGTTGAATGTAACTGGTGAACCAAATTTAGGTTTAATCATTGGGGCTAAATTTAATATCAGCGCCTATGGCTTAGCCGGGTTTGCCGCCTTAAGTAGCGCTACCGCTGCAGATGCTATGGAGGTTGCCTATAAATACATTCCAATCATTTCACCACTTTTCAGAATTAGCCCACCCAACAGTGTCACAACCATAGACGGGGTTAAGTACGGAAGCATCGATATTTATTCCACAGCATTCATAGACGAGGATGTAAGGCGTTTCGCAATTGATGCCTCAATGTCAAGCATGCAGGCTATGGCAAATTTCATGTTCAGCACCATAACGCCCAATTTAACGATTTTTGAGATGAATTACCCCTTGCATCCTTATCATGAAGTTTATAGCGCGAGTACTGATGTAAAGATTTTTGGTAATTCCAAGCAAAACCGTATCTTATTTCCGAGCGACCTTCTTGCGACACCCAATCCCTTAGCGGATAACCATTCTTATCAAAAAAGCATTAAAAAATGTGATGAGTTACTGCAACAATTACCCAGCCCTCAGTACTCTCTGAGCGAAGCGATAATACAGCGAATAAGCAATACCACCGATGGTTACTTACTCAGCCAAGAAATCATTGCCGAAGAACTCAACATGAGCCCACGCAAACTCCATCGCTTACTCAGAGAGGAAAATACCAAATTCCGTGAACTCGCCGCCAGGGTGAGAATAGATCGAGCAAAGGAAATGCTAGAGCAAACGAAAGACAGTGTTAACGACATTGCGCATAAAATTGGCTATACCGATGGTGCTAATTTTGCACGTGCTTTTAAAAAACTTGAGGGAGTGGCGCCTAGTGAGTTTCGCGGCGAAAGTTAAAATTTGAGTTATCGAAAATAATTTTAATTCAGCGCCTTCCATCCATATAACTTCTCCATCGCTAACTGAGAGTCATTATACTCAATGAAATAATTTATTTTACTGCCACTTACATGCCAAAGCATGCAATAGCAATTTTTATAAGGGCTGCCATCCTTCAGTGCAGCGTCACCCACCGTTTCTAAGATGGTCCAATCACCAGCAGGTATCGCATTGAGTATGGTAAGACGACTAGGTCAGTCTAGATGCGCCCCATTTTCTTTTAACAGGCGCTGAAAAGAAAAATGGCGAAGGCCGAATGGGAGCGCATCAAAGTATCCCAGGATCGCGGCCAGGATATATTGCAACAAGCTCGAAGCCGCCTGCTGGATGGCGAAGACACCTTCCCCTCCCAAGAAGAAATTGCCGATCAACTTAACATGTCGCCAAGAACCTTGATACGAAAGTTAAAAGCAGAGGGCTCCAGTTATCAGGATCTGTTGGATGATGTTCGCTAAGAATACGCGATTTGGTATCTGACAAAAACGGATATAACCGTCGGCGAGGTGTCTGAATCGCTGGGTTACCTGCATACCTCGAATTTTTCGAGAACCTTCAAAAGATGGATTGGTACTACCCCCTCTTTATTCAGGAAAACTTATAGCCATAAATAGAATCTCAATGCCAGACCTATGAAAACCCCAACAGGATTGCCATTCTCGAGTACTGCCTCTCATTCTTCTGCATCAAAATATCAGCGAACTGACAGGCATCGGCTTGATCTGCCGGTGAACGCTGTCTTTCTATGCGCTTAGTCACATGAGAATAAGTATTTCAAACGCCATGTCTGTTATAGGCTCTTAAGAGGCTTAGCTTATGAAATGCCAAAAGTCTCCTTTGCTGTGACAGCAGGATTACGGACCTATATCCGCTAAGTCAGCTAACCGAAGGGGCCGTGGTTAGCGCACCTGGGAGGCATCATGTCCCCTTTGGCATTAGAGCGCCAATTAAGAAACGCGACTCGTAAAGACCGCTCCAAAGAGTGTATAGCGAATAAACTTCTCTTAAGACTATGCCTGATCTTCGCTAGTTAGGAGACTTGGGAAAAAGCGGCGTACTGCTTGTTGTATGAAAAACACACTGAAAAAGGTCAGGTTACACCCCTATATGTACACGGCGTGCAGAAATGAAACATGAACGCAAAACACAAAATAATATTCAATTAAAGCAATATTTTACGAAGGGATGTGGGAATATAGGTATAGATAGCAAAGAGCATACTCAAACCCTCGAAACCCTTATCTCATAGGGCATAGAGCGCTATTTTGTTTGAGTATACTCGCGACCAAATGTACTCAAACTGTTGCTAAGTTAGCTTATCCTAAGGTAAGTTCTTCCACAGTAGTCAAAATAGGGTATTCGCGAAACCCCTTGTTTTTCGTTAAAGCGGACATTGAATGCCTCATTTATATCACCTCTAACTCGGTAGCCAAATTTAGTATGCCACTACAATTAAGCATCATATGAGAGATTTTGAGATTAAGGAGGAATGTTCATTTGAGATTAGGAGCAACAACAACGCTAAGGTGCAAAGAAACAATCGTGTTGAAGTACTCTGGCTTAAAAAGCGGGTTAAAGGGAACGATAGTCATGTCGTGAACCATTCATCTGACGAAAAAAGGAGCTGTGCGGTTTAGATATCAACTTATTGGACGGAAAGACCAGGCGTACTACACTGAAGAGTACAAGGCCGGTAAAGAGGGAGACAAATGAACGATTTTTTCTTTAAGACATTGAATGTAAATGAAAAACAAAGCAGCCTACACTTAAGTGAGCTGAGGGATCTTACCGAAGAATTTCCACGTTATTTTCTAAAAAAACAGATTAATCGAGTTTTAAGGGGTCTCCCAAACCATACGTTGATTATGACATGTGGGACATCACACCCTGACCTTTTATCATTACTTGAACTGTTTAATACTGAAGATATAGGTCAAATCATCATCTCTTACCGCACTGATGTCGATTCAAACGTGAAGCGTACATTGGAATGTACGCTGATATTAGATGAAGGTGTCATTAATATTCGTCCACATTGGTGCGCATACAAATCAATGAGGTCAGATGAGATTGTTACCACACTATTAGTGCCTATTTTATTGTTCGGCTATGAGAAAGTGACTTATCTATCGCATGAATCTGGCGTTGATAAGGTCAATTTTCGTAAGGAAGATTTTGAAGTGTTGCTGATGCATATTTTTGCGCTATCTGGTTACCCTTTAAACGATCAGAGCTTAGAAGATGATAGGATTAACAATTGGTTACGTTATTTGAATGCAGCTCAAGAAGTCGCCGCAACAAGCATACCTTATCTGGAGCGACAGGATCGGTATTACAAAATATTAAGAGGAGACCGAGTACATTAAATCCGGAGATTTATCGCAAAAACCCTTCAATTTTGTACATCGAGTTTTAAGTTCCAACCTGAAACCTTAAATTTGTGGAATCAGGCTCCACATTCATCCCTTTAGGGAACTATTACTGATAATCACAATCTCATTAATCGCATGCACACGGATGTCGTAATTGACGCTTAAAGGGAGCAAATAATGAGCAAGTATCAGGATTTCCTAGCAGAGAACCTAGATCCAAACGTTGGTTTAATTGTAGGTTGCGGGCTCGATCTCGTAGAACGCCCAATTAATAGCCGCGATATTGGAAGCGCTCTAGAATTTTACAGAGAAAACAAAGCAAGTATTTCTCTCCTGCCTATCGAATCTCAACGAAAAGTAATTTGTGATTACATCGAGAAGGGTATGATTCCATCCTACGTTTAGGTCATGAGTATGAAAGGCACTTATTACTCGTATTAGAAAATTTTCACCTGACAATGTACATTCCACTCAAATTGTCAGGCTGGCATTGTGAGAGTATCTGCTAACATCATTGTTCAAATAAAGCTCTACACTTCTCGCTCGTACCGAAAAGCAATCCTCCCAAAACGTATGCAGACTGGAAAACACTCGTATTATTAAACTAAGCCTGTTGCTAGTAATCCTCCTGAACACATGGGTTGTAAGTGCTGAAACTGTAGATGTTTCTAATGCCAAGAATATGAATTCGTTGATTACTTCTAAGTTCATGTATTTTGAAGATACTTCAGGGTCAATCAAGCCACAGGACATCATTAGTAATGTTGATGATTACCGATGGGCTACAATCGAACGTCCATCTATTAGTTTTGGTTTCACTCGTTCAACATATTGGTTAAAGACGGAACTCGTTAATAACTCAACCTCGATTAAAGAACTCTATCTTGATATCGCTTATCCAAAGGTATCATTAGCAGAGTTATACCTTGTTTCTGAAAACAAACCTCCCTCCTCGCTTGTTAGCATGATATCGATAACGTCAAATGATTCTGTTCAAAGCCGATTGGTGCCTCATCGACACCCGGTATTCCCGATAACTTTAGAACCCGGAGAACGGCTTAAAAGCTACTTAAGATTAGAAAATAAATTTGCATTGGCTGTACCAATATATCTATGGGAGCCCACTAGTTTTAACGCAAATGACAAGACATACATGTTGCTACAGGGTGGGTATTTTGGCTGTATGTTAGCAATGCTAATATACAACATGTTTATCTATTTCAGTACACGGGATAAAAGCTTTCTCTATTATGTCCTTTTTATCACCTCGTTGATTTTCTTTTCAATTATTGATCGTGGATTTGGAAACGAGTACTTATGGAATAACAGTGGAGATTGGAATTTCAAATTGTATGCTGTATTTGTAGCCGCTTCTGTGGCCCTCGCAACGGGTTTTGCCCGCGTATACCTATCGGTATCAACATACAGCGCTCGTTATGACCTATCACTAAAGCTGATGGAAGCTATTTCCTGGATGTTGGCTTTATGGGCGCTAACATCACCTTCCATTGGGCTTATTATGGTTACTGCCATCACTATGTTGATGGCTGGAACGTTAGTCATAGTCAGTGCGCTATATGTGCTAAAAAAAGGGCAGGCACTGGCTAAATTCTATTTGCTAGCATGGCTAGTTATTATTATAGGTGGGGTTACACACGTTTTCGGTAATTTCGGTATTATCCCATTTAATAGTGTAACGGAACATCTGTTGCAAATATCCAATATGATTGAGGTAATGCTATTGTCTTTTGGGCTTGGATTTAGAATCAACTTGTTAAAGAAAGAAAGGGAACGCGCTCGTATCGAGGCTGTAAAAGAACGGCAAAACACGTTAAAAGAAAAGGAAATCAACCAAGCAAAAACGCAGTTCTTTGCGAGTATGAGCCACGAGTTCCGAACCCCTTTAACAGCAATATTGGGGTATTCTGAATTATCTAAAGGTACAGAAATTCCTGAACAAGAAAAAGATAAGAACATAAACACCATAAATCAAAGCGCGCAGTATATGTTGCAACTCATCAATGACATTCTTGATTTGTCTAAAATTGAAGCGCAAAGGTTGGATATTGAAACATTACAAGTCGATATTCTTGCGTTAATAAATGACGTGCAAAGCTTTACACAGGTGTTGGCTGATAACAAAAATATCTATTTCAGAACAAAATGTAACTACCCTATTCCAAAATTTATACAAACGGATCCCACGCGTTTAAAACAGGCACTTATCAATCTGTGTTCAAATGCAATTAAATTTACCCAGCAGGGAGGGGTATCACTTAACGTTAGCTATAACGATGTAAAAAATATGATTGAGTTCTCAGTGATAGACACCGGCATTGGTATTAAACGTGATGTTCAGAAAGGGTTGTTTACCGCATTTACCCAAGCGGATAGCAACACAACACGTGAATATGGTGGTACAGGGCTTGGCTTATATTTGTCAAAAATCATTGCAAACCGATTGGGCGGTGATATCACCGTCAAAAGTAAGCTCGGTGAAGGCAGCACGTTCACTATTGTTGTGGGAGCAGGTGATTTGCAAGGCTGTGAAAGGATAGATAGCGACACCTGCATTGAATCAACGAATACAATAATCTGTCCAAAATTTGAACCTGAGCACCAATTAAATCGTAATGATGGAGATGGGAACAATAAGAAGCGAGTTTTAGTTGTTGATGACAATACGGTCAACATAAAATTACTCGAATTTCATTTGAAAAAAATGGGTGTTATCACCGTGTGTGTTAGCGACGGATTAGAAGCCATAGCGCATCTTTTGAATGATGATTTTGATCTGGTGTTTATGGATATCAATATGCCAATTATGGATGGTGTGACAGCTGTTATGCTATTACGTGAAAAGAAAATAGATCTGCCAATTTATGCGTTAACAGGTAGTTTGGATGAAGTAAGTATCAATGAATTCTCATCTGCTGGATTTACTGGGCATTTGCCAAAACCCTATGATTTAAACAAAATCAAGGCCAGTATTTTTGACCGGTGACTGTTAAGGGCTGTTCGCCCTCCTCTATTACGGGCCCTTAGCATTCAGTTTTTCATACCGCTAAAAATATTCTTTCTCCATCCAACTTTACGTTAAAGGTTTTTGTGCAGCCAGTATCATGGCCTTGGGCTTCTCCATCTTCTAAACTAATCACCCAGCTGTGTAGTGGACATGTAACATGGCTTCCATGCACAATGCCTTGAGAGAGCGCCCCCTGTTTATGAGGGCACTGGTCGTGCAACGCAAATACGGTATCATTTGCGGTACGAAAAATGGCAATGTCGCCCTCCTTCGTTGTGACGATACGTGAACCCAGACGCGGAATATCATTTAAGTTACCGATTTCAGTCCAGTTGCTCATAATGTCGCTCCCTAAATTGTTTCCTAAGTTTTACGCTAGATGAGTAGTCAATTCATTACCTGAACGCCGTAGAACCTTAGTTAATGACTTTTAACGGTATAAAATCAATGACATCGACACCTTTGCTAGCACGTTCTGCCCACGGGTCGTCTTGAGCATACTTTTGTGATTCGAGGAATCGGCTATGAAATCCTTTACGTTTCTCATCGTTTTCAATTAACTCCTCTTTGATGTAATTTAACCCAACACGCTCAATCCAAGGTGCGGAGCGCTCATTGTGGTGGCCTTGCTCACGATACATCTGCATAAAGGCCCCTGCGTATTCAATGACCTCAGCTTCGGTGCTAACCTTGGTTAAAAAGTCGCTGACTCGCACCTTCATACCGCCGTTGCCTCCGACATAAAGTTCCCAACCTGAATCCACTGCGACGACACCAAAATCTTTAATGGTTGCTTCGGCACAGTTACGTGGGCAGCCGGAAACAGCAATTTTAACCTTTGCAGGAGTCCAAGAACCCCAGGTCATTTTCTCGATTTCAATACCCATTCCCATTGAATCCTGAGTACCAAAACGACAGTGGGTCGAACCCACGCAGGTTTTAACTGTACGTAATGATTTACCATAAGCATGACCAGACACCATTCCAGCATCGTTCAGGTCTTTCCAAATATTAGGCAGGTCTTCTTTCTTAACACCTAATAAATCAATACGTTGCCCTCCCGTCACTTTTACGGTGGGTACGTTATATTTTTCTGCAGCATCGGCGATGGCGCGTAATTCTGCAGGGGTTGTTAAACCACCCCACATTCGTGGTACTACACTGTAGGTGTTGTCCTTTTGAATGTTTGCATGGGTACGCTCGTTAATGAAACGTGACCGGGAATCATCTTCGTATACACCAGGCCAATGGGCTAGCAAATAATAGTTAATCGCGGGTCGACAGACATGACAGCCGTCTGGACTAGAAAAGGAAAAGTGTTGGCTTACTGCCTGGAAGGACATTAACGCATTGGTAGAAATAGCCGTTCGTATTTCATCATGACTGTAATCCGTACAGCGACAAATAGATTTACGTGTTTCCGTTTCATTGAAGTCGCTACCCAGGGCATCAGCAATAAGTTGTTCTACCAGCCCCGTGCATGAGCCGCAAGAAGCAGATGCCTTCGTTGCGTCACGAACGTCATCCAACGTGAACAAGCTTTTCGAGGCAATTGCATTAACTATGTCGCTTTTGCAAACACCATTACAACCGCATATCTCTGCATTGTCAGGCAGGTTTGAAACAGCGTTGGCACCTTGCGTACCTGAATCACCTAGGTGGGCCTGACCATACAGTAGCCGGTCACGTATCTCTGATATGTTGGTTCCGTCTTTCATCATTTGGAAATACCACGAGCCATCAATGGTATCCCCGTACAGCACAGCTCCTTTTATGTTGTCATCTTCGATCACAACTTTCTTGTAAACTCCGCGTTTGGGATCTTGAAAGATAATGTCTTCTGAATTTTCATTACTGGTAAAGTCACCTGCAGAAAACAAGTTGACCCCGGTGACTTTTAGTTTCGTTGCGACAGCTGAACTGCGATAATTGGCAATGCCATATTCCGCAAGGTGGTTAGCACAGACTTTAGCTTGCTCAAATAACGGTGCTACTAATCCAAAGGTATCCCCGCGGTGCTCCACACATTCTCCCACTGCATAAATGCGGGGGTCGTAGGTTTGCATCGTGTCATTGACAAAAATACCTCTATTGCATTGTAAGCCTACTTTTTTGGCGAGGGCAATATTGGGTCGAACGCCCACAGCCATAACAATAAGATCAGCCGGAAGGTCCTCTCCTTCTTCGAAAGAGATGGAGGTTACATTGCCACTCTCATCACCCAAGATGGCTTTTATCTTGGCTGCCATTTTAAAACTTAAGCCGCGCTCTTCCAGAGATACCTCTAACATTTTTGCAGAAGGAGGGTCTAATTGTCGATTCATTAACACCTGTAAATCATGGATAACCGTAACGTCCATACCTTGTTTCATTAGACCGTTAGCCGCTTCAAGGCCGAGTAACCCACCGCCAATCACTATTGCGTGTCTTTTTGTCTTTGCAACCTCTATCATGGTGTCGACATCTGCAATATCTCGAAATGCGATTACACCATGTAAATCGTGTCCAGGGAAAGGAATAATGAAAGGGTTGGACCCCGTGGCAAACAGCAGGCGATCATAATTAACGCTCGTACCGTCCATTGCAGTTACGGTTTTTTTTCGACGATCTATGTTAACGACTTCTTTGTTCGCTCCAGCATGAAGTATTATGTTGTTTTCTTCATACCAAGGCCGATCGTTAATCATAATTTGTTCAATCGTTTTTTCGCCGGTCAGCACAGGAGACAGCATGATACGATTGTAGTTACCGTAGGGCTCTGCGCCAAAAACAGTAATGTTATACTTTTTGGGAGCGATCTTGAGCAGCTCTTCGACGGTTCTCATACCCGCCATACCGTTACCAATAACAACTAGTGTGTTTGCCATATCAAACTCCATTAAAAATGTCGTTTTGAATGCCATGAAAAAAGTAAGGGGCTATTTAGCAAAATAGTTGTGTTACCTATGAAAGGCAAGGTTAGATTTGTTCCGACGAGGTTTTATAAGACATTGATTAGATTGTTTAATGTTAACGTTATTCCATATTGGCAGAAAATGTATCCACAGCGTCCAGGCCCTAGGCTCTTATACCTTGTTAGACAATCGCTTCAAATATTGCTGAGTCTTAGTGACAGCATTGATCAAGCCGATGGAAACGCCGACTAATAGCTTTTGGATTTTAATATACCTCACCACAAGCGATCCTAGTTCATCATGTAATTCAATGTCGAATGTTTTATTTTCAGTAGTATTCTCTAACAATAACGTTGTCCGTTTTCCATCATGAACTTTTAATGTAATTTCATAACCAAGATTCTCAAATCTACGCGGTTCTACGGCATGAAATCCAATAGGTAAAGGAAAACCGAAAATGGTAAACACTAGCTGATTCGTTAGTGCATTTGCCTTTAACTTACCAAAAATGGGTAATTTAGACACTTGTTTTGGCAGCCGAAAATAACCAGTACATATTATTGGTATATCTGCATCAAAATCGACAGTGGGTTTACGCCGAGTGATTGGAATATAGCTTTCGATTTTCGTAACTATTTCAGCTGGGAATAATGCCAAGAATGCTTCATCTACAAGGCAATCCAAAACCAAGTGTACTCGAGTGATGTCGCTCTGATTGTGTAATCTATGAGGCAAAGAAAAGTCACCATACCAAAGCTCCCCTTCTTTCCAGTTTAATCGCTCATTTTTAATATAAAATTTCACATTTTCATTAGTTACTATGGGAATGTGAATTCGAATTGCACCGCTTCCCCAATTAAGGCCAGTATCAGTATGTTCACCGATTTTCTTACCTGCAGGAACGAATAGCAACCTTGCACATCCGATAGTGAAAGAGAAATTATTTATGATTTCTTTAAAGTATGTGCAGGACGTTAACACCTCTGTATCACTATAAGTACCACCACCAAAAACTACCGATGTTTTATAATCTCCGTTTGCATTGCGCAACGCTATACCTGTCCAACTTCCATCGTGATAAGGCCCTGATTGAGGTAAGGAGCTGTATTTCCGCTCGGCATTAGCCAAATCGAGTTGTAGTTTCTTAATATCATAACTACCATCAAGTCTAACTTGTATAGGTAAACTCAATACGCCTACTCCTTTGTTTTCATGAAGATCCTATCTATACACGTTGGTACATAGACAGGATCAGTGTTTAGCCGTTAATGGTGAAGCTAAAGAACTGCGGTATTAAAGGATACCGTAGGGCAATCTTGTTCTTGTTTCAATATAACGGTCCGGGAACAAACTTCAACGATGTGCTCTCCGCCTAAAAGACGACTTAAGCGAAGATTTGTACGAGGCTTCCAGATAGACCATTCGCCACTATCAACACGAAATCGATATTCTAATGGTTCGTTCCCTGGATTAATCCCAGAAATCCCGATACTCACCTCACCATTAAGCACACTAAGTTCCGTAGCCGTAGTCGTCACATTGGCTATGCTAGAACGACTAGCCATTTCCGCAAAAGACAAAAGTGTTGTTGGGGCTTCTGCCGCCTCAATCGTTGTTACTTTCACTAGATTTCCTGCTAGCGCAAGGTTATTTTTTCCACTACCAGTAATCCAAAAGTCTTGAGGATGAATGCTATAGCCAGCTATACGAGGCAGTGGAATCGATTTAAGTCGCGATGCAATGGTAGGCATAACAATAGGCATGAAAACATCAAGAATGGCATTTGCAAAGAAGGGGCCTATCTGAATTAATCCACTATTGCTTATCGCAAGCACTTCAATGTCTGGTAGTTCTTCAATCCCTATTTGGAGAAAACCGTCGTCTGTAGCCCCTAGCTCAAAAGCGACATCTAGGTTAAACGTAACACTAAAGATATTGTTGAATTGTGACCACCCTGCTCGTTTCATGTCAAACTCAAGTGTCACATCATGCCAGCCAAGATTTCCGTTGGCCGAACCGCTATCTTTTAACGTAATAAAGGGCGGACTAGCGGGAAGTATGCTCATGCCAATAAGGTCAGCACTTTGAATATCATCTTCCGCGGTTTGAATAACAGTTAGCCCTTCAGGGTCTGTTCCTGGGGTGTTTTCAGGGCGAAGCTGCATGGTCGTTATCCCCGCCTCGTGCGCAGCAAACAACGCTTGATTAATCATGTTAGCCGATATTGCAGCACCAACGTCAAAGTTCTTACCTTTAGGTGTTTTATTACCAATTGTGGGAGTTTCTCCAACGCTATAGAGAGAACCTAATGTCGGCGTAGCAACTTCAGATGGAAATGGCGCAGTCACTGTCGCACCAAGATCGATAGTCAAACCGCCATCAAAGGTATCCAGATAGGTTGGTAATGCTATTACTCTTAGTGTTTCATTCTCAACTGTCGTAATTTGAAGGTTGATTGGTATCTCACCTATAAAGTCAGAAGCAATAGGTAAGATTGCTGCTTCTAGAATATCGCCAAAGAACGGCAGCAAGAAATTTGTAACGCCACCAGAATATGGCCAATGATCGTTTCAATACCTAGAATATTGGGAATACCATCAAAATCAATCGAAAAACCATCCAGGTAAATATCAGTATTTTCCATGCCTACGTCTAAATCTTTGTTGACAATATCCATTACTAATTCAGAATCAAATTCCACGTTGTCAATATATACGGTCCCGCCCATGTTAAATGGAATAAAGAGTGCGTTACCGCTCACCGACATTCCAATGGAAAAGTTTGGAATGTCGACATCAGTATCTAATCGTTCATTTTCAAGTACCTCAAGAACGATACCGGGCTCATCAAAACCAAAGTTCTGCAACGATAAATCTGCTGAGAATAAACCAAAAACGTTAAAGCCTATTACGGGGTTTAAACTTTCTGTTGCAGTGTCAAAGTCTATTGTCCCTAGAACCGTTGCTAATGCATCACCTAAAAATGAGATTCCTCCGCTATTTAATCGCGCTGACATACCCGGAACAAATTCTTGATCCCTACGAGCGTATTGAACATTGGTCTCATTCTGTAATTCGTCTACTGCAACAAATGTATTAAAGGGCTGATCAGTAAACGTTGTGGAAAAATGATTCTTGTTATCTAGAGCTACATCTACACCGTCCATACTAAACGACTGAATATTGCTAGCATCATCTACATATCCAGTAATAATTCCTGTGTCTCGACTAGCGCTCAAAATGTTAACTGAGGGACCGTCGATATCTTTTGTTTTACATGCCGATACAAGTAAAACAAGAAAGACTACTATCATTCGACTCAAATTTTTCTGCATAGGGATTCCTTTCTTATTGTTGTAATTACGTAGTTGAAAGGGTGCCATCCGGCAACCTTGGCCGATTTAAACATATAAGTTTAATTGATAAAAGAATTTATGTTTTGACCAAGCAGTATCGAAAAAATACTGATCACACTATAAAAATAAACGGACTGCTAGCCCCGATCACCAAGCAAATCTTATAGGTCTATTGGTTTTCAAATATGGAAATCGAAAGTCACAACGTAATACAGTAAACCAAATTATCACGAAACTCTTTTCACCTTTTATTAACTTTTTAGCACATCACATAGGGTATGGTCAGCCCGATTTCGACTCTCCGGCAACTGCCCTGTATTTTTGTGCAAACAAATATCTTTACACTTGACAAGTTATTTTATAGTCTCTTTACTCATGTAAAGTAATTTGCTTTCATAAAACTACCGTCGGGATAATGACACCATCCTGACAATCACTAGCGGTAAATATGCGGGGCCACGATGGGCAAGCTAGTTAATATCGATAATGGCGGTACATTGACGGATTTTTGCGCACTTGATAACGGCAAGATTTACCATACCAAAACCCTGACTACACCTTTTGATCTAAGCAAATGCTTTTTTGAGGGCTTGAAAAAGCTAGCTAAAGAAATCTACGGCGACGAAGCCGACATTGATAAGTTAATTCAGTCTACCGATTACATTCGTTATTCCACAACACAAGGTACAAACGCCCTCGTCGAACGTAAAGGCCCGCGCCTGGGCTTGATTGTCCAGTGTGGTAGCGACGTCAACAAGCTATGCGCAAAAGAGAATGAATCGACGTTATTTCAAGATTTGCTCGACACGCGGGTTGCAGAAATCGACTTAACGTTACGTGGTGAAGCCGCCGAAATGAATATCGTACAGGCGGTAAACCATATTACCTCAACAGGCGCAAACCGCATTGTATTGTCCCTTAATAAAGTCGACGCTAAAGCACTTGAAACAAATATTTGCCAAACTATCGGTCGTAAATTTCCGTCCCATCTTTTGGGGGTTGTGCCTGTTATTTCAGCCAGCGAATTAGCCGACGACCCTGTTTATGAACGTCGCACTTGGACTGCCCTACTGAATGCTTTCTTACACCCGCCAATGGAACGTTTTTTGTATAGTGCAGACCATCGTCTAAAAGACTACAAAACAAAAAATCCGTTGCTTATCTTCCGAAACGACGGTGGCTCTGCTCGTGTGGCTAAAACAATGGCGGTGAAAACCTACAGTTCAGGCCCTTGCGGTGGTATGCAAGGGGCTAAAGCATTGGCAATTCATTACGGTTTTAACCACCTTATATCCTACGATGTCGGCGGCACTACGACCGACATTGGTGTAATTACTGACGGTGCCATTAATGAAAGGCGACGCGGTATTATCGAAGGAATTGATATCAGTTTTCCTATGCCGAATATTTACAGCGCGGGGGTTGGTGGCAGCTCTATTATTACTACCGATGAACACGGAATTTGTATTGGCCCACAATCAGTTGGTGCCGCACCAGGCCCAGCCTGCTTCGGTTATGGGGGAAAAGATGCCACCATAACCGATGTCTTTTTATTGCTGGGCGTTTTCGATCCAGCACGGTATTTTGGTGGTAAGTTAACTCTAGACGCCGAACGTGCCCTTGATGTTATCACAACAACTATTGCAACCCCCTTAGCGTTATCTACCTTTGATGCGCTAGAGAAAATGCGAGACGCCTGGGTACAAAAAATCGCTTCCAACATTCGTCACTTTACGACGATCACGCCAGACACCACCCTTGCAGGCTTTGGTGGTGCTGGTGCTCTGGCAGCAACACGAGTGGCGGATGCCCTTGGTGCAGACCGCATTATTATTCCAGGCTTGGGTGCAATATTCAGTGCATTCGGCATTGGCTTTTCACCGCTGTCTCAAGAATATCGCACGACTCTTGTCGATCATGATATTGATACGTTAAATGGCATCATCGATACGTCCGGATTACGTGCTTCTCGAGACGTGTTTGCTGAGGGAATCAACATTAAAGAATGCACCATCGAAACATATTTATTACGGCTCCGGGATAATACAGAAGAACGATTTACGATAACTCAATCAGAGTCTTTACCTTGTGAGCTGCGGGAAGACGATGTGGCAACGCTCCTATACAAAACAACGAAATCAATACAAAACGTTCAATTATCTGACGTCGGGAATGAATCTGTACACACCGCCATTGTGAGTGAACAGCGTGGCTTATTGGTTGCAGAAGGTGATTATCGTAACGTGCCAGTATATCGGCTTGAGGAACAATCTGCCGGTGCCTCCGCAGTGGGGCCCGCGATTATTGAAGAAGCCTTTTTCACTGGTTTTATCGATGAATCATGGCAGGTAACCGTGACAGGAAATAACGATTTATTATTAGAAAAATTAAAGGCAGGCGGTGAATGAAAACACTAAAAGCAAATATCACAGAATATCTACGCATTAATCTAGATACTGAGCAGTGGGAGTGCCGTTGTTGTGACAAGGCGCTAGGTTCAGCCCGTGAAAACTATAAGCGTGGCCTGTTGGTTTATGATCGAGACCCGAGAGAAATCCACAAACCGTTAGTAGACACGAATTTGTACAGTTATACATTTTCACCGGACCCCGCGTATACCGCTTTATTAGAATTTTATTGCCCTCAGTGTGGCACCATGGTTGAAACTGAGTACACGGTACCAGGGCACCCTCCTGTTCATGACATTGAGCTGGATATTGATGACCTAAGACGCAAAGTCGAATCCTGGGGTGAGATACCAGAACAACCGGAGATCCCAGACATTCCACTGGAACGCCATGTTCATAATCACTAATAGATTCACATCATTAAGGGCGCCTAAGAGGACAGACAACAATGAGACGAATTTCGGTAGATATAGGAGGCACTTTTACAGATTGTTTCGTGGCGTGGGATGGACATTATATCGGAGCGAAAGCCCTAACAACCCATCACAATTTAGCGCAGGGGTTTAATGATGCACTTGATATTGCCGTGCAAGGTATCGGTATCGAAAAACGTTCGATTTTGGCCGGTATCGACTCGGTTCGTTACGCAACAACGCTTGGCACCAATGCTCTCATCGAACGTAAAGGGCCTCGAATCGGCCTACTTGTAACTGAGGGTTTTAATAGTACCGTACCGTTATCACGAGGCCGCGGATATGGCGAAGGCTTACCTTTCGAAAAACAACGAGACTTACCCAACGCTGTCCGCCCTGACCCTCTAGTGCCAATTCAAATGATACGCGGGGTACGCGAACGGTTGAGTTATAATGGTGAAGTGCTTTTACCTTTGGACGAAAATGACTTACGCGAAAAATTACGTCAGCTAGTCGATCAAGGTGCAGAAACCATTGTGGTAATGTTCACCAACAGTGTGGTGAATGCAGCACATGAATTACGCGTAAGAGATGTATTCTTAGAAGAGTACCCTAGCTACCTACTAGGTGCTATCCCCTTATTATTATCGCACCAGGTTGCTGGTCGCAAGGGCGAATATAGTCGGGCTATTTCTACAATTATCGATAGTTTTTTACATCAAGTGATGTACCACGGCTTAGGTACATTGGCGCTTAATTTACGTGCCAACGGCTATGAAAAACCCATGCTTATCAGCCATAACTCCGGTGGTATGGCGCAGCTTAATTCTACGGATGCATTACAAACTGTTCACTCAGGTCCAGTCGCGGGTATCGCGGCAGCCGAACATCTTGCAAAAAACGGTGATCTCGGCAACATTGTCGCTACTGACATGGGCGGCACCAGCTTTGATATTGGTATCGTGGTCGAAGGCGGCGAAAAACATTATGACTTTAATCCCGTCATCGATCGTTGGTTAGTCAGTATTCCCATGGTGCATTTGGTTACACTTGGTGCCGGTGGCGGTTCAATTGCATCCTTTGATCAACTCTATAACACCATTAAAATTGGCCCTGAGAGTGCAGGGTCTGACCCAGGTCCCGCTTGTTATGATCGTGGTGGCATGTTGCCTACCGTAACAGATGCTGATTTGCTCTTGGGTTATTTAGACCCTGAAAATTACGCCAATGGTCGTATTAAATTGAATGCAGCTCGTTCCCGTTTTGCCATAGAAGAGACCCTGTGTGACGACTTGGATCTTGATGTACTGGATATTTGCAAACACATCAAACAAACCGCAGATACCAATATGGGCAACGGTATTTCAACCGAGCTCGGTTCTAGGGGTTATGACACTAGTGAATTTACCTTGCTGGCTTATGGCGGAAATGGACCATTACACTGTTGTGGTATTGCCAACTCGCTTGGTGTAAATCGCGTACTCGCCCCCCCCTTCAGCCCGATGTTTTCAGCCCTCGGTGCAGGCAATGTAAATCAAATGCATATTCACGAGCAATCAACTTATAGCGTGCTTTTTGATACAACAGCTAACACCATAATGTCGGATTACCACCGTTTAAACGGAGCTATCGAAGATCTTGAAAAAAGAGGTCGAGAAGATTTATTACGTCAGGGGATGAATTCAAATGACATTCAATTTCGACTCGAATTTGATATGCGCTATGGAAACCAACGCGTTGAAACTGCGGTGTCTAGCGAGACTACACGGTTCGAAAGTGTACATAACATATTGAATCTGATTCAACGGTTTCATACCCGTTATGGTGAACGTTTCGGTGAAGGCAGTCAGGCGCCAGAATCTGGTGTACGTATTAATACCATTCGGGTGAGTTCCTATGTTGAGCTTGATAAGGTGGATTTTAAGCACATTAAACCCGTTACGGAAAAACGTTCTGTCGAACCAGTCAGTCAACGACTTTGCCACTTTGTGGGTTACGACAAACCGGTAATGACTCGCGTTTATGATGATTCGGCGACGAAGGCTGGAAGTTTTATCAACGGGCCAGCAGTGGTTACAACGAAAGATACAACATATTTAGTTGAGCCTAATTGGTCCTACCATGCATCTCACAAAGGCGCGGTGTGGTTTTTTAAACGTAAAGGTGCAGCATGACAAACAACATTACAAAAGCCGATTTGTCTAAAGAAGAGCAGGCTCTTATCGATCAATTTCTTGTTGATAATCAACTGTTTTATGGACCAGACCCTGAGATTATGCGAAACCATGGCCTTGATCCACGTTCCGATACGGAAGAACGCATTTTATCCGCGGGGCTGGATGCACAAAAAGTGAATATGGTTCGAGGTCGACTCACTGCGGCGTTAGATGAAACCCATACGATGGTTGAGCAAATGGGGGTTGCACCTGGAGCTAAGTGGGGGGACTTAGTGACTGCAATTTTCACCGCTAACGGGGACATGGCGCAAACCGGCACCCACGGAATTGTAGTGTTTGCATCGGTATGTCAGTATCCAGTGAAATTTATCCGAAAATACTGGGTAAACGAACCCACCGTTGGTGTGCGCGATGGCGATGCGTTTATTCACAATGATTCTGCCTACGGCAATATACATAATACCGACCAAAGTTTGATGATGCCGGTTTTTTGGCAAGGTAATTTGGTCTGCTGGGTTTCCTCCACTATTCATGAGGGAGAAAACGGAGCCATTGAACCTGGAGGCATGCCTTCCATTGCAGAAACAAAATACGATGAAGGGTTGAAAATGTGCCCCTTCAAAATTGTGGAAAACTTTCAGCTACGTCGTGATATCGTAACATTCCTGCAAAATTCGGTGCGTGACCCGAAACTGCAATTAGCTGATATGAAAGTGAAACTACATTCCATTATACGTTTACGTGAGCGCGTACTGTCAGTCATCGAGGAATTTGGCATTGATTATCTTCAAGGTACCTTGCGTAAATCTTTAGAAGATACTGAAACCGAAGTGCGTCGTCGTATAGAAGAAATACCCAACGGCATATCACGGGTGAATACTTTTATCGATGGAAACTTACGTGAAGATGTCTTAGCAAAGATGCCTATGGAAATACGGATTGAAGGCTCTCGTATGATCTGGAATCTCAAGGGAACCTCTCCAGAATTTACCAACCGATCGATCAATGTGGTCATGGGGTCAATGAAAACCTGCTTACTCACCTCATTGATTTTATACGTTTGGCCCGACCTACCGAAGAATCAAGCAGTGTTTAGTGCAGTGGAAGTAGAAATGGATGAAAATAGTCTCGTCAATTGCTCAAATGAAGCACCGAATGCGATGAGTTTATTGCCGATATTTCGCAGTTTTTCCATGCCTCCAATGACAATGGGGAAACTGAATTATTGCATGCCTAAACGGTATACCGCGATTAATGCCAATACCTACAGCCAACCAGCAACATTAGTGTACGGAGGATTAACACAGCATGGTGAAGTCACCGGAAATTTTTGTGCCGATATTAATGGTAACGGCACTGGCGGGCGTGAAGATAAAGACGGGGAACATTCCTTATCACCAGTATTTGGGTATATGGCTGATACGGGTGAAATGGAGCTAGCAGAAGAAGAGCTTCCGTACGTACGATTAGTCGCTCAAAAATTAGCAAAAGACCGTGTTGGATTCGGTAAATATCGTGGTGGTATGGGTTATGAGCAAATCGCAACGGTAAAGAACAGCACCGAATTTGGTTTTATGACCGGCCAATGTGGTAGCAAACATCCCAGTGCTTATGGCTTATTTGGCGGATATGCGTGCCCCACCTACCCCATGGCAAGAATAAAAAATATCAATATTTTTGAGACGTTTAAAAATAATCCCGAGCAGTTTGATTTCGACATGATCACCTTAATGAACGAACGTAAAATTACCGGCGGAGATTATTATGTACAAGACGCTGGGATGAATTTTGAGCTTTGTAATGAAGGTGAGATTTATATGATTTGTCAAGGTGCTGGCGGCGGGTATGGCGATGTATTAGATCGAGACCCTAGCATGGTAGCTAAAGATCTTGAAGAAGAGCTGATCAGTCCAAATTTAGCGCAAGAAATATATAAAGTGATATTTAATCCCGATAATTTTGTCATTGATGAAGACGCCACTCAACAGGCGCGCGATGAAGAACGTATGGCGCGCATCAAACGCGGCATTCCTTACGATGAATTTGTTGCCTCCTGGGTCAAACCCGAGCCTTCTGAAGATTTACCCTATATGGGTAGCTGGGGAAATGATCACAGCACCTTGGTTGTTTCACCACCAGGGGAAAAGCGCTACCGAATACCTGCCGGATCAAGCGGTGTTATGTTCAGCAATCCCAAAGATCGTCTTATTGCCGAACTACAAGCGGAAATCAACACATTGAAAAAAACGCAAGGTTGTTAACCATCGGACCGAAACCATGGCTATTGATATAACACACTACCTAAACACTATAACTTCTGAGGAACACCCTATACAACATGCAGTTTGGGTTGATGCTTGGGATTACGGTAATCGACTATTAAACAAAGGCGACTTAAACGAGGCTCAGCCTCTACCTTGGCATGATATCGCGGCAATTATTTCGCATATTAAGCAGCTACAAAGTTTGGTTAATTCAGACGTAGTAACCCTTGAGGTAGGAGATTTTTATACGGCATGGCTACACACACACCCAACATTATTGGGCGCTATGGGCGATAAACGACGACTAGGATATGCCCTGCGAACCATGCTTGCTGAACAAGGTGCTCGCGAACAACTAAAAGATATTATTGACGCGCTGTGTGAAAGTTATCGAGATAAACCAGTGGTGCTAGCTATCCCCTCCCCCAAACAATGGATAGCCAGTGCTTATTGCGCAGCTAAAGGTGTGAGTACCGTCGATATTAGTTGGGATGACGCAGAATCAGCATCAATGTATGTCGCTGATTTTTTGCGAAGTTTTTCTGAATGTGCAATAAGTGGTTTGTTAATACGCGACAAGATCGATCAAGGACCAGCCTCCGATGCTGAGGTATCTCGTTATCAACCGATATTAAATATTGCAAAGCACTACCACTGGCAAAGTATCCTTGACGGCTGCCCACAAAACTATGCACCCAATTCTGACACCGGTATAAGCTTTAGCTTGCGAGAAGGTCGACTATCTGAACTATCAATTAACGCTCTCACAGCACTAAAACTGTCCGCTCAAGATTGGTCTCAATGCCCATCGTCAGTGGAACAAGGCAATGCCTGTTTTTACGTTTGCGTTCCTGTAAATGCGATTCCAGAAACAGTATCAGAAAAATTAACACAATTAAGAACAGTGCAAGAGGCAATACACAATGACGCTTGTTAAAGAGGGGGACCTACTGTGGACACCCAGTGAAGCATTTAAGCGATCATCAAATGTAGGAAAATTTATGCAATGGTTGGCCGCCGAAAAGGGTCTAGTCATGCGTGATTACGATCAGCTATGGCAATGGTCAGTGGATCATATAGATCATTTTTGGGCAGCCTTATGGGAATACTATGAGGTGATTTCCCACAAACCATACCAAAAAGTCTTAGATTACACTACGATGCCTACCGCCCAGTGGTTTACCGGCAGCGAAGTTAATTTCACCGAGCATATACTTCGTCACGAACGTGCAGATAAAATTGCACTTTATGCGTATTCTGAAATTGATCCGCCAAGGCAAATATCCTGGCAAACATTATCGGCACAAGTGCGTGTAATGGCTACGCAATTGCGTGCCATGGGTATCAAGCCGGGAGATAGAGTCGCCGCTTATTTACCCAACGTCCCCGAGGCTGTCATTGCATTTTTTGCATCTGCTAGTATTGGTGCAGTATTCTCCAGTTGCTCGCCGGACTTTGGCGTCAAGAGTGTCATCGACCGCTTCCGTCAAACGAACCCAAAGGTCTTATTTTGCTGTGATGGTTATCGATTTGGTGATAAAGATTTTGATCGCAGAGCGGAAGCACGTGCAATCGTAGAAGCGTTACCTAGCGTAGAAAATGTTATCCAGTTGTCTTATTTATTTAATCATAACGCTGCAGAAGATACGTTGATTGTAGCCAATGCATTACGCTGGGATGCGGTAATGGATATTCCACCGGTTTCTGCCGACAGCTTTCACTTTGAACATTTGGCATTTAATCATCCATTATGGATAGTGTATTCATCTGGCACCACGGGTTTGCCAAAGCCGATTGTCCATAGTCACGGCGGTATTATTGTAGAGTTTCTTAAATTACTTGGCTTTCATATGAACCAAGGTCCAGAATCGACCATGTTTTTTTATACCACAACAGGCTGGATTATGTGGAACATCGTCGCTGGCGCATTAATTAACGGTGGCTCAGCTGTTCTTTATGATGGCAGTCCAGCGGCAGAAAACGGCGAGATATTATGGAAACTTGCTGCGGAAAGTGGCACAACTTTTTTTGGTGCAAGCCCTACCTATATTTCAATGATGGAAAAGCAAGATATCAAGCCAGCAAAACATTATGACTTATCCAGCATTGAAGGGGTTTTACTCGGCGGTTCCCCTGCAACACCAGCAGCAATGGCTTGGTGTTATAAGAATATAAACAAAGAACTATGGGTAACCTCGCAAAGTGGCGGCACCGATGTTGCTTCGGCTTTTGTGGGGGCATCACCGACTCTGCCAGTGTATGCTGGTGAAATTCAAGCTCGCTGTTTAGCTGTTGATGTTAAAGCCTTAGATGACAATGGTCTCAGTATTATTAACGAAGTTGGTGAGTTAGTAGTATGCCAACCAATGCCATCCATGCCTATCTATTTTTGGAATGACAACGATAACTCTCGCTATATTTCATCCTACTTTGACAAGTTCCCCGGCCTTTGGTGCCATGGTGATTACTTTCAAATAAACAACAGAGGTGGTTGCTACATACAAGGTCGTTCCGACTCTACGCTAAATCGTTATGGAGTCAGAATTGGTACTGCGGAGATTTATCGTAGTGTTGAACAAATTGAAGAGATCGATGACTCAATCATTGTAAATGTTAATTTAGACAGAGGAGAGTTTTTTATGCCGTTGTTCGTCACCCTGAACAATCATCGCATGCTGGATCAGACATTAAAACATAAAATCTGTCAGGTATTGCGTCACGAATATTCACCTCGTCATGTTCCTGATCAAATCATTCAGGTAGCAGCAATCCCCTACACTCTCACCAATAAAAAAATGGAGGTACCTGTTCGAAAAATCCTATCAGGGGTCGATGAAGACAAAGCAGCGAATCGAGATGCTATGGCGAATCCAGAGGCATTAACATTTTTTGTCGAATACGCTAAGAACAACATGCTAGATATTGGTTAGATATCGACGACGACTTGGTCAGTGTATGCATTAAGCCAGCGCAAGACTCAGGGGCTAAATATTTAATGCTTGTTCAATTTTCTGTTTGAGTTCGCTTTTGTTGTATTTACCTTTAATGAGGTAATCCTTCACAAAAGGATATGAAAGAGATTTGTCGATATCTTCTTCTTTTTCAGAAGAAGTAAACATCATAACTATATTACTGTTGATATCGTTGTCTTTTATCAACTGGGAAAATTCTTTTAAAAATTCATGGCCAGTAAGAAGTGGCATATTAATATCGAGAAAACTGATGGCAGGAGGGAAATTCTTTGGGTCTAAGGCTTTCTGATTCTTATAGTCTCTGAAAAACTCGAGCGCTTCTTGTCCGTTCGTTTTTTCAAATATGGTAAATGGTAAGCCGGTAGATTTTAGATCACGTGTTAATGAATAGCGGTCTATTTCATCGTCATCAATAATTAGTACTGGTATATGGTTCATGTTGTACCTACTAAAGTTTATTTTCTAGGGTTGTTGTTGTCTAGGCAGCGTGATACGAAACGTTGTGCCCTCTGGAGAACTGTCGCAAATAATGCTTCCTTGCATATGGTCAATATGCTTTTTGACGATTGCCAGACCAAGGCCAGAGCCGGTGCTTAAGCCCGGATGAAAGCGCTGAAACATTTCAAATAGTTTGGGCTGGTGCTCTATGGGAATACCAACGCCGTTGTCGGCTATTTCTATATAGAGCGAATGGATATCGTCATGAATTGTAAGTCTGACATGATTTTCTGGCTTGTTAGTATCGCTATATTTCATGGCATTTGAGGTTAGATTTTCAATGATTTGTGTAAATCGAGCCCTTTCACCATAAGGCGTGTGAAGTAATTCGAGGGACAGTTTTAAATTAATGTGGGTCTCTAAAACCAGATAAGATAGCTTACTTTCAGTGTTTCTGAAAATAGACTTAAAGTCTATCGGTTCGATTTTACTTTGATGTATATCTGCTTTTGCCAGGTCTAAAATATCCATCACAAGGTCTTCCAGCTTTTCCATTTGCCGGTGGATAATCGTAGTGTTTAATTTTGCTTCCTCTAAATTGCCGGCTTCAATGTCTTCGAGGACAAAATTGGCTAGTCGTTTTGAAGAGGTCAGTGGTGCCTTTAAATCATGGGAGGTACGATATGAGAATTGTTCTAGTTCACTGTTGCGATTTTTGAGATTGGTTTGTAGAGACTTCTCTGCAGCTAATTGGTGTCGAAAGGAAAGAATGGCTACAGCAATAGCCAATAACCCGAGCATGCCAGAAATAAGGGTAGTATAAATCTGTTTATCTATGGCTAGTTTTCCTTTTTCGAAAACAGCAAAAATCGGTAAAGTGATTTCAAGAATGCCTCTTACATCACCTTGCTTCCAATCAATTTTAGGTGATTTTGGGTGTGTGTTGTGGCAATGCAAGCATGAGGATTGCATGATGTCGGCCTTAGCGTAACGTAAATAAGATTCATCGCCGATGGATTCAATACGATAAAATTCTTCTGTAGGTTTTTCTGATAAAAATTGCCAGGCATCTTGTTTAAAAGAGTCGTTTAATCCGCCTGTATTTGTTCGCCAGGGAAAAGGGAATGGGCTATAAAGACTGGTATAACTACCGCTACCAGATTTCTTTATTTGCTCTCCTATCAAAATTGTCATGCTGGCAGGCAGGGGGATTTCCTTGTCATTTTTGTAAAATTCGTGACCGATAGAAAACTCACTGTCTTGCAGTTTAAGGATAACTTCTTCTGTATATATCTTCCGAAATGTTTTTAAAGAAATACTAAGTACTTCAGCATTTTGTTTGGCTGAGAAGGACAGCAAGTCTTGTGTGTTTTTTTGGCTGCTAAAAATCAAAAAGGCCAAAGATCCCATGAAAAGTATCACTACGGGGAAGTAACTATAGCCAAAGAGTTTTTCTTTTAATAGTGTTGTTTTATTCATCGTTTATATACTTGGATTATTTGTTCACACAATAGGTTTTTCTCCAAAAAACCTTAAGTAGGTTTCGTATTCTCTGTAGATTTTATCCAGGGTTCCATTCGCTTTGATTTTGAGTATGGCCCTAATTGATTGAGCAAGGTGACTCAGAGAGCTCTTATGTTAGTAAGTGTAGAACAGGTTCAAGAAACAAGGCCCTTTTTACTTGCTTCCAATGTAATGAATCATCCGAGGGTTGGCCGGGAAATAGGTTAGGCCTTGCACTCAGAAAGCCGCTTTTGGAAACTTTTCCAGCTTTGTCGCAAAAAACGCATAAGAACAGTATCAACGCACGCATTGAGTATAATGGATTTCGGTGTATGGCGGCCTTTGACGGTGATCATGGGTTCCTCAGTTTTATAGGGTTTTGAGGTATGATACTATCATTCGATGAGATAGCTTCACGGGATGCGACGGAACCCAACCCTAACCCTATGAGAAAAAAATCAACCATTGATCCAAGCTGGGTTATGCCCGCAAAACAAGCGAAGCACACACTTCAGATCGGAGAACGTTTAGGTGTATCTGAAGATAAGATCATCGAAAAGTGCAAGCTTGACAAAGCATGGTTCGAAATTCCTGATTATCAAATTCCTGTTGAGCCTTTCTACGCGCTTAATAAGGAAATCGCTAAAGCTACTGGCAATCCAGATTTGGGGGTTCTTGTTGGGAGAGCAGCCTATCTAAACATAGGTCACTTGCTATTGTACCTATCAAGTATCTGTGGCTCTTTGCGGCAGTGGTTAAATATGATGCCCAATGTATTAGAGATGTATGGGGATTTAGGAAAAGCCGTTATCGTTCGAGAAAAAGGTACCCTGCGAAGTGAATGGCGCCCACTAGTGCCCTTCTCAGTAAGTGACCGCTACACAATCGACATGGTATTAAGTACGGCTAACTCGATATTAACGTCCATTTGCCTTCAACCCATAGCCATCACCAAAGCCCAGTTCACCTACCCTAAACCGAAAGATATCACCGTATTAACGCAGTGTTTTGGCGGTAACTTGGTTTTCGAGCAGCCGTTCAGCGCGCTCTACTTTGATCTATCGTCATTAGATTATCCATTGATAGCACCTATCAGCGAAGTATCCACCGTCGCTCAAAATCCGTGGCAAAAATACGTAGATACCGTAGCCGGGGACGGATTCCTCAAGGCTTTACGCCAAAGCATCGTCTGCGCGTTACCCACTGGTGATATGACAATAGATACAGTAGCGGGAGATTTAAAGGTATCCCGAAGAACGTTACAACGTAGGCTCTCTGAAAGAAATACCAATTTTTTACAAGAGGTACAAGATCTACGATCTCAGATGGCGCTACGTTTTCTGGCCGATCGACAATTAGGAATTACCAGCATCGCTTTCTTATTGGGTTATGCGGATTCCTCTACATTTTCGTCTGCTTTCAAAGCGTGGCATGGTTGTGCCCCTTCAGAATACCGGCGCTAACCTGGCACCAAAACCAAGATCTTTGGCGCTAAATCCAATGCAGCTTAACATTGAGAGCTTTATCATCGTCTCAACGCCTTAGCCAAGCAAGCGCTTGGCCTCTTAAGCTCTTAATCTCCTAAATATAGAAAAGGATAACCCAATGTCTTTGGATTTCGATAGCGCACGATTATACAACCCTCACCTCACACCAGACCATGAGAGTTGGCGAACCCAGCTTCGAAAATTCCTTGATCGAGAAGTCGCCCCGTTTTTAGAAGAGTGGGACGAAAACGCAAAAATACCCGATGAACTATGGCCTAAGGCAGCAGAAATCGGCTTACTACAAATTGGGTATCCCGAAGCTTACGGCGGCATATCTGACGGGATTGACCAACACTACGTTAATATTACCGGCGAAGAATTAGGTCGTATCGGTTCTGCTGGCGGAATAGCGAGTACTTTGTTAATTCATGGCATAGGCTTACCGCCAGTCGTTAATTTTAGTAGCGATGATATTAGGGAACAGGTAATACCAGCGGTTCTTTCAGGAGAAAAGCGTATTTCGCTTGGCATCACCGAACCCTCTGGCGGTTCCGATGTCGCCAATATCAAAACAACTGCCAAAAAAGAAGGTGATTACTACATTGTGAATGGTAGTAAGACGTTTATCTCAGGCGGCATGGGTGCCAATTGGGTAAGTACCGCCGTAAGAACCGGTGGTGAAGGTGCAGCGGGAGTGTCGATGCTGCTTATCCCGATGGATCTTGACGGTGTATCTCGCACACCATTAACAAAAAAACAGGGATGGTTGTGTTCTGACACTGCGACCCTATATTTTGATAACGTCAAAGTACCTGCAAAGTTTCTAATTGGTAAAGAAGGTAAGGGTTTTCGCGTCATCATGAATAACTTTAATAGCGAGCGTTTAGCAATGGTGGTCTCCATGGAGGCCTCTTCCCGATGCTGCCTAGAAGAGGCCGTCAATTGGGCTCGAGATCGCGAAACCTTTGGAGAACGACTTGCGGATCATCAAGTAATTCGCCATAAAATAGCAACGATGAAGCAACGTATTAACGCAACGCAAACCTACCTCTTACACCTCACTCAAGCGTACATTGAAGATAGAATTCACCCTGGCGACCTAGCCATGCTTAAGGTTCAGGCTAGCGAAACAATGGAGTTTTGCGCCCGAGAAGCAAGCCAGATTTTGGGGGGTGCCAGTTATTTACGCGGGAGTAAGGTGGAGCGTATTTATCGCGAAGTTCGCGTCAATGCTATTGGAGGGGGGTCAGAAGAGATAATGCGAGATCTTGCAGCCAGTCAATATCAGTTTTAATCCTCTGTAAATCACGGCCGACGGTAGTTATGGAAGGGTTTTACGTTTAATCGATAAGCCCTTTTCCTGAATCTAGCCTATACAAATAGACTGGAGACTTATAAAAATCATTTAGCTGAATCAGTTTGTCGAACTGCCACGAAGGTAGTGCAAAATTATTGCTTATTAGAAACTCAACTCCAGGTTTCTCTAACAGCAGTTTATTTTTTATCTTATCCATAGCTTCTGGAAACAGATAGCAAACCAGCACTGAGGCCATGGATAAATTTGCTTTTAGAAAATCTTGTCGATATAAGGTCAAATTTTTTAGACCCGATACACGTTTAATTAACGTAGAAAAAAGATAAGGTAACAAGGACATCTCATAGCCTACTATTTGTCTCTCGGGGTATCGCTTAGCTATTGGTATGACAAAGTTCCCCCAGCCACTACCCAAATCAACTATGGTCCCTGAACCAGTTTCATCGATAAGCGTTACCATTGCCTGGTAGGCTTTTGTTGAGCTTGGCATTGGTGATATCCCCAGCCTCGCTGTGCTGTATACGATAGACAAAGCAACTAATACAATAATAATCAGTAAGAATATTTCAAATACCATCTAGTAAAACTCTCAAATAAAGTGCTCAGTCAAGTTAACGCCTGTTAGCCTTTCTGAGCCTCCTGAGTTATCTATGACAACCCAATATCAATGACTTAGTCGAACTTTTTTTCATCCAAACAAAAGCGCAGGTTCTGTTTTTATATCCTATATTTTAATTGAAATCAGAATAACTTGACCGATTGGCGCTCATGTAGATGAAGGGCGATAACTGATCAAGTAGAGAGGCAATAATACACAAAAAGGATACAAAATGAGACGCTTAGAAGAAGCACGTAACGTATTAATCGATACCGATGCAGATTTTGACGATTATATGGCGATGCTCTACTTATTAAAACACCCTGATATAAATGTCGACGGTATCACCATCTCAGGCACCGGAGCGGTTCATTTAACACCAGGGGTTGCCAATGTTAGTAACATGCTCACCTTACTTGGCAATGCCAATAGCTTAAAAATCCCAGTTGCTAGTGGCGCTAAAGCACCAATGATCTATAGCAACACCTACCCAGGGGCTGATAGGAAAGCAGCCGATCAGCACTATGAAGCTCCCTTCCCTAGCACTAATCCAAACCCAGCACTTGATGACGCGTTGAGATTTTTACGAGAGTACTTAATTAACTGTGAGTCCCCTGTTACCGTTTTATGTATTGGTGGCGGTTCTAACTGGGGCCGTTTATTTGCCTTGTCGAACACAGACGAAGAGCTTCGCATAGCACTAGAAAAAAATATTGAGCGTATCGTCATGATGGGAGGCAACCTATTGCCTTGTTATGTTACCCCCGGCGCCGAAGGCAACCTTCAACCAACAATGCAGCCAGATCCCTATTACACAAATACAGTCGCTGAATGGAACATTTTTGTCGATCCCGTTGGAGCCCAAAAAATCTTCGCAAGCAATGTGCCAATTACACTTGTCGCACTTAATGCTACCGCTCAAGTACCTCTGACTCCTGAATTCGTCGCAAGACTAGTACAGATCAACAACCCTGTTGCTCAGTTTCTCTATCAAGTACTGGAAAGCCAAACAATTAAACCTGGTATTGGACAATATCTTGATTTTTGGGACCCACTCGCGGCATGTGTTTTGGTTGATCCAACCCTGGTATCGACTGAAACGTTTAGCATTAGAGTTGAGCTAGAGCTTAACGAAGAAAATGATAAATCTGGCATGCTAATCCTGGATGACAAAAACGGACACACTGTTAATATAGCGCTTGAAGCCAATGCAGAGGAAGTGTACCAAGCATATTTGGATGTCATTGCATTATAAACTGAACCTCGATAGTTTACAGAAGTAGAAAGCAAAACGGCTCCCAAGGAGCCGTTTTAAAACAATGTGTCTGACGTTACGTTACCGTATAGATCAAGTCAAAATTAGAATACCTTACACTTTTTGATTTTTACGAAGGAACCCAACACCAGCAAGCCCTAACGCAAACAGTGCAAATGTACCAGGCTCAGGCACCTCAACGGAGTGTAGGGATACGTTATCAAGCATAATACCTATATTGTCCCCACCAGCATGATTAAAAGTAAGGTTGTTACTGGTATCGCTATTCACCGTAAAAGTGTGTGTAACAGTCTGCCATAACGAGTTGTATGCAAGGTTAAAAGACTGGTTAAAGAAACCATCAAGCGTTACCTGAAGATTATCGTTACTCCCGGTGCGTTGGTTGCCTGAAATATCAAAACTAAGCGAATATATACCAGCCGCAAGGTTAAATGTGTCGCTAGAGAACATACCTGCATTATGGGTCGAACCATCTAAATCAACACATTTTCCCGTGTTACCAGCGCAATGAATCCCCCAGCCGCCATTAGAAACAACGTCCACAGTGCCGTTAGAAACGGACCATTGATCAAAGTTATTGTAGTTGAGCGCAGAAGAACCAGCAGCTCCTGCTTCAAGATCAAAATTATCTTCGAAAACCACCCCTGCTTGCGCGCTTATAGATAACATTGAGCCCGCGACGAGTGCTAGTAAAGTTCGTTTGATCATTGTGCTGCTTCCCTATTATTATTACGTTAGGCCCTGCATTTCAGTGACCAAACTATAACTTCGTCTCTTCTTTCTGTCCGTAGATTGAGTGTTAACAATGGTAAAAGTTATGTGTACGTACCTTTGATTTCGTTACAATTCAGTCACAATAGAGGCGTATCTGACGATTACTTCTGGGATACGGAGTATTTATTTGACGGTGATCTCAGCATGGTGCGAGGCAACGACAATACTACCGTGAATCGTTAACTGACGCGGAAAATCGAGAAAGAACACTTGTTAGTGTTTTAGGCTTAAAAGGTTTAACGATAAAATCATCCATCCCTGCGTCATAACATGCATACTCATCACTCTTGGCTGCATGAGCGGTCATAGCCACGATAGGGGTTTTTCTTCTCCCTTCTATCTCGATATTCCGAATGCATCGAGTTGCTGTAATGCCATCCATTTCAGGCATTTGCAAATCCATTAGAATCAAGTCAAAGACTTCTCTCTCAAACGCCTCAATTGCCAAGTGGCCATTGTCAGCGACAATCACAGTATGCCCTTGATTTGTAAGAAAACGAATAACCACTTTTTGATTGACGATATTATCCTCAACAACAAGTATATGGAGTGAATGTAAAGGCTGCTCTTTGGAAATATCTTCAGGTTCATGAGCAGATACCTGTGTTGGAATTTTAAAAGGAATATCAAACGTGAATGTACTTCCCTCGCCCAGGGTTGTAACTAGTTTAATTGAGCCCCCCATTAATTCTACCAGTTGCTTTGATACCGCGAGACCAATACCCATACCGCCAGTTTTTCTGTTTATAAACTCATGTGCCTGATGAAATGCATCAAATATTCTACTTTCTTCTTCTACTGAAATTCCTAGCCCAGTATCCTTTACAATAAAACGTAACCAACATTGAGCATTCTCTGTAGAGTTTGTTAGCTTTGCGATTCCTTTTTCCTTATAAGAAACATCAACCGGGGTTATCGATACTGTTACGCTACCCTCATCTGTGAATCTAATTGCATTATCGACTAAATTTCTTAACACTTGACCCAGTCTGTTTAAGTCGTTGTTCAAAATATCAGGGACATTTTCTCCTACATGAAGATTTAGAAATATATCTTTCTCTTTTGCACTAAAGGAGTTAAGCCTTTCAATTTCCGTTATTAACGCCCGAATTGAAAACGGCTGGGCATCTAATTCAATTAAACCCGCGTCTATTCTAGAAAAATCCAATACATCATCAACTAATTTTGCGAGCGAATCCGCAGTTGTCTTGAGTGTTTTTAATATATCCTTCTGTGAAGCGGTCTCTGCTTCATCGTACGCAATACTGGCGAGTCCCATTATTCCGTTTAGCGGAGTTCGTAATTCGTGGCTCATCGCAGAAAGGAAAGTAGATTTTGTACGATCAGCAATTCGCGCAGCCTCCATGTCGCGCAATTTATTTTCAAAATCCTTCTTAGCAGTAATATCACGAGCATTTGCAAAGATAATTTTTTCTTCTGCTAGAGAAACAGATTTCCATTGGATACATTTGTAAGTGCCATCAATGGTTCTATAGCGATTTTCAAAAAGAACAGTATCCGCCCCCTCGATGTTGTTCGCAAACTGTGCTTCAGTTCTTTTCTTGTCCGAGGGATGGATGAAGGAGGATAACCCTTTCTCCATTAACGTTTTCAAGGGCCAGCCTAACAACTGTTCCCAAGCGCTATTGATACGAATAAACTCACAGTCAAAATCCATCACGCAAAATAAATCAGGGGACATTGAGAAAAAACGACTTAGCTGATTTATTTCTGATTTGTACGAGCTAATATTGTAAATAGTCACAAATATCAACTGACGTTCTTGCATGGGTACTGCGCGTAGATGGGCCCAGCATTGATGATCATCCACTGGATTTAATCTGACCTCAGTATCTAGCGTACTATTGCTAGACATGCAATGCTCAAGTGCCGCTTTTGTTTCGTTTCTATCCTTCGGGTGGATTACCTCACAAAAAGTGATAGGTTTGTCTTGCAAGTGATCTCGCCCAACCAAAGCCCACCCTCGTCGACTTAGTTGTATAATATTAAGCTCAGCACTTATTATACCTAGCGCGTCGAGAAGGTCTTCTCCCACCTCATAATTGCGCCACGAAATCGATCGGCGATTCTCTATTTCCTGATCTCCGTTTGATATTATATCCACATATCTACCCAATCTTCGCGAGAATTAAGAACTCATTTGGAACCGGACTCAACCAACTGAATTAGATGCAACCGCTTGATAGCTAAGCATGCTTTATTTTAGCATCCAGTTTAATATCGTTCGTAGCAAATTGCGAATAACATTATGCTATAAAACAATAACAAAACGCTGACTATGTGTCATTGAGGTGGGAAATAATACAACATATCTCGCACTATCTGACGAATTTGACGCTCCCGTGCTGTTGGTGTTCCATCCTTTAGCAAAAGCTTTTTTGATTCAGCACTCCACATTACTTTGGAAGTTTTACTATCCACAATTTCTAACACCAGTACTTCTCGAACAATCTTTTGAACAGGTGGATGACTAACCATACTAACGCCCAAACCGGTTCTGCCATATTCCATGCCATATCCAAAGCCAAACCCAAAACCCGTCCGATGTCTGGTCTCAATTTCTGGTTTTTCTTTCCAAATTAACCACATATCGGCTTTTTTGTGTGTCATTTTTTGATAGTTTTTTTGTGACATAGTCCATTCTAGAGCTTTCTCGATACGCACATCATTTAACGATTTTTCGACTTTCGTGTGAGCAGGACCTAACGCATACAACTGGAACTCTGAAAAAGAAATGCCCGGTTGATAATCAATAACAGCTGGTTTGATTGAGCACCCTGTAAGTACAATAAGATATAAGAATATAACGCCTATATAACGTGACATCATGGCTCTCTCCAAATCTAAGAAAATTGGAATGGGCATATTTATCTTTTGAAAAGGATTTTCGAGTTTTGTTCCTTATTATGTATATTAATTATACTTGCGTTAATGGTAACGCCGATGAAGGGTGCCAAGCATATCTGGACGTTATTGTAGCATAAAGGTCTCATATTCAAGCCGCCTTAACTTATTAGACAGTAGAACAAGCCCAACCACACTGGCCAATACAGCGGCGACTGCGTAACCATAGCCATAAAACGAAACGCCTAGTTCTAAACTAAGTAGTGCTAATAAGAAGTTGCTTGTCATAAATAACCAGCAAATAAAGAATGCCAACCTTCGACAGTCTAAGTAGAAAAAAACATTCAATATTGATAGCAATAAGACCTGCATGCTGACAGCCACAACATCAACATAGAATAACCTAGCATAAAGCGGGGAAATACCAACCAACGCCAAGATCTCCCTACCCCAAAGTAATAATACGACGACAGTGATTCCTTGTACTTTGAAAATCTCGAATATCCCCTGCCTAATTGTGTAAATCATTCGACGTTTGTTATATTTGATATGTTTTAGTGTGTCACCATTTCGAATGGAATTATAGAAATTGTCATATTGTTCAGCAAAATCGGCTTCCATTCTAACCAAGAAAACAGCCATACCTGGGATAATCGATAGGTATGCTAAAAATATTGGAAGATCATAGATAACAGAAGCGCGCAATGGGCCAATGACATACTGGGATGTATTGTCTGTAAACCAAAATACAAATTTATCTATCCATACGCCTACATTAAAAAATAATCCCGTAAACATAAGACTGACATAAACCTTATCTCTCTTTAGAAATTAAAAACTTAGAAATTTAGAACCTGGATACTCTCTAATAATAATATAAAAGAAACCAAAAAATAGATAACTATGACCCAAAAGAATGCCAAGCAACAGGCCATTAATGCCGAAACCAGAAAGAGCAACAGAAGAAAGAACAGCAATGCTATAACCCAAAAAAAACATACCGACAATCTTCAGGTATGCTTTCATAGATGAGAGAAAGATGACGACAATCCATAAGTCGCAAAGCACAACAAAATTAGCTAACATCAGCATTTCATAATGTAACGACTCCTCAAAAAGAATTCCTAATACAACAACACCGATAATAAATGAAAGGCATGTTACCAACCATATTGCCCCCATAAGATTAGGGAGGATAACGCTCTTGCGTTCTTCAAATAACCTATCCGCAATAAACCGGGTAAAAATCAACTGTAAAAAGCCGGTTAAGATTAACGACGATGCCATCAGATATGTCACTGATACAAGATATTGAACTATTAAAAACTGGTCCTTAATTAAAGATTGAGTTGAAAGACCTATAATTAGCACTCCGATAACAGAAAGTACCCAAGGGCCAGAGCTAATTATTCCTGCTAAACCATAAGCCTGCAAAATTGAAACATAGGTGTTGCGCTCAAGTATCTTTCTTATCTCAAAACCAATGCCTGCCATTAAGCCTTTCCCTCTTTGGCGGCCTGATGGTTATAAGTATCAATAGCGCTGGAATAGATGGTTCTATACTTATCAAACATCAATTTGTGTGTATAAAAACGTTTAACACGCTCTAGCCCTACACGCTGTGCTTCGTGCCACCTCGCATCATCTGACAAAAGTGAGATTGCTGCCCGAGCGACTGCATCGGGATCAGCGATAGGAACAACTTCACCAGACTTTCCGAGTTTTTTATCTTCGTTGCTCCCCCCCTCAATTAGTTCGCGACAGGAACCTACATCGGTGGCCAAACAAGGTAGTCCAGCAGCATATGCCTCTAGAATCACTAAAGGAAGAGCCTCGCTAATGGACGTTAGCACCATCAAACCCAGCTGCGGGAGGATTTTTGAAATATCCTGAAACCCTAAAAACTTCACCTTATTTTCTAAACCTAATCCTCGGACTAGATCTTGACATTCTTTAACATATTCTTCGTCTTCATCCTCTGGGCCAACTATCCAACCCTCAGCTTCAGGAAGATCATCGCAAACTGCTCGCATAGCACGAATGAAAGTTTTTATATCTTTGATCGGAACAACGCGACCAATAAGCCCGAGGATCAACGGAATTTCATCTTTTCTTGCATTTCTTATTTCACAAAACTTTTCTACCTCAATACCATTTGGAATAACTTCGGTTTTTTCAGCATTTGCCCCATCGTCAATTTGGCGTTGTCGATTACCTTCATACAGCGAGATAATAGGATCTGATTTTTGATAAATAAGCCTTCCTGTCATCTCAAAAAAACGAATCCATAATTGTCTAATATAACCAACTTCCTCATCAAGAGCCCCCCCTATCTCAGCTACGGGGTCATAAATCCAACTGGCTTGGGCAAGGTCAATCTTTCGTTCCTTGGTATAAATCCCGTGCTCAGTAAGAACATATGGAATCACTGCTGTCCCACAGTTTCATAACATCGACAGCTGTTTGTTTTTATCTGGCTCGTCATCAATTGGTGGCGAGAACAAATCGTACAAATTTCTTCGATCAAAAAGGTTCAGCTGAAG
>MAAB01001268.1_pt1 | contig 41913 bp, 31 predicted proteins | sample 1115991 | NCBI WGS metagenome assembly MAAB01 (sample SAMN04961124, study PRJNA320927) | seawater metagenome | isolation source: sample BD02T18 sea water enriched with oil for 18 days | place: USA:Gulf of Mexico | collected 2013-07-27 | reverse complement strand
AATTTAATAAACAAGAACTTTGCGCCTCCCTTTGGCCAGCGTAATGCTGCATTGATCATAGGGGCTGCTTATTGGGGGCTTACGCCATCCGAACTTAGTCTGCTTTCTCTTGAATCAGTGATGGATAAGAACGGCGACTTTTTCAAAGTCTGGGTTTTACCTGATTATGTCTCTTATACAGGTGAGGCTCGAGAGCTCCAGACCGCTGATCATATCTTGCCCATCCTTGATTCATATATGAGTTGGAGGGCAGACAAAAAGCTTCATACGTCAAATATAAGCTGGTATCGGGACTCAGACCCGAAGAGTCCTTTCTTTCTGAATGACAATGGGGGTGAATTTGCTTTATCGCTTAGAAAAAAAGGCACCCATAATTACCAGGCTAGATCTATGATCGATAAATTGAAGACCTATATTAAAAACGCAGGCATTAGCGGAGCAACACCAAGTACATTTAGGGATAGCTGGGTAAAAACGATGTATGACAATGGTTGCCAGTATAACGAGCTAAAACTTATCTCTGGCATAAAATCAAAAGAAACATTAGATAGAAAAATAAGACCTCAACAACGTGAGTTAAAAGCTGTCTTTCAAGATGTATTTCGCCGTGTGAAATTACCAAAGTAAAGAAACTGGATAATATCGTTCAAATTGATTGATTTGTGATCTCAGCTAGAAAATAAAGTGAATTAGATGCGAGTTAGGAATACAGGGGGTCATATGAGTGGGATATATATTAAGTACGACAGTGAACTAAATGCTCTTGATGACCTTGAGAAAGCAGTACATTATATTTCTGAAGTAGATGACGATCCACATAACTGGAAATGGGTAGTTAGGTGTTGCCACTCGGCTATGTATGGCTTCGCAATAACAGCTGCAAAAGGATCTGACGACCTTAGCGTGGTAAAGGTAACGAAGAGCGGGCATCGAAAGCTCATAACATTTGATGAAGCTCTCAAAATTTGTTGTCAATCACAGGGTGCTCGTCATGCACTTGATATTTCAAATGATGAACGTAAGTCGTTAAGATTCTTACAAGATCAGTTTCGTAACAGATTTGAACACTTTCTACCAGGTTGTTGGAGTATTGAAGTTAGTGGGTTTCCAAGCCACGTACTAAACCAAATTCATGTTATTAGGCGGCTGGCAATTGATATTAATTTTTATTCACACTTACAGTTGAACGAACTTGAGAGGTTAGAAGCTATCTTAAGTAGGTGTGAAACCAAACTTGAAGAATTGGCGAATAAATACGCTTAATGGGAGTGCACCAGGGAGAATATTGGAATATGGATACTCCTTCTGAACGTGAAAAGAATTTGGTATAACAAATACTTGCTTGTCATTAATGACGGGAAGGCAGCGCCATACATAAAGAGGAATTATGAACGACGACGATAATTCATATAAAGAGAAGGATATCGCATTCTATAGTGCGACTCTAAATGCGTGGTATACGACAAAATTTGAAAAAGATAAGCATCTACTAAGTTTAGCGTCTGTCGGTATCGGATTGTTAGTAACTTTAGCAACGGCTGTTGGTGTCTATTCGATAGGTATTGCATCAATGTATATATTGGCTGTCATATCATTCTTAATCTGCATAATGTCGGTTCTTTCAATTTTTAGTCGTAATGCAGGGCATCTAAAAAAACTAATCAGAGAGGAAGAAGACAATAGTGATATTTTAAAATTCTTGGATAAAACAGCTAGTGGTTCGTTCATATTTGGTATTATATTTACACTATTAGTCGGTTTGACTTCTGGTATACATAACTTTAAACAAATGGAGGCTGATATGGCCAATGATACAGAAAAAATGGTGAATACAAGTAATAATTCTGTTAAAAAAAGCGTCGATGGTGCGGCCGGTATGCGTCCGTCTAAACCGAACCCACCAAGTACAAGTCAAAGTGGTTCATCGGATAAAAAATAATTGTATAACAAAGCCATTTACGGGATAGACCCGTAATGGTGGCGGTATCTGCTTATATGGGTTGGTGTAGTAAATGACTACGGATGAAGAAATTAGAATAGCGAATACAAAAATACACACTTGATGATCAGTATCATGATCATAACGATTGTATCCGTATTGCATTGCAGTGGCTTGATGCTCAGAAAAATATTTAGAAAATTAACTCTAAAGGTTACGCATTAAAGCACACTATAGAAAAATGGGACGGACGTTATATATTAACATCTGATGTTTGTGTGGCAGCACAACTTCGCCCAATCATTAAAGGATAATACCCACAATTCAATATTAGCGCTCACCTTACAGGGCCCTTGTTGAATCGACTAAAATATATGACAAAGCAATGGCCCATGAAAAATATCGTAAAAGTCATGATAGTAGGGACTATAAAACTGATGAAAAATGCAGATAACAAGGCGTGAAAAATTTAATTCCAAATCAAAAGCAGCTCAGGAGTGAATATTGATGACTATTCCAAGAATTCTTTATAAAGCTTTTCCCAATAAGGAGCATGCTCTTGATTTTATTAATAAAGGAACACTTAAGTTCTCTGTTATAGCGTTTTATAAGAATCTCGAAGATAAGAAGATTGATAAAGATAGGGGGGATACAACAGAAGGCACTGCTGATGCACTACAGCCAGGAGAGGCCATCTTAGTTGATACTGTAAGTGGCGAGAAGCGCATAATTGAAGGAATAGAGACATTATATGTATCAACTAGTAAAGGTACTTACGTGTGTTGCTTTTCGGCACCTGAATCTAATAATTTCCAAGATACAGCGATTAAGTATGGTAAATATATTGTTAGGATAAAAAACCCAAATAAGCTTCATGATGAATTATCGACGGCCATTAGAGTAGATAAAGAACTTTCAAAAAATCTACCTTTATTAGAGTCTGCTTATATTTCTTACACGCATGAAATGGATGTTGGGAAGCTCTCGCTCAAACAAAAGGTCAAGCTTGGTTGGTCGCAAAAGCGACATAAGGATTCAAGTGACCAAGAATATAGAATGTGTTTTAACCATACCAGCGAAGTAAATAATTACCCAGAAGATAGGTTTATCAGTATTGGGAGGTCACTGGAATATTGTGAATTAATTACTCGTATGGGTATAAATGATTGCTCAAAGTAATTTGAAATACATTCCATAAAAGGCATGTTGAATATACCTGTAAGTGAATTGCATTAACTTAGATATACCTGAAATCAGGTCAAAATAGTATGCTGGTATCGAGTGAAAATACTCTTGTGGGGATTTTATGCCAAAGGAACATCTTATAAGTGTAAAAATTAAAACAACTCAAGAGTATTTGAATAGTAATGGGTTGTCTATCGTGGAAATACAAAATCGAATTCAATACCTTGTGGACTGTTTTGGCACTAAGTTTTCAAGAATATTTCCTCTAAATGTTAATGATAACGATATTGAGCGTATTTCTCACATTGTACTTTGTCTTAAAAGGATTGAAAGTTGTGATGGATTTAATCGGCATATAACCCAGTATGATAAAAATAATATCGAAGATCATTTGTTTTCAGCAAGGGTTGCAATTTGGTTCTTAGACCAAGGTTATAAAGTAACATTGGAACCATTATTAAAATCTTTAGAGGGTGGGGAGCCTGACTTATTAATAGAGCAGGGTGACCGTAGTGTATTTATTGTGGAATGCAAGAATATTAATATCTCTAACTTTTATGTGGTCAATAAAAAGTTAGAAATAGCAAATATAGTTTATGGGCAAGTTCGTACATGTGACCAAATAATTCTTTATATTACTGAAGAGATAACTACTTCTGAAATGAAAGAGATATTCAGCAGCCCTGATTTAGTAAGAAAGATTCACATGCTTGGTGCTAGTAATAGTGAAGCTAACATACAAGTAAATGAAAAACTAAAAGTTAACATAATACGTAAACCAACGATTACAGTTCGAGAAGAAAATTTACTAACTGCACGGTTTGGAATGATAATAGAAGATAAGAATAGCAAGCTCCGCTTGCCAGGATTTGCTTTTTTAAAAGGTGGTAGAACTATCGGGGTATTTGGGCCAATACCATGTTACAAAAGCCGCTGGAATAAAAAGCGAAGTAAGAGTAAAAAGCAGGCAATAGTTGGGTATCCAATGGTTGTAATGGTTAATGGAGACAATGTGCTAGGTGACCCAGAGCTTCATAACGAATATTTTAATAATGTTTGGCTAACCGAAGATAATCCTCAATGCAGTGGTGTTGGATTAATGAGCTTCGTTACTAAAGAAGGTAAGCCTAAATTGGAATATCTAAAAAATATATACGCTACTCATTTATTTGAATTGTAGTGAAAAACTTTAAGATTCAAAGTGTGATTTTCTTACATATCTATCTCCGCCCTTCCTTATGGGTCGGCATATTTTGAAGTAGTAAATCACATGGGATGAAAATTAACGCGTAAAAAGCGAATATACGTATCTAAGCGACCGTTTTATCGCACTGTTATGTTTCTAGGAGAGTGCAATGAATCTATGCCTAACAATAAGTGAGATTGACTGGTCTTTGACCAAGGATGCATTTTCAATCGTAGGAACAATTGGTGCTCTAATTATAGGGACGTTTGGCTTGTTCACTTGGACGAGGCAACTTCGAGGTACAAGTGAGTACGAATTGGCGAAAAAAGCTATTTTTAAGGCCTATGAAATTCAGCAAGCTCTTCAATCTGTTAGAAACCCAATGCTTCACTTAAGCAAGGAAGAGGTTGAGGCAGGGCGTAGGCTCGACGAAGAGCAACGAATTTATAATGAACGTATGAACCTGTTATACGATAAATGGGCGGAGTTACAGACTATACGTCTAGAAACAAAAGTTATTTGGTCTGATGGTGCTCATAACAGTTTTAACGATATTCAACAAAGAATTGGAGACCTAAGAGGTGCAATTTGGCTGCACTTCTGGATGAAAGGTGCATACGCGGGACCAGGTGTAGAAGTAGATACCAACCCTGAAAGAGTAATCGAAAACGACAAGGTAGTTTACTTTGTATCTGATGAAGATGAGTTCAGTACGAAAATTACTGAATCCATAAACGAAGTTGAAAATTTCTTTGGTCCAAAAGTTCGTGGAAAATAGAAATAACAAACAAAGGCAGCGGATAAACCGTTGCTTTGGGTACTATGTGTAAATTAATAAAGGGTTAAGTATGAAAGCAACTGTTCAAGTAGTGAATCCAGCTAGAGGCATGTATGCCGCTGAAATCGATGGCGAAGGTGAATATGTAATATTTGAACTTCTCGATACAGACGAGCCTGAAGTAGGGGATGTAATTATCCATCCTGATTTTTATAGTATGGGTGGCGAAACATTTAAAAACTTCACGCAGCAATGCCAAATTGAGGTTTATGTTCAAAACGTTTGCGGTGCCAATTTAGTTCATCAGCAATGTATGCTTTAGCCAAACATAACAAGAAAAGACGGCATTATAGTGGCATAGTGATTTTGGTCAGGTAAGTGGGAGTTGCTAAAATCTCTCCATATTTTTAAGGTGACAATAGGCCAAGAAAACCAGGCCCTGCTTGGTGTAGTGGCATAGTGAATTTGGCCACCTAACTAGAGCTAAATGACCGGTTAAGTAACATGGGAATAGAGGGAAGGCACGGTTATTGTAATGAATTGACTCTGTAGGCAATATTGACCTGGTTAGGTACTTGCAAAGTCTTAACGAACAACTAAAGCCCTAGCTGTAAAATGCTGGGGCTTTTTTATGCTTATATCGTCAGCATCTGGGCTGCCGTTTGGAATACTTCTGCGCTGAGATACTGATTAAATAAGTGGCTACTTAGATTAGATGGTATATCGCTAAAACAAATCAGACTGATGAATCGGAAAAATATTAACGGGAAATGAGGACAAGTGGCCACGATAACTAGCAGTGCTACTATAATGTGGCCATTGCGGCCATACTTTGCTAGCAGGAACAAAGAGTGTTCGTGACCCCATAAAGTGTCCACATATTATTACCATAAAATGTCCGTTTCTCACCCTTGATGGAAGGCAATTATGTAGGCTAATAGATTTTAGATTCAGGACCATTTTTTTGTAAAATATCCGATGTAATACTTTAATAAATAAAATTTTTCTAGTTATTGATTTTGCGATACAGTCTGTAAAACCCTAATTGTTAGTAATTACTTCATGGTAATCATCTGCCAGTCCTCGCGTAATAAACCACGTTACAAAAAATTCAATTCTTGTAAAAAAGGAAAAAAAATCTGGCGAGATACTCCTACTTTATTTTTCATCGATTTAGGTCTATAACAGCGTTATTAGAGGGCTTTTTTGAGGTGTTTTAGTGAGTGTAGACCTAATTAATTTAGAACTCCGTTTATCTAATGACCTGTTTGAGGCATATGGGCCATTAATCAGTGGTCGCGATTTGGCTAGGACGTTAGGCTACAAATCGCTAGTGTCATTGCGTAAAGCAGTACACCAAAAAACTGTGCCGGTACCTACGTTTACTATTAGTAATCGTAGAGGTCACTTTGCCCTGACATTAGATGTTGTATCGTGGTTGTTACAAGAAAGAAATAAGGCCTCATCGAATAAACTGGAGATTAATATGTAGACATAAAAAAACCGAAATCAATTGCTTGATTCCGGTTCTTTGAAAGATTGCTCTTTCGTAGCTGATTCTGAGTATTTCATTCAAATTACCCTCCGTCAAGCTTTCACACGAATAAATATTGTCGAGGCTTTCGCTCGTCTTAAAAATGACCTGCGAAGCGATCGACACGGAGATAGTTATGCTTATTAAAAATTGGCTAACGGATGAGTTACGCCCTATTAACCAGCTCAGCCTAGCAGCCCAGGAATATGTAGTTGCCAGTAAACTTGCCCCATCTAGGCCGGTGGGTGTATATGCATTTAAGAATTTATGCTCAGTTGTACCATCAGAAAAAATGGCGTTGACCGTCAGTACCGAAAGCCATTCAGCTGAGAGGGCCTTCGCTTTGCTGTGTGAGTGTGATGACAATATTCTTGGGTACTACGACCAACCTCAGCCGATAATGGTCAAGAAAACGGATAAAAACGGAAAAGTTAGATCTATATCCTATACCCCCGATTTTCTTATAGAGACAGGTAAAAGTGCTTTTGTTGTTGAGGTTAAAACATTCGACCAGGCTGTAAAACTAACCGAAAAAGAGTCCAGTAATTGGATGAAATCGAATGATAATGTATTTGAATATGCTCCCGCCAAGGAGGCATTTTCAAAGATTGGTCTAAAGCATTATGTGTGGGTTTACAATCAAGATATGGCGTATTTCATCTCAAACCTACATTTGATCTATTTTTCTCGCTCCAAACAGTCACTCAGTGAAAGTATTGCCTCAAAGATTAATGGGCTATTTGATCAATCCATTTTCTGGACTATGTATGACTTTCGAAACGCTCTAAATCTTGATTCATATACAGAAATCTTCCGTGCTATCGACGGGGGAATAATTAAAGCAAATATAAAAACTTCACTGCTTAGTAATCCAAGAAGTGTGCTGCTCGCTAGAGATAACGAAATGCTTGAAATAGCCATAAGTCAGAATAGCCGTAAAAGTCAAAATTTTTCCTTTAACAGTGCTATATCCATTCAACATGTGCCAACGGAAAATGAGGCGAAAAAGGTACTAAAGCGCCAAAATATAATAGCATCAGGTGAGAAAAGTCGTAATGTGAGGCGATGGAACAAGCGAATTGAATGGGGGCTAAAAAATGGTCTTTCTGAATTCGAATCGTTGATAGATAAATCTTCAAGCAAGGGTAATCGACAAGCGCGTATCAACAAAACTGTTTTGGACTATCTTGATGATTACCTTAAAAATGAGCACGGAAATCTTCAGGGAATCAGTAATTACAGGAGCTACATACGCTACAGTGTTAAATCCAAAGAGCATCATCCACATTATGATTCGGTTAGCCTACGAACGTTTACCAAGCACTTGAAGAAAATTCCCTGCAGCTATATCGCCTTTCAACGTGGAGGCCGGCGTCTTCGGAATGGTTTGTTAGAACCCACGGATCCCTTAAAACGTAATTTAAAGCCCCAGCTACCATGGCAGTCGGCAGCTATTGATGAATATTTAGCTGATATCTATTTGGTCTTTTATACCGCTAATGGCCAGCGTTATGAAGTAAGACCGTGGATTGCAGCCATGATCGATTTGGCAACTTCAAAAATATTAGCTTTATCCCTTAGCTTTAATAATCCATCTAAGCGGTCTTTAGCCAAGGTCATTCGAGAGTGCGTTAGGAATCATGGGAAGCTTCCACAAGAGATTCTATTTGATCGTGGCAGTAACTATAAGTCGAAGTATGCCGCAGAGTTGCTGGCATCATTAGGAGTCATTAATACCATGAGACCTGCGGCGTATTCCAGAAGTGGAGGTGAAGTTGAATCGCTGTTCGGTGAATTCAAAAAGCAATGGTTAACACAGCGGCCAGGAAACTTGGCTGATTATAAAGAATCAAGATCAGTAGATAGTAATAAATCTCCAAAAAAACGGGCCTCGATTAAACCGTATGATTTTTATAAGGAGTTGACGCTATTTTCTGAGTGGCGGGATTCTAAGCCATCCGGGTTTCATAGTTCAGCTAGAGTAGATCGATTTAAAAGTCTATGCTCAAAATTTCCATTTTTAGGTATTGAGGTTGAATATGATGAAAAATTTGCCTTGATAACAGCCGTGGATATCGAAGCGTATAGTATTGACTTTCAACGAGGTTTACATATCGGGGAGCAGTTTTTCTGGTCACCTGAATTATCTCAGTGCAGAGGGCGTAATAAGAAAGTTGAAGTTAGGATCGATCCTGAAAATCCACATGTGGTTTACGCATTAATTGGAAGTAAATGGACACCCTGTTATTCAGCTCACGCTAGAAGGTATGAATCGCTCGATCACGAATCGAAATTGATGGAAGGTTTAATATCATTAGAAACCAAATCCCTTAAAGACAAGTTAAAGAAAAAGGCTGACAAAGCTCTTGTGAATATCATTTCAGATATCAAAAATCTTGGTATAAAAAACAATCAGGTAAAAACTGTTACTCGTGGAAATGGAGGTTCTGTAAAACCTTCGAAGCCTAAGTCGAGTTCAATTTTCGACAGAGTAAAAACTATAGATGTCAAGCAGTTGAAATCGGAGAAATGGTAAATGAATATTCATATTGAGAGTATTAAGCGTTTAAGTGAATTGAAAATTCCCCATAGAAATTGGTTAGAGGCACTTAATCAAGTCTATGCCTTATTGTTAACAGTATCGCCAGGTGAGGTTGTTTGTATTACTGGGCCATCAAGAGCGGGTAAAACCCGTTTAATAGATGAGTTAGAAGCATTATTAGTTGGAGATAATGTTGCCTCAGGAACAGGTGTAATGCCTGTAGTGCGTACAATCGCTGTTAATAGCGGCCGCCATGGTACCTTTTCCACAAAATCCTTCGCCAAGGGGTTGCTGAAGGCGGTAGAGCACCCCATTTATGCTGCGCAAGATATAGCTGCTATTGCTAAGTTGGATAAATTAAGTGAAGACACTTTACGGCAGGCGTTTGAAAAAGCAGCAAAAGCTCGCGGTGTTAAATATTTGTTTATTGACGAAGCGCAGCATGCGAGATATGTAGGTAAAGATGCTCAAGGTGCTTATGCTGTTATGGATTCGTGGAAATGCATGGCACAAGTCTCGGGTATCATTCTAATTGTTGTTGGTGCTTACCCGATATTGGAGATCATTCGTAAATCACCCCATATGGTTGGTCGTAAGTATCAAGTAAATCTTGGTCGCTATCAGCTAAATCAAGAAGACCTGATCGAGTTTAAATCAATACTAAATCATTACGGGTCTGAAATAGGTTGTTTAGATATCCTATTTGAAAATTTGGAACTACTTTATAAGGGTAGTCTGGGTTGTATTGGACTCGTGCGTTCATGGCTACTAAGGGCAGCAGCGCTATCATCGGTTCGTAAAGTTAACTTTTCATATGATGTACTCATTGAAACTAAGCCATCCGATGATGACTTAATCAGTCTCGCATCAGAGATAGAAAATGGGGAGCTGTTACTGAATAGCCCAATATTTGACGATCAGCTTGAAGAAGAGGTTACAGAAATAGAACTTGATAAAAAGCCAAAAGCTAAACCGAAATCAAAAGCTAAGCCATTTAATAGGAAAGCCGAGCGTATTAGTACCAATGCCAGGTTGGAGACTGATCATGATTAGATTCCTACCTGTTAAGCTACAAGGTAAAGATACGTCCGAGGTAGAGTCTCTGCCCTCGTATATTGCACGGTTAGCTTACTATCATTGTGTTTCAGTTGGTGAAATTATAAGAATGGTCTTAACTGAGTTCCCAGAGTCACAACAGGATGGCAGAGCCTATTACGGACCAGAGTCTATATTGCAGCCAAATGAGTCGACCATAGCCATAGTTAACTCCCTTAGTTTAATGACTGGGCAACCGGTGGAGCAAAGTACATTAATTTGGATGTATAAAGCACTGGGGCGATCAAGTTTAGAGTTTGTAAAGGGCTACCGGTGGTGCCCTGAGTGCTTTTCTGAAATGAATAAGGCATGCGTGGACCCCTACATAAAGCTAAAATGGCATTTAAACGCCATAAAATTTTGTCCAATACATAAAACTGATTTTATGTCGCAGTGCCAAGAATGTGGGTGTAAACAAACTAGCTATAAAAGAGTGGCACGGTTTTCATGCTGTCAAGATTGTGGTGCTTGTCTATCGAAACGCAAATTGCCCGTACTGCCTAAAGATGTTCATGTAAGTTGGGAAAACAATGGTTTTGATATTCTAAAGCTATTTGATGAACTGGCTGATATTCACTATTCATCCTTTCCAGAAAACGGAGTGCTAAAGTCATTAACGGAAACGTTTGACTATTACTGGGGAAAAGGTGAAGAGTATAAATTTTATCAGCTATTTGGCAGGGATGAAGTCATAGGGCTTATGCACAAGCAACAGCCTATTAGCTTGTTAAAAGCCAGAAGGATTGCCTTTAAATTAGGAGTTTCATTGTGCACCTTAATGAATGGCGATGCAGCCAAGGTGGCTATTATTATTGACCCAAAACTATGGTGTGTATTTCCTGAGGGTTATACAGCTGTTAGAAAGCGTAATAATTACAACCATGAATTTATATTAAGATTGATACTCGGCTACCTAAAAAAAACACATACGCCCGCATTGAAAAGGGTTGCAGAGTCAGCATCTGTCTCAACCGGCTACCTTAGATATCGGTACCCTGCTCTAACTCAAAATATTGTAGAAGCCTACTTAGCAAGAAAGGATAAAAATAACCTCAGAAACATTCATCAAGCCCAAAAGATGGCATTGAAGTACTTCTTTGATGAGAGATATGCCTCTTCTCCCAAGTCTATGCGTCAGGCATATAAAGAAGTAAAACGTGAAACGGGCTTGGCTAAGGGGGTAATTGAGCGAGCGGTTAAGCGTGCTCATGGAGCTATGTACGGCTAGCTGTATTAAATGGATATTCGTACTGTTGGGTTGTAATAATACTTTTATGACCCTCCTATGGGGTTTTAAAGTTTTTAGCTTGAAAATCCTAAAATGTAAGGCAGTGACAAAATTATTATAGTAATTATGAATTTTACAAAGTAATTTTTAGCAACCAGGAGTTGGATGTAATATGAATGCGGTAAACAGGTGGCATTTTCCAAGGCCTGATTTGGCTCAAAAGTACCTTGCAATTTTAGACTCTGGTCTGACCCAGATTATTGCCTTATCTTCTCCTCGCCGTACCGGTAAAACTGAGTTTGTGACTCATGACTTTATGTCAGCTGTTAAGGATAGGGGCTCTTTTACATACTATATCGATTTTTTGGAAAATGAAGGTTGCCCAGAAGAGCGTATTGTTTCTAGTATTTTGCGTGGCTTTCAAAATTTACCTCTGAGTCTAAAACTCAAGAGCGAATCACTTAAGGAGTTTAATGCTGGTGTTTCACGTGTTAATGAGTCGATTGAAAATCCAACTATTACAACTATTACAACTATTAACCAAACATTGATGTTGATACGTCAGATCCACCAAAACGATACAGCTAAAGTCGTTATGATCTTTGATGAAGTCCAGTGCTTAGCAACAAAGCTGAGATTTGAGAAAGTAGCGAGGGCATTACGAACATTCATAGATAAGAATAAGAAATGGCTTTCAGTGGTCTTCACAGGCTCTTCAAAAAATGGGCTGAAAAGGCTTTTTTCCCGGAAAAAATCCGCTTTCTATTATTCGGTATTTGTTTTGGACTTCCCTCTATTGGGGGCTGCATACGTCCATCATACGATTAAAGCGTTCAATTATATTAGTCCGTCAAAAATACACCTGAGTACTGCATTTAGAGTGTTTAAGAAAGTTAACCGTAATCCTGGAGAGTTTTCAAAATTGATTCAGGTTCTACTTTGTGAAAAAAGTGGAGATATAGAGGGCTGCCTGAATAGGCATTCAATAAAATTGGACACAAACATGTGTTTGAATAAATAAACTAATTCAATATGGATCATGGAATATGGACAATTTGTAGAGCCTCCTGAGTTCATACATGCTTTCGAGCAGATCTTAGGTGGCTTATAAAAATTCTGTTTGATTGAAGATCGATATGATATTGAAGTAAGTAGTTGTGATGTTTTTTTAAATAATTATTTTGGTTTAGTTAAGCGGGGCTCAGTTTATGACTGCTAATAATTATGGAGGGATTAAAGTGGCGTAGCCTACAGTCAAAAATAGCCATAATGCTAGCGTTACCAATAAAGCTTTTTAAGGGGCCAAAGTGAATAAGACAAACATAGTTGATTTACATGCTAACAAAGTAGTCCTTAATACTGCTGACAAAATTTTTACAAAGTGGAAGTGCGCGTTTAACGATAAGCTAGCAATTTTGGGTCTATCAGAGGCAGAATATGAGTTTTTATCAAAAGATGACAGCACCGTAAATCTAAGTAACGATTTAAATCAGCGTATTAGTTACATTCTTAACATCTATGAGTGCCTATTCGTTTTGTTTAGTAATCCAGAAAACAGAGATGGGTTTCTAAATCTCAGAAATAATACCAGTTTATTTAATGGTATTACGCCAATGAATTATATGACTAAACACGGGACCATATCTGCTTTAAGTGATGTCTATAACTATCTAGATAGTATTCGGCACCATTAATCTATAGGTATGCCTAAACAGGTGTTTACAACCTCGTTTGAATTGAAGGTCATAACGAAAACCATCATTTGGACTTGGTAAATTGCTGTATTTGTAAAAGCAGTCTGAAATGTTATTAGTAGCCTTAATAACCTCGGCTTTGTATTTCGCGAGAAAACTAGGGGTGAGTCTTGGGCTCAGTAGCTATTCATGTACCTGTCTTTCGATGGATACGCCATTGTAGTGGCATAGGCATTCAGCAAGTCTTCAAAATGACCTACATCAACCAGAATGAATATTCAGCTACCTAGTTTTTAACCATATGGTCAAACCTGCCTATCTCCTGTATAAGTTAGTACTTATAAACAAAAGTACCAGCTAGGCTACTTTTTTATTCTAAAATCAATAATAAGTACAAAGTTTATACAGTATGGAACGCATTTTAGTAGCCTGGATTGGCGGATTAGACATAGACGAAGGCTTACAAGGTAGAACAGGCCCGGTGCACGCCACGCTAGAATTCAAGGCGTTCACTCAAGCCCACCTGTTGTACAACTACGCTGCAAAAGACAAAGATGCATCCACATATGTAAGCTGGTTAAAAAAGCAGTCTGTGGCCACTAACACGCAACTTGAATCTTATTATACGCCCCTAACCAGCCCTCAAGACTTTGGCGAGATCTACCAAGCAGCCGAAAAATTATTAACCAATATCCAAAAAGCGAACCCCAAAGCAAAAATTACTCTGCAAATCACCCCTGGCACCCCCGCCATGCAGGCTGTATGGATATTATTGGGTAAAACCAAATTTCAGGTGGAGTTCTTACAAAGCAGCAAAGAACAAGGGGTTCAGCCAGTCAACATCCCATTTGAGATCTCTGCCGAACTGAAAACCGGTCAAAAATTAAAAGATCTAGCGCAGGCCAGCGTCCCCCCCCATGCCGCCTTCGAAAACATAATCACCCAAAATGACGTCATGCTACAACTTAAGCAGCGTGCAACCGTATTGGCTCAACATGAGGTGCCTGTGCTTATCTATGGTCAGTCGGGCACAGGTAAAGAGCTATTCGCCACCGCCATCCATAACGCCAGTAACCGTGCCAGTGGCCCATTACAGGTGGTGAACTGTGGTGCCATACCTAAAGAGCTAATCGACAGCACTTTGTTTGGCCATAAAAAAGGCGCATACACGGGTGCCATATCAGATCAGCAAGGAGTATTCGAAGCCGCTAACGGCGGCACTCTGTTCCTAGATGAATTCGGCGAACTACCGCTAGATGCCCAAGTGCGCTTGTTACGGGTTTTACAAGAGGGGACTCTAAACCGTGTGGGTGACAACAAGCCTATAACAGTTGATGTGCGTATTATCTGCGCCACCAACAAAGATCTAATGGCCATGATTACTGATGGCCAATTTCGCGAAGACCTGTTCTACCGCATAGCAGTAGGGGTAATCAACCTACCGCCCGTTAAAGACCGAAAAGGCGACATTACGCTGCTGGCCAAAACCCTGCTTAAACAGATACAAGAACAACTAGGTCTGAATGATGCAAATTGCAAGGATAAAAAACTTTCTCCAAAGGCAAATAATCTTATCCTAGAGCACAGCTGGCCCGGTAACGTACGCGAGCTTTATAGCACCTTGCTACGTGCCTGTCTTTGGTCAAAAAATAACACTATTAGCGATACCGAACTAAAAGAAGCCATGTTCACCCAGTCTTCTAATAGCAGTGATATAATGGCCCACGATTTGTCGCAACCTATTGATTTACTGGCGATAACTGACGATATTGAAGCGCACTATGTACAGCTCGCATGGCAGAAAAGCGCCGGCCAAAAGAAAAAAGCGGCCCAATTACTTGGCTACAGCAGCTACCAAAACTACAACAAGCGATTAGAAAAATACGGAATAAAATAAAGCTGGCACGACTCTCGCTATACCAGGTCTATGGAAAGAATATTATTTATGCAATCTAAAAACTTTGAATTTCTTCGCCCTGCGAACGAAACCCTTGCTAATCTAGCTGGATTAGCCGAAGCCGTCCTGCATATTGATCCAGGCAGTGCACTCACACGCCTTCGTGCCTTCGCTGAGGAGTTGGTTAAATCCGTCTATAAAGAAGAGCGTTTGCCTCGTGAGCCTCAAGCCAACCTGTATGACCTAGTAAGAAACCCAGTATTTCAAGATGCCACAAGTCGCTCGTTGGTCCATCAAATCAACTTCTTGCGAATCCAAGGTAACGATACCGCCCATGGTGGCAAAGGTGACTTGCGCAATGCACAAATGGCCATGGGCACTGCCCATCAACTGGCCATGTATTTAGGTTTAAAGTATTACGGTGTAAAAAAAGCCGAACTCGTTCCGTTTATAAATATACAGGATCCAAGTTCTGAACTCGCTAAGCTAAAAACTTCGTTAACGGTTTATCAAAAACAACTTAAAGAACAAGAAGAGCTGACCCAAAAAATTATAGAAGAGCGTGACGCCGCCGATGCTAAGCACTCAGAAACGCTCACCAACCCAGAGCCAGAAGCATTGCAGCAGCGTAAAGCGGCCAGTCAGCAAGTGTCCGATTCATTACAGTGGAACGAAGATACAACACGAAAACTAATCATTGATGCCATGCTGCTGCAGGCTGGATGGGATGTCAGTGATGAGAGTCATGTAGGTATAGAAGTCGAAGTTGAATTTCCTGATAACATCAGCGGTAAAGGATTCTGCGATTACGTGCTTTGGGGTGACAACGGCCAACCGTTGGCTGTCATTGAGGCCAAAAAAACCAGTACAGTAAGTACCCAAGCAGGCCGTGAACAAGCGCGCCTTTATGCCGACTCCTTTGTTCGTATGGGAAAACAGCGCCCGGTTATTTTTTATACTAATGGTTACGAAACCTTTATTTGGGACGATGAGCAATACAACACCTACCGCCCTATTTATGGCCTATATACCAAAGACAGCCTCGATTACCTTATCTATCAACGCCAGTTCCGCAAACCTGACCTTGAGCAGCACAACCCAGATATCAATATTGCGGGTCGCCCTTATCAAATTGAAGCCATTAAAGCGGTTGCCAATAAGTTTCAGTTGCAGCGACGCAAAGCGTTAATGGTTAAAGCCACAGGCACAGGTAAAACCCGTGTTGCTATAGCACTATCTGAACTCTTGCTACGCACAGGGTGGGCTAAACGCGTGCTCTTCTTATGTGACCGTAAAGAGCTGCGCACCCAATCAGACGAGGCCTACAAAGACTTTCTTCCTAGTGAGCCGCGTTGTGTCATTGGTGAAACCAGTGAAATAGACCAATCGGCTCGTATCTATATCTCAACATACCCAGGCATGATGAACCGTTTTACCCAACTAGATGTGGGCTTCTTCGATTTAATTATTGCCGATGAATCTCATCGCAGCATTTACAACAAATACCGCGATCTATTTGATTACTTCGATTCACTACAATTGGGGCTTACAGCAACGCCTGTGAAATTTATCGCCCGCGATACTTTCGGCATGTTCGATTGCGATAAAACTGACCCAACTTTCGAGTATAGTTTGGAAGATGCCATTAATAATGAGCCGCCTTACTTGTGTTCATTCAGGGTAAAAGATTTAACCACTGATTTTTTACGTGACGGCATCCACTACAATGATCTGGATGACGAGCAAAAAAAACAACTTGAAGAAGATCTAGGCGAAGAAATTGCCAAAGATACCCGCATCGCCGGTAAAGATATTGGGCGCAAAATCTTCAGCAAAGAAACGGATCGCATTATTCTAGAAAATCTCATGAATAACGGTCTTAAAGATGAAAGTGGCTCTTTAGTAGGTAAAACTATAATTTTTGCCCAGCGCCAAGATCACGCCGAACATTTAGAGAAGATGTTCTGTGAGTTATATCCGCAGCATGGTGTCAAAGTCTGCAAGGTTATTCACAACAAAGTACCAAAAGTCGAATCGTTAATACGCGAGTTTAAAAAAGAAGGCAGCGATTTCCGTATTGCCATCTCTGTAGACATGCTCGACACAGGTATCGATGTGCCCGAAGTGGTCAACCTAGTATTCGCCAAGCCTGTTCGTTCATGGGTTAAATTTTGGCAAATGATTGGTCGTGGCACGCGACTGTGTGAAAACCTCTTTGGCCCTGGAAAAGATAAAACCGAATTCCTTATCTTCGACCACTACAGTAACTTTGATTATTTTAACGAAGAGTACAAAGAGACAGAAGAAACGGGCAGTAAATCGCTATTACAAACAGCCTTTGAGGCACGCCTTAGCTTGCTTAATTCTGCTATAAAGCAAAACAATGCTCCTGCCTTAGATACGGCCCTTGAACTAATACGCGCCGACATTTCTGATCTACCCGAGGAGTCCATCGCGGTTAAACGCGAGCTGCGTACCGTGCATCAGCTATTGCAAAGCGATGCCTTGCAAAGCATGAATGCAAAAACCCTGCATATTCTCGAAAGTGCCATCGCGCCGCTTATGTCTGCTCGTGTTCTAAAAGATAAGCACGCCATACAACTAGACCGTCTAATGGCGGCCATTCAAGCGTGCTGGGTGCAAAATGCAAGTTGTTTTGAAGAGGGTCGCTTACAGCTAATGGAAGGCATTGATAAGCTTGCCGTCACCATTGCGGCTGTGCGTCGCCAAGATAAGCTCATCGCGCAATTGCGCACGCCTGAATATTGGGCTGCCACCGACATAGATCAGCTAGAACATGCCCGTAAAGAATTACGCGGCATTATGAAATACCGCCAGCCAAACAGCATGGGTGGTTATGCAACGCCCACCACGGGTACACAGGATGGTAATGTGGAAGAGAGTGAACGCCTCATGACATTTGGTAGTCAAGCCGAAGCTCTACAATACCGCCGTCGCCTCAAGGCAGTGCTCGACAATATGGTCGATACCAACCCCGTACTGCAAAAAATTAAGCAGGGTCAAACGTGCCGCCAAGAAGAGTTGCAGCAGCTTACTTCCACGATTCTTACCGCCAGCCCAAGTGCAAATTTAAACGTGCTTAACGAGTTTTATGGTCGCACCGCCGATCAGCTGCACCTTACTTTACTGGAACTAGTAGGTATGGAACCTGAAAAAGTAGAAGCGCACTTCACCGCGTTTTTACATAGCCATCCAAGGCTCACAGCCAAGCAGGTGACGTTTATGAACTTGCTAAAAAACTACTTGGCACAACACGGCACCATAACTATAGATAAGCTTTATAAAGCGCCATTTAATAGCCTATCTCATGCGGGTGTAGATGGAGTATTTGAGCCAGAACACGTGGATGAGCTAGTCACTGTGCTTAAGCCATTTTTAGCTGAAGTATCTGATGCGAGCCTTCAGGAAGAGCCTCTAACTTAAGGAATCAAAATGACCATTGAATTCATAATCATACTAGTAATCGCGGCCTCTTTAGTTGGTGGTTTAGCTTATATGGTAGCCCGTAGCCAAGGCAAACAAGCCTTAAGCGAGTCTGAGCAAGATTTATCCGCTACTAACGCAGAAAAGTCTCAACTAGAAACTTTACTAACCAATACTGCTGAGCAGAAAGAAAACCTGGCAGAGCAGGTGCGCCAACTTGAGCTGGATAAAGGAAAGACACAAATCTCATTAGCGACCTTATCAGATAGAAAGCAAGAGTTAGAAAAAGAGCTTGAGCAAACAAAGAATGAAAAAAACCAGGTAATTGATCAAAAGCATGAAGCAGAGAAGCTTAAAGAGTCCATGCAGGCAGAAGTAAAAGAGCGGAAGCACCAAGAACAGGATTTACAACAGCGTCTTCAGCAAACAAATGAAGAATTAAAAACCGAAAGGCAAGCTCTAAGCCAATCAAAATTAAATAATAGTGAAATTAGCGAAAAATCTAAAGCTTTTGAAGTTCAAGCACATGAGGCTAAGCAGCAGTTGGCTGAGTCCAAGCAAACTATAAATTTTTTGGAAGAAAAGCAGGGAGCACTACAGAATCGATTTGATGGGTTAAATCGAGAGCATGCAGAGCTAGTGACCAGTCAAGTAGAACGTGAAGGCAGTCATGCGAAACAATTGGCTCAATTTGAAGAACAGAAACAAGCATTATCTAAAGAGTTTGAAAACCTTGCCAATAAAATATTTGAGCAAAAAGGAAAAGCTTTTTCAGATGCCAGCAAAAATAACATTAACGGCATGCTTCAGCCTTTTAAAGATCAAATTGAAGGATTTCAAAAACGAATTAATGAGGTGCATGATGCCTCTGTTCGCGGGAATACCAATTTAAACTCTGAAATTAAAAAGGTATTGGATGTCGGTTTGCGTATGAGCGATGAAGCCACTAGTTTGGCCACAGCTTTAAAAGGGGATAAAAAAGCGTTAGGAACCTGGAGTGAAGTTCAGGCTGAGCTATTACTGCAAATGTCAGGATTAAGAGAGGGGCATGAATATCATCGTGAAGCAAACTATAAAACTGAAGATGGTAGCAATCAGCGTCCAGATTTTGTAATCAATCTACCCAACGGTAAGCATTTAATTGTTGATAGTAAAATGTCACTAAATGCTTATGTAGAAGCCACCGCCGCCGAAACAGAAGAGCAGAGAAGTATATATATCAAGGCGCACGTTGATGCTATTAGAAAGCATATAAATGACCTAAGTAGTAAAAACTACACCAAGCTAAAAAATATAAATACGCCTGAGTTTGTATTTATGTTTATCGGTAATGAACCTGCTTATTTAGCCGCTCTTGAGGCCGAGCCAAACCTGGCGCAAGGTGCATACAAAAAAGGCGTCGCCATCGTGACGTCTAATACGCTGCTGTCTAGCTTAAGAATCGTGACTCATCTCTGGTCAATTGATAAACAAAATAGCAATACCAAGGCTTTGGCAGAGCAAGCCTCCAAAGTATATGAGAAATTACGCGTCTTCATTGTTAAAATGGACAAGCTTGGCAACCAGCTGAATACAGTCAACAAAACCTATGATGACAGCTGTAAAACGTTAAAAGGCGGCAACGGAAGCTTAGCGAAGCAGGTTTCCACATTTGTGGATATGGGGGTCTCGGTTAAAGAGCAGCTTCCAGCTGAGGCGACAGAAGGCCATGACTTAGATCTAGCGCTGTCATCCTCGACAAATATAGAAAACAACGCTGCACTCAGTGAACCTGACTTTTCTGATGGAATCGCAGCGCCATAAATAGAATTAAGAGAACGAATCAATGCTAACCGGTCAACTAAAAAGCGACATCGACAAACTCTGGGAGAAATTCTGGACCGGCGGTGTCACCAACCCATTAACCGTGATTGAGCAAATCAGCTATTTAATGTTTGCCCGCATGCTCGACATGCAGGAAGAACAGGCTGAGCGCATCGCCAGCCGTGGTGGCAAGTCTGCCGTATTATTGTTTCCAATAGATGAGGCTGGCCAACTACTGCGTTGGAAAAACTTTAAAAACATGGCCGGTAAAGAGATGCTTAAGCATCTTAAAAATAATGTATTTCCATTTTTTGCCCGTTTAGGAAGTGAGAGTGGCAGTGAAACCCATGGTGATATGGGCAGCAGCGCCCACGCTCTAGCTCATATCGGTGAATACATGCAAGACGCCGATATCGAAATCAAAAACGAATCCGTTTTAGTGGCCGCCATTAAAATGGTGGGTGACTTACCGCTTACCGATACCGATGTAAAAGGCGATATTTACGAATACTTGCTCAGTAAGCTCACAACTGCAGGTATTAACGGCCAGTTCCGTACCCCACGCCACATCATAGACGCCATGATTGCCATGCTGGACCCGCAACCTCTAGATACGGTGTGTGACCCATCCTGCGGAACCGCAGGCTTTTTAGCCCGTACCATGGAATACCTACAGCGCAAATACACCAGTGCGGATCAAGTTTGGCAAGATGAGGAGGGCATTAGTCATTATAGTGGCGACCAGCTAGAACCTAATCGTGCTCACATCAATAATGAAATGTTTTGGGGGTTTGACTTTGATACCACCATGCTGCGTGTGTCTAGCATGAACATGTTATTGCACGGAGTAACCGGCGCTAACATTAATTACCAAGACACTCTTAGCAAATCCATTACCGAGCACTACCCGCAGCAGCAAGAAAACTTCTTTGATACCGTACTGGCCAATCCTCCGTTTAAAGGCAGCTTGGACGAAACCAATACCAATCCTAAGGTGTTGGATCTGGTGAAAACCAAAAAAACAGAACTGCTATTTATTGCGCAAATTCTACGCATGTTAAAACTCGGTGGCCGTAGCGCCACCATCGTGCCCGACGGTGTTTTATTTGGCTCATCAAAAGCGCACCAGCAATTACGCAAAGAATTACTAGAGAACAACCAGCTAGATGGCATCGTCAGCTTGCCCAGTGGTGTGTTTAAGCCATACGCGGGTGTCAGTACGGCTATTTTATTTTTCACCAAAGGTGGCAGCACTGAACAGGTCTGGTTTTATGATCTAAAAGCCGATGGGTATTCGTTAGATGACAAACGTGACAAGATAAATACGGATGACTTGCCCGATGCGCTAGCCAAATGGAAACACTATCGTAGCCTAGTGGAAGCTAATGCCAGTACTGAAGAAATTAACAAGTATTATGGTGATAAAAAACAGCAAGCCTTTGTAGTGGATGCCGCTGATATTAGTGAAAACAAATACGACCTTTCCATCAATCGCTATAAAGAGGTAGTGTACAAAGAGGAAACCTATGAAGAACCTAAGGTTATTCTTAAAAAATTAAAAGATTTGGAAAACGACATTCTCAAAGACTTAAATGAGTTGGAGAAAATGTTGTGAGTTGGCCATTGGTTAATATTGATTCTGTAGCTGAAATTAACCCTCGATTACCAAAAGAAACAGATGAAAACCAGCAAGTATCCTTTATTGGGATGGCTTCTGTATCAGAAGGTGGTGAGCTACTTTCAGAAGAAAATAGAGTTCTTTCTGAAACAAAAAAAGGATTTACATATTTTTCTAAAGAAGATGTTCTTTTAGCAAAAATTACACCTTGCTTTGAAAATGGAAAATGCTTGAAGCCAGGTTTGATCAGCCATAATATTGGATATGGCTCTACGGAGTTTCATGTTATTCGTTCTAAAAAAGGAACCTTAGACTCGAAATATCTATTCTATATGTTGTGGAGTGACCATTTTAGGTTCTATGGTAAACATTCAATGTTTGGTGCTGCAGGACAGCAGCGTGTATCAGCTGATTTCATTCGGAATTACAAAATTCCCCTCCCATACCCAGATGAACCAGAAAAAAGCCTAAAAGAACAAAAACGCATCGCCGCCGTCCTCGACAAAGCCGACGGCATCCGCCGTAAACGCCAAGAAGCTATCCAATTGGCCGACGATTTCCTGCGCTCAGTCTTTCTGGATATGTTTGGTGATCCAGTTACCTCGGGTTGGGACCTTACGACAGTCGAAACTATGGCTGCTTCAGAAAAAGGGAGCATGAGAACAGGGCCGTTTGGTAGTGACTTGAAACATAGTGAATTTATTGATGAAGGTATTACAGTTCTTGGTATTGATAATGCTGTCCAAAATAAATTTAGTACTGGAAAACAGCGCTATATTTCACCTGAAAAGTATGAACAACTTAAACGTTATACGGTAAAACCTGGTGATGTACTTATTACAATAATGGGGACATGTGGTAGGTGTGCAGTCGTGCCCGATGATATTCCCGTTGCGATAAATACAAAGCACCTATGTTGTATTACTTTGGATAGGAATAAGTGTTTACCTAGCTTTTTACATGCTTATTTTCTAGTCCATCCTTTATCACAACGCTACTTAGGTAAAGTCGCGAAAGGGGCAATAATGGATGGGCTAAATATGGGGATGATTAAAGCAATGCCGATACCAAAAGTCCCTATTGAATTACAAAAAGAGTATGACGATATTGTTAGTAAGGCATCGTTATTGGCTTTGAAAAATTATGAAAGTAATTTATCTACCGATATTTGTTTTTTATCTTTAAGCCAAAAAGCCTTTAAAGGTGAACTATAAATGGCTGACTACCCCATTGACCAGAAGCTAGTAATAGCTGTGTCATCCAGTGCGCTATTTGATTTAAGTGAGTCAGATAAGGTCTTTCGTGAACAGGGTGAAAAAGCTTATAGAGATTTTCAAGAAACGCACTTGGAAGATGTATTGGGAAAAGGGGTAGCCTTTCCATTTATTCGTCGCTTTCTTTCATTGAATGATCGATTTCCTGATTTAAAACCCGTAGAGGTGGTATTGCTTTCCCGTAATTCCACCACCACGGGAAGGCGCGTATTTCGCTCTATTCAGCATTATAACCTTGATATAACTCGAGCAGCATTTTTAACTGGTTCATCTCCGTTTCCTTATATACCAGCGTTTAATGCCTCGCTGTTTCTCTCTCAAAATGAAGAGGATGTTTTGGGTGCCATTGCAGTGAACTACCCTGCGGGCATGGTCATGCCATCAAAGGTGAATGATGATGTGGATGACCTGGAATTAAGAATAGCCTTCGACTTTGATGGTGTGATAGCTGACGATGAAGCCGAAACGGTTTATAAGGAAAGTGACCTGGACGGTTTCGAAAACCACGAAACTAGTAAGCAAGCTACGCCTCATAATCCAGGCCCACTAGCAGACTTATTTAAAAAACTATCCGGAATTCAAAAACTAGAAACAGAAGCGCAAAATCAAGATCCAAAATACAAACGGATATTACGAACATCGATCGTAACCGCACGTAATGCCCCCTCCCACGAAAGAGTCGTCACCACCTTAGAAAGCTGGGGCGTATGGGCAGAAAACACCTTCTTTTTAGGTGGCATGGAAAAAAACCGTATATTGGATGTATTAAAGCCTCACCTATTTTTTGATGATCAAAGAACTAATTTAAAACCTTCAAAAGACAATATTCCAATGGTGCATATTCCGTTTGGTATAGCCAATAAACTAGATTAACAATAAAAATGCCCCAATAAAGGGTAGTTATTTTGCCGGTTCACTTACGGTAAAGCGGTAATTACGAATTCTAAGGAAGGATTATGATAAATCAATTATTGATCAATAATGTAGCAACCTATAAAACACCAGCCACACTTTCTGACCTTAGGCCAGTTAATTATATATTTGGGGCTAACGGTACAGGTAAGACAACCATAAGCCGCGTGATTAGCAAGGCAGAGGGTCACCAGCATTGCCAAGTTAATTGGGCCAATAACTCTCCCTTAGAAGTCTTTGTATATAACCAGGACTTTGTAGATCGTAATTTCAATCAGACAAGCACAGTCAAAGGGGTATTTACCTTAGGTGATAATCAGGTCGAAGCTGAAAAAGAGATAGCTGAGATACAGCCCGATATTGATAAGCTGACTAGTGAAATAGATGGTTTGAAGAAACACCTGTCTGGTGATGATGGCGAGTCAGGTAGGCGTAAAGAGCTTACCGATTTAGAGCCAGCTTTACGAGACCAATGCTGGAAACAAAAGCAGCAACATGACAAATATTTTCAGGCGGCTTTCACAGGGGTGCGAGGTAACGCTGAAAGGTTTAAAGCCAAGGTCCTGTCAGAGAAAGCCTCCAATACTGCAGATTTACTTACATTGGATGTGCTTAAAGAAAAAGCAGGAACAATTTTCTCAAACTCAGTCGTAAGAGTTGAGCCACTTGCTGGAATATCGGCTGATAACCTTGTCGCATTAGAAAGCCATGCAATATTGCAAAAACCAATTATTGGAAATCAAGACGTTGACATAGCGGCTTTGATAAATAGCTTAGGCAATAGCGACTGGGTTAAGCAAGGTTTGCACTATCATCAGCAAGATGTCAGCACATGCCCGTTCTGCCAACAATCTACAGATGCTGATCTTACTAAGGGATTTGAAGAGTTTTTTAGTGATGCTTACGATCAAGATATTCAGTCTCTAAAAAACCTACTGTCTAATTTTGATCAGTCGAGTGAAGCCTTAATCCGGCTGCTACAAAGTAACTCTGAATTGAATAACGCATTTTTAGATAATGAATTGTTCATGGCTGAAGCAGGATTACTGAATGAGCGTTTAAAGGTAAATAGATCTCTGCTAGAGGCAAAAATTTCTGAGCCAAGCCGTAAGATTGAGTTAGAGCCAATAATTGATGTTGTTAACAAGCTTCAAGGTTTGATAACGGCAGCAAATGAAGAAACCAGTAGCCATAACCAAACAGTTTCAAACATTGCCAGTGAAAAACAAGCATTAACGTCTCAAGTATGGCAATACGTACTCAATGAACTATCTGGTGAGCTTTCACAATATGAACAAGATAAAAATCGACTAAATAGAACCATTACTGGAATGGAAGCTGGTTTGGCTGCCAAGCAAGGGCAGCTTCAGACCCTTAAAAGACAAGTACAAGAATTAGAAAAGCAAACTACATCAATACATCCAACCAAGGATGTAATTAACAGCCTACTTCGTACCTTTGGGTTTAACTCATTTTACATAGATATTGTAGATGAGCACGGACATTACAAAATCTGCCGTGCTAATGGCGATGATGCCAGTCGTTCATTGAGTGAAGGTGAAAAAACGTTCATTACTTTCTTGTATTTCTATTCATTGATTAAAGGTGCACAGACGGTTTCAGGTACTACGACAAGTCGTATTGTGGTATTTGATGACCCCATATCCTCTTTAGATAGCGATATTCTCTATATCGTCAGCAGCCTCATGAAAGCCGTGATTGAAGATGTAAGAAATCAAATAGGCCCTATTAAACAAGTATTAGTACTGACACATAATGTGTATTTCCATAAGGAAGTGACATATAGCCCTAATAGAAATAAAAATGGTGTACTAAGAGATGAAAGCTTTTGGCTAGTTAAAAAACAGGATCAGGGTTCTACCGTACAGCGCTGCCAAGAAAATCCCATTCGTTCAGCTTATGAACTTCTATGGGAAGATGTTAAGTCAGAGAATACATCCAGCGTGAGTTTACAAAATACACTTAGGCGTATTATAGAAAACTACTTCACCATGTGGGGTGGTAAAGGCAAGGATGAAATTTGTGGGCTGTTTGAAGGCCGTGAAAAGTTGATATGCCAGTCCTTATTTTCATGGGTGAACGATGGTTCGCACTCGATACACGACGACTTATATATCAATCATGGTGAACAGACTAATGAGGCATATTTACGAGTATTTCGTGAGATTTTCTCTAGGGCTGATCAGTTAGGTCATTACAATATGATGATTGGGTGTGATAGTGGTACGCAGGAAGCTGAAGAGGCTAGCTTACCAACCACATCTATGGCCGAAGTTTAGAAATATTTATGAACTCAGCATATTAGGTTTTTACCGAGCAATGGCATGTAGGTTTGCCAAGACTTAAGAACGGACAAAAAATGGATATTAAATCTCTTACATTAAGAAACTTTAAAGGTGTTGGTGATGCACCTCAAAGAATTGAATTCGCTCCAATTACTTTGCTATTCGGCCCGAACAGTGCCGGAAAGAGCACCATATTACATGCATTTCTTTACCTGAATGAATTGTTAAGTAATGGGAATTGCAGCCCTGAAAATACCGAATTTGGTGGTGATTCTATTGATTTAGGTGGTTTCTTTAGTCTTGTTCATGGTCATGATTTATCAAAAGCCATTGAAATATCAGTTGAATTCTCATTTGATGATATTGAAATTCCTGACTACTTATCTGATTACGAAAGCGATGAGCTATCGGAGCGTGGGCTCCCTTATACCTTCGAGTTTTTTCAAGATGTTAATTTGGCTAAAATTTCTCTAGAAATTAAATGGAGCAACCAGCACCAAAAAGCTTATATATCTACATACAGCGTGTTCCTAGACGATGGTTTGATTTGCTTAATAACCACTAAGCCAGAAACCTTTGAAAGTACACTTAATTTGTTAGAAATGGATGCTATGCCATTCCGTACTAGTATGGATGAAGAAACTAGTTTTCCGTCTTTTAATGCAATGTTGAGCCTATTAGTAAATTCTAGGTGGAGTGCTAGCCGGAATGATATGTCGGTTTCAGGGCGTCCTTTCTCGCAGGATAAAGTTGGGTATATGCGCAGTTTGGTTGCGGACGATGAGTATTATTCGTACCCTTTACTTTTAGCACTAAAAGCAGAGTTATCAGAGCATAGGAATACGCCGTCTGCTAAAGCATTTGAGGTTGAAATTGATACCTTATTAATGGAAATGGAAGAGTCCATAGAAAATAAAGCAAACGTAGCCGATATGCCCTTAGTTCACACAAGTGAAGGTTTTTTGAACTTTAACCGAATTCTACCTATTCCAGGTGAATTTTGGGATGAATCAGAAGAAGAGCTTCTCCCTTTTCAACTTTATAAACGATTTGCTGAATCCGTTATTACATCTGCAGCCATAGGGCCAGCAAAGTGCCTTTCAGAGTGGCTGAAAGAATATACCTATATTGGGCCAATTCGACAGGTCCCCCCCCGTAATTACTTACCTTCATTAGAAAATAAATCGAAAAGCTGGGCGAGTGGTATGGCAGCTTGGAATCAGGTGGTGGATTTACCTGAAAAGAAAATGGAATTGATCAATTACTGGATGAAGGATGTACTAGATACAGGGTACGAATTGTTCATTAGAACCTTTCATGAGGCAGAGTCCTGGGATCATCAAGATAAACCTGACAAAGCTCAGGTCAGAAAGCGAGTAATGTTTAATCGCATTATGGGAGATAGGCTCGAAGTGTTGCCATCGGATGTTGGTATAGGAATATCCCAGGTTTTTCCTGTTATTGTTTTAAGTTGTATAAAGGAACATGGACTGGCGGCCATTGAGCAGCCAGAGCTGCATATCCATCCCAAGCTACAGGTGGAGTTAGCAGACTTATTCATTGATGCGATAAGAAGAAGCAATTCAATATTTTTGCTTGAAACGCACAGTGAACATTTATTACTAAGATTTCTAAGGCGAATCAGAGAAAATAAAGGTGAATCCAGCAAATTCGATAAAGACTCGTTAGCTGTCATTTATGCTCAGTCCAGCTCTCAAGGAAGTGAGTATACCAATTTGGAAATAACTGGAGATGGTGATTTCGTCAACGAGTGGCCTGAAGGTTTTTTCGAAGAACGTGATGGGGAGTTGTTCTTCTAATGTTAAAGGAAATAGCACTAAATCCATTATTGATGGCTGACGTTGAGAGTGTTAAACAATTATCAGCTGGCCTTGATTATGAGAGCGGAAGACTGGTTGCCTCATGCCCTAGTAATTGGACAATTTTAGCTCTAAAGGCCATTAAAGAGTCTCAGCATAGACCTTTAATGAAAGAGACATTAAAAGTGAAATTGAAAGAGGTACAAAGGAATTTGGTAAAAAATGTGAATAGGAAGCATATATGGGATTTGGAAAAAGAACCTTGGGATAAGAATGCAACAGGTGCACATCGTGATCTGCCATTTAGTGTCGTTATTGTAAAGCAAGGAAACATGAATGAGTCGCCTTACTATTCACCAGATGAAATATTTCTAAATAGTCCTGAAGAATGGAATACCGTTATAAGTAAACAGGTTGAAAGAAGAAAAGTTGAAATAGTTAAGTCAATGATGCCACTGGTTAATTTAAGCGATCGACTTCTTTTAGTTGATCCGTTTTTTGATATTAGCGATGCAAATTATAGAGACACACTGGTTGAATTGTTAAAGCAGTTAAATCAATCATCTAGCCTAAGAAAAGTGGAAATTCATATTGCTTCTACTCAAAGTGAACAAAAGATAGAAAGTGACCTGGCTAATAACACGAGTCCAGTAATGCTACTGGGGATAACTGTAGAGCTTATTGTTTGGAATGTTAAGAGTTTTCATGATCGTTTTGCCTTAACAAATGTAGGGGGGTTTTCCTACGGACACGGGTTTGCTGAACGAGATAGGCAAGGAGCTACACATGTACTTGTACAAAGAGTAGGTAAAGATGCATATGGACAACTATGGCGAGAGTTTAATGATTTAGAAAATATTCGTTTTCGTAAGAGTGTTTAAAGGTACTTTTGTATTTATAGAGTAGTTTTTGGCTAAGTATTTGAATATACAGGGAATTGGGCAAAGTATGACTGAATTAGGATTTAAGGTAGATACACGCTTAGCTGTATTACTAAGTGAAAACTATCGCTCTTCAGAAAGGGCGCTGAAAGAGCTAGTGGATAATGCATGGGATGCAGACGCCAAGGTTGTAAAGGTAACCCTACCTGAGCCTATGTCCAACGACCCTATTATAATTGAAGATGATGGCACTGGGATGACCAGAAATGAGTTAGGTAATGAATACCTAAATATAGCCAGTAATCGTATTTCCCGCCGTGGAACCCATACCACAGTATTGAATAGGCGAGTGAAAGGTCGTAAGGGTATCGGAAAGTTTGCAGGTCTAATGAGTGCCAGCGGGATGAGACTTGAAACCTGGTCGAGAGGTAAGTGTTCAAATTTCGAATTTGATTTGCCGGCGTTAGAAAAATTCGCCAACTTCCCTGAAATGCCATTAAATGTCGTTACTAAAAAAGATAACCTGAAAGAAAGTGGTACTATAATCACACTTTCTACTCTGCACCAAAATATTAAATTTCCTTGCCCTTCAAAAATGCGTCAGCTGCTGATTCAAGAATATGGCCGTGAACCGAATTTTGACATCATCATTAACGGTAAAAAACTCGATATAGACGATATTCAGGGCTCATATACGCAGGACTCTCCGAAAATTAAGACCGTAGGTGACGTTCACTTGCGCTTCACCGTAACTGATCAAAAAGCAGCTATCAGAAAGCCCGGTATTGTATTGCGTGTAGATGGGAAAACAATCGGCGAACCCTCATTCTTCGGTTTAGATAAAGTCGACGACTTCCCACCAAAATTACTAAAGAAATGCTTTGGTGAAATTGAAGCCGATGGGCTCTTAGATGATGTGACCGCCGATTGGGGGGCATTAGTTGAAGGGAGTAAAGGTTACCAAGCCTTGGAGGAGTATATTCAACCAATTCTTCGGGAGAAATTCAAAGAAGTACACGGCCAGGAGGTTCACCTAGCACAAGCCAGAATGCGAAAGCGAGTTAAAGAACGTTTGGCATCCATGCCAGAGCATAAGCGTGAATTTGCAGACAAGGCAATAACCAAGGTTTTAGAGCGTTTTTATCAAGAGCCTGAAAGCAAGGTAGCCCCTGTTGTAAACGTTCTATTGGATGCCATAGAGCGCTCAGACTACCGTGCAGTACTTGAGCATATTAATGATGCCAAGCATTCTGAGGTGGCGGTATTTGCTGAAGCGCTAGATGAGTTTGGTTTGTTAGAAATAGCCAGAATGGCCGAGCAAACACAAAGCCGTCTATCGTTTTTAGATTACCTAGAGCAGCTATGTGACGAGTCATCTACATTAGAAAAGGATGTTCATAAGGCTATAGAGCGTAACCTATGGATGATTGGTCCAGAATATAGCTTGTTCAGTTCTAATATTACCTTAAAGCGACAAATAGAAGAGTTTCTTAATAGAAAATACGTGGGAGATCGCGCAGATAAACGCCCGGATCTATTACTGAATGAAAATATGCATGGTGAATACCTTCTTATTGAATTCAAAAGGCCATGCCATCCACTGCGCTACGAAGATTACCAACAGGCTACAGCCTATCGAAACGACTTCCGTCAAAATACTATGAGCGAAGCTATTACAGTGTGCTTAATAGGCGGAAAGAAAGGCGGTGACCTTCCACAACACTTTGATAAAGAATCAAATGTGAACATACTATTATTTAAAGACGTTATCTCAACCGCAAGAACTCAATTAAACTGGCTATTGAATGAGTTGAGTAGCGGGCATGTCTAACAATAAGGTTTACAAATATTTTAATTTTAATAGAAACGAAGATGGGATTATCTATTCACTAGATGCTTTGAGTCATAGCTATGTTTATGCGGCACCACCTTCCTTGTTCAATGACCCCTTCGACTGTGCCGTTCAAGCTGAATTGGACTTAACGCCTTTAGTACTAAGAAACTACTATCAATCTCGGGAAATGCCTAAAGAAGAGATTGAGGCACGCCTAGCGTACTATTTTGACGAAGGTGACCATCTTACTAAGGCAGGCTATGCAGAGCAGGAATCATTTAAGAAACAAATCTCTTCTATGAATCAAGTTTTGGGTGTCACATGTTTTAGTAAACAGCCCTACAACCCCTTGATGTGGGCTCATTACGCAAATAATCATAATGGGTATTGTTTGGAGTTTGAGTTGGGTGCCCCATTTGAAACAAAACGAATTGATGATGGAGTGGGCCTTCATATTTATGGAGATGTTGACTATGCGACTAATGGAAAGCTACCAAAGGTAAGTTTATCTGACTTTCTACACGGCACAGTGAAAACACTAGATCTGATTCTTCAAAAAGGACGACGCTGGATATATGAGGAAGAGAGCCGTCTAATCGTGACAGTGGAAACTGAAAATGATCGAAAGATTAACTACCACCCTGATCTATTAAAAGGAATTTATTACGGAATAAACATTCAACCTGAATTAAAGACTCAGCTTGAAGAGCTTGTTAATAAGCATTACAGCCATGTAGATCGCTATGACATGAAAGTGTCTGATCAATACTATTGGATGGATAAAACGCCTCTTTAAATGGCTTGGGGAATTAAGCCTGATTAGGCAACTTGAGATATTGCTATAAATTTATATTTACAGCTAACAAAATAAAAATAAAACACAAGCAGTTAACCAGTACGGCTATAAGGACATTAATATAATGAATGGCTTTAAAAAAACAGACCTATATAAAAATATGAAGCAAGCCATCTCTCATATCGCAGAAAAAGTGAATAAACCTGTTGAATTGGTTGAACATGTCCAAGAAACTAATATATTCAAAATTCTTAGGTTGGAAAACTACGAAATTCGCCATGGAAACTTCCTTGAGTTCCTTATGGATCCCGAACGTAATGTCGAGCTAGCCAATCGGTTTATTGCTAATTTTATTGAGAACATAGTAGATGAACTAAATTTAGTAGACTCGGGTCTTGATCGAATAATTTCTGATAAAGAATTTGAAGTTTTACGAGTTACCGGTGAAAACCGTTTTACCGAAATTCCGGTGGCTAATAATGATAAGAAGCGAATAGACCATGCCTTGGAAATAAAATCAGGCCAAACACGCAGAGTCTTGGTGTTTGAATATAAGCTGAATGGTGTGTTGCAGAATGATCTAGATTCCTATCAAAAATCTATAGAGCAACGTTATGATGGGACCAAGGCCAGGTGTCATTTCTTTATTTTAGAATTAGGCACTAAAAAACATAATCTAAGTTCTAAGGGGGCGTTCAATTTCATAGGTAAATCTACCCTGGTTGAAGCTATTCAGGATACGGTAAGCTCTGCACGACAAAAAGATATGATGGCTACGAGGCTTTATTTAGAGCAATACTTGGAAATACTTGAGCCAGAAGTGGGAGAAGAGTTTATCTTCGCTGGATTAGAAAGTCAGCTCTGGAACTCTTGGAATCCTGCTATGGAGGCGTATGAAGATGCTAACGATATCTTCGATTCTTTAGTAGAGGAGTATATTGAAGTTGAAAGTCTTCAGGTGGCATTGTGTGGCTACTATTACAGCGAGGTGTTTGACCGTAGGGTTAAACAAAAATTAGATAATTACTCTAGCCAATTAATTACCAAGTTAAACCAAGGCTGGCTGCGTATTTTACCACAATGTCAGTATAAGGATTTTTATTTTTGGACGAGTTTATCTGAAAATAATGGTGAAACATTTTTAACGATAAACTTCCAATCTCATCAGCGCCCTAAAGCCTCGATGGAGCAGGCGAAAAAGCAAAAATACTTTGTGCTAGGGGTCTTAAATAAAAGTATTTTGGTCAAACCATTGAATAAAATTGAGAATCTTGACCGATGTAAAGAGATTGGAGTAAATCAAGATTTTGAGGTGATACAGGAAACACTGCACAAGGACGACAGCAAATACCCATACGAATTTAAGGTGCGTTATATGCGTAAAATTGATGTAAATTCCCTTGAGAGTATATGTACGCTAGAAGAATCTGAAGATTTTGATCTTATGTTAGAGGAACTGACTGATTTTGTAGAATTGATAAATAGTGCAAACTGAATAGAATTTTCAGGAGTTAGCAACTTATAAGCATTGGTCGGGTTAATATAAAATTTACTTAGAGTTATAAGGATTGCTAAGTGGAAGTATTAGAAGAAATTAATATTGAGGAATGGCTTAAAAGTAAGCCGTCGAAATCAGAGTTATGCGAAAAGTATTGGGAGTTGGTGGAAGAGGAATCAGTTTCAGCAGTTACCATTGCTAGTGAGCTGTTGAGGGTAAGTGAACTTGAAGGTTGGGAATATACCCTGCTTCATGAGGCTTGTGAACTAGATAATGTGGATGTACTTAAAACACTGATTGAAACCGGTTTTGATAAAAATGCTTACTCTGACTTGAAGGCGCAAGGGGCTGATAATTACGGTACACCACTTACTAAAGCTATTGAGTCCAGTGCAGAGGATTGTATTAAATTTCTATTAAGCTTTGATGACCTAGACGTCACTACGTGTGGCTATTGTAAATATAGTGAGACCCCATCTTGGGCTTCAGGACTGGATGTTGTTCCGTTTAATGAGCTTTTTGAAACAAGCCACTTAGATAGGGTTGTCGAGTTAGGAGCGTCTCCATCAGACTGTGATCAGGAAGATAGTTTATTGTGGAAGGCTTATGAAACCGCTGATATTGAAATGTTCAAAAAACTGGTGAATTTAGGGGCCGATCTCAATATTGATACTGAGAACGGCTACCTGATTGAACAGGTTTTGGCTGAGTATCTATTGAAAGATAAGCAAGTTTATTTGCCCATTTTTAGATACATGGTCAAAGCAGGGGCAAATTTGACCGTACCTTGCATTGAGTTACGTTCAATTATTCATAGTGTTTTAGATTCAAATGATGAGGCTCTGCTTAAGGTTCTTGGCCTAAATAAGTCAGATATGGAAGGAATTAGTGAAACCTATGAAAAACCATTACCTAACTATCCTTACGAGTTATTACACGAAGACTTTGACTCAGATGATGTTCTTAATCAGGTGTTTGGCGCTCTTATGGATGGTCACTATGGTTGGAAAGAAGCTAAATTGACGAGGATTATCAATATGGCCATATCAATATTCGAAGAGGATCATGGTGAGGACATCCCCTTCTCTAATGAAACTGATCATATTTGGGCTAACCTGGAGCAAGCTCAGGTCAACTCATTTCTCAAAAGAGGTGTTTCTGACCTTGAGTCTTATGAGAGGGAATTCAAAAATTTTTTATCTTACTTAGAAGAGCAAGGAAAATTAGATAACCCTAGTAAGTGTTTAAAAATGGGGCTTAATGAAATCACTTACAACATTAAAAAACTTAAGAATAGAGTTGGTTCACTTGCTAGTTAAATACATTTTATACTCTGAGTTAAATGATATCTCAAAATTAAGTAAGGAATTTTGAAGCATGGCAGTCCAACATGGAATATGGAAAATTGGCGAACAGCCCAAAGCACTTCAACCCGTACAGCTTGAAACAGAGTTATTACTTGAAGAGCAAATAACCAAAGACATTTCGATATTAAATGCGAATTGGTTATTAATTGGCCGTCAAGTGTATACCGACTTCGGTAAGTACATAGATCTGTTGGCGGTAGACGCTACGGGTTCAATCATCGTGATTGAACTTAAGAGGCATAAGACTTCTCGTGATGTCGTAGCACAAGCCATCGACTATGCGGCCTGGGTTGAAGGTTTACCAACCGAACGCATTGCGCAAATTTATCAGGCCTATGCGGAACAATATCAGATAAGCGATAAAACCTTTGACGAGGCATTTAAATCTAAGTTTGGTGCATATCCAGTAGAAGAGGATATCAACCAAACCCATCAAATGGTTATCGTCGCTGCAGAACTGGATGCCAGTACCGAACGCATCATTAACTACTTAAACGAGAAAGCCAGCGTCGCTGTTAATGCGGTATTTTTCACTGTATTTCAAGATGGCGATAATCAATACCTTAGCCGCGCCTGGATGATTGACCCAGTGGAAACAGACGAAGTGGCGGCCAATACAGGTAAAAAGGGTGATTGGAATGGGGAGTTCTATTGTAGCTTTGGTGCGGGTGAAGGCAGTAGAAATTGGCAAGATGCCATAGAGCATGGGTTTATCTCTGCTGGTGGTGGTCGTTGGTACAGTAAAACCTTATTTATGTTAAATCCTGGTGATCGAGTTTGGGTGAATATACCTGGTGTAGGTTATGTAGGCGTAGCTGAAGTACAGCACCATGCCATGCAAGCGGATGAGTACTTAATACCTGAGAAACAATTGGAAGGCCAATATAAGCGCGCCGCTGAACATGGTGAAGATAAGTCAGAGTACTTTGTACAGGTAAAGTGGCTGTACAAGGTACAAGAAAGAAATGCAGTTAATGAGGTCGGTTTGTTTGGTAATCAAAATACCATTGCCCGCCCTCGTGCCTCTAAGTGGGAGCATACTGTTAAGCGTCTGAAAGAAATTTGGGATATTAAGTAGGAAAGCATATGGCTATTTATGAACTAAGAACAGACAAAATATCAAAAATTGAGGCTAGTAGCTTTGCCGAACTGGGTTTAAAAGAGCGAGACGATATTCAGCGTTTACTTAGGGCACAAATAGAAGTGATCGCTGATGACGTATTGGTTATCGCAGAAGAGTTTAACGAGTGGGAAGATAGTCGCAGAAGCATTGATTTATTAGCCGTTGATAAAAATGCCAACTTGGTCGTAATAGAATTGAAACGCACAGAAGATGGTGGTCATATGGAACTGCAATCTATCCGCTATGCTTCCATGGTATCTAATCTTACCTTTAAGCGCGCTACTGAGATATTCGAGCGCTATTTATCCGATATTGGTTCCAGTGATAATGCGGAAACAGCATTGTTATCATTTTTTGATTGGGACGAGGTGAGCGAAGATGAATTTGCTTCCCAAACTCGAATCATTCTTGCATCTGCAGATTTCTCAAAAGAAATCACCAGTACCGTGCTCTGGCTTAACAGTCAGGGAATGGATATAACTTGTGTACGAATGAAGCCCTACTCGGATGAAGGCAGAGTTTTGTTAGATGTCCAAATTATTATCCCTCTTCCTGAGACAGCTCAGTTCCAAATTAAAGTAAGAGAAAAGAAGTTGCAGGAGCAATTGTCTAGAGCAAATTCAACAAAAGACTTCACTAAGTATACTATTACGATTGATGGTCATATAAGTGAACCACTTCCCAAGCGTAGGGTTATGTACAGTTTGGTCGACTATTTGATTGAAAGTGAACATTCACCCAATAAAATTGCTGACGCTTGTAATCGTTCTTTCGATCGTTTTTTCGCTAAGGTAGATGGCCAAGTTAATTCAGAAGAGTTTATTGAGACCATAATGCAGGGGAGGTCTTATGATGGAATCCCATACTTTAAACGTTTCTTTGTTAAGGATGAGGAGTTGTTCTTAGTTAACGATTATACCTATGCAGTATCCAATCAGTGGGGAAAAACTTTTTTATCCACTGTGAATTCACTGCTAGATAACCTCGCCATTGAAAATGTATCCATTCAGGCTAAGACATAACAACGTTTATCTATATAGAAGAAGTATTATACTTTTAAGGCTTGATTGAATTAAAAAACCAGGCTTTTACGGCTTTGGTAATTGGCACGGATATTGAAATAGCTATCCACGATTTAAATGGAATAAGAAAATGAATACAGAATTAGTAGTAGCCCAAGATCTAAAAACTAAATTGAACCAGATCCTTGTTGATATGGGGTCTGGACTTTTAGAGCGAGACTCACAAGTCAAACTAATTTTATTGGCTGCGTTGTCTGGTGAGCATGTTCTTTTACTAGGTCCACCGGGTACAGCAAAAAGTGAATTGGCCAAACGATTAAATAGGGTATTTGAAGGGGCTAGTTATTTTGAGCGCCTACTTACCCGGTTTAGTGTGCCTGAAGAGTTGTTTGGTCCCCTGTCCATTAAGTCTTTAGAAAATGATGAGTTTGTAAGAAAAACAGAAGGCTATTTACCAGAAGCAAATGTAGCGTTTATTGATGAAATATTTAAAGCCAATAGCGCAATTTTAAATAGTTTATTAACAGTATTAAACGAACGTCAGTTTGATAATGGGAATAAACGTATAGATATACCTTTGGTGTCCGTTGTTGCAGCTAGTAATGAATTACCTCAAGGAGATGACCTAGGTGCGTTGTATGACCGTTTTATGCTTCGATCTTTTGTTGGTCAAACTTCCGAAGCAAGCTTTGAGCAGTTATTGAATCTAAGACCCGAAAATAAGGTATCGCAAGCACCAAAACTTACCTTGGGAGAGGTTGAAGATATTGGTAGGAAATCTGACAAACTAGAGTTAAGCAAAGATGTTATTTATTTGTGCCAAATTTTTAGGCAATACCTTGCTGAAAACGATATCTATGTGTCAGATCGTCGCTGGCGTAAAATAGTTAAATTATTGAAAACAACTGCGTTTACAAATGGTGAGTCTGTCGTATCTATTTATGATGCCTGGATTCTGCCTCATTGCCTATGGGATAAACCAGAGCAGTTAGATGGGTTGATTGAGGTATTTAAATCTAACATTGCAGTGAGCAGTGACTTTAATTTGGATAGAACAGCAAAATTAGCGGGCAGTTGGGAATTACGGCTAAAACAAGATCAAGAAAATTGTAAGCAGGAAATAGACGAACAGGGACGGCTTCTTTATATTAATGCTAACGGTAAGAAAGTAGTGGCAGCCACTCGTAAAGAACAGAAGCGCGATAAACACGGTGATTTAGTATATTTAGATTATCACGACCGTGAAACGACTAGTAGGCATAATGGTGAAAAAGAAGCCAAGGTTGATGTGCCTAATTCCCCTTCAATGATTCCAGTTGACTATTCACAAGCCCATATTGATGGTCGTGTATCACAAGTTTTTGATTTAGAATCCAAATTGAGTGTTGCTTTAGCTGAGATTGAAAGCCGTATTGAGCAGGTTAAGAAATTACTAAGTAACCATCTTTGGGTTGATGCATCTATAGAGCCTGAAGTATCAAGAAAGTTACATGATATTTATCAGACTTGCCTCTCTCTGTTGGAACGTACACAAGATGTTAAAGATGGTTTTATTGCCTTACCCTTAGAGCAAGAAGATAGCTTTGAGATTGATAATACAGAAGAGGGTCAAGAGGTAATTGAGGGTGAGTTGTGTGAAGACTAATTCCTTAGCCGTAATGCAGCTAGATGACGAGCTTCTACTTTTAGATTTAATTCCAGATGCCTTGTATGGCACAGTTGTCACTCATTCTATGGGAGAGGTAAAACAAAGGGCTGAAGCCGTTTTAACCATAAGAAATTTTTTATTAAAAGGGGAATTACCTACTTTACCATTAGTGTGGCCTGATATAAAAATACAAAAATTTATTGGTAAGGAAATCCATAACCTCAATATTGCGAAGTACTGCCATAATAATGAAGACTTGGTAGATCATCTATTACTTGAAATATTGGATGGCATTGAAAATATTTCAACTACTTGGACTAGGCTTCTTGCTAAGAATGTCAAGCAACTAGAGGATAATGCTCTTAAAGTAATGCAGGAGGCTGCTGCTCATTCTTCCTCTATTGAGTCAGATTTCATAAACAGTGGCCTAAAGGTAAAAAATACCAATAAGAAAAAGTCTGGTATATCCATATTCTTAAGTCAAATAAAGAAAGATGATATTCGCAGTCAATGTGAAGAAAATATCTTTAATGATGTCTTAGAATTTTTAAATTTAGATGAAGGGTTGTTAGATGCTAAATGGCACGAATATGTAAAAGTATGGGCGCAACTCGAACTGCTATTCAAGGACCTTAATCTAGTCACAGGAATACAATTTGATTTAAGTCAGGGCTTTTTTAAGAGCCATGGCTGGCTGGATATTGTGAAGTTAAATGCTGTTATCGAAAAGATACCTCAACTAAAGGACGTGATTAATACATTAGGTCGTATGAAAGCTTCAGAAGATAAGCCTGTTATTGAAATAATAACTGAAAAAATTAGACAGCAGGCATTAGTAGATACTCCAGTTGTTACACCACTGGCCCCTATGGAAACCACGGGTGTTACCCGTTCTGGCAATATCAACCGAATGCTGCCACAAGAATCTGCAATGTTGAGTCACCCTGTATTAAAGCGATTGTGGCATGCCCGCCGTGCTGAAGAGGCTCTTTGTACCTACGCAGTAGAAGGTATTGTTGATATGGCTTTAATGGGTGATATTGAAGTAGAGCAAGAAAAAGAGATAGAGGGCGTAAAGCAGAATAAAAACATGGGGCCTATGATTATATGCCTAGATACGTCAGGTTCAATGCAGGGTTTACCAGAGAATATAGCGAAAGCCATTGTATTGGAGTGCCTTAAGGTAGCTACAGATCAAAAACGGCAGTGTCTTGTATATAGCTTTAGTGGGCCTGGCGATATTGCTGAATTTGAATTAGAAGCAAGTTCCCAGGGTATTCAAAAGATCATTAGCTTTTTATCTATGTCGTTTTCAGGCGGCACTGATGTAGATGGCCCGCTGCATAAAGCGCTTGATCATTGTAAGAAAAATGACTGGCAAAAGGCCGATATAATGCTGGTGTCTGATGGTGCATTTCATGCTGACTCCAGCTTAAAGAATCGTATCACTAGAAGAAAAAAGACTGCAGGCTTAACCGTACACGGTGTTGTTGTTGGCGGGGATACTAGAGAGTTTAAAACTATATGCGATCCATTGCATCATTTTGATGAGTGGGAGCATATGGATGCATTTACGGAGTATAGGTAGAAACATGTCTGTAGCACAAGAGTCTTTTGAAATAGCCATTAAAGATGTAGAGGAATTAATTGAAACTTATGACCTTCTTAACCGTGAGCATAAAGATCGTGATCCAGAGGTATTGAAACGAGCTGGAATAATCATGGCTATGACTGCTTGGGAGACGTATGTTGAAGATAGGTTTTCCCAGCTGGTAACCAGCCATTTAGTTGGGTTGAAGGGAAGTCCTGTTGACTCATATATACAAGGTAAGGTGCAAAGAGATTTAAGATATTTTAACACGCCAAATTCCCAAAAAACCAAGGTGCTTTTTGACGGGTTTATAGGTAAAGATATAACGGAAAGTTGGACTTGGGAGAGTTTTGATGCAGCTCGCTCACGCGAGACCTTAAATATGTATATTCGGCTCAGGGGTGATGTAGTGCATCGGGCCGTTACTGATAAACAGCAAGCACACCCAGTGAAGAAGGATGATGTTCAGAAGTGCTTCAGGTTTTTAAAGGCCTTGGTCAGAGTTATGGATGATGCTCTAGAAAGTTTAGTATGAAAAGACTGACCGAATTAGAAGTAACTTATTATTTACCTAATTAGATGGATAACGGCTGGTGGAATAAATGAGTTCTAGGACTGTATCTAGGGATGATTTATATAAAGATGTTTGGTCTCGACCAATAAACCAGATAGCGCTTGATTTAGGTGTAAAGCATCACGCTGTGAAGACAGCTTGTGAAAGACTGAATATCCCTACACCCCCGCCGGGCCATTGGACAAAAGTAACGTTAAGCAAAAAGGTTGAGGTTAGTGCTCTGCCTGAATTAAAAAGAGGTGTAGATGCTTATTTCGACTTTCTCCCATATATTTTGGCGAACTTAAATACATCATCAACCCAAAGTATCAAGCCAATTACCCGTAAGCTACACCCCGTGGTTAAGAAAAATCAGGCATTCTTTAAAGATTTTACCGTTTTGGATAGAGGGATAGTTAGGCCAAAAGATGCCGATTCATTTTCAGTTTCAGTGACTAAGGCGTCTATAAAAAGATCACTTATAATTATGAATTCACTACTGTGGGAGTTCGATAAGAACAGTTGGCTGCTCCAGTCCCATGAGGGAAAGCACGCTCTTATGACGGTTCTGGTGGAGGGTGAGGAAATCGATTTTTCGCTTAAGGAACGTACAAAACGAGTTGAGCATGTCCTTACTGCCTCTGAGCAATCGAAGCAAGCTAGGGGTGAATATATATGGCATGCCCGTTATGACTTCCTACCCACAGGGGAGCTAACTTTAGCTATTGAGACAGGCTTTGGCTATGGCAATAGAAATACGTTTAAAGACAGGAAAACTCTTCGGGTAGAGGGCCAGATTGAATTGTTTCTTGAGCAACTTAAGCCCATAGCTAAAGCTATCAAGGATGGACGTGAAAAGGAGCGTATCAGGGAGAGTCGACGGCTAGAGCAAGTGGAAAAAAGGCATCTGTTAAAAGGACTTCGCGATGCGGAACTTAAGAAACGGGATGTTCTTGTTAAGGAATCTGAAGACTGGCAAAAAGCCAAGTTGATTAGGGCGTATGTACAATCAAACCAACTTAAGACTGATGTCGAGTGGACAAAATGGGCTTTAAATTACGCTGATTTACTGGATCCTACCACCCAAGGCAATGATACCGTGGTTGAAGAAACGATGGATATGAACTTAGATCACTATTATTGACTGAGTTTGGGTCTTTAGTGGGGGTAATAGTCAGTATATTGGAAAGAACAAATGGTATTTTGAGGTAAATCTTAGATTGAATTGCGGACACAATAAGTATCATTGATACCATAAAGTGGCCAAAGCGGACATCTTATGGGTTCACGAACAAGAGGAATATAAAGCTAGAAATGGTCTCCCCACCAGGACTCGAACCTGGAG
>MAAB01029621.1_pt1 | contig 42028 bp, 33 predicted proteins | sample 1115991 | NCBI WGS metagenome assembly MAAB01 (sample SAMN04961124, study PRJNA320927) | seawater metagenome | isolation source: sample BD02T18 sea water enriched with oil for 18 days | place: USA:Gulf of Mexico | collected 2013-07-27 | reverse complement strand
GTCTGGCAAAAAAAGCAAACCATGCTAATAAATGAAAAAAAAATGAATATGATGAATGTTGATGACCGTGCTTTTTTAGAAGCCGCTATGGTTGCTTACCTATTTGAAGGCAAAGAACCAGAAATTGAAGGTTATGTGCCTCCAAGCGAATAATGACAGTTATCGGTTACAGTCATTTTACATTGTTTACTTTATAGCTCGTTACCGCTCACAAAAGGTGCACCCAAAACAAACTTGCTGTAAAAAACAACAAACAAACACTTTTTATAAAAAACTTTGTAGAAAACAGTTGACGGGGTAAAGGAAAAACAGTTTAATACGCCCCGTCTTAACGAGGCAGCGAAATTAAGCCAAGTTAAACATGTAGTGCCCCGATAGCTCAGTTGGTAGAGCAGAGGATTGAAAATCCTCGTGTCCCTGGTTCAAATCCGGGTCGGGGCACCATTTTACAGAAGTGGTGCTCAATAGAAATATTCAGTAATACTTCGGTGCCAGAGTAGATAAGTTAATTAATTTTACTTAAATACTGCACACAGTTTTGTGTGCCGACTTAGCTCAGTTGGTAGAGCAACTGACTTGTAATCAGTAGGTCGCCAGTTCGATTCCGGCAGTCGGCACCATTTATAACGAAGCCTCAGCATTTATGCTGAGGCTTTTTTATTGCCTAAAATTTATCAGCTTTGCTACTGATTGACTCAGTAACTCATAAAGTGCAGCAGTTCGATTCCAGCAGTCGGCACCATTCATTCTCCTTTGAGAAGAAACGAAACCTTAACAGCAATGTTAAGGTTTTTTTCGTCTGGAGTTTAACAAACTCCACAATCGATAAACCAAATAACGAAGCCTTAGCATTTTACCAACTATAACAATGCCCCTTTATTGCATAGCACTATATGAGTTAGCCAACACCACAAGGGTCATGCTCAATATACAATAAACAGCACTACGATAACGCTTTAGTTAAATGCGACTATTCCTCTTTCATGATACTCAACTATAATTGTTTAAGTTTTCCAGCTAATTATTTTAGGTGAATTAATGAGAAGTCCCATCTTTATATTATTTACATTACTATTAATGGCCTGTAGTAGTGAACCAACAACTAAATTTGATTATAACGAAAAGACCAATTTTTCATTATTCAAAAGCTTTCAATTTGTTGAAACTACATCTCCTGACCTTGATACAAACCCTGTAATGGATAATCGCATTAAGCAAGCAATTGAGAGTGCTTTAATACGTCAACGCTTCATTGCTCAAACTGCGCACGCTGACTTGAAAATAAAGTTTCACTTTTCTCAACAAGAAAAAACGAATAATTCGTCTTTTAGCATCGGTCTAGGTGGAGCTAAAATTGGCGGCAGTGGCGCTGCAAGTGTGGGTGTAAGTACCAGTGTACCTATTGACAGTGATGCAACCATAATGACTAAAATTTTTATAGATATCAGCCATAATGGTGAAGCTATTTGGCATGGTACTGATGTTTTTGAAGGTAAAGGAGATATGTCTTTCCAAGATAAAGAGTTAGCGATTACCACAACAGTTAATCGTTTATTAGCCAACTTTCCACCTAAGAAAGCAGAGGAATAACACGCAAACCTCAAAAAAACTACATAATATTTTTATTTTTACTTACGCATAAGATGATCTCACACATGCCAAAAGTACTATCGGGGTAACATAATACGGCTCATAAGAGAAAGTAAGGGGCTCACATGGCAAAAGTAGTACTCATCACGGGCGCAAGTTCAGGAATAGGCAGGATAACAGCAATTTTATTGGCTCAACGTGGCTACATTGTTTACGCCGGCACTCGTGAGCCATCAAAATTTACCATTAAACTTGATAACTTACATGTGTTAGCACTTGATATCACTGACCATCAAAGCATCAAGCACACAATTGATCTTATACAAGCAGAACATGGCCGCATTGACGTACTGATAAACAATGCAGGTTATGCATTAGTATCAACGGTTGAACAAGCCAGTGAAGAAGAGATGTTCAATCAATTTAATATCAACGTTTTTAGTATTCTTCGTTTATGTAAAGCTGTGACACCAATAATGAGAATGAATAATCATGGTGTCATTCTAAACATTAGCTCCTTTCTAGGGAAAGTCGGTTTACCACTATTCACTTTTTATAACGCCAGTAAGTACGCTGTTGAAGGGATTACCGACTCACTTAGGTATGAACTTGAACCTTTTAATATCCGAGTACATTCCATCATGCCTGGTTTTTTTAATACCAATTTTGCCAAAGGTAATTTAGTCACTAATGATGCGACCATAAAGGTGAATAGTCCTTATAGCGAGCTAGCGAGCAACCTACTACCTGATATATTAGCGCAAATAAATGGCGGCAATGAAGCTAAAGAAGCTGCTGAGCTTATCTTTAAAGTAATTGAAGATGATACCTCACCAGCACGTACAACCGTTGGAGATAAAGCCAGTAAGTTCATTGCAATGCGCCGCGAGCTGAGTGATGAAGATTTCGAACGAAGAGTGAGGGAGTATTACAAGCTTAATGGATAGTTTCTTTTTTAATATTACCGATAGGCGCTATAAAATAACCGAGCTATTTAAATATCAAGAGCAACATGTTATTCGCGTCGATATATCAAATGGTTTAGTCTTTTTTGATATCGCACTGCTACTTAAAGAGAATAAAACACTTAACCTTAAAAATATCGACCGAATGAACTTTATAGTCTCAGTTGGCCAAGGTAGTTGCCTGATAAAAGACAATTTAACTAAAAGCAGTTTTTCATTAGCTGAGCACAGTACCTATTTATTTGCTACCTCGAGACAAGATATGGAAATTACCATTGAAGGAGCAAGTAAAGCAGAAATATTCATCCTTTTTGTTAGCGACTTTTTTATCAAGCGTTACTTGAGTGATAATGCTTTTGAGCCAATCAACTTTTTATACAAAAAACTGCAAGAAGAAGTCAGTCTTGAGCTCATTCATGAAAACTCAACAGATGCGTTAAGCCTCTATCTGATTGATAAAATTGTCAGTGCCAAACATAGTGAAAAGATGAGTAGCATGATCAGTGAGCACAGAGCCATTGAATATATGATACACAGATTTTCTCTGCTTGATTTACGAATGACTACAGAACATACCGCTGAAGAAATAGACATAGCAGCTAAAGCACAAAGTATCATTTTAACAGATTTTCGCGACCCCCCTTCTATCTTAGAGCTAGCTAGGCTTTGTGGCACTAATGATTTCAAGCTAAAAAAATTCTTTAAAAAGGTATATCAAACAACTATTTACGCATATATTCAAAAAGTGCGTTTAGAAAAAGCAAATTTATTGCTGCGTGAGCACCGGATGAGCGTTGCTGAAATAGCGAATGAGGTTGGCTACAAGCACCAAGGTCACTTTAGTGCCATCTTTTTTAAAACCTATGGGGTTTACCCAAAAGACTTAAAAAACTCCCTTTAGTGATACCTGAAAATCCCGCTAGTGATAAAAACCTATAATAATTACTATTTAAGCAAGATAAAATTGACTCAATAATATTACTTACAAGGATACTATGATGACTAAAGTTGTTTTGATCACAGGTGCAAGTTCTGGAATGGGTGAAATGACGGCCCGCTTTTTACATGAAAATGGTTATACCGTTTATGCGGGCACGAGAGATAAAAACCTAGCTATACCAGCGATAACAGGTGTGAACAACATTTATCTTGATGTAACTGATACTAAGTCAATGGAAACTGCAGTACAGGCAATTATCACCAAAGAAAATAAGATTGATGTATTAGTAAATAATGCTGGATATGGGCTTGTTTCTAGTGCTGAGGAAGCCACAGACGAAGAGATTTTCAAACAGTTTGATGTGAATGTTTTTGGTTTGATGAAGATGACAAGAACTGTGCTGCCTTATATGCGTGAAGCAAAGTCAGGCATTATTATTAATATCAGCTCTTTTCTTGGCAAAATGGGCTTACCATTGCTTTCTCATTACAATGCCAGTAAGTACGCGGTGGAGGGGTTTGTTGACTCTATTCGCTTCGAGATGATGCCCTTTAACGTCCGAGTTCATTCGATACAGTCTGGTTTATTTGGCACTAATTTTGTTAAAAAGGGCTTAGTTGCCAATACCGACACAACGAGTGAAAGTTCACCTTATAAAGATCTTGTTGCTCACTTTGTTCCTATTGTTGCAAAAGCAATTAATGAAGGCCCAAGCCCACAACCTATTGCTGATGCAGTCAAAACCATCATTGAAGATGAAAACGCTGCTATTGCAATACCTGTAGGCAATGAAGCGACTTCTTTTGTGCCATTAAGAAAAGAATTATCAGATGAAGATTTTGAAGCTAAAATTAAAGAAACCTTTGGTCTTTAATCAGTCATTAAAAAGCAGAGTTTGAGTATACATCACCTAATCTAGAGGTTAAGTAATTACTCACAAATATAAAAGTATTGCAGGAAAATGAAGATGAATCAGCCGATAAAAAATTCACTTGGTATATTTCCAAAGTCATGGAGTGAAGAGCATGCTGGTAGGATCCCAGGTAATATCCCTATCTGGGTAGGGATACTTTCGGAGCTCACTGAATTTGGTATTTTTTTTGCTGCATACTTTATTGCTAAATTTTATTACCCTGACATATTTGCTCAAGGTCCCCAAAGTTTACACACATCATTGGGGGTTACTAATACCATTGTATTATTATCTTCGAGCTATTTTATGGCTAAAGCCATGTCCTTCATAAGGATAAATAACAAAATTAAATGTGAACGATATTTATGGTTGGCATTAAGCTGTGGTGTATTGTATTTGATCATCAAAACTTGGGAGTTTCACTGGAATACCTTGCAGGGTTTTAGTGCTAATACCAATGAGTTTTTTACTGTTTATTACTATATGACCTTTAACCATTTTATTCATGTTGGTTGGGCTTCATGTGCGATATTGTGGGTAATATTTCGTTTGAGACGTGGTGCCTATTCTTCAGCAGAGCATTCAGGTTTAGAAGCGTTGGCCGTGTATTGGCATATGATTGATTTAATGTGGATACTTATTTTCCCATTATTGTATGTACTTAGGTAGGAAATGATGATGAAACAATCAATAAAATTAGAATACTATTTAGCCGCCTTAATCGTAATAACATTACTAAATACCTTCTTAGGCGAAAAGTTTTCTTCAACTACATTAGTAAGTATATTAATTGCACTAACAGTTACTTATAAAGGTTTTATCGTTATAGATCACTTTATGGAACTAAAAGAAGCGAATAAGAATCTACGCTTTTTAATGCGGCTCTACTTCGTTCTTTTCCCTTCGTTGATAATTTTAAGTGCTTTCTATTAGTAGAGTGCATTCATAACCGAGAAAAAACAGTTGCAGATTTAAGGAAAAATTAACGATTTAACGTTATAACGACTTGAATTAAATCTGTAAACAGCTAATTTATACACCTATTATTTACTTAAAAGAAATCATATGAAAATATCGACATTAATCCCCGTATGTTTATTGTTACTCGGTTGCTCATTCCCTTCCTCTGTTTTAGCAAGCGAACATGACCATAGCCATGATTCAAGTCCGCAAGACATGCATTTAGATCAAGGTAAAAAATGGCCTATTGATGCGAGTTTACATATTGGCATGACTCAGATTAAAACCTCAATCGAAGAAAGTATTTCAGAGATCCACCATAACAAATTTACTAAAGCTCAATATAAAGTACTCGCTGGTAAGATCGATGCGCAGCTAGCTTACTTATTTAAACACTGTAAGTTACCAGTAGATGCTGATGCACAATTACATGTTTTACTGTTTGATATTATGCAAGCTAGCAAACAGATGCAATCGTCGGATAATCCGCGTTCAGGCGCTATTACCACCATAAAAGCTTTACAGAAATACCCTCGCTATTTTGCTGATAAGGATTGGCAAGCATTAAAACACTAAAAGTGTTTTCATATACAGATTACATTCAGCAAAAAGGAGCTTTAAAGCTCCTTTTATTGTATTTCACTGTCATAAAAACTTTGCAAACATATCAGATGGAATCGAAGGGTTTATTGGGCTTGAACCAATAACGTTCAAGTAGCTTTAACGCACTCATAATATAAAAAACTGCAGAGCAAATCAGTAACACCCGTTGAACTAAAATTTCACTAAAGTTGCTATCAGCTGCCATAGCGCTATTTACAATAACCAGTAGCGCAATGAAACCTGAACTGTAATACTTGGCCATTGGCGAGCCAGAAAAAATATGTCTTCCAAAAAAGAGTGCGGTAGCAAGCAATAACAATAAGTAAAAATTAAATTGAGGCACAGCGACAATCAACCAATAAAAAACACACGCAAATGCTCCGCCTAACAAGGTAGACAGCAAAGAGTTTTGTCCAGCCAACTTACCTTCCGCCAAGTCAGGCTTTAGGATAAAAAGCGCTGAAAAAACCATCACCAATAAATAGTCACTCAAACCGTAGCTGATAAAAATAGCGGCAATGGGGAAAACGACTAAGGTACTTTTCAAAGCCGTAGTCGCAGCAAGCTTTGCATAAGCCTGACTGTACTTAGGCTTTATAGGAAATTGGGTGAAACCTGGGTCCGGAAAAACAAAGTGTGCTAACCAAATCATGGCAATAGTTAGCCAACTGGAATAAACAAAACCTGCTGAAAAACCTATTGCTAAACCTTCATTGCTATTAGCAATCATAGGTAATACTAAAATGGCTATCATTGACATTAAGGTAAACCAAAATGAACCACCACGATTTAAATAGTAATACAAATGAAATAACACCAGCGCTAACACAATGAGATAAACAATAGGATATTGTAAAAAAAACAGAGAGAAAACTAATCCTAATGCAAAGGCCTTTAGGGTACTCATCATATTATTAATACTGGCTTTAACAGATGGTTTAGGCAAGGGCATGGCCAAAATCATCGCGGTGAAAACGGGCATTAAAAAAGCTAACGGCCATTTGATACCATAAGCTAACCCACAAGAAAGCGTAACACCAAAGGCAAAGCGTAATACACGCATGGTGCCTACATCAGAATAAATGCCCTTACTGAGGTCAGCGCCTATATCCGTTGAATGAGCTTTCATTCTAGTAGACATAAGAAAGTATGCTTAAAACTCTAATCCAAAGCCAACCAAGGCTGTTAACAAACCAATTATCACCGGTATAAATTTGTACATCAGCTTGACCACCCAATCGGCGCTTACCCTTGGTGCTATCATCATCAAAAGTAATCATTACAGGAAAGCGTTGCGCATCTCTAAGCCAACCCGTTTTTGACTCAACCGTAGCTAAAGCGCCAACAGCACTGGTGGATGATGTATCAACAGCAAAACCAATACTGCTTATTTTTCCCTGATAGATAGTACCAGGGTTCACATCTAAAGCTATTTCAACTGAATTACCTACCGCTAAATTGGCTAAGTTATTCTCACGTAAATTTACCTGAACCCAAGCATTATTACCTTCAATAAATGTCATAGATGCAGCGCCAGCATTGGCATAAAAGCCAGTATCGATTTGCAGATTAGTAATGCCACCAAAAGAAGGCGCTAGCACGACTGTGCGACTTAAATCTAATTGCGCCTTTTTCAACTGCGCCATAGCAGCTCTAATTCTGGGGTTATCATTGCCTTCTTTACCAAGTGCTTGCTTAGCTTTATCTAAATTTGCCTTGGCACTTATAACTTGTGCTTTACTTTGTTTAATCGCGGCACGGGCTTTATCACCATCAGAATGGGAAAGTACATTTTTCTCTTCCATTTCAAAAACACGTGCGCTTTGTGCATTCACGTGTTCAACATTGGTTTCAGCCACAACTAATTGTGCTTGTGCAGTCACTACCGATGCCATACCAGCACCAATTTCTTGACCTGCCAATTCAAGTGCCGCTTCTGCATTTTCGACGGCTAGCTCATAATCACTTGGATCAATTTTAAATAAGATATCACCAGGAGAAACTATTTGGTCTTGCTTTACTAGTACCTCAGTCACCCTGCCTGACACCTGCGGCACAATAGGGATAACATACGTTTGAACCCTTGCTTGATCTGACCAAGGAGCATGTCTGTCAGCAATGATATACCAGACAAAAATTAAGGCAGTTATGATTAACACGTATTTAGTGATCTTACGCACAGGATCTTTTGAAGCGTCTTGCGTTTTTACTTCTTGCTCTGCGGTCTTTTTGTTCTGCTCTGGCTCTGACATCTTGTATATTCTTCCGTAATAATCTGTTGTTTTAAAATAACATAGCTCTTAGCTTACTATAAATACCTATCATCACATTTAAGTCATTTTAAGAGAAGATAACCATAATTATTATCATCGTTGATCAATGTGTTATATACCCAAGTCACATAAAAATACAGAGCTTAGGATGCCTGAATAATTGATTTAGTGTGAGTATAAATGTTTATTACAAATAGTTACTCATCAAAAACATCCATATATTTATCTTTGATTTCGAGCGTTCTCGGCAAACACTTTATAAACTTTGGCACTAATTTAGGATCAAAATGCCTGCCAGCTTCTTCTTCTAATAAAGCGATTGCTTTCTCTACTGGCCATGCATTTTTATAAGGGCGCACTGACGTTAACGCATCAAATACATCAGCAATAGCCACTATACGAGCGCTTAATGGAATATCTTCACCCGCAATACCATTCGGGTAACCAGTGCCATCGTATTTTTCATGATGATATAGCGCTATTTCACGCGCCATTGTCATCAAATCAGACTCATGTTCCCCAAGAATTTCTACACCACATTCAACATGTGTTTGCATGATAATCCACTCTTCTTCATCGAGCTTTCCTGGTTTGAGTAATACCCTATCAGGTATCGCTATTTTACCAATATCATGCATAGGAGCAGCATTATAGAGTAGCTCAACCCAGTCATCATTGGCCTGAATTTCTTCAGCTAGGAATTTGGAATACCAACTCATTCTTATTACATGTAAACCTGTTTCATTGTCTTTATATTCAGCTGCACAACCTAATCGCTGAATAATCTCTAACCGAGTATCATCAAGCTCTTTTGTACGTTGCTTCACTAATATTTCAAGCTCGCGCTGTTGGTTATATAATGCTAATTGTGCACGTACACGTGCAAGTACAATAGGTACGCTTATTGGCTTAGTGATATAATCTACTGCACCTAACTCAAACCCTGCCTGCTCATCTTTGGTTTCTGTCTTTGCAGTAACAAAAATCACAGGGATGTTAGCAGTGCTGGGGTTTAGTTTTAATTGCCGACAAACGTCATAACCATCCATACCTGGCATCATAATATCAAGTAAAATAATATCAGGCTTATTTTTTGCTGATGCAACTTTGAGTGCTAATTCGCCATTAATCGCGGCTTTTACTTTATAAAAAGGTCTTAATACTCCACTTAATACATCGAGATTATCTGAGTTATCATCTACGATAAGTACTGTCGCTTTATCTCCATCAACTATCTCATGTTTTGATACTGTCATTTGTACCTCTATTAATATGCTATTGATAGCGCACCGAATGAAGTTGTGCACTATTGATGACTGTAGTTTAAGTTTAATACTCTTTATTCATTAATTACTTAGAACAGCGATAAATTCATGTAGCTCGGTCTCTGCTTCAGTAAATTCATATGCTTCAATTTGCTGATAAATTTTCATAAAGACGGTTTCTTGCTTAGTGCCCTTTAACTGATTCAGAATATTTTCAGCGAGTTCTATCGATTCTGTTTCAAAGTTTTCAATCAATTCAAGTAACTGAGCTAACTGCATATTAAACTGTTCAGTAACGATAAAATCGCTAGTCGCCGTCTTGCTTTCAACGTTATTTTCTTTTGCTAAATACCCTGATAATTCAGTTAAGACCATCATTAACTCTTCAGTAACTTGATTAAGTAAGTTACCTAGAGCATCACTACCAGCATCAGTTATACACATCTGCTCCAGTTGATCTGCATATCCTTGCAATGTGCTAGCACCGATATTGCCAGCACTCCCTTTTAAGGTATGAGCAAAACGGGTAGCTTCTTCTCTATCTTGTTTTCGTATGGCAACTTTAAAGCGTTCATCAAAGTCTTTCTGTCCAGAGACAAATCGGTCTAGTAATTTAACATACAGTGAGTGATTACCATTCGCCACCGCTAAACCAGCACTAGAATTTAAGCTAATAAAATCAGGTAGCTCTATAGTATTTTCAGGTGTAACAGCCGTTATTAGTGCTGGCTTATGACTATCATGCTTGCTATTAACTGAAGGTGAAACCCATTTTGCGATGGTGGTAAACATAGTATTGACATTTATGGGTTTAGTGATGTGATCATTCATTCCAGATGCTAATACTTTTTCTTTATCACTCACCATCGCATTTGCTGTCATAGCAATAATAGGAATTGAAGAATTCTTCTTTCTGATAATTTTCGTTGCCGTAAAGCCATCCATTACCGGCATTTGCAGATCCATCAAAATTCCATCAAAGTGTTCATTTGAAATTTTCTCTACTGCAATAGCGCCATTTTCAGCTAACTCGACATCAATGTTAGATTGCTTTAATAGCTCAAGTGCCAACTCTTGATTTAGCTCATTATCTTCAACTAATAATATTTTCGCGCCACTGAGGCTTTGCTGATTTCGAATAAGTTCATCATCTCGTTTCATTTCACGTGTATTGCTGTATGCTTCATCGCCATTAAGGCGCATCATTTCATCAAAAATGCTTGAAGAGGTGACAGGTTTAACTAATACACTATTGATACTCTTTTTCAGCTGTTCAACCGCATCGTTATCATTGGCATTCGAGGTCACTAAAATAAATTGGTTATCATGATAATCATTTTGAGACTTTATGATGTGGTACGTTTCAATACCGTTCAAATCAGGCATATTCCAATCAAGCATAATGAAATCAAATGCCAGTGTTGCTTGATTGACGATTGCAATGGCTTCTTCCCCGCTATTTGCAGTAACAACATGGCAATGAAAAGAGTTTAAAATAGAACTCAGTACATCCAATGCCAGTAAATTATCATCCACAATAAGAATACGCTTATCCGCTAGGAATGACTTTTGCTGCTCTACAAACCTATTAGCTTCAACATCAGAAACTTGTAAAGTAGTGGTAAAAGAAAAACAACTGCCTTCACCTAGTTCACTCTCTAGCCATATCTGTCCATTCATTAACTCAACAAGCTTTTTAGAAATAGTTAGTCCTAAACCCGTACCACCGTATTTTCGAGTGGTTGAACTATCAGCCTGGCTAAAAGATTGAAACAGTTTTTTCTGCTGTTCATCATCCATTCCTATACCAGAGTCTTTCACTGAAAAGACTAAATTGATATCGTCGCAATTAAGCTTATCAGCATTATTAGCAACATTAACTGAAATGACCACCTGCCCCTGTTCGGTAAACTTAACGGCATTTCCGGCTAAATTTATCAAAATTTGATTTAACCGTAAGGGATCTCCCTTCAGCATTACAGGTACCTCTGCCGATATATCAAACAACAACTCCAAGTTTTTCTCACCAGCTTTTAAACCAATAATATTAGCTAGATCTGCGAAGGTATCATGTAAACTAAACTCAATAATTTCAATATCTAACTTACCAGCTTCAATTTTAGAAAAATCGAGTATGTCATTGATGATTCCTAATAAGGATTCTGCTGCTTTATACACTTTAGTGACATAGTTTTGGGGTTTCCTGTCTAAATCACACCCTAATGCTAAATGTGACATGCCCATAATGGCATTCATCGGTGTACGAATTTCATGACTCATGTTCGCTAAGAAATCTGACTTTGCTTTGGAAGCATCATCAGAGATACGCTTGGCTTCTAACAACGCTTGTTCAGACTGTTTATCTAAAGTGATATCGCGCACCATAACAGCAGCATACACACCATTATAGAAATGAACAGGAGTATAAACTGCCTGTATTTCAATAAGTTTTCCAGACTTATGCTTCACTCTGAAGTCCTTATTTAAACTACGCGTGTCTATAACAATTTCTTCTTCAAAAAACTTTTTAAGTAAAGCTTTATGGCTTTCAACCTGCTCTGGAGGTATAAATAAATCAACCCGTTTTCCAATGATTTCTTCACGGGCATAACCCAATAATTCAATACCTGTTTGGTTAATTTGTTCCACTTCATCATTTTGATTCATAATGACCATGCAAACTGGCAAATGCTCTAACATTTTTTCAAGGCGCTCAGTCTCTTGAACACGCAAGGTAATATCTTGTAGTGCTATCACACAGGCTAAATCCGACTCATCATCTTCTACAGGAGAAATGCTGTATTCAAGAGGGAGTTCTCTCTCTCCGCTCATTAATACGTATTCATTAGTAATACGTATGACTTCCTTCGTTTGAATTGCTTTGTATACTTCCGTTTCTTCAAAAGTTAAATTGTCTTTATTTTCACCAGCAAACAGTGAAACGAGATCACTTGAAAGAATTTGATCTTCGTTATATCCCGTTATTTTTGTTGCTGATTCATTAGCAAAAATAAAATTTCCATGTTTATCAACACCTAATATGCCATCCGCAACAGAACTATTAATCAGTTTGCTCTTTTGTTCGGATGCCGCTAATTCTTTCGTGCGAATAGCTACTTGCTCTGCTAACTCTTGTTGAGACCGTCGACTAATGTCATTTGCTCTATTAGAAATAGTGATCATAAAAATTGAAATAGAGAGAATAAATGCGCTTGAAATAATTAGACCAATTAACAGTAGATTTCTAACATCGTAATATTCAGCTAACATTTCGCTGAGTTGAATTTCACTGACAACGGTAATATTCGAATTTTTTAATGAAATCCATTGTCCAACAACAGTTTTCCCTCGGTAATTTGTATAGCCATTCAAGTTTTGTCCGTTGAGGTTGAACTTCGCGGCTTGCACTATCGGATTAGTTTCAGGGTTTTGCAGGCGAACATTGAGCACGCTGCTATCACCCACAGGCACAATACCCTTTTGCTGTAACTCAGAGGTAAATCGGCTACTGGAAATCATATAGCCTCTAGAATCGACGGCATAACTTTCAAAGCTTTTACCTAGTCGACCATCAATAAATAGTTGAGAAAACTCTCTATCAGGATCAAATCTAAAACCTAATACGGCAACAACTTCCTGCTGTTCATTACGAACAGGTGTAGCAATAAAGACCTCTGCATCTCTATCCCCTTTATTCTTATTACTATCAATATTTACATTTGCCCAAACAGGAGGAATGAACTCTGTTCGTCCCATGAGGACTTTATTAAACAGCTCTGGTCGCTGGCTAATTATCGGCGATTGTTTACCTTCTGCACTCTGTACAAGATTCAAAAGATATCGCCCTTGAACATCACTGATGGTATAAGCTCGGCCTCCTTGCGTCGTGTAAGGTCGTTTACTAAAGTACTCTCTTAATTCATTTTTTACCTTGGCAACCTTAACCGCATCATCTATTTCATGAGCTAAAACCAACTGGTTGACTAATTTATTAAAGCTTTTTGATTTAGCAATATTATGCGCCAATAATTCACGTTCACGGTACCAGCCCGCTAAGGTTTTTTTAGTCACCCCTTTAGTGACATTAAACGTTTCTTTTTGATCAATAAGCAACTGATCTTTAAAGTCATTAAGAAACAAATAAATACCTCCTGCGGTCAAAGAGATAATCAAAAGAAGTATGGAAAAATAGCTCATCCTAAAAGCTAAGGTGTCTAATTTTATCGCAATGATACTAGCGAATTTTCGCGCAAAAAATAACGCAAGCAGCACAAAGATAACCGCATAGATAAATACATTCGTTAAACTAATACTCTTATCTATATGGGCTCTACTTTTTTGGCCTTTATCAAGGCTAGACTCCGCCCATTTACTTTGCATAGCCAGTATGAAGTCATCGCCTAATTGCTCTATTCCCCAATTTAACAACCCTACCAACTGCGGCTTATTTTTATTCACGCAAAAACCGAGAGGTAAACTTTCGAATTGACTGATTGCGATAGGTTTAATATTTTTAAACTTATGCTTTTTAAGCATATATTTATAAAGGTATAGATAAGTAATGAAAGCATCATATTTGCCATCTTCTATACTTTGATATCCTTGAAGGTTACTACTAAAACCTTTTGAATTGACGGATAGTTGTTTGGCAAAATTTGCATCGGCATACCCTGCAATAGAAGCAATTTTTAATTCTGGTGTAATATCCAGTTCACTTTTGATATCGCTATTTTTATTAACCACGACGATAGGCGTCATCTGCAAAAAGGGTTTAGTAAATAAAACCTCACCTCGTCGTTGCTCAATGTTGCCACACACAGATATAGCATCGATATTGCCACGTAATAAATCGTTATATTCAAGCCGAAAGTCTGATACCGAACTCTCTTGTATATCGACAGGGAGTATTTCTGATAATTGTTGTCGTATGAGTTTGCCTGCGCCAGCAGTAACTCCTTCTTCGTCGACATAGTCAAAGGGGGGAAATGTACTATCAACACCAACATGAATAACGGGGTTTGCATGCGCCCAATCGACTAGGTGAGTAGGCAAGTTTTCGGCCATTGCATTTTGCAGAAAAAATGATTGCATAAATAAGAATGCGATGAATGAAGACTTGTTTAGTTTTATCATAAGAAATAAACACTTAAATTATAAATAACATTTATTATTTTTATACAGTCTAGTCTATTATGGATTAAAGATTAAGCGATTAGGACATATAGTTATACCAAGTAATTTTAACGATATTAATACTTTAATTATCGATAATAACAACAGTATGAGGCATATTAAGGTGCAATGTTAAAAGTCATGGGCATAAATACTGTGGTAGATGCCAATAGTGATGAGAATATAACGAGTAGATGTGACAAAACTACTGGTCACTTTTTTGCCTTGCATTTATTGCGATAACCTAGAAGCGTTACTCAGAGGCACTGAAGTATCTTTACCTGAGAAACTCATCAAGGCTTCATACTTTTTAAAGTACACAATATTACAGAAATGTCTCAAGAAGACTTGGATAATACCAAGTATTTATCGTTTTCAAATAAAGCGAATAAAATTAATGAGATGTGTATCACTCTAGCTTTCTTAGTCATGAAAAAGCTGCAAGCTGAACTTTGTTTTTATAATTGCAAGGAATTTGCTAGCACTTTCTAGCTAAAATCATCTTACTAAAGTTACTCATTAATAAAGAATTAACGTAATCGTTACTTGAATAACCATTAATAAAGGCGATAATAACATCAAGTTATACGCTCATACCGACTTATCAAAGTAAATAAGTTTTTCTTCAGGAGAGAAAATGCCATTAGTAAACCTATATAAAAAACTGAGCCCCTTTCAACGGGTCATTATTGCATTAGTACTCGGTATATCTACGGGTATTTTTGTTGGAGAGCCAGCAGGAAATATGGAAGTCATTGGCGATGTTTATATCCGTTTACTTCAAATGACAGTTCTCCCCTATGTTCTCGTTTCAATTATTGGTGGTCTTGGTCGATTAGATAGCTCCATGGCAAGTCGTATCGGCTACCGTGCAGTAAAAGTAATAGTAATCATGTGGTTGTCTGTTATGGCAACTTTATTGTTACTACCCATGGCCTACCCTAATTGGCAAACTGCAGGATTTTTTAGTACCAGTATGATTACTGAGCCCGCCGCCTTTAACTTTGTAAAACTATATATCCCCAGCAATATTTTCGCCTCACTATCAGAAACGATTGTCCCAGCGGTAGTGCTATTTTCGTTGCTCATGGGTATCGCTTTAATCCAAGTAAAAAATAAAGAGACATTGTTAACGCTAACCACCAATATTGGTGATAGCTTAATGAAAGTTGCTTCCTATGTTGCCAAGTTAGCTCCTTTAGGGATTTTTGCCATTTCAGCTTCTGCTGCAGGAACCTTAGAAGTTGAAGAGCTTGGTCGACTGCAAGTATTTTTATGGGTATATATTACTGCAGCAGCTTTACTGGCTTTTGTCTTTTTACCACTACTTATCCATTGGGCAACGCCTTTCTCCTATCGAGAGATCTTATCAACCGCTGGTGAAGCTGTGATAACAGCCTTAGCCACTGGTACGGTATTAGTGGTATTACCCATGATAATAGAACGTAGTAAAGAGCTTCTCGCAAAACATAATATGGAATGTGAAGAGACAGACTCAACCGTCGATGTACTTGTACCTACTGCATACAGTTTTCCCAGCACAGGTACATTGCTTGGTCTAGGCTTTATTCTGTTCTCCGCTTGGTATGTCGGCTCACCGCTAGGTTTTGATGATTATATTTCTTTTGTCGTTATGGGTGCCTTGACCGCTTTTGGTAGTATGGCTGTCGCTATTCCATTTTTGCTCAATTTTTTCGATTTACCTGCTGATCAATTCCAGTTATATCTCTTAGGCAGTGTTGTAACGGCTCGTTTTGCTACCGGCTTAGCGGCATTGCACGGTTTTGTTGTGACCTTACTGGTCGCTTCTGCGGTATTGAAAAAGCTTAAATGGCATCGAATGATGCAAGCCATCGGTGTGCATTTAGCCATAACATTTGGTGTTATGATTGCCGCCGGTATTACATTAAAATCGTTGATTCCATATAAGTACGAAGGTGTGCAAACATTTGAGTCAATGAAATCAATGAATACCAGCGCTAAAATCGATCAATATAAAGAACTGACTCCCTTGGGATACTTTGAACAACAGCAACCCCGACTTGAGGTGATTCTAGCTCGTAAAAGTATACGTATAGGTTATAACGATGCCAGCTTGCCTTATGCTTTTAGAAATAAAGATAATCAAATGGTTGGGTTTGATGTTGAATTACTGAACCAATTTGCGAAAGATCTTGATATCAATGTATCCATGATTCGTATCAAAGAAGGGGCTAACGAAGCAGAGTTATTAGCTGATGGTAGTATAGATATTCTTATTGGTGGCCATATTATTACCCCGAAACGTGCATTAGAAATGGCTTTTTCAGATGCTTATACTTTCCATACTGCTGGTTTATTAGTAAGTGATGCCAAGCGCGATGACTTCTCTGATTTTTATAATATTCAAGCAATGAAAACGTTAAGATTAGGGGTCGGAAACAGTAAGTATTATCAAGATATGGTAAAAGAATACCTACCAAATGCCCAATTAACAGAAGTAAATAATGTTAGACAATTTCTAAAAGGAAAACATGAAGGTGTAGATGCATTAATTTATTCAACTGAATCAGGATCCGCTTGGGCTATGTTATACCCTAATTATTCCGCCATTATTCCTAAAGGTTTGAAGCTTAGAGCGCCTGTAGCTTTCATGCTTCCTAAAGGTCAGTTAGATTATGTTCAATACATAAATACTTGGCTCAAGCTTAAAAAAGAAAATGGTTTGCAAGAGAAAGTATATGACTATTGGATTCTAGGTAAGAACCCTAAAGCGAAAAAACCACGTTGGTCAGTTATGAAAGATGTATTAGGTTGGCTGTAACCAGCAGATAAGAAAGAATGTACAAAACTAAAAGCACTTTAAATAATTTAAAGTGCTTTTTTATTGGGCTAAATAGAAAGGTAGTGACTATTTTATGTGGTAGTTATTGATATACCACTGGGTATGCTCTGTCACAGTATCATTATAAACCTGCTGTAAAGAAGGTAAGACTACCGCGTCAGCTTGCCCTGTGAGTTCATCCATAAAGACTTTTTTAGCTTCAGTTGCCAAGACTAAAACATTATCATATCGACTATGACAAAACCCTGCTAAGCGGCCTTTCCCATAGAAAATATCATTCTCTGCTGCAGTTACTGTAATACCGTCTACACGCATATTTTGTAACGCACTAAGCCAACTGTCAATAATTGGCCGCCAATGCTCACCTTTAACTGAGGTTGTGCCCACATTAATGACAGGTAAATCTTTTCGTTCATGTCGCTTAAAATTATACGAATGGTTGTCATAAACAATACATTGGCCAAAATCTTCTACTAATGCATCAACAACCGCCGCTACTATACGATAAAATTGCGCATGCTTAGCTTTACTTTTAGCAATAGCGTCTTCACTTAAAGGGACCTTCCATATCTCTTTCCCCCAAGCAGTTTCATAGACGCATTCATCGGTATTACGATTTAAATCATATTCATACCGAGAGTCATGGGCAATTAGGGTAATAGCTTGTTTGTTGATGAAACTGCCGGTAAAGGGATCTTCTTCATAATAACGATCTTTCTTTTCTAGCAAGCAATTACTTTCAAGTTCTGCCCTAAAATTGCTGCCATCATGAATTGCTGCAGACATTACTGGCAAATATTTATCAACCTTTAAAGTAAAAGCCCCGCCAACAACGGTAGCAATGAAGCATTGACGCTGCTTTATTTTCTCAATAATTTGATGTTCTGTTAATTGCTCAGATATTTCTTCAGTACGTTGCTCAGTCACAATCCAACTCCTTGGCTAAATAGTAGAGATATATATATCATAGGTTAATAGTACATTAAAGGTAGGTGATTTTTAGCTATTAACTGTTATTTCAAGTAGTTAAATTGAATGATTATGTATGCACTATTTAACATAACAACTTACAGTTAATTAATGACTGTCTTCTTTAACAAACGTTTCATTGGCTTGTTATTGTATTGGTGAATAATTTTTTGGCTATGGAAAAGCTGTGGTAATTCAATAACAAAAACTAAAAGTACTACGCCTGCGCCTACTAAAGGCAAAATTAACCTGTGCAATAAATACTGCATTTTGAGAGGCATTTATTGCGAATATATGATCAAGAACACTAGTCAAGCGCCCATGGAGGCTGGTAGAATCTATCGCATTATATTTTTTGAACATAAAAGAAGACTTGAGATGGGCAGAGCATACCAAAACCGCAAATTATCTATGGCCAAAACCGCTGGGGCCAAAACTAAAGTTTACTCTAAATACGGTAAAGCAATTTACGTTTGTGCTAAAAATGGTGGTGTTGATCCCGATGGTAACTTAGCTCTACGTGGTTTAATTGACCGTGCAAAGAAAGATCAAGTGCCTACTCATGTTATTGAAAATGCTATAAAAAAAGCTTCAGGTGCTGGCGGTGAAGATTTCGTAGAAGCACGTTACGAAGGTTTTGGTCCGGGTAACTGTATGGTAATTATTGATTGCTTAACAGATAACGGTAACCGTACTATTAAAGACGTTCGTCAATGTTTTACTAAGAGCCATGCTAAAATTGGTTCTTCAGGCACTGTTTCTCATATGTTCGATCATCAAGCTGTTTTTGCCTTTAAAGGTGAAGATGATGAAGCCGTGCTAGAGAATTTGATGATGGCCGATATCGATGTTTCTGATGTTGAATTAGAAGATGGTATTATTACAGTTTATGCCCCTCATACTGAATTCTTTAAAATCAAAACTGAATTTGCTAACTCAATGCCAGAGTTTGAATTAGAAGTTGAAGAGATCACTTGGGTACCACAAAACTACATTGATGTAGAAGGTGAAGAAGACTTAGCAAACTTTGAGAAATTTATTGCGATGTTAGATGATTGTGATGATGTACAAAACGTTTATCATAATGCTGAAATTAAAGACTAATATAAGTCGTTTTAGCTTTAAAAAAACCAGTACCTAGTACTGGTTTTTTTGTGCTTAAATTTATAAATAATACTGTTATTGATGGTATAGCGGTAATACTTTTCCACTTAAGCTGCCGCGCCACTTTTTACCTCTTTCAATAAATAAAATTTCACCGTAATTACCTTCTTTGATACTTGAGTCAATAGCAATAACTCTCCCTTGATAACGGCTTTCAATTTGCTTTTGTGAGGTATGACCAACAATTATGTTGTTAACATCAAAGTGCTTAAGCAATAAATCAATTTCTGCTGACGTTGCACCATTATCTTTTGCACTAGCGTTTTTTGTACGCGACGCTTTGCTTCGCTCTGCAGCGAAATAACCGCGGTACCAAATTGGACCATTAGTGGTATGAAGAAATTTTGCCCACCCAACTCTAGGTTGGTCTAGCTCCGCTTTAACTAAGTTATCTTTAAAGGCGGTATTAATTTCAAGCAAACTACGTTGTTCTGTCGCTAAACTTGGATGAAAACCACCGTGAGCAAAAAGCATATTATTCACTTTAACCAACACTGGCTTACTACGTAGCCAATTACCAATAATGCTATTTTGACTAAATAATTGTTCAAAAGGTTTATTTAATCGCTTGGCTGTTTCAACATACTTAGGATGTAAGTAACGTAAATCGCCATTGAGAATCATCACTTCATGGTTACCTAACGTTAGGTGGATATCCCCCCCTGCTTGATGGGCTTGCCGCTCTAAGTCGTATAAAAACCATAATATTTCAGTGACTTTATCTCCTCGATCAAAAATGTCACCGGTAATAACAAAATGCCCTTTGCCAAAAGCCCAATGCTTGTTCTTATCAATTATCTTGTTATTAGTTAGTAACTCAATCATCAAGTCATATTTACCATGAAAATCACTTAATGCCGCAACAGGGTAATCACCAGAAAATTCAAGCACTTTATTTTCAATACTACTCAAGGCGTGTATATTAGCAGGCATATCACACGCAGACATAGACAAGGGAAAATTCTCGGCTTCAGTAGTGCGTGTGATCACATCACCATGGCATAACCAATAAGACTCAAGCTGCTGTTGTTCGTTAACAAATATATAAGGTCCATCATTAACAGAAGCTGATGTTTCAGCCGTTAATTTTTCTTCAGCTTTTGCATAAGTAAAAGTTGATGCACTGCTTACAATAAATAATGTTGAGGTAAAAATAATTAAACGAAGAGTATTGTGAGAAGAGAAAAACATAGTTGCTCCAAAAGTCGGAAATTAACCTATAAAACACATAGGTAAAATAAAAGACCAAAAAATGAAAATCACTTGTTGGCCTTTTTATGTAATACTAGTGTTTAATTTAAGAATAAAATGTAATACTTTTATTCACTTGATTCAGTTTCTTCAACAGAATTTATCACAGCAACTGATTCTACTTCTATTTTTGAAACGCGTTGTAAACCTCTAGGCAATTTGTTACCACGACGACCACGTTCTCCTTTATAGTGCTCAATATCAGCCGACTTTAAGGTAAGTTTGCGCTTACCTGCATGTAAAGTAATGGCTGCGCCTTCAGGGATTATACAAAGTAAAGTCACAAACTCTTCCCGTAATTTCGAGCGAGCAGAAGGGATATTGATAATTTTGTTACCTTTACCTTTGCTCAGCACTGGCAAGTTTTTAACCGGAAAAACCAGCATTCGGCCTTCACTGGTAATGGTTAAACAGCAATCATTTTCGAAATCTGAGATACATTGCGGCGCCATCACTTTAGCAGCTTCAGGCAAGCTAATTAGCGCCTTGCCATTTTTATTGCGACTGACCATATCGCCAAAGCTACTGACAAAGCCATAACCGGCATCACTTACTAACAAATACTTAGTATCGTCTTCAGACATTATACTATGGACAAACGTTTTTCCTGTTGCTAGGTTAAAGCGTCCTGTAAGTGGTTCACCTTGAGAACGTGCGGTCGGCAAAGTATGGGCGTCTGTCGTAAACGCTCGACCATCAGACCCTATGAATACCACAGGCCGATTAGATCTGCCTTTTGAGGCGCATAAATAGCTGTCACCTGCTTTATAACTTAAACTCGCTGGGTCAATATCATGCCCTTTAGCACAGCGAGCCCAACCTTTATCAGAAACAACCACAGTTACCGGCTCACTAGGCACTAAGTCTTTTTCAGTAAGGGCTTTTGATTCACTACGTTCAACGAGTTGAGAGCGACGATCATCACCGTATTGCTCTGCAGCAGCAAGGATCTCTTTTTTCATCAGCGTATTCATGCGTGCTTTTGAATTAAGGATCTTCTCTAAATAATCTTGTTCCGTGCGCAATTCATCTTGCTCCGCACGAATTTTTATTTCTTCAAGCTTGGCAAGTTGACGTAACTTAATTTCTAAAATCGAGTGTGCTTGCGTATCAGATAAACCAAAACGTGACATCAACTCAGCTTTTGGATCATCATAACCACGAATGATTTCAATCACTTCATCAATATTTAAATAAGCAACTAATAAACCATCAAGAATATGCAGGCGCGCCAATACTTTATCTAAACGGTACTGCAAGCGGCGACGAACCGTTTCACGACGATACTCAAGCCATTCAGCTAAAATAGTAAGTAAGTTTTTTACTGCGGGTCGACTATCTAAACCTATCATGTTGATGTTAACGCGATAACTTTTTTCTAGGTCGGTACTCGCAAACAAATGTTGCATTAACTGCTCAACATCAACACGATTTGAACGTGGCACAACAACTAATCTCACCGGGTTTTCGTGGTCTGATTCATCACGAAGATCGACTACCATAGGGAGCTTCTTCGCCGTCATTTGTCCGGCTATTTGCTCTAATATTTTACCACCAGATGCTTGATGAGGCAGTGAAGTAATAACAATATCACCCTGTTCAATATCGTAAACAGCGCGCATTTTTATGCTACCACGACCCGTTTGGTAAATTTTTTCAATCTCAGCTTTCGGGGTAATAATTTCAGCATCTGTCGGGTAATCAGGTCCCTGAACAAACTCGAGTAGATCACTGACTTCTGCTTTAGGGTTTTCAATTAAATGCACACAGGCATCAGCAACTTCACGTACATTGTGCGGAGGAATATCCGTTGCCATCCCAACAGCAATGCCCGTAATACCATTAAGTAAAATATGTGGTAAACGAGCAGGTAAAATGATTGGCTCTTGAATAGTGCCATCAAAGTTCGGCTGCCAATCAACAGTACCTTGCCCTAGCTCTGAAAGTAATACTTCACTAAAGCGTGATAATCGTGATTCGGTATAACGCATTGCGGCAAAAGATTTTGGATCATCCGGTGCCCCCCAGTTTCCTTGCCCGTCTACCAAAGGATAGCGATAAGAAAAAGGTTGCGCCATCAATACCATAGCTTCATAACAAGCACTGTCACCGTGAGGATGAAATTTACCTAAAACATCACCAACAGTACGTGCTGACTTTTTGTACTTAGCCGTTGCAGATAAGCCGAGCTCAGACATTGCATAAACTATACGTCTTTGCACTGGTTTTAAGCCATCACCAATATGAGGTAAAGCTCTATCCATGATGACATACATGGAATAGTTTAAATAAGCTTCTTCAGTAAAACGTCTTAATGGGACCTGTTCTACTCCATCAAGACTGTATTCGAGCGCATCTGACATGAATTTATTTTCCTGATATTACGAGACTAATTATTTTTATTTTATCAGGTTCTTCCTTGGGATAAAGTAACCCAAAATAACCTGAGATTAATGACTATAGCTTATCTGATTATGGCCTTAGACAAAATAGATAAAGTAACAAAAGCTTTAATAATACCAAGTCTCTACCTCTAAACATTCAAAGAATAGAGTTTCAATTACAATAAAATTGATACCATTGCTAGTTGTGCACCATTATAAAGGGGCTACGGAAATATTTTGATAACAAATCACTGTATTTCTACCTTGTTCTTTGGCGTGATACATAGCGATACCTGCATTATGCAATAAGTCATCAAAGCTCATTTTATGATCTATCATAGTGGCTACACCAATACTGATAGTTACCCTTGTTTGTAAAACTAAAGGTGAAAAGTCATGTTGAGCAATTTTATCATTAATTCTCATCGCAATAGCTTTAGCTTTATTGCAATCAGCAAAAGGTAATAAAGCGATAAATTCTTCCCCACCAAAACGAGAAAGCATGTCACGAGAACGCATAGTTTCTTTTAATAAGCCAGATACTGCGATTAAAACCTCATCGCCAACGTGATGACCAAAATTGTCATTAATTTTTTTAAAATGATCTAAATCTAATAATAATATCGACAACTCTTCAGGCTGGTCTTTAAAATTATCAACCATTTTTTTACCGTGTTTAAACAAGGTACTTCGGTTTGCTATGCCTGTTAATGTATCTGTTCGCGTTAATAGAATAAGCTTGTTACGCACCCTTAACTGCCTAAATAACAGTAATGAAAATACAATAAAGGTAATGACAATCAGTGTAAAATTATACTGTCGTGCAACTTTTTCATCCTGTACTTCAGCAACGCGGCGGATCTTCAATTTGTTTTGGCTTTCCATCAAAGCATTATTCGCTTGTTTATCCTTAACTTCATAAGACTGCTCTAAAGAAGCAATCATGGCTAAGCGTTTATTTTTCCGATAAATATGATATTTTTTTAAATATGCTTCTTTTTCTAGATAAGCTAAATCATACGCTTCTTGTCTAGCATAATGTTTAGCCAATAACAGGTGTAGCTGTAAAAACTCTGGCTGTGCTAATTGCTGCTCAGAAATTTGGTCTGATAGTTTTTCGGCTTGTTGTAAAAGGGCAATTATATTGCTGTTATGATGACTAATATTATCGGTCGACTTCTCGTTCACCTTTTCTTTGAGCAAGACTTGCGCTACTAAGAGTAAATATTGCTCTGCGGCATTTAACGGTGTTTTAGACAAGGTTAATTGTGCTACGGCAATTTCAACTTTATGATCCTTAATACTTGTTTGTTTTAGTTGGGTAATTAAGAAGAGTAATTCAGGGTTTATAGGTAATAAGTCTGTTGGAGGGATATGTAACAGGCCATTTTTTTTATTTTCTCCCTCACTCAAAGGAGGCACACTAATAAGCTCATTCGCCTTACCGGTTGATATGAAACCCACAGTAGCAAGTAATATTATCAAAGTGATATGATTGATAAATTTCATTAACCGCACACCTTGTTTCTTCCGGACGCTTTTGCTTGGTATAGTTGCTCTTCAGCTCTTTTTACTAAGTTAATGAGATCGTCATCATCCGTTAGGGTAGCAACCCCCACACTGACAGTCACTTTTTCAAGGTGATTAAATTGCCATAGGTGATCATTAATACCAGCACGAATGCATTCAGCTGTTTCCATTGCCAATTTTAAACTAGTTTTCGGTAAACACATCATAAATTCTTCACTGCTAAATCGACCGAAAACATCATTTTTTCGCATCATATCAGTGCAAATCAAAGCAACTTTTGCAATAATTTCATCACCAATACTATGGCCTAACCTGTCATTTATATCCTTTAAATGATCAATATCGATCATCAGTAAACTCAAGTGAGTCTGTTTGACTTTGTTGGCTTCAAACGCCTGTTGAGACTTTAACATTAATCGGTGCCTATTAGCTGTTCCGGTAAGTTTATCTACGTTAAGGGCGATCTTGAGCTTGTGCTGACTTTGAATTAACTTTACTAAAACCCAAGCAAATGCCAGTGCAAGCAAAGCACTAATGATTAAATATATTCTCTGTTCATCACTTTCTAACTTTGCTTTATTAAAGCTAGCTTCATAGCGGGCTTTTTGACTATTTAATATCTCATTTTTTTTATCTGCCTGCTCTGCTTCAAGTTCAAGACGAACTTGCTCAATAGAACGATTATCTTCATTCTCATACAATTTATCAGTTAAAGAGAGCACCCGAGATTTTGTTTCATAAGCTTGTTGAAATTTTTCTTGTTTGTAGAATACTTTAGCTTTGAGATTAGTGATGTTGACATAGCCTCTTCTTTTTCTGCGAGGCATTTCCTGGTGATTAACTAATATTTCTTCAATGCGAGCAATACTATGTAGTGCTTCATCAAAGCGACCTAATTTATATAAAATATTAGCTTCGTCAAAATAAAACCCTAATTGATGATCATTTTTCTCAGTGGACTGTAAGTATGGTTTAGCCATCAATAAATATTCATAGGCTGCATCAGGATTACTATCGGCTTTTTTTAAATGTGCCCAAGCCATGCCTGAATAAACAGTAAACATGCTATCACTTGGAGTATCTTTATTCGATTCAGTAATTAACGTTTTAAAAACTGAAATCGCTTGGTCATAATTTTTTTTACGGATATGCGAAATAGCAATATTATGTAAACTATTGTGTGCTGCTAATAACAAGCCAGCTTTTTTAAAGTGAGTATATGATTGTTGGTAATAAGCCATAGACTGCTCATCTTGCCTTAAGTGTGCATAAACAATCCCCAGCTCAGTATTGGCAGTGCCCTTTAACTCTTCATCATCCGTTTGTCCTGCAATGTTATAAGCATCATTAAGCAAAATTAAAGATCGTTTATAATTGTCAGTTAAATAAGCAATAGCACCGAGGTTAATAAGTCCTACAGCAACTTGTATTTTGTCGTGTAAAGACTCAGCAACTTCTAAGCCACTTTTATATTCTTTGGTTGCCCTAGGGATATCACCTAAACTTTCAAAAGCAAACCCTCTTAAATACAATAATTCACTCATTAGAATACTTGGGCTAGCGAGCCTCTTCCCTATTCTAAGTCCTGTATTTGCCGTCTTTTTAGCTGCACTATATTTATTCTGCCCAATTTGTATTTCCGCAAGTAGTTTGAAATAAAGAAGGTTTTGTTCAACTGTGAGCGAACTCAGCACATTTTCAAAAGTGGTTAATTGCTTAAGAGAAAGCGCTAGATCAGTCTTTTTCAATTCTTTTACTTGTTCAGTAACAAGATTAAACTGCTTAATATCGATGGTTTCTTGGGCGTGAGCAACCATCGAAAGAAAGAAGAAAATACCACTAAGAACGACTTGGCCCATATGGGACATTCTTTTAGTTAAACAAAACAAATACCAACTCCTAAATAATCAGCTCGGATTTAACCGAGAAAGGCAGTATAAAACTAATTAGACTGAGAGTTAAACCGTATTAATTGAGACATAAAAACCCTCGATAAAAGAGGGTTTTCGATTTCACTCTATTAAATATACATTACAGTGTTATGGGATGAGTTATCCATTAACACCTATCAGTTTAATGCCCCGAAAAGACTAAAACTTTAACAGGAAGTAACAAGGCTTGCATACGAAGGATAATTGCATGAACAACCCCAACAGCATCAACCATATGCAGATAGATTGTTTTAGAGGTACTGAGTTTTCCGCTAGCAATCAGTTCATGATGATAACTATACGCATTGGCTACACACTTTGTTCCAGGGATTATGCCCTCAAGACCACCTTCATACAGAGGGACTAATCGTACTGTAAGTGTGCCTGGTCGAGCACGTTCTTGCACATCTAACAAGGTTTCATTGGTTCTTACTTGTCCTGTTGCAATAACACTTTGAACACTAGCTACTTTCATAGGAATGATAGCAAAAGGTTTGGATAAACAAGTGATCTCTGCAAAAGTCCCTACCTTTATAACATTGGCTGCCAATTGGTTAAAGCCCGCTTGAACCGCTTCTTTCCCTGAGGCTTCACCAGCAGATGGCACTATCATACCGGCAGAGCGAATCATTGGATTAACAAAATCCCCTGGCTGTAATGCAAACTGTTGTAATTCTCCATCAATATGGGCATAGACTGTACGTTTGCCTTCATCAACAATCGCGCTTTCCAATACTTCAATTGCACTGGATTTTTTTGCAGGTAAAATATTTTCGATTACCCCTTGCGCTGAGGCTTGGTTAGCTAAGGATACTGATAAGCTGGCTTTATTCATTGCCAACGTATCAGCCATCTTTTGTACTTCGCTTTCACTAATAATATTTTTACCTTTTAGTGATAGCTCCTTTTTCCGATCATATTCATTTTTTGAACGCATATAAGTACTGTTTGCTTTCTCTACGTTACTTATTGCAATCGCCAGTTGTGCATAAGCGGTAGAGAACTCTGCTTCAACTTGCTTAATGTTTGCTTCTGCTTGTTCAATAGCTGCCAATTGAGACTCATCATACATGCTAAAAATAGCAGTGCCAGCTCGAACTTTCTGATGGTTTTCAACAAATACGTGCTGAACCCTGCCACTTTTTTCCGGCATTATAGAAACTGTTCGAAACAATGGTGATGCGTTGGTAGTTGACGGATGATAATAAAATATCAAGGTGACCAGTGAAATAGATAATATAGCACAGGCTGATATGCCCCAACGTAGCTCATACCACATGGTAAAAAAGGTAATTTCTCTTCCCCAAGTCTTGCCTTGACGATATTTGCGAAATAAATAATCAGGTAAAATGGTGATAAGTGAACACAGAATAACCTCTAACATTTAGCTATTCTCCTTAACAGACACTGTATCTTCAGTCTTTTCTGGTATTTTCTGCTCTTTGCTTTGAGCAATTATTGCTAATGACTTAGCAATAGATTTTAACGGGGTTAAGAAGTCTGGCACATCAACAACAGCTAATACTAGTGCGGCAACCCAAAAAATATTGTTATGAGTAAATAAAGCTAGAATGGTTAATATGGTGATCAGTTGTATTTGACTATGATTCTTCCCGTGGGCAATATGCTCAGGTACAGCATGCAACTTAAAATAGAAAACCCCAGCGATTAAAATGACAGCGACAAGAATAACCGCCATTACGATCATCAAAGGGTCGCTATCAGCACCCGCCAAATACCCTGGTACATGCTCAGTATTCATTTCCACTCCCTATTATGTATATATCACCTAGCAAACTTATGACGAAGCATCCATTAAACGATAGCCATGTCACCTTTGCTTTGTAACCAAGTTTTACGATCACCACTGCGCTTTTTAGAGAGCAACATATCCATTATTTCCATCGTTTCACTATGCTCGTCAACGGTCAATTGTACTAATCGTCGAGTATTTGGATCCATTGTGGTTTCACGTAATTGCGGAGGGTTCATTTCCCCCAACCCTTTGAAGCGTTGCACATTCACCTTACCACGCTTTTTCTCAGCCTCAATTCGGTCTAAAATGCCATCTTTTTCCGCTTCATCCAATGCATAGTAAACTTCTTTTCCAATATCAATGCGATAGAGTGGTGGCATAGCAACATATACATGACCAGCTTGGACTAAAGATAAAAAGTGTTGAGTAAATAAAGCGCACAGTAAGGTAGCAATATGCAATCCATCAGAATCGGCATCCGCTAAGATACAAATCTTACCGTAACGTAACTCAGATAAATCGTCACTGTCAGGGTCAATACCCAAAGCTACAGAAATATCGTGTACCTCTTGGGAAGCAAGTATTTGGCCTGAGTCGACTTCCCAGGTATTTAGAATTTTACCTCTCAATGGCATTATGGCCTGAAATTCTCTATCTCTTGCTTGTTTAGCACTACCACCAGCAGAGTCACCTTCCACTAAAAATAATTCGGTGCGAGCTAAATCTTGACTGCCACAATCAGTTAATTTACCAGGTAAAGCAGGTCCTTGAGTGATTTTTTTACGCACTACTTTTTTGCTAGCTCGCATGCGTTTTTGTGCGTTATTGATACAAAAATCAGCTAAGAGTTCAGCTTTATCAGTATGCTCATTTAACCATAAACTAAAAGCATCTTTTACCACGCCAGTGACAAAAGCGGCACATTGTCGCGACGATAATCGTTCTTTAGTTTGCCCGGCAAATTGCGGGTCTTGCATCTTAATAGATAAAATATAACTACATTTATCCCATATATCGTCAGGCGTTAGTTTGACACCACGCGGGATCAAGTTTCTAAACTCACAAAATTCACGCATAGATTCCAGCAAACCTTGGCGCAGACCATTTACATGAGTACCACCAGCAATCGTAGGGATTAAATTAACGTAACTTTCCCCGATACTTTCTCCGCCCTCAGGTAACCATGTAACGGCCCAATCAGCCGCTTCATGTTGTGACGTAAAACTCCCGACAAAAGGCTCTTCTGGTAAGGATACATAGTCTTTTACAGTATCTTTTAAATAATCTGTGAGCCCATCGTCATAACACCACTGATATTTTTTATCTTCATTTTTGTCATGAAATTTAATGGTTAAGCCTGGACATAATACAGCTTTAGCTTTCAACAAATGCGTTAGGTGACGGACCGAAAATTTTGCGGTATCAAAATAGCTAGCATCGGGCCAAAATTTAACACTTGTACCTGTGTTTCGTTTTCCCACTGTGCCTGTTTCTCGTAATTCCTCAACTTTTTCACCATTTTCAAATGCCATTTCATAGACTTTGCTATCTCGTCTAACACTGACATCAACACGCGTCGATAAAGCATTAACCACTGAAATACCAACACCATGCAAACCACCTGAGAATTGATAGCTTTTATTAGAGAACTTACCACCAGCATGCAACTTACAAAAGATGAGTTCAACCCCTGACAATCCCTCTTCTGGGTGAATATCGGTTGGCATACCGCGACCATCATCTATAATTTCAAGTGACTGATCTTTTTCTAAAATAACAGTAATATTTTGTGCATGACCAGCAAGTGCTTCATCCACCGAGTTATCAATAACCTCTTGGCCTAAATGATTAGGTCTAGTGGTATCGGTATACATACCTGGGCGACGCCGAACTGGCTCTAAACCACTTAGTACTTCAATGGAGTCGGAATTGTATTGATCGGTCATTTGAAACTCAATTTAATTGCAGTTAAAAGGTGTAGGCATTAGCGCTTGTTTATTGCACATGGCTAATTTCATTTGTGGTATACCAGCCTAACTCATATATTGCTCACTCCATGAGCATTCATTTGGTATTATCTAGTTGAAAAAAGTCACTGATGGTCGGTAAGCAATTATCAAAGTTGATAAAGCTATGGTCACCACCTTCTTGAACTATTAATCGACAATGTTGATATTTTTCCACAGCTTGTTGGTAATTTAACACTTCATCGCCTGTTTGTACCATAACTAGGTAATTATTTTTTTTATTACAATCAATTGCAGGTGCAGTTTGCTCAAGCCTTCTCAGCTGCAGCATATGATCTTCAGTCACTTGGTAAACCTCCTCTGTATAAGGATTAACTTGCTCACCAATATAATCTTGTAATAATTCATAAGGGGCAATCGCAGGGTTCACCAATACCGCTAAACAGTTATATTTCTTCGCCAGATAACCTGCGAAATAACCACCTAACGAAGAACCGATTAAACACCATTGTGTATTTGCACTATGTGTTTCAATGATCTGCTCTAATTGACTAATTGCTTTCGATGGTGTTGTTGCTAATTGAGGGCAATAAAAACCAACATCAGGAAAGTTATTAGTGATGTACTCACGGGTTTGCTCAGCTTTTAACGATAATGGAGATGAGTTAAAACCATGAATATGAAGGATGTTTTTTTTCATCATTATACTTTTCTAATTATAAAGTAGCGACTCGATTACAAAGGAAGTAACCATGTACTTATTAAGGTAATGTTATACTTAACTATTTATAAAATAACAACATTAGTGCTTAATTCACCATCAGAATTTAACTGAAAAATTCTATAACCTGGCCCTTTTGCTAAAGCAGCCACGCCTTCCACATTAGGATCAAATTGGATTGACGTTGCTGGACAAGTATATAAAGTAACAAGCTCATTTAATGGGTTCGATATAGGCTTTGTCAGCGTCATATCACCATGAACATGCCCACAAGCAATCGCTTTTATATTGCTATAACCATCAATAACTTGCCAAAAAACATCTTTATTTTCCAATCCATGGTTATCTATAAAGTAACCCACATTAATAGGGTGGTGATGCATCATAAGTAGCTGATTTTTATTTTTTTTAATAGCAGATTGCAATGTCTCAAATGCTTGTTCAGCCACATATCCAGCTGGAGTTTCACTTTTACTATTAACAAGCTGAATTTGCCAGTGTAGTAAATTTATTTCTTTGTCGCTTTGAAAGGGCGATACTGAAAAATATTTAGCAAGTAACTCGGGGTCATCATGATTACCAGCCAAATAATAAATAGGTACCTTAATTTGGCATTCCTGCACGCAATCTACAAAATTTTGGTATGACTGTTCACTGTGATCTTGAGTCAAATCCCCAGTAAAGACAATAAATTTTATCGTCGGGTTATCGTAAATACTATGTAAAACCTTTTTAAGATTTTTGTAGACATTATTGCCATGATGTAAGCTATCTACTGATGAAAATAAATGACTATCCGTTATTTGTGCGAACACGACAGTTCGATCACTTGCAAAATAAGCTTCTGTTATGGTCATAAATTAAAACTTAATAGGTTGACTATTTAAATATTTACACATAATAAATTAAGAGTGCAGCTCAACATTTACTTGCCCTAAGCGTAAACATAGGTGTAACCATTCATTTAAAAACTGATTTATTTGTTGCTTTTCATCTTGCTGATGCATTTGACTATTAGGATAATCGTAACGCGGCTTCACTTGCCTGATATCTTGGGTTGAAAGAACTTCTGCCATTCGAGCATCATGGTATAAACGAATAGTCATGCGCGGATGCAGAGCGGTGGCTACAATACCTGGAATATTTTTAAAAGATAAACTTAAACTGTCTTGCTCGAAACTGATCACAGAAGTATATCGTGTCACCTCTTTTATGGTAACGCTATAAGAAAGGAAGTCACTAATAAAAAAGTTTCGTATCTCGCCTAACGCACTTTTACTCGCTAATACTTTTTGCAGTAACATATAGTTATTGGCACACAAGGTCATCAAACTAACGAGGTTAGGTTGGTAACTTTTTCTATCAGCGTTATTAAGTCCTTTATTAGGAAAAAAACTCATTTATGCCTCTTAACTGCCATTTCAAATACCCATAAATTTAACAATAATACTTTTTGAACTAAGTCCATTCCCACCAATACTTTTAATGTCATTACTTTTTAGCGCTGAAGTTATTTAGTACTGGAACTTTAAAGCGATAGCGATTGATAGTTCAGTGCTAGCCATTGTAACCCGATAATTGTGGCTGCGTTAGTGATTTTACCTTGAGACAGTAGTTCCATTGCATGAGTTCGACTGACAAGGTGCAACAAGATATCTTCGTTTTCTTCTGGCAAACCATGAATTGCCCCATCGATTACTTGCTCACAATCAAAATGTGCTAAATACAAGTGAATCCGCTCACTCATCCCTCCAGGACTAGAAAGGTATTCCATAATAGGTACTAAATTTTCTGGGCAGAGGGTTAGATCTGTTTCCTCTTTAGCTTCTCTTATCGCGACCTCAATTGGGGATTCATTATCATCGAACATACCGGCAATAAACTCTAATAACCAAGGGCTATCATCACCTCTTATAGCCCCAGCCCTAAATTGTTCTATCAATAGTACTTTATCTCGTTTTGCATCGTAGGGCATAACGACAACAGCATCACCACGTTCAAAGACTTCTCGGGTAAAGAGCTGACTTTGCTTTCCTGAAAAAAGTTTATGCTGCAGTGAGTACTCATTCATTTTGAAAAAACCCTGGTATTTTGTTACCACTGAGTGCACTGAGACTTGTTCATTATCAAATTCTTGCATAGCAACGGCGTTATTTTTATTACTTTTCATCAAGCATCTCTTTTTAATAATAATTTGTTACACTAGTAAACAGTTATTTTATTTGGTTAATTTAAAAATCCATGTAGGATACTCTATCGACGAACATCAATATATATAGAACAAGAGTAATACACCCAAGGAAATCCTTACTCATGAATAAAACACTAAGCACACTAATTATAGCGATAACCACTGCTATTAGTAGCACACATGCCCAAGCTGACGATTTACTTAGCGTTTATCAACAGGCCCTATTAAACGATCCTGTGGTACTTAAATCACAAGCTCAGTTTATGATTGTAAAAGAAGACATTGTACAAGCACGTTCTGCTTTACTACCACAACTATCTGCTAATGGTGGCTACTCAATAGGCGAGCAAGAGTTTGTCGGTACAGACAATACTTCAATTATCACTCAAGAGTCTGATAGTTTAACCTATGGCGCCAGCTTAAATATGCAGCTATATCATCACGATAGCTGGTTACGCCTTAATAATGCGGAAAAAGCAGCCCATCAAAGTGATTTAACTTATCAAGTGGCGAAACAAGATTTAATTACACGTGTTACCAAAGCATACTTTGATTTACTTAGTACTAAAGATGACCTTGTTTTTGCTACGGCCGAAAAAGATGCCATCGCGCGCCAACTTGAGCAAACTAAACAACGTTTTTCAGTGGGTCTAACCGCTATTACTGATGTTTATGAAGCACAAGCACAGTTTGACAGTGCGGTAACTGAAGAGATTCGTGCAGAAAATGCAATTTATCAAGCCGAAGAAGAATTGCGAGTTATCACCAATGCTTACCCAAAAAACGTAAGCATTTTAAATACTAAACGCTTTAGCACCAGCACCCCTATACCAAATAGTGCCGATGAATGGCAAGTTACGGCAGAAGCTAAAAACCTAGATTTAATTACCGCTAAAGTTGGTATCGATATAGCGCAAGATAATATTGATATTGCCCGTGCCGGCCATTATCCTACGTTAGATTTTGGTGCCAGCTACAATGGCAAAGATGAAGAGCAAACAATTGGTAGCGCTGCCTCAGTAGACTTACCTGGCGTCAACGGTTACTCAGTAGGCGTGCAGTTAAATGTGCCAATTTATTCTGGTGGTGCTATTCAAAGCTCAGTACGCAAAGCACAAAACAGTTTTGTACTTGCTAGCCAAGACTTATCGTTAACCCATCGAACTGTTGTTCGCACAACCCGTAATGCCTACAATACGGTAATTGCTGGTATTTCAGCTATCAAAGCGCTTGAACAGTCGGTACTAAGTGCTCAAAAAGCATTAGAAGCAACTGAGGCGGGTTTTGAAGTGGGTACTCGTACGATTGTTGATGTATTGGATAGCACACGTAATTTATATAATGCTAAACGTAATTTATCATCAACACGATATGGTTATATTCAAAACGTTTTATTATTAAAACGCGCTGCTGGCACAATCACTGATGAAGATATAAATGCGATTAACTCTGGATTAATGGCCGCTAATTAATCGTTCAAAATTCATTGTTGACAATAAAAATGACAAGTAGCGTTCAACGCTGCTTGTCATTTTTTATAATACTTACTTTTGAAACGTTATATTATTTACATCAAACCTCTAAAAAACGTTACTAGCTCTTTTGCTTCTCGTTCAACTGAGTAATGCTCTAAAACTCGCTCACGGCCATCACGCCCCATTTTTATAAGTTTCTCTTCATCTGTGAGTAATAATGACATTTTTTCTGTTACCGCAGTTAAATCATTTATTGGTACGACATACCCATCAATACCCTGACGCACTACTTCGGGCCAAGCCCCTGCTTCACTAGCCAAAACTGCTGCACCACTGCTCATAGCTTCTAATATAGTTAAACCAAAACCTTCATTTTCACTCAAAGCAACCACTAATGACAAACTGCTAAAGATTTTAGGAATATCTGCAAAGTTTTGTTCTCCTGCAAAAACAATACGTTCACTCAAGCCTGCTTGGGCCACTTTATCTTTTAACTCATTAACAAAGGCTTCATTACTTGATGATATAGAGCCAACAATCACCGCAGTATAATCTGGTTTATCTTTTAAGATTTCGATACAGGACTCAACAAACAAATGCACGCCTTTTTGCTTACGAACTCGCCCCAATATGGCAATGCCTTTCTTAGCTTTAACAGCATCATCCGGTAATAAACCTAACGATTGCCATGCCTGCTCTTTGTCTGTTGCTGGCAGGTAAACATCAGTTTTAACGCCATGATAGATAATAGCATCTGGTTTCCGGTGTAAATAACTTGCTGAAGCTTTACACATAGCAAGCACGGCATCCATTCTATCCGTTAGCCATAATGTCAAACCTGAACGATAACGCTGAGCAGCACTACTAAAAACTATTTTTAATTTAACGCGAAATATATACTTTAATATGAGAGCTTGGATCATCTCATCAACTCGACGGGCATGAAAAATTCTAAACTTACCAGAAGAAAGGGGCTTTCTCGCTAAACTGGCAACTTGCCAAAAGCTAATTGAGAGTGACTGATCTGGTAGATGGTGTTTACCCATCACCCGTAGATTAATCAAACTTTGTTCGTGGGACAAAACTTGCAACATAGTTGATGTTACGCCAGAAAAGTTAGAATTTGAATTGCCAATGATTAATTCAATTTCTTGTTCATTGACGACTTTTTTTTCTTTTTGCACCATAACGACCAGCAATTTATTGTAGGTAAAATAATATTCACCATTCTACTTGAAAGCTGATAATAAGTTAATTGCCTATTTAAAAGTAACTTAGGTATAATCATCAACCTAATTATTCCTCAGAGAGAACACTGTGAGTAGCAATAAAGTTTTACAGCCTGATTTTAAATTATCATTTTTATTACCCAAATATTGGCTTACATGGCTAGGCGTTTTTATTCTTTACACTATTTCATGGCTACCATTCAAATTGCAGCTATTTATGGGACGTATGCTCGGCCGATTATTAATGAAATTGGGCTCTAAACGAAAACACGTAGCCTTAACGAACCTTAGATTATGTTTTCCAGAAAAAAGTGAAGATGAACTACAAATATTACTGAAAAAAAACTTTGAAAATACAGGTATTGCTCTCTTTGAAACGGGTATGGGCTGGTGGTGGCCTGACTGGCGAGTAAAACGAAAATTTAAAGTAAAAGGTTTAGAGCATCTTGAAAAAGCCCGTAAAGAAGGGAATGGGGTTTTATTGCTTGCAATGCATTATTTAAGTGTCGAAATGAACGCAAGAGGTGTTGGCTACGGACATCCTATGGTTGTTTTTTACCGACCGCATAACAATCAATTGATGGAGTTTTTTCAGTTCAGAGGACGAGGTCGTTCAAATAAATACATGTTAGGAAAACGTGATGTTAAAGGTTTGATGAAAGCACTTAGGGATGGCGAAGCGTGTATTTACTTACCAGACCAAGATTATGGACGAAACCGTAGTGTATTCGTACCATTTTTTGGAGTTAAAGATGCAGCTACAACAACGGGTACTTTGATTTTTGCCCGACAGAAAAATGTTGAAACTATGATGATTATCCCAGTAAGAAATGACGACGGTAGTGGTTATACTTTAGAGATTATGCCGCCATTAGAAAATTTCCCAACCAAAGATAATATTGCCGATGTTACTCGTATCAACCAAGAGTTAGAAAAAGCAATTTCGCGTAAACCTGAGCAATATATGTGGTTACACAGGCGCTTTAAGACAAGACCTAATCCCGATGATGCCTCATTATATAAATAACCTTAACTTTATACAGGCATGTAAGTAGTGCCGTAGTTTACTAAACGTTCCAAATATTGATGGTATTAAGCTTTTAACTTTAAAGGGAATATTTGAATAATTATTATTCTTTGCGTACAGTAGACTTCGGTTCACTATAAACACAGTAATAATAAAGGTATTAATTAATCAATGAACTTTTGGCTACGAAATACTATATTAGGGGTTTTTCTTGCAGTATTGGCTTGGTTGTTTTTTGCCAATCAAGACTTTTTGCTTTCTCTTGATGGTTCTTTAGGTAACGTTGAGGATAGCTCTGTAAAAACCACGAAAACAGTTGTTGATCCGGTTCCAAAAGAAGTTGAAGTAGAGAGTAAAACGACGCTTTATCAACAAGGTAGAAGCTCAAGTAACCCTGCAGCAGTTGGCCTATCAAAATTTTATGCGAATTTACACGGTGATATGGGAGGCAAAGGCCCTAAAATTCGAAATAACATTGTTTACCTTCCTGACCCTAAAGGCAATTTAGCAAAGATATTACAAGCTAGAGAAATGATCGTTCGTCCCTATAATAAAAACTGGCAAGGCAGCATTGAGTCAAGGCCCTTTAGAAAAGGAGAAACCCTGAATCAAAAGCTCGTTGAATATTCTGAAAAAGATGGTATCGATTTAATTTGGTGGTTGAATCGTGACTACGTTGTAAAAGACCCATTTCGTATTGAAAAGGACATATTACAAACTACTTACCAAGTAGCAAAAGCAATAGAAGGACATTTTGAATCAGGCCTTTCTATTTTCTTTTGTCACCGTCAACGGGCAATTGTAGTGATAGAAAGTGCTCCTCAACCTTTCTTAGATGAGGAGTGTATTTCACTCGCGAGTGAAAACCCGTATTAACTCAGCTTAATAGCTGAGTCGTTTGATAACCACTTTTATGTATCAAGCAAATGTTTTTTCCAAATACTTTCAATATCGCTCTGCCCGGTTAATTTTTGAAGATCAATTAATTGCCCCGCATTTTGCATTGCCGCTTGGTGCCCTAAAGCCCTCAATTTTTGGTACATATTACTTAATTGCTGTTGTTCTGCTTTTTCTAGTAACCCCAACTTCAATAAGGCTTTAAAGATGCCCAAATTATCACAAACAAGCATCAATTCTCTATACTGGTTAGCATAAGCAAGTACCATAAACTGCGCAAGAAATTCAATATCAACCAAACCTCCCTCCCCTTGCTTAATATCAAAAAGTAAGTCAGTTGATTTATCGAGGTGATTACGCATTTTTTCCCGCATAGTTATAATATCGCTTTTAAGCTCGATAAGTACCCTAGGTTTTGATAAAACATCCTGCCTTACATTCAAGTACTGCTGCTTAAGCTCATCATTACCAAAAATCATTCTGGCTCTAACTAACGCTTGATGTTCCCATGTCCAAGCATCTTCATGTTGATACTGGGCAAACGTTTTTAAATGTACAACCAATAAACCAGAGTTACCTGAGGGTCTTAAGCGCATATCTAATTCATATAGTATGCCGCTATTCATGCGGGTGTTAAATATATGCATAATTCGCTGGGCTAACTTCATATAAAACTGGCTTGCTGGAATAACTTTACTACCATCAGCCCTTCCCGTGGTATCTTCATTTGCCTCACTATGATGGACAAAGACGAGATCTAAATCTGAACTGTAACCTAACTCTACACCACCAGTTTTTCCGTATGCAATAACACCAAAACCTTTTTCTTTTTTACCGTCTAAACAAGAAGCTGGTACACCAAAACGTTCACTAACCTGCTGCCATGCTAGATTTATCACTTCTTCAACAATAGCTTCAGCCAAAGAGGTTAAATGTTCACTGATTTTTGCCACAGGTAAGACATCAGCTATTTCAGCAGCTGCAATACGTAATTGCTGAGATTGTTTAAACTGACGTAGCGCCTCCATCTGTGCTTCAAGATCTTCTTCTGGAATTCTTAACATTCGCTCACGTAATTCAACCGCATAAGATGAAAGTTGCGGTGGATTATGCAGTAACTTTGGATCAATAAGCTCATCAAGCAAAATGGGGTACTTGGCAATATAATCAGTTACCCAACTACTTGCTTGGCATAAGTGAATAAGTTGTTTTAACGCGCCTTCATTTTCAAAAAGCAACTCAAGATAAGCAGTACGCGTCACTATTTTACTAAAAACTTGTAAGACTCTGGGTATAACTTGCTCTGCCATTTCATTTGTCTGTAATCTGCATAACAGCAGCGGGATTAGTTTATCTAAAACCTGACGACCTCTGTTACCTAGACTGCGCTTAGAGGTATCTTCTCTAAAATCATGCAATATTTGCCAGACCTTTTCACTTTGCCAAGATTGTGCTTCTTGCTCTAACCATGCAATAGATTCTTCATCACTCCAACGACTGTGCCAAAGCGTTACCCAGTGCTCATCTGCTGCTTGATGATTAGGACTGTCCAAGCCAATAAGCTGATCAAACTCTTGGTGTACGCCGTCCATATGCATCGCTAATATGGCTAGAAATTCCGGCCACGTTTTAATAGCAAGTACCGCTAATAGTCTTTGCTGATCAATTTCTCTGTCTGGTAGCGTTTGTGTTTGTTTATCTGCTAATGCTTGAATGATATTTTCTACGCGTCGCAAAAAAAGGTAAGCATTTTCTAACACTTCTTTATTTGCTGCATTAATCTCTCCAGACTCGACCAGTTTTGGCAGTACAGTTAATAAACTGCGCTGCTGAAGTTCTTTCACCCGCCCACCGCGGATTAATTGAAAAACTTGTACGATAAATTCAATTTCACGAATACCACCAGCGCCAAGTTTAATATTATTAATTAATTGTTTACGGCGAACCTCTTGCGCAATCATCATTTTCATACGACGCAAACTATCAATCACACTAAAATCAATATAACGACGGTAAACAAAAGGTCTGAGCATGCTTGATAATTGCTCATGGTATTTAGATTCACCTATCACTCTGGCTTTCAACATGGCATAGCGTTCCCAATCACGGCCCTGTTCTTGATAATAATCTTCCATGGCATTGAATGTGAGAACCAGTGGACCGCTATCACCAAAAGGACGTAATCGCATATCTACACGATAAACAAAACCATCACTGGTTACTTGATGCAATGAGGCAATGAGTTTTTGTGCTAAACGTATAAAGAATTGCTGGTTATCAATACTACGTCGACAACCTATGGTTTCTCCACTTTCAGGATAGGTAAAGATTAAATCTATATCAGAAGAAAAGTTTAGCTCCTTGCCACCAAGTTTCCCCATGCCATAAACTAATAAAACTTGATGCTCCCCGTGCTCATTGGTCGGGGTACCCCACTTCTGCTGACAAAAATCAGTAAGCCATTGCAAGCTTGCTAAAATCAATTCATCTGCTAAAGAGGATAACCTTGCTAATGAGGTCTCTAAACTAATACTAAACACTAAATCATCAAGTGCTATCTTCACCATTTGCTGCAAGCGAAAGCGTCTCAGAAGTCGATGAAGTTGAGCTTCATCAGTACAAGAAGATAATTGTTTAGCCAAAAGTGTCTTATAATCAGGCAAGGCCTCTTCATTTTGTGCCTTAAATAGCTCAATGACGAGTTCAGGCGCTTGTAAAGCGCTCTTCAAGATAAAATCACTCAAAGCTATCGCTTGTTTGAATCTAACGAGCTGCTCTTGGGTTAACACATTACAGGCATTAGCATGCTGATCAATAAATTGCTGCCAGCTAGTTTGTTGTTGTTCAAGTAAAAGTGGAGAAAAAGATAACGTCACAAGAATTCCTTATATAAGCAAGCGTTGCTATAGACATAATATGTCGTTAATGGTATTAATTGACACTTGTCTATGATTTATCGGTAATATTTATTCACTATTACGATAACATAGCATTTTTAAGGAGACGATGGCAGAAATGCGCTTACTAAAAACACCTTTTTTATTGCTCTTGATCATAATTACAACGCTTAGTTTAGTTGGTTGTGGTGACCCTGTAAAAGAGCAAATCGAACAACAATTACCCATAACTGAGCAAAGAGTTGAACAGTTGGGCAATGCCTTAAACAATGGTCAGGTTCGTAATGCGACTTTAATCAAGCAATATGCTGATACAGTTATGGCTAACAAGTCGAACTTAGCACCTTTGATCAATGAGTTTCGTAAAGATGCTTCGACTGATGGTCCTATGTACAAAGCGCTCTTAGATAGGATTAATACCGCAAAGAATCAGCCACAAATGTTTGAGTCCTCCCAAGCGCTTTATAATGAATTACTCAATATTTACCAAGCAGCAGATCCTGTACTTTACTCTGACGCATTAAGCGATCCACTCAATGTCTTAGCTGATATGTCTGACGGACAACTGCCACGCATTAACTCATTATCAAAATCACAAAGCCAGCAAGCTAATAATGCTCAAGACTTTGGCACCGGTGAACAATTAATTGGTAACCCCAATTATGGTAGCTGGCAAACTGGTAGCAATGGTATGTCTTTTTGGGCTTGGTATGGCATGTACTCATTGATGGGAGATATGTTTGGTCGACGTACCTATTATAATGATTGGGGAAGGCAACGTAATTATAGCTATTATAATGATTACGGTAGAACACGTTACAGCTCACCTAGTCAATTAAAAAAGCAGACTTCGCTTGATACACGAACTAAAAAATCTTTTAGAAGCCGTGGGCAAAAATTTACTAGTCCTTACAGTAAAAACCGAGCTGGCTCTTCAAGCTTATCAAGCCAAAGTAAAACAGCCCAAACCAGTGCTAATCGCTTTCGCAGTAATAGTGTAAAGAAAAGCAGTTACGCCAGTAAATCTAAAAGTAAAAATTCTAGTTTTAGAAACTCAAACACCAATACATCACGCGGTTTTAGACGCGGGAAGTAATGAATAAATAAAGAATAGGAACAGTAAAATTATGAACT
>MAAB01032332.1_pt1 | contig 42084 bp, 36 predicted proteins | sample 1115991 | NCBI WGS metagenome assembly MAAB01 (sample SAMN04961124, study PRJNA320927) | seawater metagenome | isolation source: sample BD02T18 sea water enriched with oil for 18 days | place: USA:Gulf of Mexico | collected 2013-07-27 | reverse complement strand
AAGCCACGATCTTTGATTTTCTGTTAGTGTTACTGTGTTCATAAGGGTTCTCCAATTGAAAACCCAAATCATGCAACATTGAATAACGCTTGGTTAGATGCTGTTGGTCGGACGCTTACACTACGTCTATAGATCAGGTGTTTGGAAATCATCATAACCAAGATCTTGATGCACTGTATTCATTTCCTGTACCTGAAAAAGCTGTTGTGGGGGAATTCACTTATTGGATTGATGGTTTGCCTGTTGTTGGTGAGGTAGTGCGTAAGCAAAAAGCTCGTAAGATTTATGAACAGCAAAAGGCGGCGGGGCAAGAGGTCGCTTTGGTAGAGAAAAATGCTTATAAAACGTTTGATATTTCTGTATCTCCTGTAAAAGCTCATAGTGATGTGCGAATCCGTTTGGTGTATGTGCAGGCGGTACATGTGGACCTTGGTGTTGGGCGATATCTTTATCCATTAGAGGACGGTGGTGTGGATGAGGCTGCGTTGGCTTTTTGGTCGCGTAATGAAGCGGTATCAGAAAAATTTAGTTTTAATTTGCGGTTAAAATCAGGCTACCCCTTGGGCGCAATGCGTTTACCAAAACATCCTGCGGCTAATATTCAACAGCTGTCTCCCCAAGAGTGGAAGGTTTCCTTGGTGAACGCTGCACAGCAACGGGTGGCTATAGCGGGAGAAAGTTTGAAACGTAAAGGAGAGTATCAAGAGGACAAAGTACAGAATCAAGAAGAAGTACAGATAAATGAAGTAACACAAGCAAGTTCGACGAACTTTATACCTTCCACAGCATCAGCCATAAAACTTAATCAAGACATAGCCGTTTACTGGCGTTTACAAGATGGCCTACCAGGAAGTGCGGATATGCAAGTTTATCGAGAAGCAGGTAATTCCAAAGGTACCTTTATGATGACACTAACGCCCGGCGATGATTTGGCTCCAATCTATAATGGTAGCGACTGGGTTTTTGTATTGGATATATCGGGCTCTATGCAAGGAAAGTACGCCACTTTAGCGGAAGGTGTTCGCCAAGGACTTAATAAACTTCGGCCTGAAGATCGGTTTCGTGTTGTGTTATTTAATAACTCCGCCACTGAGCTTAGTCGTGGTTATTTAGCGGCAACAAAGCCGAATGTTGAACGAATGATTACATCATTATCAAATCATGGGCCAAATGGTGGTACCAATCTTTATGAGGGAATGAAAAAGGGGCTCAACGGTTTGGATTCTGATCGTTCAACCGCGATGATTCTGGTAACAGACGGTGTTGCCAATGTTGGTGTTACTGAAAAGAAAGGCTTTCTAAAACTGTTAGAGCGATACGATGCTCGACTATTTACCTTTGTGATGGGCAATAGCGCTAATCGCCCGTTGCTACAAAGTATGACGGATATTTCTAATGGATTTGCTGTGAGTATTTCAAACTCAGACGATATTATCGGGCAACTAATGTTGGCAGTGGACAAAATGACCCATCAAGCGTTTCGAGATGTATCGATTCATATCAATGGTGGGGGTGTTGCGGATATAACCCCAGAAAAATTGCAAACGCTTTATCGGGGTGAGCAGCTAGTTGTTATGGGGCACTATTTTAAGCCAGGTGAAATCACTGTCACGATGAAAGGAAAAATAGGAGCAAAAAAGAAACGTTATAAAACAACAATCACATTGCCAGATGTTGATGAAAATAACCCAGAATTGGAACGCTTGTGGGCTTTTGAAAAAATAGAGCAATTGCAACGTCGAATAGATTACCTAGGTGAAGATGCTGACATACAACAAGCAATGGTTGAGACGGCATTGGAGTATGGATTGGTGACAGATTTGACGTCAATGATTGTGGTTCGTGAGGATGTTTTTCAGCAGCAAGGTATTACTCGGAATAATAAGAAACGGGTAGAAAAAGAACAAAATGCTAGAAAGGGTCGTAAACAACAGCAGGCGAAGCCGTCAAGAGTTGATAGCCATCAACCGATGTTTAGTAGTCCTAGAGCATCTGGTGGCGGTGGATCAATAAATGGTTGGTTATTATTTGTGATGTTAGGAGTATTGTATTTACGAATGCAGTTGGTAACAAAAAGATAATTGTAAATTGAACTAATGCGTTTAGAATAAATGACTGCTTGTGCTAAGGGATTAGACTGCGATAGATGTCGCTTATAGGTTAGTCATTTTTTCTGTTTTTTATTCCCTTCTGTATAGATTTATAATTATAAAATGATCGCAAATCGGGATTGTTGTTCAGGGAGATGTTATGAGGCCGTTTGTTGTAGAAACGTTTTTTGAAAAGACTTTTGGTAATGCTTTAGTGAATGTACTCGGAGGAGTCGCTGGGAAGTTATTCTTTGTATTTGTACTAATTGCGTTAATGAGTGGTTGTAAAGGTAACCCTCAAGTTGAGTTTACAGCAGAGCCAGAAACGATTAATGCTGGCGAGCCCTCCACATTGTCATGGAGTGTGGTTTACGAGGAGGGAGCAACCGATATCACCATGGCAATCGAGCCAGATCTAGGCGATGTCGATTTGGTTGGCTCAGTAAATGTAACTCCAGTGGAAACCACTGAGTATACATTGACGACTACCGCGATGATTAAAGAAGCGTTAAAAACAACAACGGAATTAGTAACGGTGACAGTGATTCCTGCCCCACCGTTGCCTGAAATATTTGGTTTTGACTTTATTCAGGGAGATGGGAGAGCTGGGGAGCCAGTAGAGCTACATTGGTCAGTGGCTGGTGCTGAAAGTGTCTCAATTTCGCCTAGTGATGATGTTATATCCGTTGATGATACTGGGATTGTTGTGTTCCCTATGGAACAAACAACCTATACGTTAACAGCAGAAAATGAGAATGGGCAGGTTACGGCGGAAGTGGTAGTTGATGTGACCTTTACTGATCTTAATACCTCGGTGATTTGGCCGGTAGAGCTAAGGCAATGTGTGGAGTTAGCTGCAGAAGAAAATAGTTGGCAATATAATGAACAGGTAACAGAAGTTCGGTGTGCGGATAAAAAGATTGAATATTTTTCGGGTATTGATCTTTTCAACAATTTACGGGTTCTTGATCTAAGTGATAACTATATAGAAGATTTCTATCTGAGTAACAATGCTCTTTCACGGCTGAAAGAGTTGTATTTAAGTGGGAATGCTATAATACAGGTGTCGAGTCTATCGCAGTTTACAGAACTTACTCATCTAGATTTGTCTGGTAATCCCATCTTGGATCAGTCAGATATCACGAACATATTGAATAATAATAAAAACATTAGTCATCTATTACTAAATGATATTCCGCTAACGGACATGTACTTATCGGATGAATTATTGCTATTGGAAGTCTTGGAAATAGAAAATTCTGGAATACGAGATCTTTCTTTTGTATCCGGGCTTTCGAATCTGAAAGAGTTAAATGTCGCTAATAATGTGCTAAAAAACCTGCTGCCGCTGACTCAATTACAGCTTCTTGAAATATTGAATGTCAGTAGTAATTTTTTGAAATCTCTTGATGGTATTACGCAGTTAAATAGCCTTGTTTCTTTGGATGTGTCCTATAATCCGAATTTGGAAAAGTCTAGCCTTGCCGGAGTCATTAACAACAATACAGGATTGAGATCGTTGTTGTTGGCTGATCTATCAATTGACTCGTTGGTTGATTTAGGAGGGGTTTTTATTGAATCTAACGGTCTTAGCCCCGCTGATTTTCAATTAAAGGCGCTGAATATAGATAGTACGCGGATGCATGATGTCTCTGCGCTGGTAAATCAACCTAGCTTAGTGGAACTGTCATTTCGAAATAATTCTATTGATGTTTTTCCTGATTTTTCTAGCTTAATGCTGCTGGAGTCTCTGGTTATTGGTGATACAGGGTTTGATGATTATGGTTTGTTGTTATCGGTGTCTGGCGAATTAACAGAACTGGATGTGTCTGATAATCCTCTGTCGGGTGAGTTTCCATTCGGCGATTTCGTGGGTTTAACCTCGCTCGAGATTAGTGGGTTAGGCTTGAGTCAATTAGCAGGTATTGAGTTAATTGTAGGGTTGGAAAAACTAAATGTATCGAATAATCGGCTGAATGGTGACGCTGTAGCGGGGGTTCTTTCGACTTTTCCTGGATTAACTGATCTTGATGTATCGGAAAATATCATTAGTGAAGGTTATTTGATGTTTAATCAATCTGATACGTTAAGAAGCTTGAATCTTTCGGATATGGGGATTGATGGATTTAGTGCGTTGTATTTTCCAAACCTTAAAATATTAAATATCAGTGATAATGCCGCATTAGAGGAGGGTGGTTTGTCAGGGGTGGAGTTGTTGAGGCTTAAGGAACTGGATGTTAGCCATACTAAGGTTACAGTGGATGTGTTTGATTTACGTTCGATTAAATCTCTGAATATGCGAGGTTCAGGGTCTTCAAGTTATGAGTTGGCATCAAAATTAGGAATGATGCCGCTACTTGAAACATTGATATTTTCAGATCTAAATGATGAGGGTGCGTATCAGGATTCCTACTCATTGTTTCAGAGTATTCAGCAACCATTGCGCTTAAGAAAGTTAGATGTTGGTGGTATGTATCGAGATGGCCCTCTTAGTCTGCATCAATTCAGTAACTTGCGATGGTTAAATGTACAGGGTAGTGATTATAGTGTTTCTGATTCATCAATATCAGAGCTGGATGCGTTGTATCACCTCGATATGTCAAACACACGTTTGGTATCAATGGTGTTCCCCGAGAATATACATGAACTCATATTGGCGGGTAATACGGAGCTTGTTGGTGAACTATCTGCAATGACGACACTGACACAGTTGGATGTGTCTGGTGATACCTCAATGGATACTCATGCCATACGCCAAGCGATTGAAAATAGCCCTGCAATAAAAAACATTAACGTGTCGAATTTGGGGTTGGAGAATCTTTCTGATGTTATTTCATCCGATGCAGGCTCTTCAAAAATTGAATTTTTGAACTTGTCGCAAAATCACATAACACACCCTGGTGATCTATCGTTGTTTTTAGAGCTTAAGGTGTTATCAATCAATGATAATCCAATAAGTGATTTAACGTTTGTGAATCAGCTGCATAATCTCGAATACCTGGATGTGAGCCATACTTATTCAACTTTACTTCCTGCTGGAACAGAACTTAAAAAGTTAAAACACCTTGATGTTTCATATCTTCCCATTACAGAAACAGAAACAGTGTTTTCTCAAATAGTTGGTTTTAGCCAGTTGTCATATTTAGACTTGTCCGGTATTGATCTTAGAGATCAGTATCTTTGGATGCTTAATGTGTTACCTCTTGAGACACTGAAATTGGCAGGTACGCATATTGATTCAGCAGATTTTTATCAGTGGGACGGAGTGGAGGTGCTTGACCTTAGTAACAATAATAATCTCGCGTTAGGTGAAATGCCCTCAGGCTTGCGGGAACTTTATCTTAGGAATTCCACTGGTTTTAATTCACTTTCCGGTGGGTTAGATAACCTTAAAGCGCTTGATGTGAGTTATACCGATCTCAGGTTTGACGATGTTCAAAGTACTCTGAGTGATACCAAGCAACTTCATACATTGGGTATTGCGGGTATTGATGTGCCTGACTACTTTAGTGTGTATGACATTATCGGAGAATTGGGTGATAGTCGTTTAAGTTTACGATATCTCGATATCAGTAATTTAAGTATTTCGGGCTGGGAAGGGCTCGATGAGCTTGTAGGCCTTGAACGTTTGATTGCAAAAAATATGACTGGAGGTTATATCACCTTTGATTTAACAGGTTTAGTGGAGCTCGATCTTTCTGGCAGCGAAATTGATCCAAACAATATAACCCCTTTTGTTTTGAACAACTTAGGTTTAAAGGTATTGAGGTTGAATGATATTGATCTTTCAGGCACGGACGTTTTGTCTGCCTTAGAGCAAAACAATACCCAGCTTGTTGAATTAGAACTGAGAGGGGCCGGAATATCTCAACTGCTGAACGGTAATGAGGCGTTTTGGGGAGGGCTAAATAGGTTAAATGTCTCTGGAAATCATCTTACTGAGTTACCTTTTGGTTTGATGTCACCAGTGTTGCAATATCTTGATATTTCTCATAACAATATCGCTGATCTTACGGGGGTACCACCAGGTTTGAAGGTGTTTGATGCCGGCTTTAACCCTATTGAAAATGCCAATGAAATTGCAAATATGATTTGGTTGACGTCGTTGTCGTTATCCAATACTAATGTGTCCGATGTGGGTTTCCTGTTTAATTTTCAATTTTTAGAGAGGCTGGACTTATCGGCAATAAACATTGTAGATAAAGAGATGTTGATAGCTGCTATAGCAGCATTGCAGCAGTTGCAGGAGTTAAACCTAGCAGAAGTAAATTTGGTTGGATCGAATCCTTATAACGTAAACTTTGATTTGTTGTTGCCGAATCTACGTATATTAAACCTATCGGATACGGGGTTAGTTGATATTAGTTTGGATCAATATTTACTGTTAACGTCTTTGGATGTTAGTCATAACCCAATATCATCCTTGTCTGGCTATGGCTTGCAGCTAGAAATGTTGAATGTAAGCCATACTTTTCTGTCCGAAATACCTGTCTCTATGGATAGTATGAAGTCTCTATATGTCGGATATTCCCAAATGAATGTATCTCAAGTGCTAGATTCCATTTTGAATAAGGGTTCTTTGTTGGCGTTAGATATTGCTGGATTAAAACGGGATGATATCTATTGGCAGAGTAGCCTTGACTCATTCGGCGGTGATTTTGGGGAATTGGAGTATCTTGATGTCAGTAACATGGGTGTGACGGATTTTGGTTGGGTGTCAGGTTACGAGAGTTTAACCACGCTAAAGGCAGCAAATAATTTTATCAGCCAACTGTGGGGACTGGAGCAACACAATTTGCGTAGTCTTGATTTATCAGGTAATCCAATTACAGCGATAGCTGAGTTGGAAACTGTCCTGATAAACAACCCATATTTGGAATCAATTGGTTTAAATGATATCTCCTTAAATAATTTAGATTTCTTTGGGGTGTTAGATCAATTCAATGAAGTCGCTATCAAGGAGTTAAAGCTCAGTAATACAGGGTTGCTGAATTGGGATGTTCAGAATCTTTCAAAATATCAAATGCTAGAGCATCTAGAGATAGCGAACAATAAATTGCAATATGTGCCTTCTTTGGCGTTGTTTCCAGATTTAGCCGTATTGGATATCAGTGGGAATTCTATTTCCGATGTTTTCTTCGTGGTGGGGGAGGTTGGGAAACCATTGTGGAAATTTTTAGACGTATCCAATAACCCTATCGACGGCTATAACTTGATTCCTTTGTTAGGTACGGTAGAAATTAAGGGGTTGGGTGTTGCTGGATTGATTAATGTCGAAGGTCTTCAGCAGTGGAGTGGATTGTCGCAATTAACCTATCTTGATTTATCAAATACCGGCTTGAGCACTTTTGACGTAAGTTCAATACCAAACTTACAGGTGCTTAAGATTGCTAATAACTATATTGAAGGGCTGGATCTTTCCAATGCTTATCGGCTTAAGGAATTAGATGTTGCAAATAATCGATTATCTGATGACTTTGTTTTTGGCTTACCTATGCATATTCAACGATTAAATTTATCAAATAATGCAAAACTTAATTCCTTAGATCACCTAGGTTATATGGAGTCGATTATTGAACTTCGACTATCTGGCTTACGTTTAGAGCAAACCAACCTCTTTAATTGGCAGGGATCTCTTAGTCAAAAAGCGCATCAAGTTCGAGTATTGGATATTAGTTCCACGGATTTGGTGGAGCTTGCATTAATTGATTTTCAGTACTTAAAAGAGTTGAATGTCTCGGATACGATATTCTATTCGCCGTTTTATGGTTTGAATCAAGCATTCATTGAGAAGTTATATATTGCAAATATAGAGCTTGATTCAGGTTTTTCCTTGCAAGGTTATGCTCTCAAAGAATTGGATGTGTCGGGGTATTCTGGGGGGGATTTATCTGGTGTGCTGTCTGGGGTTGGGGGTAATGGTTTGACAGCTTTATACATAAATAACGTAGCAGGAGGGGATTGGGCTGGTGGAGATATATCAGATACATTAAACGAGATGTACCCGATATATGAGCTGAGAGGTGTGTTACGAACATTGGAGTTAGATGATACTAACATCTCAGACCTTAGCTTACTTGATGGTTTTGTGAACCTGGAGGCCGTAAGTTTACGTGACAATCAAATAAGTGATATCGCGGTGTTATCTCAATACCAGAACTTAAACAGTATTGATGTGTACGGGAATCAGTTAATGAATGTATCCCCCCTGCATAACTTGTTTGGGTTACGATCGTTGGATATTGGGAAAAACAGCGGTATTGTGTTTTCAGATATTGACGTGGTACTGCAAAACAATCCTGAAATAACCGTTTTAGGCCTGAACGGAGTAATGTTAGGAACGACTGATTTTTCGTTGACGGTATCTCTGCGTTTATCTTTGTTGGATATTGGGAATACGGGTATCACGCAATTTAACGCTGCTGGATCATTATTACAGTCCTTAAATATCAGTGAAAATGATATTCAAGTGGCTCCAGGAATACCTCAATTGAAAAAACTAAATATTTCGAATAGTAAGCTGACGGATATTTTTGGGTTGATTGACTCCTCAAGGTTGACTCACTTGGATATCTCTGGGAATTCATTAATCTCTTTGCCAGACTTACAGTTAGTTTTATCAAATCAAACGGACTTGGTATCGATTAACGTTAGTGAATTAGCCTTAATGTCATTTAGTGATCTAGGGCTTTCGACAGCCTGGGAGACTGCCCCGTTAGTTAATTTAGATTTGTCGGGTACAGGTATTAGTGAGTTGTGGGGGGTAGAGCAGTTCACATCGTTGAGAACGCTAAACCTGTCGGGGAACCCTGCTGTTGATTGCTCTTACGTGGATACTTTAAATTGGCCTGGGCTGGTAATTACCAGGCCAGCGCACTGTCCCGTTATGTAGGTAGTCTAGTAATGATGCCAAGAGTATAGCTTTGAGAGGTTTTTTACTTTTCTACGTTGTACTCTTGGTATCTAATGTCAGCTACACTACCAATACGTAAATCAAAGTAGATCTCTTTTTGTGAAAACATTTATCCTCGGTATCCTCATCGCAGTACTCGCTTTTGTTGCTTATCCAAAGCGCCAAGCAATTTTATGCTTGGCTCTACCTGAGCATGAGACTTGCCAGCCTGTTGTTATGCCTGTCGCAGTCGAATCTAAAATCGTTGTTCCAGAACCTAAACCAGAGCCCAAGCGAGTCCAGAAAGTCTTTAAATGGACGGATGATCAGGGTGTTGTGCACTATGGCGAACAAGATGTCGGTGGATCTGAACGGATCGATGAGGACTTACAGGAACTTACCGTACTTAGTGGCGGGAAGGATGCAATGATGCGGAATCAAAGTGCAGCAAATCAGCTTAGAACAACCGCGCCAACACCGACGTATCGTAAATCCCGCTCTTATAGATCTGCATCTACAAAAAGCTATGAGCAATCCGCAAAGAAAAAGCGTTGTGCCTATCTAGCAGGAAAGCGAGACGGTTATTCAATGCAAGACCCTAAGTATAAACGTTACAGTACTCAATATGGACAGGAGTGTATTTTTTAAAGCTCTCTTTTAAGGTTCTCTTAAAAGATTGTTATTCATTGTTTTCTTGTTTCCATCGCCCCAATAGCCGAGGTGACGTTCTCTCAAGCATAGGGCTATAATTATTCGCTTCAAAATCCTTGGTTATCCCTCCGTCTTTGGCAGACCATGCGTGGCAACTGTTTTTAACGGATTTGTACATGGTGTCCATTGCCTGGGGGACAAGGTTCGATGGTAGCTTCTCGTCCATCTCTTTAAAATCATTATTCCAACACCGTGCTTGAGAGCAAGCAGGTAAGATAGCTTGCAATAGTGATGACAGGTGAAAGCAAGATCGAGGTCCAGCATATAGCGCACGAATTTTAAAACTTAAACCTTTTAAAATATTTAGGCCAACGAGCTCATCTGCAGAAGTTGGGAGTTTCTCGCACATCCCTTCAAAAGCCATTTTGGGCAAGCCAAATTCTGCTGCGGTAATGATGTTGTCACTTAATTGAAAGGTGATTCTTGCGACTATGTTATGTACAAGGATAGATTTTTCTGGGGCTTCAAAATCTTGGCGAGTGTCAATAAGTTCACCGCGAACTTGAATAAGGTTCGCGTCTATTCGTGTACTTGATATGGATATGGAGCGATTGAAACCGCTGTTATTGTCCAGCGGCAATATATGTGCCGCACCAAACGTGGAAGAATTGAATTCATTCATAAGGTGCGGCCTTAGTTATTTTCTCTTATGGCATGTTTATTTATGCGGACATTGATTCCATTTGCATGCGATACTTTTCAATCAGCGGATTGGCATACATGACTAAGATGTAAGATTGGAGTCGTTGAGGGTATTGCTGAATGCGCTGGGTAAATTCAGCAGCTTGTTCGCTGTATTCCGTTGCATTTTTGCTGCGCCATTTCTGTAGAGCTTGTTGGGCTTTTTCTTGAATCTGTTTTAGGTTGTCGCTCTGCAAACCATTGAACAGTGTATTTTTTAGATCAAGCTGTTCAAAAGCCACAAGGTTAGATACGTGTAATTGATAGTTGCTCAATACTTGTAGGTCGATCAAATCTGCAACTGCTTCGGCGGTTTCAAATTCACCGGTTATCGGAGTACCAAAGCTAACATGGACCTGACCTTTGGGTTTTGAAATGCCATTGATGATGCTTTGAACATCTTCCCCTTCGGCTTTTTCATATTGACCATGTTGTTCTGTAGTTTGTAACTCTTCAGCTTTTAATAAGTCACAGGGGTCAAACTCATAGGAAATAGAGACTGGCACTATATTAAGTTTGTTGATGGCCTCAGAGAAGCTAATACGTTTTTTCTTGCCGAACATAGTTAGCATTTTTATGATGGCGGGATCTGTTTTATCAACACCATCCTTTGCGCGACCTTCTCGTTGAGCAATCCAAATAGATGAATCTTGCTCTAAACGACTATTGATATAAGAAGATAAGTTTGTGAATGCTTTGTACTTGTTCTTTATGCCCTGAACGGACCGTTGCACGGTAAAACTTTTGTTTAGCCGCATTAGATCTGAGACTAACGGTTTTGCTAATAAATTATCACCAATGGCTATTTCAACCGTATCTCTACCGGCTTGATGCAATGCCATGTTAAGAAAAGCAGGGTCCATTGCAATGTCGCGGTGGTTGCTGATAAAGGTATAGTTCTGAGTTGGATCGAGTTGGTCAAGGCCGCTAGAGGTGAATCCCGATGTGGTTTTTTTAACATTAGCGGATAAGTATTTGGCCAACAATGTTTGAAAGTCATGGACGGTATTTACGGATTTTAATTCGCGCTTTATGAGCCATCTTACCGCTAACGAAAGTGGTAATTCAGCCCAAGAAGATATGTTAGGGAACTTGTGATGCAGCATGGTATGAATGAGGTCTGGCCCATTCAGTAATCTTTCAATTACATCACGTACTTCGTTGTCCCTGTAAGGGCGAATGTCGTCAAAATTAGTCATCTTGCTCCGGCGTCTGGCGCATACGTAAACGGGACATGAACAGGACATGCCGTCGGGGCGGTAGTGTTCCATTAAACCAAGGCTTCGTCCATGAAATGTACTTATCAAATGTAATGATTTGTAATTGGTTAGCCCACATCTAGCGGTTGTTTATCGCTTGATTCTAGCGCTTTTGGTATGGTTTGTAGAGAAAATAGCCTAAATGGTATCAAAAGTGATAAAAATGCACTGAACTACAATATTTACTGATAATGAATCGCGAGCCAAACAGTAATATCGCCGGAATTGGTAGATTCTACCCGGTGTTTGGTATGTGCGGGGATGTTGATGTAGTCCCCGGGGGAAAGGTAAGTTAACGAGGAGTTAGTTGCAGTGCTGCCAGCGAACTTAATGGTAGCACTGCCTTGTAACAGGATGACCCACTCGTGGTCATCCTGGTCATACCATTGGTTATCTTCGGTGCTATGGCCATCTGATATAATGCGTTCAATTTTTACACTGCTACCTTGTGCCAACGTCTCAAATACTTCTGAAGAAAGGTCTTGAGGTAGCTGCGAAAAAAGGTTGTTTTTGACCATGTGACATTAACCTAAATGCGGATTTACGCGGATTGTTGTAATGTAGGTGTTTTACATTCAACTTCATTATCTTTCACGACATTATTTGTTATGACATCGTTAATAACGGCATAGTTTATCGCAGAAAGACAAGCCTGCAAGGCTGCTCCTAGAGTATCGGTTGCTATGGCTGTACCGTAGGCGTTAACGCCATTAATTTTTATATTGATATAGGTGGCGGCTTGAGCCTGACTCCCTGTTTGATGTGTTTCATCTTGAGCAGGACTATGAATTGCATGCTCTTCATAGTCCTGAATCTCTATGTTGAAACCAGTCTGTTTGCTCATTGCTGATACGAATGCATGTAATGGCCCGTCACTTTTTTCGTTTAACTCATAAGGTTGCCCGCTAGGTGAATCTTGTGAGTTTATCGTTGCCGTTAGTCCTTTCTGATCGTCCCAATTGTAGTGTTCTAATACCCAGGGGGCATCGGGTGAAAATGATGACAAGAACAACTCATGAATAGTTTCAGGGCTCAACGCTCCCTGATGATGTTCGGTGGCTTTTTGAACTACGGGACTAAAGGCTAACTGCAACCAACGAGGCATATGTAAGCCATATTCGTTCTGTAAGATAAATGCGGCACCACCTTTTCCTGACTGACTATTGACGCGAATGATTTCTTGATAGCTACGACCAAGGTCTATTGGGTCAATGGGAAGGTAAGCCACTTGCCAAGGTGCGGTTGCTTTTTGCTGTTGCAAACATTTATTAATGGCATCTTGGTGGCTTCCTGAAAAAGCCGTAAAGACTAATTCTCCGGCCCATGGATGTCGTGGGTGAACAGGAATGTTTGTGCAGCCTTTAACGGTACGAATAATTTCGTCCATATCGGCTAAATTTAATTCAGGGTTAATACCTTGGGTATATAAGTTCATTGCCATGATGACAATATCCATATTACCAGTACGCTCGCCATTGCCAAGTAATGTGCCTTCCACTCTGTCAGCTCCGGCCATAACCGCCAACTCTGCCGCTGCTACAGCACATCCACGATCGTTGTGGGTGTGAACACTAATATCTATCCACTCTCGGTAACGGATGCGTTCGTGGATAAATTCCACCTGATCAGCGAAGACATTGGGAGTTGTGCATTCCACGGTTGCAGGCAAATTAATAATTGCTCGTTGTGATGGGTTGGGCTGCCAAACATCAAGCACGGCATTACACACATCAAGTGCAAAATCAGGTTCGGTAGCGCTAAAACTTTCGGGTGAGTACTCAAAATTCCACTGAGTGTCAGGGTACCTGTGAGAGATATTTTGAACCATTGTGGCACCAGCAACCGCAATGGCTTTAATGCCCGCTTTGTCTAATCCAAATACTCGGTCACGTTGTACAGGAGATGTTGAATTATAAACGTGTACTACCGCTTTCTTAGCACCATTTAATGCTTCAAACGTTCTTTCAACTAAAGGTTCACGGGCCTGTGTTAATGCTTGAATACTTACGTCGTGAGGAATCATATTCTCATCGATGATTTTTCTTACGAAGTCAAAATCCGGTTGGCTCGCAGCGGGAAAGCCAACTTCAATTTCTTTAAATCCACATTTAACAAGTAGTTGAAACAAAGCGACTTTTTGATCGACATTCATAGGCTCTATTAATGCTTGGTTGCCATCTCGCAAATCAACGGCACACCATTTAGGGGCTTCTGTAATTTGTTTATTAGGCCATTGTCGATCAGTTTTTTGAATAGGGTGGAACGGTTGATATTTTTTATGATTAAACGCCATGACGCGAATCCCGTGATTGTCATTAATAAAGGTAAAAGTGCAAAGAAAGGTAAAACGGGATGCCACCGGCAGTACCGGTGGCTATGCAAGTCGTTGTGTGGCGAAAATCATGGAGGATTCCTGATTGTAGGGAAGAGGTTGTGTGTCTATATGACTAGAAATGGTTGTGTAGACTTTGATAAAGCCATTACAGAAGCGGGTGGTACCTTTTGGGTGCCGTTTGGGTTGGATAAACCGTTGCCTTGCTTGCTGCTTAACCAGTGAAAGAAGTATAGAGTGCTTTTGTTGGTGAGTGGTTGCAAATATGCCATTAAAATCGCTGTTTTGCGCAATGATTATCTATAATTTATGAATTTATTGAATAGTTGTGCTGTATAATGGTATTTAAAGGGTTTTTGATGGGTAATGTTATGGTGTTGGATCGTACCGATAAGCGTATTTTGGCTGAAATGCAGCGAGATGGAAGAATCAGTAATTTGGAATTGGCAGAGCTAGTTGGGTTATCCCCATCACCTTGTTCTAGAAGAGTGAAGCAGCTAGAGGATGGTGGTTATATTGACCGTCATGTCACGCTGTTAAATCCAGAGAAATTAGGGTTAAAGCTGACAGCGTTGCTATTTATCAGCATGGACCGTCATACCCCAGACCGTTTCGAGCGGTTTGAAAAAGAAGTGTGTGCTTACCCAGAAGTATTGGAGTGCGCGTTGATCACGGGGCAATCATCGGACTATTTATTAAAAATTGTTGTACCGGATATGGATCGATATCAAGAGTTTCTATTGGGACGGTTAACACGAATAGAGGGTGTTACTGGCGTTCATTCAAGCTTTGTTTTACGTAAAGTTATTGACCACTCGCCGTTGCCATTGGAATATTTGGAATAGCTACATACAAACGCGCACATATTCTATCTTTGGGCATCTGTCCATGATGACTTGGATGCCTGCATTTTCTGCTTTGCGCGCCGCTTCTATATTAATAACACCCAATTGCATCCAAATGACCTTGGGGGATACTTGAATCGCTTCTTCGGCAATTAAACCCGCCGCCTCAGAATTTCGAAAAATATCCACCATATCAATAGCGTTTGGTACATCGGTCAATGATGCGTATACGGTTTCCCCTAATAACTTATTACCTGCCAGTTTTGGGTTAACTGGAATGACTTGATACTGTTTGCTTTGCAGAAATGCCATTACCCGATAACTAGCACGGTGCGCTTTATTACTAGCACCCACTAAGGCAATGTTTTTTGTATTTTGTAAGATAGTGCGAATATCACTATCTTGATATCCCAGGTTTTGAGTGTCTGACATAACAATAAAGAGTGCCCGTAGTAATAATGTAAATTAGGAGGGTTATCGATAGATTTCCGGAGAATTTTATTGTTTTCTCTTTTGAATCAGATAGTTGTCATTGTAATTGGCTGAAGCGACTTGTTGTAGTGTTTTTTGACCCTACCGTTTGCTTTGATGGCGCTATAAGATGTTTTTTCGACCACCAAGTCTAGCAGGGTGTTGTGCTGGGTGTTGGCTCTTGCAATAACAATAATAAGGAGGATGGTATGAAAAAACTGATGCTACTTGCACTAAGCATATGGCTATCTGCGTGTTCAGTGGTGGATATTAAAACCCAGTATCCAAACCCAAATGCCGAGCTAGAGTCACAGTATTTTCAAGTAAAAATCCCTACCCACGACGGTTTGTTTATAGCGGCAACCGTTTATCAACCGGCGTTAGCTGTGGGGGAAGATGCTCCTGTTATTGTATCCACTCATGGTTTTGGTGGTTTTCGTATGCCTAGACCAGTGAGTATATACGGGCAATTGATTCTTACAGGGGAAGCCAGTTTAGCGGCATGGAAAAATGGATATTGGGTTGTTTCATTTGATCAGCGTGGTTTTGGAGAAAGTGACGGCGACGTCATGTTGATGGACCCAGATTATGAAGTAAAAGATGTGAGTTCTGTTATTGATTGGGTTGAACGCCACCTTCCTCGTGTAAGTAAAGATGCTACCGGAGACCTAGCCATTGGTATGGTGGGTGAAAGCTACGGCGGTGGAGCACAAATTATGGCAAGCATTCAGGATGCTCGCATTGATGCACTGGTGCCTATTGCTACATGGTATGACCTGGCAGAATCGATTGCGCCAAATGATCATGTAAAAACATATTGGGGTGCAATCCTAATGGGGGCGGGAGGTATTACCAGTGGGTTTGATTTTGGAAAGATGTTAGATGACGAATATCTTGCTTTGATAAATGGAAAAATGAATGAAGAAGCAAAGCAAGACCTTGTAAAACGAAGCCCTCGTTATTTTTGTGAAAAGGGTCAACATCCTCAGGCAGATATGTTGTTACTGCAAGGGTTTCGGGATACGGTTTTTTCAATTAACCAAGCGGTGAAAAATCGAGATTGTGCGTTAAAGGGGGGAAGGGATGTTCGTCTAATTGGCATACAGGACGGGCACATTTTACCTTGGCCATCACAGGCGTGGTCGGGGCTGCCGTTGTTTAACACACAAGGAACGATCGTTTGCGGAGATCAGAAATTTCAAACCGTTGATATGATTGTGCAATGGTGGAATGAAAAGCTACGAGGTATACCTCCACTTAATCCAATCCCGAATATCTGTCTGACGTTTTCTGATACTGAAGGTTTGATTGTAAAATCTGTTCCGGTGGGGGGAGATGTATTGGCATTCGAAGAAACTGAGGTGAGCTTAATTCAAACGGGTTGGTTTGAAATGTTACTAGAGCCTGTTGACCATTTGTTAGGTGCGGTATCTTTTCCCCGTGAGACGCCAGCATTAGAAGACCAGACGCTGGAGGGCGGAACACTTCGTCCAGGTTTTTTACCACTAAAAGTGGTAGAAGAAACAGGGTATGTCCTTGGGATCCCGAAAGCAAAACTCACGTTAAAAACAAATGTTGATGGAAAAGATGGGGTTTTATTTGCTGCCGTAGGTGTACGTAAAAATGGAAGCCCCTATATTCATGTGTTAAGTGAGCAATACACTCCGTTGCCGGGAGATGGTTATTATGACTTGGATATGCCTGCGATTTCTAGCCAGTTAGATAAAGGAGATACCATAGGTATCGTGCTACAAGGGTTTTCTTCTCAGTATTGGTTTAATCCAGAAGGGTGGTTTTCCAGTGCATCGGTGAAAGGTCAGTTATCACTGCCGATCTATACTCACAGAAATACGATGCAGGTTGTTGCGGGAGTGGAGTGAGTAAGAACGTCTTTTTCCTGCGGATCACATATATAGCGTTGACTATGATTGTGAGATCCGCAGGAAAAACAGATTGAATGATGATTAGTATTAAATATCAGTAATCATTATTTTTTTATGCCTGTTACGATATTTTGTGCACCTTTTACCAATGTCTCTACATCGACTTTTCCTGGTACTAATACACCTTTTTGCACAGCAGGGCGTTCGTTAATTTGATCGAGCCAGCGTTGTAAACTGGTTAAATCCTCAATTTCAACACCCGACCATGCGTAAGTTTTTGCCCAGCACCAATTGGCCATGTCGGCGATGCTGTAATCTCCTGCCAGGTATTCGTTATCTTTGAGTTGATTATCAAGCACGGTTAATAAACGTTTTGATTCTGTTTGATAACGATCAATGGCAGCAGGGATTTTTTCAGGGAAGTAACGAAAGAAAACGTTGGCTTGTCCCATCATAGGACCTACGCCACCCATCTGAAACATCAGCCACTGAATAACCTGTGATCGCTGCTTTATATCAGTGGGTAGAAACTTTCCTGTTTTTTCTGCCAAATACATCATGATGGCACCAGACTCGAAGACGGCAAAATTTTCGTTTTCGGTATCCACTATGGCGGGTATTCGCCCATTGGGGTTAATGGCGGTGAATTCCGGTGTTTTTTGATCTCCTGTCATTATATTAATGGCGATGGTTTTGTAATCCAGCGCCATTTCTTCTAATGCAATGGATGCTTTCCAACCGTTAGGTGTGGGTGCTGTATATAGCTCAATCATAAATCATCCTTTTACTACTTAGTGTACAGTTACGCTTTAGCGCTAGGTCGCTGTGAAACTAGGTCATACCAGCGTTGAACATGTTCGTGTTTTTCATTTAACCGGATATCGACAACACGGCCAAAATCTAAAGTCGATAGCATCGTGATGTCAGCAATGCTGAAATGGTCACCTGCTAAATAGGTTGAATCGGAAAGGTGTTGGTTGAGAAGCTTTAAATATCCATAAGCCGATTTTTTGCAATCCTCTCCCCATGCTTGGTTTGGTGTCATGCGGTCTTTGAAAAAGCCGGAACAGTGTTGAAAGGTCATTCCTGTGGGTAGCAAAAAACCAAATTCGGCGCGGCGCTGCCACATTTCAATATTGGCTTTTTCTAATGGTGTGGCACCCAGTAATGCAGGTTCAGGTTGGGTTTCTTCAAAATAGCGGCAAATAGCCACGGACTCAGAGATTATTGTACCGTCATCCAGTTCTAACACAGGTACCTTGGCAAAGGGGTTTCTGGCACGAAACTCTGCAGTTAAGTTATCACCTTTTTGTAAATCAATATCTATACAGTCAACGTGAATGTCTTTTTCCGCAAGAAACATACGAACGCGACGAGCATTGGGTGCCATGGGTGTGTCATACAGTTTCATAGAAAAGCCTTATCAGAATGAGTGTTTAGTTATAATAAGTATAACGGAACGAACGGTCAAATATTATTTTTCATGGTAAACTGCGTCGTACTAGGCCTAAAAATCGCTGGTCTCACAAGCAGAAGGCTTACAAGTAGTAAGAATGTGCTCGCATTAGGATGTTGTATTATGGCAAGAACAAAAGCATTTAACCCTGAAGAGAAGCTGACGGTTGCAATGATGCAATTTTGGCAACATGGATATGATGGAACGTCGCTACAAGACCTTGTCGATACTATGGGTATTAATAGATTCAGTATTTACAATACATTTGGTGATAAAGAAGCGCTCTTTTTTAAGTCGTTAAAGCACTATACAACCCAAATATTCGAGCCATTAACTAAGCCTTTACTATCAGATGGGCCTGGAATGCAGCGAATTCAGCAATACTTTCTTAACCTAAGCACCATTTTGGCTGCAGGTATCATTAAGTCCGGATGTTTCATGCAGAATGCAGTGCAGGAAGCTTCTGTCACTAATCCTGAGGTAGGGCCCTATGTTGCGAGTGTATTTGATCGATTACGACAGGGGTTTATTAACGCATTACAAGATGCAGAGAAAGCAGGGGAGTTGACGGTAGTATTGGATGCAGAGGCTGCTGCGGAGTTTTTGTTGATGCAAGTTCAGGCGTTGATTGTCTCACAGAGACAAGTCTCCCCAGAACAACTGCAAGCCAACACGGCATTCTTATTGGAAGATATTGCACGATGGTAACGCTGTACTCACGAATAAAGCATTGGTAAATACCAAAGATAATTAGGTGTAGATTCGGTGTTTACGTTGCAGTTTGACAACAGCTTTAGTAGGATTCGCACCGGATTGAATAGGTTACCTGAGAGAGAGAAATAATGCCAAAGATCAATAGATACGAAGATATTAACGAAATCGATCGTGAAGCCAAGAAAGACTACATCGACCGTCATTCACCCTTTGTTCACTGTGAGCCTTCTGCTACAGCGGGTGAAGCTTTCAAAGTGACCGTTAAAGTGGGTAACGAGTATTCACACCCTGATGATATGGATCACCATATTTCTGGTGTCGCTCTTTATAACAAAGACACTAAGCTTGCTGAAGCAACTTTGCTTGCTGGTGCTCTAGGTGGCCAGGGCGAAAAAGGTAACGCAACCGTTACTTTTGATGTTGTATTAACGAAGAATGCCTCGCTTGTCGCGCAGTCTTACTGCACTAAGCATGGTGTTTGGGAAAGTGATGCGGTTAGTGTTGCCGTAGCGTAATATTTATTGAGAGAGTTGTAGAGGTGAAATATGCCTTAAGCGACTTACTTGATACAAAAAAAGCGACATACTTTGGTATGTCGCTTTTTTTGTGGCTGAAATACGATACACGCTTTAACGAATGAGTCGTTGCCTGATATTTCCAGGCATAAAATAGCTAACGGGTGGTGGCGTGGTTGAAAATGTTGCATCTTTTAGTCGGAGGCCTTGCACGTAATACATGCGTTCTTCAAGGTCATGGTGAGCGTCGGCAGCGCTCAGGACTCCTGGCATTTGATCGTAGTAAACTGAGTATCGAAAGCTGGTTCTCCAAAAGTCTGTCGGGTTTCGGTAGATATCAATCATCGCGACACTCCAGGTGTCTTCATCGACATAAAAAACACGTTTATTGTAAAGGTGCTTCTTACCTGCTTTGAGTGTTGCTTCGACAACCCACACGCGGTGCTTTTCAAAGCGTGTGAACTCTGGGTTGAGGTGATTTGCAGTGAACAGAGAGGCTTTGTCTTGCAGGGCGGCTTGTAGCTTATCGTTGTTATAAGGAATAACCATTTCCCGCTTGCCTAGCAGTCTCCAGTTGTAACGATCCATGGCACCGTTATACATGTCTATTTCATCCATCATCCTTAGGCCGTCAGATGTGAATGTAGGTGCGTCATAACCCATAACGGGGGAGCGGCGTAATCTGCGTTGACCCGCAATATACATCCATGACTGCCGAGGTTTACTTAATGGGTTGATGGACTCATGAGTTAGATAAGCTCCTCCGGCAAGCTTTGAGGGGGAAGTTATATAGGAGAGGTAAAAAATATAGCGCCAATCATCAATGGTACGGTTTCGATTTGGGTCATGGAAGATAGAATACACATCAACAGTGTTTTCAATAACACGATAACGCCCGTTTCGATTAATTGTGGCCTCTAGGGTTTTTAAATTAAAGGAAATCCCTTTCCAGCGGAGTTGATGATTCCACATGACTTCTTTGGCTGAGCCTGGGATGGGAAAGGGTAAACCGGCCCACGTGTTTGATATTTCTTCGCCGCTATTCGTTGCTTCCGCATCGAGAGCATTTTTAAAGGCGTTTTCATATAACCATTCGGGGATTTTAGCCGTTCGGTGAGACGGGTAGACAGGGATAGTAAAGGTATCAGGGTATGCCTTTAGCATTTCAATTTGACCCTTGCTGAGCAAGCGCTGGAATTTTTTATAATTTCGAGGGGTAATATGGTAAAGGGGAGCTTCCTTTTGGATGCTTTGTACCCAGGTTTTGTGTTCTTTCCAGGTCATTTTATCCGTCGTCCAGCGAGGGATTGATTCTGATTTATTACCGGCGCGTTCTGCTCCCAAAGGGGTAAGGTCTTGTTTTAGGCGCATTGCCTCTTTTACGCTAACGTTGGCGTGGGCGTGGGCGTGGGCGTGAAGTGTAATGAGTTGGCAAAGTAGTAATATGGTTACAGAAAAAGCACTGAATACGGTCTTGTTAGATAGCGTGGGCCGTGGGGCAAAGAATTTGGGGCGAGTGAGCGCTGCGCTCACCAATGATAATGGCGTCGGGTGATTTTCAGGTTTTTTGTGTTCTTGCTGAATCATTGAGTCCTGAGTTTATCCGGTTATCTTGTTTCAGGTAGGTGTCGAAGGTTTGTATCAACAAATCCTTATTGATGGGCTTGGTCAGCATTTGCTGCATGCCAGCATCATAAACCTGCTCTTCATAACCCGCCAATGCGTGTGCCGTTAAGGCAATAATGGGTGTGGAGTGAAGGTTTTGCTCCTTTTCCCATTGGCGAATCATTCGACTGGCGGTAACGCCGTCAACTTCAGGCATTTCCCAGTCCATTAGAATCAGGTCAACCGGGACTTCTGGTTGCTGATAATAATCAATAGCTTGCTGGCCATTGTTGACTAGGGTAGTTGTTAAGTTAAGCTTCTTGAGTAATCCGGATATTACCATCTGATTGATGGTGTTGTCTTCTGCTACAAGGATATGTTGACCATTAAATTGTTTTTCTGTGTTACCACCCGCTAATGGATTGCTTGAGCTAGCCTGAGATATATTCTCTAACGTGGTTTTTAACTGCAATATAGACAGAGGAGTGTGTAAAAAGTGTTGAATATGGCTGAACGCTTTTTTGTGGCCAGGAATAGGCTGGTGGTATGCCATTAGTCGCGATTTAATCTCTCTTGAATGGGTATCGTCAGGTAGCCAGGAGTAGGAGTGAGCATCAACAATAGCCTTATTTTTTGAGGATGTTGATTTCCACCATTCTTCTAGATGTTTTCGATCTTGTAGGGTTACGACAGGGAAGCCCCAGGTTTCGAGTAACGTGACTATTTCTTGTTGATATTGCTTATTGGATAACGCAATTCCCATTTCTTCTCTAGCGGTAGATCTATCGATCCAATGAGCGAATTCACTAGGGTTTACACATGTATTTGGGGACTTGATAGCTACGGTAAACCAAAATGTCGAGCCTTCGCCTTCTTTACTGTCAACACCAATGTCTCCCAGCATTAATAGGGTTAGCTGTTTGGATATCGCTAATCCTAACCCCGTACCACCGTACTTGCGGGTTATCGAAGCATCTGCCTGCTCAAATGCTTTAAATAAATGTGATTTCTGTTCAGGGGTAATGCCTATTCCGCTGTCACGAATGGCGAACCGAAGGTGGTGTTGGTTTTGACTACCTTCCAAGTTAACACTAACGGTAACACTACCGTTTTCGGTGAATTTAAGGGCGTTACTTAGAAAGTTGAGTAATATTTGACGAATCCGCGTAGGGTCGATCTCTGCTTCAATGGGAACATTGGGAGCGATATCGACTAATAGGTCTAGGGATTTTTGATAAGCTGGTTGTTGAAAGATTGATAGGCATTGATCAATCAGTTGTGGAATCTCGGATGGGACACGTTCAATTTCAAGTTTACCGGACTCTATCTTCGAGAAGTCTAAAATATCGTTGATAATAGAAAGTAGTGATTGCCCTGAAACTTGGATTGCTGATAAGTAACGAGATTGATCTGCATCAAGTGTTGTGTCTCGCAGCAGGTCAGCCATGCCTAGCACGCCATTAATTGGGGTGCGAATTTCATGGCTCATGTTGGCTAAGAACTCACTTTTTGCTTGTGCCGTTGCTTCAATGCTCTCTTTTTCTTTATTGGAGCGAATTTTCTCTTGTGCTTCTTTCTGATCCATTAGATACATCATGGTTAAGATAAGTGTCAGTATTAAGAATCCTGCAATATATAACCATTGTCGTGCTTCAATCTCAGTTTTTCGATCCTGATAACGGTTAGCAACAAATGTTAGTAAGGTAAATCTAGCTTCTTGTGTGTTATTGATAGAATCTGATGCTGAAGTGAAAAAATGGCGCCAAAAGATTTCAAGATCAGGGCTTTGAATAACACTAGTGTCTAACTTATCGGCTAGTGTTTGTATGTTATCAAAGGCTCCTGCTGGCAAAGGCGTGGTAAGGTCGTTTTGAAGCTCCGGGAATTGCTTTCTAATATCGTTCGCACGTTCAGCCATTTGATCCGAGAGAAGCGTTAGCTTGTCATAAGTGTTCTCAAGAGTAATGGAGCCTGCTGAGGTGACAAAGCCGCGATCCAAATAGTAGCTGCCATATGAGCGTGCTTGCCCGGCAAGCTTAGAGAAACGGGTGAATTCTTCGAGGGCGAGATAAATTAATTGCAGCGACAGGGTATCTTCATCGGTGAACATCGCCGATTGATCGGCAAGACGTGACTGAAGCTGGTAAATGTTGGATACGAATTCATGGTAACGATTAAAGGTTAGTTGGTCCGCGCCCATTTCCAAGCCAGCGCTTAATGTGACACGCCCCAGCTCTTTGGATAATTGGTCAAGGTTTAAACCCACCAAAAAGTTGTCATTGAGATCTTGGCTATGGACTTTAAGGTTGGCTATTTCTTCCTTTAGGGAAAGAATGTTGCGGTTGAAGTCATCTTTAGCGCCATTGTCACGGCCATATGTGGCTAATAGGCTAAGGTCCCGTAAGACCTCTGTTTTGGCTTGTGTTCTTAGTAGAGCTTCAATAATGCGAAGGTTTTTTTGCTTGAGGTTAAGAGCATCTTGTTGCTCTTGGCTGTCAATTAGCATTTGTGCCAACATTACTACGACTGGCACAACAAGCATTAGGGAAAATAGGCCGAACTTAGTGATGAAAATGTGTGGTTCACGAGACACATGGTATAGACGTGTAATGAGTTTGGTTAGCATAGGTGTCAATGTAATCCGGCGGCCACGGTCATTCAACCGATTTTGTTCATTCAGTTAACATATTTTGATTTGGTGCATCATGCAGCTATCATTTAGCGAGGGGCAGGGTAAACCATCCTAGTCATTATAGGCATGCTTTGGTGGGTTGTGAAATAGTGATGTGGTTATAAAAGAGGGATAAAAAGGGTTACCCAATTTACTGCCTTATCAGTAACTTATCGATAGCTCGTTCTAAATGGGAAAGGGAGTTGCAGACTTCAGCAAGAGTGCAGTACGCTTGATACTTCTTCATTTCAGAGTCGCCACTGCCCCAGCGGTTTTTATGTTCTGGGTTTAACCAGATGAGTTGATTTGATCGTTGGTATAATTCTCGTAAAACTTCTGTTTCAGGCTCTCCATAATTGTTGCGAGCATCCCCTAATATGATTATTGTCGTTTTTTTGTCAACATCAGCTAAACAATGCTCTTTAAAATCCAACAAGGCCTGTCCGTAGTTGGTTGAGCCATTGCCGTAGGCATCCAGGGTTTCATCAATAGCATCATTAATATCGAGCTGCTGAAAAAGGTTGGTGACTTCACCTAGATGAGAAGAAAATGCAAATGCTCGCACACGGGGCAGTACGTCGGTGAGGCTATAGAGAAACATTAATAAGAAACGCGATACTTGGCTAACTGAGCCACTAACGTCACAAATAGCCATTACTTTGGGACGGTTACTACGCTTGGTCTTCCATTGCGGGTTAAACATAATGCCGTTATTGGGGATGCTCTGACGCAACGTGGAACGCACATCCAATTGCCCCCTATTGTGCACTTTTTTTCGGTGAGCATGTTTTTTAACAAGACGTTGAGCAAGCTTTCTGACAAGTATTTGAGTGTCTTTAAATTCGCGTAAATGTTCTATGCGAACACGCATCATCGTTTCCTGTCGAAGCTGTTTGCCTTTAGCTTGTGCTTGTAATAAAAATTGCTGTTCGACGTAATCCCTGACTTCTGAACGCAATAAGTCTCGCGCAGCTCTAAGCCGTTGAGCTAGTTGTAATTGCTGGGAGTCACTTGATAGCTCCGCTTGCCATATCTCCTCCTCCATAGCTTCCAGCCCCATTGCCATCATCATTCTTCGACCATAAAGACCTTTTTGAGTCATGAGCTGTATTTGATTTACATTGGTGGATTGCCCGGCGCTTGCCATTGCCATTGCGGCGGAAGCTTGGTCGCCACTCAATAATAATTGACCTAGAGGTGATTGGCTTTGTGCGGGTTGCCCTGAAGACTGGCCTGGTTCAGAAGGGGTGGGATGTGATTGCCCCGTTAAACTTGCCTCTATATTGCTGGCCAATTGGGACAAATTATTGATGAGGCGATTGGCAAGGTTGTCATCTTCAGGGAGATCTTGAAAGGAAGGGGCTGGTGTATCGTTTAATTTGTCCATACTAGAGAAATGAAAAAATTGATCAAAGCACTGGTCAAAGGCCTGTTTTTCTTCTTCACTTTTTGCCAGAGTTTGTCCTAAGGCAAGTTTTAACGATGCACGATGCTGGTAGCCGACGAGCTGTAGCGCTCGGACCGCATCAAGAGCCTCAGCGGTGGAGACTCGGACATCGGCACCTCTTAATGCATGTACAAACTCAACAAAGGTGTTATTCATTTAATAGGACTCTTGATGGTGCCTGCGTTAGTGTTGAACACGATGTTTGGAGCTTTTGTTTGATTTTGCAAAAAGGGATGTTAGTTCTTGTTTAACGCTGACAATGTCCTCTTCATGTTTTAATAAGAGGTTTAATGTGTTTTTAACCAGTTTTGTGTCTAAAGAATTAGCATGTAAAAGAACCAGCGCCCTTGCCCAGTCGATAGTTTCACTGATAGCTGGGTGCTTTTTAAGGTCTAGCTCACGTAATGTGTGAACAAAATCAACAAGTTGGTTTCGTAAGTTCTCAGGCGCTTCAGGCACACGAGACTGAATGATTTTTTGTTCAAGCTTGAGGTCAGGAAAAGGAATGTACAAGTGTAAACAACGTCGCTTTAACGCGTCGCTTAACTCACGAGTATTGTTACTGGTTAACAATACAACGGGTTGAGATGTTGCTTTGATAGTGCCAATCTCAGGAACGGAAATTTGATAATCAGATAGCATTTCTAATAGAAAGGATTCGAACTCGTGATCTGATTTATCAATTTCATCAATAAGTAACACCGAGCCGTTCGGGGCTTTTAATGCTTGCAACAATGGGCGGGGTTCCAAAAAATCTTCAGAATAAAAAATGTCCCCAAATTCGTGCAGCCGAGTTACGGATTCAGCGAGTCCATGAGCGCCTTTTAATAAGTCACCTAACTTGTCTTTTAATACCTGCGTATAGAGTAATTGTTTGCCGTATTTCCACTCATACAATGCTTTTGATTCATCTAACCCTTCGTAGCATTGCAGGCGTATCAATGACTGCTGCAAAAGGGAGGCGGTAGCTTTAGCCAGCTCGGTTTTGCCAACACCAGGAGGGCCTTCCACTAATATAGGTTTGTTGAGTTGTGTTGCCAGGTAGACCGACATGGCAATGGACTCATCGCAGATATAGCCGAGGTCGGCGAAACCTGATTGAATTGCTTCTGGAGAAAGTGAAGAAATGATGGAGTCTGAGGACATAGGGATACTTCGTTGCTGTGAATCGATAAGATAAAGACAGTAGCATATCGAGTGCAAAGAGAGAATGTTGTCGATGGTAATGGCAAAAATGCCCCTCTTAGACGACAGTATTGACTGGGTGGTACATGCTCTCAAAGAGGGGCTGTTGGCCTGATGTGAGAGCATGTACTTAACGGGTTATTGTGTCTTTTGGGCAAAATAATCTTGCCCGTAGTGCAATTCAACGCGACGATTAACCTTGTAGTTGGTTACCACATCTGCTGGCGAGGCGCTGCTCCAAGAGAATACTTCTATTTGGTCTTTGTTTGCTCCTGCTTTTTTAAGTAGTGTCGCGACATGCTGTGCTCTTTTATCAGAGAGAAATTGATTGTAGTTTTGATCCCCTTGTGAGTCCGCATGTCCATGCACAACGATGCTTTGTGATGGGTGGCTAGCAAGAAATTGTCCATGATCTTGAATGATGGTTTTTTCTTCATCGCTTAATTCTGCTTTATTGAATCCAAAGTGAAAAACGTGTTTGGCCGGTCGAGAATCGTTGCTTGCTGTTGTCTCTAATGGTGCATCACTATCAAGGATTCCTAACATTTCTAGTCCATCGGTAGCATTGTCGATTTGGCTGTTGGCAGGTAAGTCCATTTGCGAGATTGTTTCTGTAGTTTCTGTAGTTGTGACAGTAGCGACAGTGGTTACGTCTGCAGTAGCTTCCGTGGCCATATTTGCTATTACTTGGGTTTCATCAATGACCGATTCATTTACGGTATTAATATGTTGTATTGTTGGTGTTTTTGCGACTGAAGTTGGATGTTGACCTCCTGTGCTTGAACAGCCTGTAGCAATAAAAAATGGAGTAAGGGTTAAAGTTAAAACGGAGATAGGGTGTTTGATTTTCATAATGTGTGCCTCTTTTGTATAACGTCTGATGTTTAATATGCTGTGTATGAAATGTAGCAATTTGCTTTGTTGAGGTTTACTTACCGATGCTCGTTTGCTGAAGACAACGTTATTAAACTAAAAGATTCAGGCAATCTAATGGAGGTGTTGTGCCTTTATGCTGATGAAAAGTGATGAATTGTGGCATTGCCCTAATTCTTACTTGAAAACCCGAGATATAGCACATGCCTTTGTTTCTACAGGACTACATGTTGCTTGTTACTAGGGAGGGCGTTAAAATTATTCGCTTACGAATAACAGGTGCAACGATTTAGTACAGTTATTGGCACAACGATTAGTACAACGGATATAGGGACAATTTGTGATTTTATCTTCTGACATTCTTCAGCAATTTACCTCTTGGTTTGACGATGCCAAACAACGGGATGCAACGTATTGTAATGGCATGAGCGTGGCAACCGTTGATGAACAAGGTCAGCCGTCAAATCGTATTGTATTATTGAAATCGGTTGATGAAGAGGGTTTTACATTTTTCACCAATTACAATAGTCGAAAAGGTGATGATATTGTTCATAACAGTAAAGTGGCAGCAACTTTTTGGTGGTCGGCATTTCAGCGGCAAATTCGAATAGAGGGCGTGGTTAGAAAAACAACACGACAGGAATCAGTGGAGTATTTTTCCCAGCGGCCACTGTTAAGTCAGGTAGCCGCGGTAATTTCAGATCAGAGTCAGCCGGTTGCCTCTTTTGAAGCGTTGCAAGCGCAGTTTGATGAAGGTAAGGCGTGTTTAGGAGATAACGTTACTTGTCCAGATCATTGGGGTGGGTATCGTATCGACGCTCATCATATTGAATTTTGGCAAGGTAAAGATCATCGGTTACATGAGCGCCAATTGTTCGAAGTGAAAGGTGATGAATGGGTGTTATCTATTTTGCAGCCATAATGTGAATGGGAGCTGAAGGGGGAAAGCGAGGACAGTGAATACCATCGGCGTGTTCAATAGTTGCAACACACTCATTGCAGTGCACGCAGTTGCTTTTGTAATCTAATGAACGTTGTGCTTTATGGGGAAGGGCTGGGTCGCTGAGTAAAGAGCGGCCGAGTTGAATGAAATCAAACCCTTCTCGCATTAAGGTTGCAAAGCTTTCATTGGTGCTGGCGCCACCTACGTAAATCATATTGCAGTCAACAGCGTCACGTAATCGTTTTGCATGTTCTAAAAAATATAATTCGTGGTAGGGGTAATCTTTGAAAAGACGAGGGCCTGCAATGCGAAGCATAAGTTTCATCAGCAGGTTTTTTTCTGCACGTAACATCGGTTGTAATATACTGTTACCACGGAACATTATCATTGGGTTCATTGTGCTGGTACCACCGCTAGTGATGATGCCATCGATACCCGCTTGATCTAATAATATAGCAATATTAAGCGCGTCATCATAATGCAAGCCTCCGCGAACGCCTTCCGTTAAACTGATTTTTCCAATAATAGGAAAAGAATCACCAACAGCATCTCGTACCGCAGCAAGAACCTCTAATGGCAATCGCATTCGATTCAGAAATGAGCCTCCGTACAGGTCTGTGCGTTTATTAGTTTTAGGGCTCATAAATTGGCACAGGCCATAGCCGTGTCCAAAATGGATTTCCAACGCATCAAAACCAACAGATTTCATAAAGGCTGCGGCGTTATGGTATTGCTGAACAAAATGTTTGATGTCTTGGTGGGTCATTGCATCACAAAAAAACATGCCATGGGGAATGCCCAGCGCATTTAATCCAAAGTTAGGACCAAGGGGGCGTCTTCGTTGTAGTTGTCTATTTTTGGAAAAGCCACCGCCATGGCCCATTTGCCCTGATACTTTTGTACCCAATAGATGTAATTCGTTGATCATGTTACTCAACGGTTGACGGATTTCTTCTTGCATATACAGCATGTTCTCGTTTAACCGACCGTCGGCCTCTGTAGCGCAATAGCCAATGGTTGTCATCGCAGAGCCTCCGTTCGCGATATTGCTGTGAAAGTTCAATAATGCAGAAGAGGGGCTTCCGTTGGGCGTCATACCTTCGTAGGTACCTGCTTTTATAAAGCGGTTTTTTAACGTAAGCCCGTTAAGTGTGGCGGGCTCGAAGCACTTTGCTAGGTCATCCGACATCTGAGGTTCCTATTTTGTTAGAGGGTTGTTGCCCCGGTGGCATGTTGTGTAATATGATTGCACAACATATGTAATATGGCTACATATGATTTGATGGAATGAAATAGATCGGTTTATGGGGCGAATTAGATGGCTATAAGTCAAAAACGAGCAGATCAAACACGAGTAGGGAAGGCAAGAACACAGATGGAGCGACGGGCAGCGACACAAGCTGCCGTATTGGATAGTGCTTGTAGATTGTTTGGTGAAAATGGATATAACCAAACCTCATTAGAGGATATCGCTGCCGATTGTGGAACAACTATTCGACCGATATATCACTACTTTGGTAATAAAAAACAACTGTTTCAAGTAGTAACAGAAACGTTTGAGCAGCGATTAGTAGAAGTATTATCCTCGGTTGATGTGAAAGGCGAACAATTTGTTGAGGAAGCGCCTGTGACCGCGTATTGGAGTGTATTTTCTGCGTTAGCAAAAGATGCTGCTTTTCGACAAGTTGTGTTGGTTGACTCCCCGCATATTTTAGGGCGAGAACGTTGGGTGAACACTGCTGTGGTTGTGAAAGCGACAGAGATTATTCAGAGCCGTTTTCCCTCGTTGTCAGGTATCAGTCAAACCTTATTCACTCGAATGTTGATAGGGGCGTTGTCTGAGGGCGTATTAGTATTTGCCGATGCTGAAAGTGAAGATAGTGATAAATTATTAGATCAGGTTTTTACCTTGATAAATACGTTCATAAAATAACGCTGACTTGGCGGCCGAATTATAAAAACATAACAATTTAAAGGGGAATGACATGCATGCTTGGAATAATAAGGTTGTAGTTATCACAGGGGCAGGGAGTGGTATCGGGCAAGCGGTTGCGCTACATGTTGCTGAATTAGGTTGCCATATTGCGTTAGTAGATATTAACGAAAAAGGATTGATGGAAACTCAAGAAAAACTTACGAGGTTTTCTGGGGATTATTCGTCACATGTGGTTGATGTGACGAATAAAGGTCAGATGCAGGAGTTGCCGGAGGCCGTTATTAAACAGCATGGAGTGGTGGATGTATTGTTTAATAATGCAGGGATTACTATTAATAAAACGTTTAATACACATACGCTGGAGGATTGGGAGCAAGTTGTGGGAATTAACTTATGGGGCGTGATTTATGGGTGTAAATTTTTTATGCCGTATTTAACGAAGCAATCTGAAGCGTTTATTATAAATACCTCAAGTTTGGCGGGATTTTTAGGCATGCCAAACCAAACATCTTACTGTGTAACCAAAGCTGCTGTTAAGGCATTAAGTGAGGCTTTGTATGCTGAATGTAAAGGGAATAATATTCATGTTATCAGCGTGCATCCAGGAGCGATAAATACCAAAATATTCGATTTCGCTATTCAACATTCAGATGATCAAGAAGCATCGAAGAAAATGTTTGATAAAGTAAAACGTTTTGCCATGCAGCCGCACGTTGCCGCCGAGAAAATTATAGGTGCTACGGTAAAAAAACGACAACGTATTGTGATAGGTGCCGATGCATATATTGTCGACATAATAAAGCGACTGATGCCAGTAGCGGTACATAGGTTATTTGCTTGGGGATTCAATCGGAGAATTGAGCGCTAAAGAAAAGCTATTTCAGCTTTTTCTTTAGTGCTTGATGTGTGCTGAGCTCAGTGGAAGTTGGCCTCGCCAGTTTAAGCTATAACCAAAGCACCAACCCTCTGCTGTTGAGTTAATCGCTTGTCCTTTTTTGTAGCGCATGTTGGTGAAACCTTCATTACTGAAATCAAATAGCTTAGGCACGTTAACATTCCTTAAAAAGGTGATTAATAAGAGGGCAATTGTAAATAGAATATTGTTGTTACCAATCAATGGGCGGTTTTGCATGATTGAAACATGTTTATATTATTGGATAGAAACAGCCTTTCTGACAGCTATTTTCGTAGTAGGGCGTTTGGATAGGTGGAGCTAATTATTTGTCTGACTTGCTTGAATCCATAGACCCCTATTTGGTTGCTGGTTTACGGAGTTGATTCTTTACCTTGCCAAGGTATGATTGGGTATAAACAAAAACAGTAATGGAGTGGGTGGTATGCGTGGTGCCGGTGGGACAGATGGTGGGATAGGGCGTTTTCTTATGGGGTCAATAATGATGGTTGCTGGTGGATATATGTTTTTAAACGCTATCCATGTGACCTATGCTTTTGGTTTCTCTTCCAGCTTTATGCGTGTGGGTGGTTTTAACCTTACTGGAGGGATGGTGTTTGTCCCGTTTATCTTTGGTATTGGTATGGTGTTTTACAACTCAAAAAATATAGTTGGCTGGGGGTTGGCAGCTGCATCTATCGTAATGATGGCATTTGGGGTTATTTCTAGTGTTAAGTTGCGCTTGGATAATATGACCTCATTTGATTTGTTGGTGATATTAACTCTTGCAGTGGGTGGATTAGGGTTACTTCTGAGCTCGCTGAAGGGTTTTGATTCAAAGGAAGATATATCTGAACGTTAATAATTGTATTTGTTAACGTTATGATTTTATTGTGTTTTTGCTATTGGCTTTAATTAGGCTTTTGAATAAGCAGTAAAGGACGCCTAAATCTGCTAGGCGTCAAGTGTGGCGGGGAGCCTGATAAGTTAAGAAAAAATTGATATATTCTTTTAATTCGATATTATGGGCGCTTATAACGTATTTATATTTAAGTTGGATGTGTAACGAAAAGGAGTTTTACCGATGTTATTTGCTTTTGTTTTAGCGGTATTCACTGTTGCTGGTTGGGCAATGACACCTAAGTTAAGAAAACTTACCGCTAATCATGCGTTGGGCTGGATGTTCCACTGTCTTGGCATTGCTGGAGTGTATATGCTTGCAGCTTTGGTTATGCTGTATTCTGATATATCAGTGGCTACATTGTCGTATTATTACGGTTGCCTTATTGTTGTGGGGGGAGCTACGGTGATTATTCTTGGTTCTAAGATTTATTTAAATCGGAAGGTTGAAGCGAAACGATTTGGAGTTGCTGCGCAGTAAAGTGCAAACTTAACGAAAAAAGCGCACTTAGTTCTGAGTTAACATATTCAGAACTAAGTGCGCTTTTTTCGTTATAAAGATGCGTAGCCTGTAATATTTTAAGCTTTCTTCGCTTGAGCAATGTCGTAACCAAATCGACCTTTCCCACTTCGGGCGTTGGTTTCACCAGCTTCAGTAAAGGCAACTTCAAACAAAGAGAAGCTTAGGGAAATCGTTTCACCTGGCTCGCCGTCGCCAGAAGCGCCAATGGAATAACTGCTGATCAGTGTGTCTTCTAATGTGTAAGTTAAGAATTCTTCAAGCTGATCACCGCCAGTTGTAACAAAGTGGATAAGTACTTTTTTGCCTTTAGTCCCGATTGTGGATTCTTGAACAAGTAACGGAGTTGCTTTATCAACCACTTTGGTAAGTGTGATTTCACTAATGCTTGGACGAGAAGCTTCACGGTTAGCCATGCGACCAGCATTTTGAGAGATGGCTCGACCTACTCCCCAGTTGAAGCTGGAGACCTCGATCATTTTCTCAAATCCTTTTGCAGTGATGTTGCCTTCGATGCCTTCAATTTCTAGGTAGATAGCCATGTTGAGAATCCTATGGTTGTTGTATTTATGTTTTGGTTAACTTGTTTGTATCGGTGTCCCGATTCAGTAAGTGAATTATTACAGAGGCGCTGCTGTTGTGAAAGAGATGTTCTCGTGAATAAGTCACGTTATCGAGAGGCATAAGTACTAGCTTGCTGTTAGATCTTAAAGGATGACAGTGCTTGTTTGAGTGCTAAAGCCTCGTCTGAAAGGTCTTGGCTAACTTTAGTGGCTGCATTGGCGCTTTCAAACGTGCTGCTTCCCATTTCTCTAATCACACTTAAGCTATTATCAATGTCCTTAGCGATGCCTGCTTCCTTTTGAGTGGTTTGCGCAATGGTCGTGTTCATTTCAACCACTTCTATTAATTTTCTATTAATATCCCGCAATGTTTCTCCAACTGCCGTAGGTTCTTCTACGGTACTTTGAACGCGCTCTTGGCTGCGTGACATGGCACTTACGGACTCTTGTGTACGTTTCACAAATTGTTCAATGATTGTTTTGATATTACTTGTGGATTCATGGGTTCTTTGTGACAGAGATCGAACTTCATCCGCTACAACGGCAAAACCTCGGCCTTGCTCTCCCGCTCTTGCCGCTTCAATGGCTGCATTTAACGCTAATAGGTTAGTTTGTTCTGCAATTCCATTAATTTCATCGACCACTTTTCCTATGGTGTCGCTGTCTTTCGCGAGTTCATGAATAGTTTGTGATGTCGCTTGAACCTCTTTGTGTAACATTTCGATATTGCTTAGGGAGCTGGATACAATATCACTGGCTGTTGTTGATGCGTCGCGAGTACTGTGAACAGTTTCCTCTGCTTGACTGGAAAAGTCTGCCGCATCTTGAAGATTAATGCTCATTTCAGTTACGGAGCCTGCCACTGTTTCGGCAATCTCCCTGGTGTCCTTAAGCTGAACATTGATTAAATCACTGGTTTCTTGTGATACCTGGCTGGTTTGTGCAGATAATCTAAAAACATTGTTGGAGCTAGTATTAACTTGTTTGATGAGTTCATGAACCCGGTCGGCACTTTCATTAAAGCATTCTGTTAAATGGCCTAATTCATCTCTGGATGTCTTTTTTAATACGACGGTCATGTCACCATCGGCCATTTGGCGGGCGCCCTCAACCAGGTTTTTTATGGGGGTTGTCATAGAAAAGTAAAAACCTAAAAATAAATATATCGTGGCAAGTAGAATGGCTATTTCGATAGCAATGGTTTCTTCCAATTTGCTATTAGCGGCAGTTCGGGATAGCTGAACTTTTTTAAGTATTAAATCAAGGGCTGCAATGGTGAGTGTATTTTGGCTATCGATTTTTTCAGAAAGTTTGTCGTAATAGGTATCCCATGTTAAATCCTTCTCAGTAGCGGAAATGATTTGTTCATCTAATAATGTACGCGCGGCCTTTAAGGCGGTTATTGCCTTGTTAACAGTGGGTTGTATTGTGCTTATATCCTCGGTAGGAAAGGCTGTTGTAACTCGATCTAATAAGGAGTTTTCAGCATTCTCGATTTCAACATATACGGCATCAAGCAAGTTGAGTGTGTCGGAACTTGGAAAGTCCGACAATATCGCTTGAGAGCCAATGCCGCGTGTTTTTGATAAAATTTGAAATATGCCATCCATGTCACTGGTAATAAATTTCAGTAAATTTCTAATGCTTTGGTCGTGATCACCGTAAAGGCCACTGGTATCCATCAGTGACTCAACAAACGAAGACGTGATGGCGATAATCCTTTCGTTATCATTGTAAAGGAATTGCAAACTGGAGGACTTGATTTTCCTGTTAGCAGAAACTTCTATGCTGGTATGAACATTGTTAAGTTTGCTTTGTAATAGATCTGCTTTTAACCAGGGAGTGTTACTGTTGCTTAGGCTTTCGGCAGATGTTCTTAATTCTTTTAATAATGTTTGGGCGCGGGGGCCAGGAGCTGGGTCGTCATTGGCTATTGATGCAGCCTCCATATCTAGAAAACTGTCATATCGGCCCCTTAAAGATAACGCTTTTCGAATAAGCTCAACGCCTTGTTGCTTTGTATCGGCGGAGATAAGTGCTTTATACGCATTTTGAGAGATAACATAGCCGGTAGTGAGAAGAGATGTATAAAACAGAATACCAAGTAGCAGGAATTTACCTGCAATGCTGATATTGCTATTAAAATAGATGATAGGGGCTAAAATTTTGTTCATATAAAGTACTGTATTGTGGTGTGAAGTCTGAAAGCGGGTATTAAAGTTGCCGTTTATACTATTCGACAAATAAAAGCATAGCAGAGAAATGAAAGTGGGAAGCCGTAGTGGATAGAGCGCGAAAGAAGGAGGAATGTAATATACCGTAAAATTTGCGGGGCCTTTGGCTTCGTTGTAGGGCGAACAAGCTGAAGGTGTGATAGTCTGCGATCGAATTCTCCTTTGACTGCGTGAATAACATACAAGAGATTACTATGAACAAACTTCTTAACTTCGTTTTACTCCTGGCAGCTGTATCATTTCCAACATCTACTTATGCAGGCTGGTGGGATGATTTATTTGTAACACCTACAACCTCACCGGAAAAAGTGGAGCAGCCCGTTGAAGTGACAACTCCAGGCCTAACTTCAGATCTAAAGAGTGTGGCAACAGGTATCGCGAAAGAAACAGCGACCCAATCTATCGTGGATTTGGTTAGCACTAGCGCTGGTGTTACTACAGATCAGGCGAGTGGTGGACTTGGGGCGATATTTAAAACTGCTCAAGGTACCCTTAGCAAAGAAGATTTTGCTTCTATTGCTCAGGCTGTCCCTGAAATGGATGGGCTTTTGGCCGCAGCGCCGACGAAGCAAGATAATGGTGGTTTAGTGAGCGGATTGCTGGCTGGAGCAGGAAAAGCAGGAGAGCTTATCGGGTTGTTTGATCAGCTAGGTTTGTCGCCTGAGCAAGTCTCAACATTTACGACACTTATTCAGCAGTATTTTTCCAGTGAAGATAAACCTGAGCTTAGCGAGCTTTTAATGCAAGGTGTTACTAGCTTTTTGTAAAATTGCTTTATACTCCGAAGGTCAAAAATGCATACCTTATGGAGTAATACATGTTAAAGGCACGAGATTTCTTTAGGGGTGTTCCCTCATCCCTCACATCAACCCTTGGCCTATGGCGGGGCACCTCTGTTATTAAAGAGAATGTCGGCCGTGCACCAGAAGGGGCCTTGCTTAAACTATATGATATGGAAGGCTGCCCTTTCTGTCGCTTAGCGAGAGAAGCCTTAACTGAATTGGATTTGGATGCCGAGATCATTCCAGTGGCTAAAGGGGATGAAAAAGTGAGGGCTGAGTTAAAGGCCTTGGGTGGTAAAGTGCAAATGCCGTTTCTTGTTGATGCAAATACCGGGCAAGAAATGTACGAAAGCTTCGATATTGTTAATTATTTGTATGCACAATATGGAAATGGCAAGCAACGTTCTCAACTGACCCATTCAGCAGCATTGTTAAGTTCAATGCTGACGTCGGCATCACGACTCAATAATGGTATTACATACTCTGGGTTGAAAAAACCAGAACAGCCATTAGAGCTTTACAGTTTTGAGTCCAGTCCATTCTCTCGCCCCGTTCGAGAGCGTTTAACCGAGTTGGGCATTCCTTATATTTTGCGTAATTTGGGTAAGCAGCAAAGGTCAGATATGGGACCGCCGGAATTTCGACTTACTACTAAACCATACGTTCCTGTACCAGGCTCAAAAAGGGATGCTATGAATAAGCGGTCGGGAAAAGTTCAGGTTCCCTACCTGGTTGATTCAAATACGGGAGAGGAGATGTTTGAATCTTGGGATATCATTGAGTATCTAGATAAAACCTATGGTTAGTTAGTATTTCTGTCGAGAGCAATAAAAGAGGAAATGTAACTTGCTATCTTTTATTGATCTCGGCATCAGTGTTTCTAATGGTACTTTCTCCTGCGTCACTTACGGTTACAAATCCAATCTTAGGTTCTTGAAGTTGTAAATTGGGCTCCATTACTGCCGTAACAGTGTATATATTGATAAAGCTGGCAAGTGCGGTGATAAGTATATATTCAATCATTTTATCTATCCTTTATTGGGTTGAATGAGTTGTGTCGGCTAATGATTTTGGGGTCATATGTTCATCTGTATCTCCGTTGATATTAATAAAAATAACTAGTTAGTTATAAATCACGCAAATCTTAAAATCGATTACTATTGCTGCAGCACCCCTAAAATGGCTTTTGCAGCGGGTAATGCATCAAGAATGTCTTCTGGACGATTTCTTAGCTTTGCACTTGCCATGCTACTGTTCAAAACCCCTTGTAATTGTCGAGCAATAACTTCCGGTTCCCAGTTTACGCTGGTTATTCCCATAGCTTTCGCATCTTCATAAATCTTTTGGTGGTAGCGATGAAACTCGCTATAGACATGTTCAACTTTCTGGCGAATCAATTCGCTGTCAGTTGCCAATTCGTTACCCATATTCATGAAAGGGCAGCCACAGATTATACCGTCCTCATCTTTCATTTCTTTATGGGCGAGATAGAGGCGATTGAAAATCTCTTCGAGCCGTTTAACAGGATCTTGCTCACTTTCAAAGGCACCGTCGAATACATATTCCTTGGTTCGGCCAAACATGTAATTGACGCATTCTAATGCTGCTTGTTCTTTGTTTTTAAAGTATTGATAAAAGGATGCCTTATTCACTTCGGCTTCCGCCACGATTTTATCAACACGTACATTATGGTAGCTACTCTTCCAGAACATCTGAGCAGCAGCTTCTAAGATGCGTTGCTTTGTTTGCTCACCTTTGGATGTTCTTTCGGTAGTCATGGGACCTCTTTCTAAATAAAAGTAACTGGTTGGTTATTTATTATAGTGAGACAAATGAAACCGTCAAGTGTTTAGTGAAAAAGTACGTATCTAGGGAGGTAGCTTGGCTTCGGTAAGGCTGTTAAGGGGAATTGTGATAGAAACGTTACCAAATTGTGATAACTCGAAGAGGAGGTTTATTTATGATGAACAAGGGTTAAATAAACGTTTAGTATCAGCTAATACGAGTGAATCAATGAAAAATCAGACGCTTTTTTCCATCTTTATGGTCGCAGCACTTTCTTTTGTGTCTAAGGCTAGTGCTGCTCCGTTGTTGCTTGAGGGAGGGGCAAGCCCTGCGACTGTTCTCGAACTATATACATCTCAGGGTTGTAGCAGCTGCCCACCTGCAGAGCGTTGGTTATCTTCATTTGTTGACGAGCCGTCACTATGGAGAGATATTATTCCGATAAATTTCCATGTGGATTACTGGGATTATTTAGGGTGGAAAGACCCCTTTGCGAGGGCAGAGTTTAGCAAGCGCCAGCGTAATTATCAGCAGTTAGGACATACGCGTAATGTGGCAACACCGGGGTTTGTGGTCAATGGCAAAGGTTGGAATGGATGGTTTCGACAAAAATCGGTTCCTCATCAACCAGGCCTAGTGAAGATAGACCTCAAGGCGGTTATTGACTCGCATAGAGTCAACGTTACCTTTGATGCGACTGGTAAGCGGCGCGCTCGTGTTCATGTGGCTATTTTGGGGTTTGGTATAAAAACCCCCATTAAACATGGAGAGAATAGGGGGTTAGAGTTAGTGCATGATTTCGTCGTGGTTGGTTATGAAAATAGGTTGTTAAAAGGAGATAATGGTAAATTTTCGGCAGACCTCCGGTTGCCAACTATATTCCCTGGATTATCTAACCCTGAGCGGCAAAGCATTGTTGTATGGGTATCAGAGCAATCAGATGTTGCTCCAATACAGGTGATTGCGGGTTGGTTGTAAGAAGCGTTTAACGTAGGCGTTCCAGTATGTCGGCGAGTTTGTTTTCAAGCTCATCGACTCTTAACTCCAAATAATCGATACGTTCACTATTGGAGTCGATGTTAGAGGGGGTATTTGATGTGCTTTGGGGCTCTTGAGGTAGTGTAATTTCGGCTGCGTTAAGTTGGCCAAAAAGGTGAGCATATCGTGAATCTCGCTTTCCAGGTTCCCTATCCAAAACAGTGACAAAAGGCCCATCGTTTCGCCCAGATAATGTGTTGAGAACACTATCAACAACGGATACATCTGAGAATTCACAAAGGCGATTCGTTCGGGTTCGTAGCTCTCCAGGGGTTTGAGGGCCCCTTAAGAACATGACACAAAGGATAGCCAATTCTTGAGAGGATAATTTAAGCTCTCCAAATTCCGTATTACAAAAACGATGTCGATACTTTACCACTCGACTACCGAACCCAGTTTCCAATGTAAGTAGGTGTTTTTCTTTTAATTGGTGTAGTGTGTCTAGCACGTCAGCTTCTGACAGCGTCATTACGGGGTCGCGATTACTTTTCTGATTACAAGCGTTTGTTAGTGCATTTAAAGAAAGGGGGTATTGATCAGGTGTGGTGATTTCTTTTTCTATTAAACAGCCCAGTACACGCTGTTCATTGTTTTCTAACTCTATTTTTATTGCCATGTGGACTAACCTATTTTATTAATATGCATTCTTTTGTAGTGACAATTTCACTTACAATATAACGGGTCGGACGCTCTTTGCGAATATCCCTGTCGGTTTTTTATTGTTTTTTTATCGGTATATATAAGAATGAGGTATTAGACAGTGTGCAAATTCAGCGCATATATTAAGTCTTGGTGTGTTGGTTTTTGGATGGCGTATATTTTTAGGTAGGTTTTGTATGACAGAACATATAAAAACCCAAATTTTAACAACAAAGCTTCAACTCGGCATGCATGTCATTGAGCTCGATAAACCTTGGCTGGATAGCGATTTTCTCTTACAAGGGTTTGTCATTCAATCGCAGGATGAGATTGATGCCTTAAATGAGCAGTGTGGATATGTATATATTGACGGTGCTGTTCTGAGTGGCGATAGACGTGCTGTTCTGAAAAAACGAAGTAACTCTACTCGGAAAAAAGAAATAAAACCCAAACGATTCTCAACGGAGAAATTCATCAAAGAAGGGATGAGTTGTACTCCCTCGCCAGAGAATGCCATACGATATGTCAATAAAATCAATGTCCAGCGGGAAATGCCGTTGGCTTCATCTACCTATAAATCCGCCAAAGTCGTAGCAAAAAATATCATTGAAGGTATTCGGATAGGTAAGATGCTTGATTTGAACGAGGCGAAGGCAGCGGTTAATGATATTGTTGATAGTTTGTTGCGTAACGGTGATGCACTTGTATGGCTTACAAAAATCAAAGAGAAAGATGCCTATACCGCGGAGCACTCGTTAAATGTGTGTATTCTTTCTATCGCATTTGCTCGTTTTTTGGGGCATGAAGACGCGGATATTCGAAAAATTGGTTTATGTGGCTTGTTACATGATGTTGGAAAGTCAAAGATTCCCATCGATATACTGAATAAATTTGAACATTTCACGGATGAAGAGTTTGTTGTAATGAAAGGCCACCCAGAATTGGGAAGGGATTTATTGTTGTCTCTGCCAACATCGGATCTTGCTGTGATTGATGTGGCTTATTCTCATCATGAAAGAATTGATGGCCATGGTTATCCACGGCAACTATCTGGACATCAAATCCCCTATTTTGCAAAAATAGTAGCATTAACTGATGCCTATGATGCCATCACAAGTACTCGATGTTATGACGTTGGTAGAGCGTCGATGGAGGCATTGGATATCATCTACAAAAATAAGGGCTCTCAATTTGATAGAGAGTTGGCGGTGGAATTTATTAAATGTATCGGTATCTATCCTCCTGGGTCTATCGTTGAGATGACGAATGGAGAAGTTGGGATTATTGTTGAGGAAAATGAATCCAGTAAATTACGTCCAAAAGTGATATTGGTTCAAGATCAATCAAAACATTGGATGCACCAGCATATTATTGATTTATCGTTACGCCACCTTGATCCAGGGAATGTACCATATACCATTGCACATGAGGTGCCCAATGGCACCTATGGGATTGATATTAAGCAATTTCTAAAAAAAGGGCTCGTACTCAAGAAAGCGGTGATGCATTAGTCGTTGATATGGCTCTAAGGTCAGTGTGTTTTGTTGATAGCTGGATATAATGGATTTTGGCGTGTCGATCATATTCTCTTGTGTTCGATCATTTTTAATTACCAAATAGGATTTAATTATGCCTGTATGCAGAACAGTGGGTATGGACTTTCTTAAGACTGCACCTAATGTGATTGTTCACGTTGTTGATATTGCCGCAACTCCAGAGCAAATATTTACCGTTTTCGAAGATGAGAATTCTTGGCCTCAGTGGTTTTCTGGTATTAAGGGAGTTGATTGGACGACACCAAAGCCCTACGGTGTTGATACAACGCGAACCGTTAGCTTGGGCGCGCTAAAGGTTTACGAGCATTTTTTCCATTGGGAAGATAACAAACGTTTTGCATTTTATTTCGCTAAAACAAACTTACCATTTGTAAAAGCACTGGTGGAAGATTATCTATTGGAGCCCATTGACGATACAATGACGCGTTTTACGTATACGGTAGCATATGAACCAGCAATGCCGTTATCGTTGTTAGGCCCACTAGGAAAAGCGGCGCTTTCTCGGGATTTTAAAAAGGCTGCTGTTTCGCTCTCTCGTTACATGAGTAAAATCACTGCTGTCCCACAGTTTCATAACATCGACAACTGTTTGTTTTTATCTGGCTCGTCATCAATTGGTGGCGAGAACAAATCGTACAAATTTCTTCGATCAAAAAGGTTCAGCTG
>MAAB01041466.1_pt1 | contig 42139 bp, 38 predicted proteins | sample 1115991 | NCBI WGS metagenome assembly MAAB01 (sample SAMN04961124, study PRJNA320927) | seawater metagenome | isolation source: sample BD02T18 sea water enriched with oil for 18 days | place: USA:Gulf of Mexico | collected 2013-07-27 | reverse complement strand
TGATACAACATCCATCGCAGCTTTCGGTAAGATTTTAGCGTTCACTTGTTTATAACGATCGCTGAAGAAGTTAAATTCTTGTGGACGTAATTGTGTTTTTTGCTTTGCAAGTTGCTCGCTAAAACTCGCTAGTACTGGCTGAGTCATCACGCTGTTACGGTGAGCTTTCACTTGCTGGTAACGATCACTGAAGAAATTGAATTGTTGTGGTCGTAGTTGTGATTTTTGTTCCATCATTTGTTGTGAAAAATCATGTTTTACTTCTGCGTTACTTGTAGTCATGCCCACGTTTAATGCAAATAACACTGCTGATAAAATGATTTTTTTCATAACGATACTTCCTTATAAATTTAAGTTTGAAATCTAATGTTGGGCAAAGTATGAGTGACGATTATGACAATATAAAGTCCGTTATATAAAAAGTGAAAATAATCATCTTTAATCAGGATATTCTTCCTATTATAAAAATGAGTTTTATCTTGAAACGGCTAAAATATAGGCTTTTACAAGTCACTGGCAGATGAATTATTTTATGACTTGCGCATAATTTTTTGCAGTAATTGATTTGAATGCTTTTTTTTCTGATTCTTTATTGGTATAACAACTAGCACTTTATATTTATAGCTAGTTATTCAACTTACTATTGCTTTAGCTCACAGGAACATCATGGTTCAACTAATTACTTTTCTGTTCACCATCGCCTTTTCCAGTTCGGTATTCGCCGTTGAAACACATGCCATCACCACCTCACTGACCCATCATTGGGTTGGCTATACTGCTCTAGGTATTTTCATTTTTGCCTATACCTTGGTTATTTTTGAAGAACAGCTGCATTTACGAAAGTCTAAACCCGTTCTCCTCGCTGCCGGTTTGATATGGGTCCTTATCGCACTGGTATACAGCAATATGGGGGATAGTCATTCAGTTGAAGTCGCAATTCGCCATAACTTTTTAGAATATGCAGAGCTATTCTTCTTCCTATTAGTCGCGATGACATATATCAATGCCATGCTTGAGCGTGGTGTATTTGATGCCTTACGTGATTGGCTGGTCCTAAAAGGGTTTAGTTATAAAATGCTGTTTTGGTTGACGGGTATTTTAGCGTTTTTCATCTCACCCATCGCCGACAACCTAACTACCGCTTTAATCATGTGTGCCGTCATCATGGCCGTTGGCAAAGACAATTCTAAGTTTATAGCGATTGGTTGTGTCAATATCGTCGTTGCCGCTAATGCCGGTGGTGCATTTAGTCCCTTTGGTGATATTACAACGCTGATGGTTTGGCAAAAAGGCATCATTGAGTTTGCTACCTTTTTTAAATTATTCCTACCAGCCGTCGTAAACTTTCTGGTGCCAGCATTGATTATGCAGTTTGCAGTTCCTAATACATCACCACAGAAAACGGACGGTGGTATTACCGATATCAAGCCCGGTGGTTTAACAATGATTGGCTTATTTTTACTCACTATTATTACAGCCGTTAGTTACCATAACTTTCTACATATTCCACCTGTTTTTGGCATGATGACTGGCTTGGCTTATCTCAAACTGTATAGCTATTACTTAACTATTCGTGGCAAAGCACGCATTGATAGCTCAGATATTCCTACCAGTAACCCTATTGAAGATGACTTCGATATTTTCGATAAGATCGCCAAAGCCGAGTGGGACACCTTGTTCTTCTTCTACGGTGTTATTCTCGCGGTTGGTGGACTTGGTTTCATTGGCTATCTAGGGATGACATCTGAATTTATGTATGGCGAATTAGGTGCGACTACAGCCAATATTTTAGTCGGTATTTTATCGGCTATTGTCGATAATATTCCGGTGATGTTTGCCGTGTTATCTATGCAACCTGACATGAATGAATTGCAATGGTTATTAGTCACGCTGACAGCCGGTGTCGGGGGTAGTTTGTTGTCCATTGGTTCAGCAGCCGGGGTTGCGTTGATGGGCCAAGCACGAGGCCAATATACCTTCTTCAGCCACCTTAAATGGACACCGGTAATCGCATTGGGTTATGCCGCAAGTATATGGGTGCATTTTCTTGTTAATGGTTGAAGATACTCAAGCTAGCAACGTGCCTTTTATTGTTCTAGCCTGCTTCACACTACTGCTCAGTTTATTTACAACTAACCATGCTTTAGCTGACAACAAGCCAGCTCAGTTGTCAGCAGAAAATGTATTAGTTTTATATAAATTTAACGATGACCATTCTAAGCAAATTGCTGATTATTATGCCCAACAAAGAAAGGTGCCTAAATCACAAGTCGTGGCTGTTAATATCAAAGGTAGTCCAAGCAGTCTTAGTAAAAAGCAGTTTAAGGGTATATACAGTCAATTAAAACCCAAACTAACTGATAATATTAAAGTCATTCTGATGACTTGGCATGCGCCTTATCGTGTTGAGTGCATGTCAATAACCAGTGCCTTTGCCTTTGGTTTTGACAAAAAGTATTGCAGCCATAAAACAAACATTGAACGTGGATGTAAAGCGACTGCAACTAGCCCTTATTACAATGCTGAATCAGCCACTTTGTGGCAACAAAATTCACCATTCAAGCTGAGCATGATGTTGAGTGGTACGAGTGTTCATGAGGCTAAAAAAGTCATCGACAATGGCATTGCCGCCGATAATAGCTTCCCTAAAGCCCAAGCTTATTTGATTAGAACCAATGATGCTAACCGAAGCAGTCGCTGGTCAATTTTTGAACGCTTTGCTGAACTATGGGGTGACCGTAAAGACATCAACGTCAATTATATTGATGCCAAATTTTCAGCAACACGTTCGGCACTAAAAAACAAAGATGATGTCATGTTTTACCACACAGGAATGGTGTCGGTACCGCATATTAATACCAACACTTATTTACCTGGAGCCATTGCCGAACACTTAACGTCAACGGGTGGTGCAGGTATTGGTGAGCACGGCCAAATGAAGGCTTTTCGTTGGTTAGAAGCAGGTGTTACTGGCAGTTATGGTGCGGTAGTAGAGCCGTGTAATTACCCGGCAAAGTTTCCTAACCCTCAAGTATTGATCCCCTCTTACCGTGATGGAAAAACATTGGTTGAAGCCTACTGGAAGTCAGTGCAGCAACCCGGCGAAGGTTTATTCATAGGTGAACCATTAGCACGACCATGGGGACAGGAACATTAACGTTCCAGTGTCTATATTCACTTTTAGCTAAGTCATCATAGTGCCAATCCATAAGCGCAATTGTTATTAGCAGCGATTACTTAATAGGTACTTCAGTCAGCATAAGTAATGGCGAGGCCTTTGTTTGTATTAGATAAATTTCGACCTTGTTAATACCCCTACCTTTACTACTTTAATTATTCGTCAATTACCTCTACTGTTGCAGCGCAATGAAAAACAAATATATCTCTGTCGCCTTTCTATTTATCAGCCTGTTGTTGAACAACGTCGTATCCGCCGCACCGCTAAATACATCTGATCGATACCTATACTCCATTGCTCAATATAGCCATGTTATTACTGAAAATGATGGCCAGTTAACGCTTAACCAAGTTAAGGCACATTATCAACATCAAAAAACATCTTCCTCAACAAGTTCGTACCTGAGTCTAGGTATAGGAAGTAAGCCTGTCTGGCTTATTTTTGAAGTGAATAATGAACAGGCATTCAAAAAGCCAAAACGATTAAGTATTGAAACCTCTTGGCTAGACAATATTAATGCTTATTTTATTCATGATGGTAGAACACTTTCTCATATTAAAACGGGTGATCAACTTCCCTTTGCAAGCCGTCCTGTCGAAAATCGATTTTTTGTATTTGATCACGATTATAAACCGGGCAATACCACGATTTTTATTCGTGTTGAAAGCATCGTTCCTCTTGTTATCCCTATCTACTTTAAAGATTTATACGATGCGACTAACATTGATCTAATAAATGCTTATAGTTATGGTTTTTTGTATGGTGGAATCATCATTCTTTTAATTTACAACTTAATCTTGTATCGAAAATTAAAAGAACCTAGCCACCTATACTACTCTTTGTATATGCTTGCTTTTTTAGCTACAAACCTTGCATATACCGGCCATGGTTTTTACTGGCTATGGCCAGAATCGACAAGCTGGCAAATGTGGTCAAACCCGGTCTTAATGGTGACATTTTGTCTTGCTGGGTTACTATTTGCTACTCATTTTCTGACCTTTAAACAAACAGCACCTAAAGTGCACAATACGGTCATTGCCACCTGCATAACGATGGCCAGCTTTATGATGATAACCATCATCGTAAACAATCAGCTTTTAGCTTTATTATTGGCATTCAGCTTTGTATTTTTATTCGGTATTTCTATGCTTTTATTAGGCTTTATTGCCTTAAAGCAAGGCAATAAACTGGCTATTTATTTTATCTTTGCGACAGTGGCCGGTTCAGGTGGTGCAGCACTTACTGGCAGTACGGTATGGGGACTTATCCCCTATAACCCTTATTCTTACTTAGCCGTAGAAATGGGCATGATTATCGAAGCAGTAGTACTGGCTTTAGCCTTGGCGACTCGAGTCAATTTATTACAGCAAGAAAAAGACCATGCCAGAGCATTATCCAGACTCGATCCACTAACCGGCTTACATAATCGTCGATCTTTTTATGAAAAGCTACGTCCCATTTGGGATAGAGATCGTCACAATATTACAGTCATCATGATTGATGTTGATCACTTTAAAACGATTAATGATAGTTATGGCCATACTGCAGGTGATGAGGTGCTGTTACGTCTTGCCAGTACATTTGTTCATGAATCTCGTGAGGAAGACTTTATCGCCCGTTGGGGGGGAGAAGAATTCATTATATTTATACCTGATACACCTCTGGAAGAAGCTGTTGTCATTGCTGAACGGTATCGCTTAGCTATCGCCAGATTACAAATTGTTTTAGGCGGAAAAGTGAACAGCTATACGGCCAGCTTTGGTATCGCACAAAGAACTGAAAAGCACAGCTCTCTTGATGACTTAATTTCAGAAGCAGATCAGTATCTTTATCAAGCCAAAAATAATGGCAGAAATACCGTTTTCTCTCGTTTAAACAATATCAGTTCTTCCATATTTTCACTGAGATAACAATTAAACTGAATAAGACTGACTTGTTAGATAAGACTGTCATCACTCAGTTGTCGTAATCGTGCCAGCAAAGTATGAGATTTTCGTCGTGTCAAAGGTGTCGCTTCTACATGACGGTAAATAATTTCCCCTTTAGTATTGACCAATACTATCGCTCTACTTACCTTGCCTAGCATCAACCGTGAGGTGCAGCCGTAGCTTTTTGCCACCTTATTGCCAGTATCAGTCAATAAAACAAACGGAAAGTTATGTTCAGCAACGAACTGAGCGTGGCTATCTTGATCATTATGACTGATAGCAAAAATTTGGATACCGAACTGCTCGAACTCGGCTAGATTATCGCGATAGTCACAAAGTTGCTGTGTACATACCGGAGTAAAGTCTTTTGGGTAAAATACCAACATAACCGGCCCATCTACCAGTGCAGCTTTCAAGCTAACCGTATCGCCCTGATGATCCTGCATGGTGAAAGCAGGAGCTGGTACTACAACTAGCGAAGTATGCTTAGAGCTAACACTCATCCTATTTCCTTGTCATTGATAACAATTCAGGTCAGTTTAGCCGTTGCTTCTGTAACCTTATAATGCCTTTCTACATCAGCTGTCACTTGTGCCCAGCGCGATTGTTTAACCCGGGCCTGATGCAGTTCAAATGCATCACGATTAATGAACTCTTCGTAAACATGGAAGATATTTTTATTTTTCTGATCAGGGCTAACATCAAAAATTACGCAGCCTTCTTCTTGTCGTGTCAGCTCGATATGACGAGTAAGTTCAGATGTTACAGCTGAGAGCTCACTGTCAGGAACAACGATATAGCCCTCTAGAGTAACTTTAGACAATTTCTACGTCCTTAATCCGAACCAATAACATGAACATAACCTAGCCTCAAGCAGGTATAAAGGCTAGGTTATGTTTTTACTCACCAATGGTAGCTTATAAAGCTACCATTGGTAATTAAAGCCTGCACCAGCTGCATTCTCAGAACCAGCATGGCTGACACTGATCTTAATTGTATATTCATGTTGATCACCAAAGTTAGAGCTATAACCTAATGCTTCACCGACCTTGCCATTAGCAGCACCTAAACCAACAGAAACACCTGAACGGCCATCCGTCGCTTGTGGGAGCTCTGCAACAGCATATGCAGACAATGATAAATCAAGTGCTTTGCCTACCGAACGTTCGATATGTTGAATATCTTGCTGCATATGAATAATCTCATCACGAGTTGGGTTAGCAGGCATGGTCGTAGGACGGGCTGTTACGGTACCTTTAGGTTGAGCAGGCACAGCAGCACCAGATATCGGGGGCGCTTTTGCCGTATTCGTTTGCGCTGTTGGTATATTATTACCTGTCGCGGTGGGCGTCTGATTGGCTATTGTAGCTGTTGGTACAGACGTTCCAGATACGGCAGGTGCTTTCGGGGTATTCACCACCGCTACTGGTACGAGGTTGCCTTTAGCAGTTGGAATAGTGTTTATTGGCAAACTAGGTTGCACGACCGCCTTAACTTTTGGTGGTGCAATAACTAGAGGCTTGTATGCAATATCTTGTGTATTAACTGCCAGGCTTCCATCGGCATGAATCACTCCAGCTTGCTTCATAATTGCCACTTCATGCATGGTCAACCTGCGTTCAATCAAGTTTAAGCCACCATGATCTACGGTTCGTTCTACGTAACTCGATAAGTCCATAGGATGACCAGCACTGTATGCGGTACTCGACAATGCAACACCTACTACTATAAGTATTTTTTTTATCATTTGTTTCCCTTTGTTAATTAACAATTACTCAACAATAAAAGCTGCCTTATAAATTTAGCTAAAACAACTGAACTAAAATAACAAAATTTCAACCATTTTAATTTTCTTCTTTCAAAAATGCTGACTTAGTTAACACTAAAAAGTAAGCGGTAGATAATCCTGCCGAGCCAAAAATCATACACATGACTACTATTTGATAATGAGCGGCTGTGATGGGAGAAACACCTGATAATATTTGGCCGGTCATCATTCCGGGTAATGAAACCAGGCCAACGGCAAATAGTGAATTAACTACGGGAATAAAGGCTGCATGAAAGGCTATCGAACGCGCTTTTGAATACTCTTCCCCTCGTTCCAGTTCTGAATATAAACGTTCTGCTGCAAGACTAACACTATTCATAGAGTTGGCGAAGATCATGCCGGCTAATGGGATCATATATTTCGGTTCAAACCACGGTTCTAGGGTAATCACACCTTGCGTCACTAACGCCAAGGTTACTCCTCCTCCCGTTAAGATTGCCCATAAAGTCTGCTTATAAAGTTTAAGTCGTTGCGACTTGATCGTACCTAATGCAATCCAGCTTGAGGCTAGAACCATGACCATCAATACTGCCACCACAATGCCAGCATTATCTGCATCAAAAATAGTTGTTAAGACATAGCCAACTAACAATAACTGCACCAACATACGTATCACCGCATACACCGCATTACCGGCATCAAGTGACCATTTATATAAAATAAATAACACGGCCAATACAGGTATAAATGCGAGAGCCAAGTTTAAGCTAGATAGGACTGGTATGCTGGTATTCATAGTTTTCTCATATAAAAAAGGCTGTTTCCAGTGATGAAAACAGCCTTTTATTTTATCTGAACATTAAATATCAATCAGAAGTGTTGCTGTACTCTTCCATTTCATTAAAGTTTAAGTACCGATAAATTTCATCAGCCATCGGTTCAATACCTGCAACTTTTTCTTGATACTCAGCAACTGTTGGTAATTTACCCATGCTTGCCACTACCGCAGCCAATTCTGCTGATGATAAATATACATCAGCACCATTACCTAAACGATTAGGGAAGTTACGTGTTGATGTTGAAACTACCGTTGCATTGTCAGCAACACGCGCTTGGTTACCCATACATAATGAGCAACCCGGTGTTTCGGTGCGAGCCCCTACCCGGCCAAAGATACTATAAATACCTTCTTGCGTTAATTGGCGTGCATCCATCTTTGTTGGTGGAGCAACCCATAGCTTAGTAGGTAAAGTGCCCATTTTTTCTAGTACTTTACCTGCTGCACGGTAGTGACCAATATTCGTCATACATGAACCGATGAATACTTCATCAATTTCAATACCAGCCAACTCTGACAATGGTTTCACATCATCCGGGTCATTTGGACAGGCTAATAAAGGTTCTTTGATTTCATTAAGATCAATCTCAATGATTTCCGCATATTCTGCATCCGCATCACGCTCTAATAATTGCGGATCAGCTAACCATGCCTTCATGCTATCAATACGACGTTGTAATGTACGTTCGTCAGCATAGCCTTGAGCAATCATCCATTCTAATAGGGTGATGTTTGAATTTAAGAATTCAATGATCGGCTCTTTGTTCAAGTGAACAGTACAACCATTTGCTGAACGTTCTGCTGATGCATCTGAAAGTTCAAATGCTTGCTCAACTTTAAGATCTGGCAAACCTTCAATTTCTAAAACACGGCCGTTAAAGATATTTTTCTTACCTTTTTTCTCAACCGTTAACAGACCTTTTTGAATCGCTGCATATGGAATCGCGTTAACCAAATCGCGCAAGGTAATACCCGGTTGCATTTCACCTTTAAAACGAACCAATACTGATTCAGGCATATCAATCGGCATCACACCTAATGCCGCAGCAAATGCGACTAGGCCTGAACCGGCAGGGAAACTAATGCCAATTGGGAAACGCGTATGTGAATCACCACCTGTACCCACAGTATCCGGCAAAATCATACGATTTAACCAAGAGTGAATTACACCATCACCTGGACGTAACGATACACCGCCGCGGGTGCTGATAAAATCTGGCAAGCTGTGTTGTAACTTAATGTCTACTGGTTTTGGATATGCTGAAGTGTGACAGAAAGATTGCATCACTAAGTCAGATGAGAATCCTAAACAAGCCAGTTCTTTTAACTCATCACGTGTCATCGCACCGGTGGTATCTTGTGAACCAACCGTAGTGACTTTAGGTTCGCAATAAGTTCCAGGACGAACACCTTCGATGCCACATGCTTTACCGACCATTTTCTGAGCTAAAGTAAAACCTTTACCGGTGTCATTCGGTGCTACTGGGCGAAGAAAAACGTCACTTGACGCTAAATCTAATGTTTCACGTGCTTTATCTGTTAAGCCACGACCAATGATCAATGGAATACGACCACCGGCACGTACTTCATCCGCCAATGTGCTTGGACGCATATTAAACTCAGCAATAACGTCACCGGCTTCATTCAATATCTGACCATCGTATGGGCGAATAGTAATGACATCACCCATATTAAGGTTTTGGACATCACACTCAATCGGCAATGCACCCGAATCTTCTGCAGTATTAAAGAAGATTGGCGCAATATTGGTACCTAAAACCACACCGCCTTGGCGCTTGTTAGGGACAAACGGAATATCTTTACCCATGTGCCATAACACAGAGTTAATCGCTGATTTACGTGATGAACCAGTACCAACCACATCACCCACATAAGCTAAAGGGTGACCTTTTTGTTTCAATGTTTCGATGGTTTGCAGGCCATCAGGCATTTTGGTCACTAACATCGCTTTAGCATGTAAAGGGATATCAGGACGACTCCATGCTTCGGTTGCTGGCGATAAATCATCAGTATTGGTTTCGCCCGGTACTTTAAATACCGTTACCGTAATGCTTTCAGCTAATTTAGGCTTAGCGTTAAACCAGTCTGCATCAGCCCACGCTTGTACAACACGTTTTGCATGAGCATTGTTGGCCGCTTTTTCTACCACATCATAGTAGGCATCATAGACTAACAATGTTTTTGATAATGCTGCTTCAGCCGCATCCGCTGTTTCTGCAACATCAAGTAAATCAATTAAAGGCTGAATGTTGTAGCCACCCATCATCGTGCCGAGTAATTCAGTTGCATAAACGGGTGTGATTACCGCACAGTTAACATTGCCTTTCGCAACATCCGCTAAAAAACCAGCTTTAACATAAGCGGCTTGATCAACACCGGGTGGTACCCGGTGAATTAGTAACTCTAATAATGCTTCGTTGTCAGCGCTGGCCGGCTGCTTGAGAGACTCGACCAAGCTTGTTACTTGTTCAGCTTCTAATGCAAGTGGTGGAAGACCTTCTTGGGCGCGTAGTTCAACATGACTTTGATATTCTGTCAGCACGTAATTAACTCCAATATCGTGGCTATAGAACGGTATATATTAACTCAAATTGCATATCCTCACTGTAGCAAACAGTAGATCTGCTATAATTTTTTGCAAATTTATAGCTTATTTTCTTTTGGAGTTTTCATGGATCTTTCCTCTCTTACCGCGATATCGCCTGTAGATGGCCGTTATGCGGGTAAAACTAAATCATTACGCCCTTTCTTTAGTGAATATGGATTATTGCGCTCACGCGTTGAGGTAGAGGTTCGTTGGTTGCATTTATTAGGTGCAAATGCGGACATTAAAGAAGTACCTAAATTGAGTACTGAAGCAGAAGCTTTCCTCGATGATATGGTTAAAAACTTTTCTGTTGAGGATGCCGCAGAAATTAAAGATATCGAACGCACCACCAATCACGATGTAAAAGCGGTCGAATATTTTATTAAACGTAAATTTGAAGCGAATGATGAGCTGCATAAAATCACTGAATTTGTTCACTTTGCCTGCACCTCTGAAGATATCAATAATACGTCGTACGGCATTATGCTTAAGAATGCACGTGAGCAGATTATTTTGCCTGAAATGGACACATTGATTGCTTCGATTCGTAAACTAGCAATCGAGCATGCAGAAACACCGATGATGTCTCGTACCCATGGCCAACCTGCTTCGCCAACTACTTTAGGTAAAGAATTAGCTAACGTTGTACAGCGTTTAGAATTGCAACGCACCCATGTAGCTGCCGTTATTTTATACGGTAAGATGAACGGTGCTGTAGGTAACTATAACGCTCACCTCTCTGCTTACCCTGATGTTGATTGGCCAATGATGGCAAATGCCTTCGTCACCGGCTTAGGTCTGCGCTGGAACAAATACACCACTCAAATTGAGCCGCATGATTACATGGCGGAACTGTTCCAAGCGATGATGCGCTTTAACACGGTGTTAATCGACTTTAGTCGTGATGTTTGGAGCTATATCTCTATTGGTTACTTCAAACAAAAAACAGTGGCTGGCGAAATTGGTTCATCGACTATGCCACATAAAGTCAACCCGATTGACTTTGAAAATGCTGAAGGTAATTTAGGTGTTGCCAATGCGATGTTTGATCACTTAGCAATCAAACTGCCAATTTCTCGTTGGCAGCGAGATCTTACTGATTCAACTGTATTACGTAATTTGGGTGTTGGTTTTGCTCATTCTTTATTAGCTTACGGTTCCGCTTTAAAAGGTATTAGTAAATTAGAAGCTAATCCACAAGCTATGGCTGATGATTTAGACCGTAACTGGGAAGTATTAGCAGAGCCTATTCAAACAGTAATGCGTCGTTACGGTATTGAAAACCCATATGAGAAACTTAAAGACTTAACCCGTGGTCAACGTGTTAATGAACAAATCATGTTGGACTTTATCAATAATCTCGATATGCCTGAAGAAGGTAAGGAAAGCTTACGCCAACTTACTCCAGCCAACTACATTGGTAACGCAGCTGAACAGGCTCGTAACTGCTAACCATGACTGACATGCTCACGACAAATGAAACGAATGACACGATTCAGTTTTCTAGTCGTGAGCAAGCCGCAACTCTCGCCCTGCAATTGGTAAAATTAGCAAGGCGAGAGATTTGTTTTTTTGGCAATAACATTGATGCAGTGTTATTTGATAACCAAGCAATAATTGATTGCCTTAGTGAGTTTGCTCGCCGAAATCACAGAACATCTATCAAGTTTGCAATTCACTCTAGCACTGCAAATATTCAAAATAGTCATAGTATCATCCCCCTCGCCCAACGATTGACTAGCTCAATTCATATTCACACATCTTCAGAACAACACCAGGACTTAAACCAAATGTTTCTGCTTATTGATGATGTCGCTTATTTACATTGTCAGCTTAGTGATAGTTATAAAGGCCGAGCCAATTTAGATGATCGATATGAAGTTAGATCGCTAAAGCAGACTTTTAATGAGATATGGAATCATAGTGTTATTGATAGCAATACAAGGCAGTTAAACCTATGAATATCACAAAACTTAGCCTGGGCATCATGCTCAGTATTTTTACATCTGTGGCGATAGCCAATACCAAAATTGAAACCATTGAATTACAACACCGTTTAGCAACAGAAATATTGGCAGATATTCAGCCATTTTTGCCACAACAAAGCACAGCTAGAGCTTTTCAAAACCTGATAATTATTAAATCAGACCCCGATACAATTAGTGAAATGAGAGTTTTAATCGAACAACTCGACCAACCATTGCAGCGTATTAAAATCACAGTAGTAAGAACGCGCCATAACTTGGCTGACCAACAACTGAATCAATCCTCAGCCAGGATTGAAGTTACTGATGGTGATATGGATGCTGAGTTAAGGATAAAACAATGGTCAACTAAAAATACCCGCGAACGAGATCAACATTACCGCGCTCAAGGCATTGCTGGCAACCCGATCACTATCTCTATGGGGCAAGACGTTCCTCAACATGAACAACTTATTTTTATAGGCCCATACGGTGATGTTGCTGTGCAAGACAATACTCGTTATATCAGCCTTGATAATGGCTTTCAGGCGATAGCTAGATTAACAGCCAACCAACAAGTACACGTCGATATTCATCCTATCTTTAGCCAGCTTCGCCACAATGGCACGATCGAAAAAAGTCAGGTGCTGACCACCTTAGTCGGACCAATAGGTAAATGGATAGAGTTAGGGCTGATAAGTGATGAAAAAAATATCGAAAATAATGGTGTTAAACGTTACCATAGTCACCAATTCAAACAACAAAGACTCTACCTAAAAGTTGAGTCCATCCCTGCACACTAATTTAAAAGAGTATTTATGGATATCAAAGAAGCGATTGCTACACGTCGTTCTGTTAAACATTATGATCCCGACCATGCCATGAGCGATGCTGAAATCAACGAGCTTATGGAACATGCTATCTTGTCACCAACGGCCTTTAACATTCAACATTGGCGCTTTGTACAAGTTGCAGATACTGACAAACGTCAGCAAATTGAAGAGGCCAGCTGGGGACAAAAACAAGTTACTGAATCATCATTACTTTTAATCTTGTGTGCCGATCTAAATGCCTGGGAAAAACAACCTGAACGTTATTGGCGTAATGCACCAACAGAAGTGCAAGGTTTTTTATTACCTGCCATTGAGAATTACTATACCAATCATCATCAAGCTCAACGAGATGAGTGTTTCCGTTCATCGAGCATCGCAGCGATGAATATCATGTTGATGGCTAAGGGTATGGGCTATGACAGTTGCCCGATGGATGGCTTTGATTTTGATAAAGTTGCTAAAATAATAAATCTGCCTCATGACCATATCATTACGATGATGATCACCATCGGCAAACAACGGGAACAAGCCAGAGGTCGTCCTGGCCAACTCCCGCTCAGCGACGTATTTGTTAAAGACAGTTTCTAATAACTTAAATAACCGGTGGCTGAGCTTCAGTCACCGCGTTTCTTCCCTTACGCTTTGACATATACAAAGCACGATCTGCACGCTGTAAGAAGCTCTCCGTGCCTTCTGAAGGAAAATAATGCGCCACACCAAATGACATGGTGATTTTACCTAATGATTGCTGAGTATCTTTACGCTGAACACGCATTGAAGCCACATCAATACGAATAGTTTCTGCTAATTTTTTTGCATTTTGCAGGCTGGTATTGAGCAAAACAATAGAAAACTCTTCACCGCCATAACGGCAAACTAAATCGCGTCCTTTAACAGCATTTTTGAGCGTATTAGCGACCACTCGTAATACTTGATCACCGACCAAATGACCATGCGTATCATTGACCAGTTTAAACTTATCTAAATCACAAAATATCAAACATACTTCATTACCATTCCTATCAGAATCAACGGTAACTTTAGCAAGTACATCATCAAAAGCTTTTCGGTTGGCTAACTTGGTCAGCGTATCCGTTTTTGCTTCTCGTTTGGCTTCATCTAAATCTTTTTTAACGTCACGCATTTCAGCAACAACAGTATTCAAGCGCTCTGCTAACAAATCAGTTGAAGATGTAAGTAATCTAGTTTCACTTAATACATCATCTATAATCGAATGCATTTCATCTTGCGACATATCAGGATGAAAGCGGCCAATAATATCTTTTAAATTATTACCATTTTTCTCTGATGCCTCAGCACCATTAGCCAAAAATGTTAATACTTCCGTTAAAATACGTCGAATATCTTGGCGCATTTCAAGTAACGCCGCTTGATCTTTTTCTCGGTCAAAAAAACGTTCATATAACTGCCGACTATCCTTGTCGGTTAACGGTTGGTTATCTTCAATACTTTCTTCAACGGCATCGGTAAGAGCTGCATTTTTACCGGCAACATATTCATACCAAACAGCATAGTTGGCTGGCGTCATAGCAATACCGTGTTTTTTCATCAACGGTATGGCAAGACGCATGTACTCTGCAGCTTGATCGTGATATTCACTATATTCCATATTCTTTAATACCTGCTATCAGCTAGTTGTTGCCTACTTTATTACCTGCAATACGTAAACGCAATGCATTTAATTTGATAAAGCCTTCAGCATCCTGCTGATTATAAGCGCCGCCATCATCTTCAAATGTTGCAATTGACTCATCAAAAAGGCTGTCTGTATCAGATTTACGACCGACAACAGTGACGTTACCTTTGTAGAGTTTTACTCGAACAGTACCGTTCACTGTTTCTTGTGATTTATCGATCATAGCTTGCAACATTTCACGTTCTGGTGCCCACCAGTAACCGTTGTATACCAAGCTAGCATAACGAGGCATGAACTCATCTTTCAAATGAGCCGCTTCACGATCTAAGGTTAAAGATTCAATAGCACGGTGAGCAGGTAACATAATTGTGCCCGCTGGTGTTTCATAACAGCCACGAGATTTCATACCAACATAACGATTTTCAACGATATCTAAACGACCAACACCGTTTGCTCCGCCAACTTTATTAAGGTGTTCCATTACTTGTGCCGGTGACGTAGCTTTACCATCAATAGCAACAATGTCACCTTTCTCGTAAGATAACTCTAGGTATGTCGGTGTATCAGGAGCTTCTTCCGGTGATACCGTCCAGCGCCACATAGACTCTTCTGGCTCCACCCATGGGTCTTCTAGAATATCGCCTTCATATGAAATATGTAGTGAGTTCGCATCCATAGAATAAGGTGATTTTTTACCTCGCTTCATTTCAACTGGAATACCATGTTCTTCGGCATAATCTAATAATTTTTGACGAGAGTTTAAGTCCCATTCACGCCAAGGTGCGATCACTTTGATGTCAGGATTTAAAGCATAGGCGCCTAGCTCAAAACGAACTTGGTCATTACCTTTACCGGTAGCACCATGAGAAACAGCTTCAGCGCCCACTTCTTTCGCAATTTCAACAAGTCGTTTAGCAATAAGTGGGCGAGCAATGGAAGTACCTAATAAGTACTCACCTTCATAGACGGCATTGGCACGAAACATTGGAAAAACATAATCACGAGCGAACTCTTCGCGTAAGTCTTCAACATAAATGTCTTTAATGCCTAAGGCTTGTGCTTTTGCACGGGCAGGTTCAACTTCTTCACCTTGGCCAATATCTGCCGTAAATGTAACAACTTCACAATCATAGACATCTTGTAACCATTTCAGGATGACAGAAGTATCTAAACCGCCTGAGTAGGCTAGTACGACTTTATTAATTTTGGACATGAGTATGTTGTTTCCTGTAAATCATAATTTTGGGCATATTGTATCAAACTCCCCGTAGGGCAAGCACTTCTTTCACATCTTGACGTTTATCACCTTTACAGCTGATACGACGTGGAGCATCTAATATTCGTAATTTAAAACCTAGATCTTTATATAACGTTCTAATTCTTGGCGTAGCCTGATTTGATAACACCACTGGCCCATCATGCTGGCTCAACCATTCAGCTAAACGAACTTGGTCATCCCAATCAAATCCTTGTTGTGAATATTGTCTAAACGGTACGTCATAGGGTGGATCAGCATAAATAAAGTCGCCTGGTTTAACGTCCATTTCTAAGAAATCTTTATTGTTAAAATCCCAGCTTGCTAATACACACTGTAATTCAGAAAAATCTTGTTGATAATTGATCGTTTTATAACGACCAAATGGCACATTATAACCACCCGATTTATTAAACCGACACAAGCCGTTATAACCTGTGCGATTTAAATAATAAAACAGCTGAGCCGTCATCTCAGGCGATTCATCTTTCATATTCAGCTCATTAAAATCAGTGCGATACTGATAATAAATAGCCTCTTCATTATGCAAAGGTAAATCGATTTCTAGACCGCTTTGGATCTGTTGATAAAAATTTATCAGTGCTCGATTAACATCATTTAATAATGCGGTGTCTGGTTGCAGGCCAAGGGCAACTGACAAGCCACCACAAAAGGGTTCAACAAGCCGACGGTGGTCATGCTTCTTCCATATTTTAGCTAAGGTTGGTATTAACCAACGCTTGCCCCCCGCCCATTTGAGCGGGGGACGTAATGGCGTTACCCTCTGATCCATCTGTTATTTAGAATGTAACGTTTTTCTAGGTGGTAACAAATCCGTAATGCTACCTTCTGCCATTTCAGCAGCAAAACCTAAGGTTTCAGATAAGGTTGGATGAGGATGTATTGTCATACCAATATCTTCAGCATCTGCCCCCATTTCTAAGGCTAATACTGCTTCAGCAATTAACTCACCAGCATTAGGTCCCACAATACCAGCACCAATAATGCGACCTGTTTCTTTCTCAAACAGTGCTTTGGTTAAACCTTCATCACGACCTAAACTTAAACTACGACCACTTGCAGCCCATGGGAAAGCACCTTTAACATAGTCGATATTTTGTGCTTTAGCTTCTGTTTCGTTTAAACCCATCCAAGCGATTTCAGGATCGGTATAAGCAACCGATGGAATCGTCATTGGATCAAAGGCAGACTTCTTACCAGCAATCACTTCAGCAGCAACTTTAGCTTCATGAACGGCTTTGTGAGCCAACATCGGTTGGCCAACAACATCACCAATGGCATAAATGTTAGCTACATTGGTACGCATTTGTTGATCAACATTGATGAAGCCATAATCGTCAACAATAACACCAGCCGCTTCAGCATTGATCAATTTACCATTTGGTGAACGACCGACTGCAACTAGAATTTTGTCAAAGACAGCAGTTTCAGGTGCATCCTTACCTTCAAAAGTCACTTTAAGACCTTCGTCTAATGGTTCAATCTTGGCAACTTTTGTATTTAATAAGATACTGTTATATTGCGCTTTAACCTTTTTCAATAAAGGCTTAACAATATCTTTATCAGCACCGGGTATTAAGCCATCTTGCAATTCAACAACGGTGATATTTGAACCTAAGGCATTGTAAACCGTTGCCATTTCTAAGCCGATAATACCGCCACCAATAACTAATAAATTTTCTGGCACATCCGCTAGGTCTAATGCATCAGTCGAATCCATCATACGAGGATCATCATTTGGAAATACAGGGATCTTGGTGACGCGTGAACCAGCAGCAATAATGGCATTATCAAACGAAATTGTTTGCGTACCTTCAGTAGTTTCAACTTGCATCGCATTAGGACCAGCAAATCTTGCTTCACCACGTACGATAGTCACTTTACGTTGTTTTGCTAAGGCTTTTAGGCCGCCCGTTAATTTATTAACGATGCTATTTTTCCAGTCTTCAATCTTACGAATATCAACATCAGGTTCAGCAAAGGTCACACCATGTGCAGCCATGTCAGCAGCGTCATTCATAATTTGAGCTGTGTGCAACAATGCTTTTGATGGGATACAACCGACGTTAAGGCAAACACCACCAATCCGCTCGTGACGTTCTATCATCACGACTTTCTTACCTAAATCAGCAGCACGGAAAGCAGCGGTATAACCACCAGGACCTGAGCCTAATATCACTACTTCAGCATGTAGATCAGCATCGTTCACTGGCACAGCAGCTGTAGGTGCTGGAGCAGTAGATTGTTCAGCTGCAGGTTCTGGTTTTGTTTCAACCGGAGTACTTGCAGTAGCTGTTTCAATAGTTAAAATTACTGCACCTTCAGCTATTTTATCGCCGACAGCTACATTTAACTCTTTGACTACGCCAGCTGTGGAACTTGGAATTTCCATCGCTGCTTTGTCTGATTCAAGAGTAATGATATCTTGATTTTCTACAATTTTATCACCGACACTGACTAAAACATCAATAATTTCAACTGCATCAAAGTCACCGATATCAGGTACGGTTATTTCCACTAGGCTCATAATAATACCTTTCTAATATCCGATAACATTTGGCTAAGTTGCGTAGTAAATCTGGCACCATTAGCACCATCAATAACCCGATGATCATAAGATACAGATAACGGCAACATCAGTTTAGGTACAAATTCTGAACCATTCCATTCCGGCTTCATTTTATGTCGACCTACACCGAGGATTGCTACTTCAGGAGCATTAACGATCGGGGTAAAGAAGCTACCACCAATACCACCCAAGCTAGAAATAGAGAAGGTACCACCTTGTAAATCTTTTGCTGTTAAGGCGCCATCACGAGCTCGAGAGCTAAGCTCACCTAACTCACCGGCTAGTTGTAAGAAGCCTTTTTTATCGACATCTTTAATTACAGGTACCATCAAACCATTGGGCGTATCAACCGCAACACCAATATTGTAATAGTCCTTGATAATCAAACTTTCTTTATCTTCACTTAATGAAGCATTGAATTCAGGGAACATTTTTAAACTAGCAACGACAGCTTTAATAATGAAAACAAGTGGTGTTAAATTCACACCTTGTTTTGCAGCCATATCTTTATTGTCTTTTCTGAATTTTTCTAATTCAGAAATATCAGCTTCATCAAACTGGGTAACATGTGGGATATTTAACCAGCAAGCATGTAAATGTTTACCTGAAATTTTCTTAATACGTGACAGAGCTACTGTTTCAACATCACCAAATTTTTCAAAGTTAACCGTAGGTATAGAAGGAATACCTGAACCTGTTGATGCTGTTGCCACTGGTGCATTAATTTTTTGCTTCACAAAGGCTTGTACATCTTGTTTAGTGATGCGTCCTTTTGTGCCAGAGCCAGTAACAAACGATAGGTTTACACCTAATTCACGTGCAAATTGACGCACTGATGGCGAAGCATGTGAGTGCTTAACGCCTGACTTATTGTCTGGCGCATAGGGCACAGTTTCAACCAGTTTCACTTCTTCTTTAACAACTGCCGGTGCTATTGCAGCTGCAGGTTTAGCAGTTTGCACTGCTTCAACTTTTTGCTCGACAACAGCAGGTTCACTACTCGCGCCTTCGGCTTCGATCAAGGCAATTACAGCACCCTCACCAATTTTCTCGCCAACGGTCACTTTAAGTTCTTTGATAACACCAGCGTGTGTTGATGGAATTTCCATCGCCGCTTTGTCAGACTCTAAGGTAATCAAATCTTGATTTTCAGCAACCGTATCACCAACGCTAACTAGCACTTCAATGATTTCTACTGTATCGAAATCACCAATATCAGGGACTGTTAATTCAATTAAATCTGCCATTATATTTACGCCTTGATTGGGTTCAATGCATCCGCATTGATGTTGTATTTTTTGATTGCTTTTTCAACAATGTCAAAACCAATTTCACCTTGATCAGCTAAGGTACTCAATGTCGCGACAACAACATGATAGCGATCAACTTCAAAATGACTACGTAATCTTTCACGGCTATCCGAGCGACCGAAACCATCGGTACCTAACACGGTATATGGCGCTTTAATCCAAGGACGAATTTGCTCTGCATAAGTACGAATATAGTCTGTTGCTGCAACAACAACACCTGGCTGGTCATCTAAACACTCTGCAACATAACTACGTTGTTTGGTTGCGGTAGGCTTTAAGCGATTCATACGGTCAATGCTCATACCTTCACGAGCCAGCTCATTCATGCTAGTAGCACTCCATACTGTCGCTGCAACTTTCCATTCATCAGCTAATAACTCAGCAGCTGCTTCAACTTCACGCAAAATAGAACCACTACCAATAAGCTGTGCTTTTAACTTATGTTTACCACCTTGTTTAAGCTGGTAAAGACCTTTAAGAATGCCTTGCTCTACACCTTTAGGCAGTTCAGGATGTTCGTAGTTTTCATTCATTGAAGTGATGTAATAGAACACACTTTCTTGCTCTTCATACATACGGCGCATACCGTCTTGAACAATCACCGCCATTTCATAAGCATAAGTTGGATCGTAACTAACACAGTTTGGAATGGTGCCGGCTAGAATCAAACCATGACCATCTTGATGCTGCAGACCTTCACCGTTTAATGTTGTTCGGCCAGCTGTCGCACCTAACAAGAAGCCTTTCGCTTGAATATCACCCGCTAACCATGCCAAGTCACCAATACGTTGGAAACCAAACATTGAGTAGTAGATATAGAAGGGAACCATATTAATGTTGTAGTTTGAATACGCTGTAGCAGCAGAAATCCACTCCGACATCGCACCGGCTTCATTAATACCCTCTTCAAGGATTTGGCCTTTGGTGTCTTCTTTGTACCACATGACTTTACCTGAATCTTCTGGCTCATATTGTTGGCCTGAAGAGGAGTAAATACCAAATGAACGGAATAAACCTTCCATACCAAAAGTACGGGCTTCATCTGGCACTATCGGTACAATATTTTTACCAATTTCTTTATCACGAATTAACGCGGTTAAGATGCGTACAAACGCCATTGTGGTTGATATTTTTCGATCACCCGTTGATTTCAATAAGGCACCAAATACACTTAATTCCGGTGCTTTTAATGCTGGCGCGGTATTGTTGCGTTTTGGTAAAAACCCACCTAAATCTTTACGTCTTTCTAATAGATATTTCTTCTCTTCACTATCATCGTCTAAGGTGATGAATGGAATATCTTCAATGTTCTCATCAGAAACTGGCACATTAAAACGATCACGGTAACGTTTAAGATGTTCAACACCTAAACTCTTCTGTGAGTGAGTGGTGTTTTGACCTTCACCCGCTTCACCCATACCGTAACCTTTAACTGTTTTCGCTAAGATAACCGTTGGTTGGCCCTTATGATCTGTCGCTGATTTATATGCAGCATAGATCTTTCTAGGGTCATGACCTCCACGACTTAACTCCCAGATATCTTCATCGGTCATGTCCGAAACCATATCTAATAGTTCAGGGTATTTACCAAAGAAGTTTTTACGTACATAAGCGCCATCTTTAGCTTTGTACTTCTGGTATTCGCCATCAACAACTTCTTCCATGCGTTTTAACAATAAACCGTCTTTATCTTTAGCAAGTAATTGATCCCAACCACTGCCCCAGATAACTTTGATCACATTCCAACCAGCGCCACGGAAAATAGCTTCTAATTCTTGGATAATCTTACCGTTACCACGAACAGGGCCATCTAAACGTTGTAGATTACAGTTGATGACAAAGTTTAAATTATCTAATTTTTCACGACCGGCTAAAGTAATCGCACCTAATGATTCTGGCTCATCCATCTCACCATCACCAAGATATGCCCAAACATTACGACCTTCGGTATTAACAATTTCACGATGATGCATATACTTCATGAATCGTGCCTGATAAATCGCCAGGATAGGACCTAAGCCCATAGATACTGTCGGAAATTGCCAGTAATCAGGCATTAACCAAGGGTGAGGATAAGATGATAAACCTTTGCCATCCGCTTCAAAACGGAAGTTCAATAGTTGGTCTTCAGTTAAGCGACCTTCTAGAAATGAACGGGCATAGATACCTGGCGCAGAATGACCCTGGAAGAAGACTAAGTCTGCACCGTTCCCGTTGTTATCGCCTTTAAAAAAGTGATTAAAACCGACGTCATATAAAGTAGCGGCAGATGAGAAACTGGCAATATGGCCGCCCACTGCACCTGGTTTTAAGTTTGCTTTAACTACCATCGCCATCGCATTCCAACGAATGTACGACCGTAGTTTATGTTCCATATTTTGATCGCCAGGAATACGTTCCTGCTTATCAACTTGGATACTATTCACATAGGCAGTATTCGCGCTATACGGTAAGTTAATACCGGAGCGACGCGCCACATCAATCAGTTTTTCGATAATGAAATGTGCTTTATCTTCGCCACCTACTTCGATGACGGACTCTAAAGCGTCCAGCCATTCTTGAGTTTCCTGTGGATCATGATCAACAAAATCGGTCATAAGTGCCTTCTTAAAAATTATCGTCCAAAATAGCCCCGTATTGTAACAGTTTTAACAAGCACGAACTATATACAGCATGCTTTTAGGGCAAGTTATTGATCTTGAAATATATGCACGATAATTATTAGAAGCTAAGCTAAGCAATCGTTAGCTTAATTCTGAACTAAAATAGCTAATATAAACTTAATTACTGGTCTATCTACACCTGACTAGATACCGCTTTTACAAACCGGTTGCTATTAAGATATTTATACAATCGAATGGCTAATAATACAAATACAATTAGGCCATATTGAATCGGTTCTAACTTATCGGCTTTGACCAGCATATAAAAATGAATACAACTGGCTGTAGCTATAAAATAAGTCAGTTTATGCAAGCTTTTCCAGCGCTGACCGCCGAGTTTTTTAATCATTCTATTATTAGAAGTGAGCGCCAGAGGGATGAGTGCCGAAAAGGTAAAAAAACCAATGGTAATGAACGGCCGTTTGATGATGTCTTTAATTATCTCATCAATATCAAAAAACTGATCTAGCCATAAGTACAACAACATATGTAACGTCGCATAAAAAAATACATATAAACCCAGCATTCGCCTGAATGCTACTAGCTTATTCCAGCCCGTTAACCAACGTAGTGGTGTAATGCACAAGGTCAGCACTAGAAAACGTAAAGCCCATAATCCGCTATCACGGGTTAAAGTCTCAATCGGGTTTACGCCTAGCTGATTGGTCAGTAAGGCAATAATTAAATATATCAATGGAGCTAATGCACTGATAAATACCACTACTTTTAATTGCTTAATCGACATCATGGCAACTCTAGAAGTTTTTCTTTAAATCCATCGTGCTGTACATTGCTGCTACTTGTTCCTCATAGCCATTAAACATCAATGTTTTTCGCTTTAAAAACTCCCCTATACGACGTTCACGGTTTTGGCTCCAGCGAGGATGATCCACCTCTGGGTTCACATTGGAAAAAAAGCCATATTCTCGCGGTCCCGCTTTCATCCAAGATGTTTGTGGTGGATGTTCTACAAACCGAATTCGGACAATTGATTTAATACTTTTAAAACCATATTTCCAAGGCACCACTAACCGAATCGGCGCACCATTTTGCCCTAGCAATTCCTGACCATAAATACCTACCGCCATTAAGGTCAACGGGTTCATCGCCTCATCCATTCGCAAAGCTTCGGTATAAGGCCAATCTAATACCTGTCGATTTTGACCAGGCATTTGTTTAGGATCATAAAGTGTGGTGAATTCAACATATTTAGCACGTGAATTAGGTTGTGCCTTTTTGATCAATTCAGATAATGAAAAGCCGACCCACGGAATCACCATTGACCAACCTTCAACACAGCGAAAACGATAAATTCGTTCTTCCATCGTAAAGGGGCGAACCAAGTCATCATAATGAAACTCACCCGGTTTATCACACTCCCCTTCAATGGTTACCATCCAAGGTTTATCTTTATTTGGAAACTCAGTCGCCAACAATGCTGGCCCTGATTTACTGGTATCAAACTCATAAAAATTATTATAAGTCGTGATCGCTTCAAAGCTGGATGGCTGCTCACCTTTAGCAAAATCATGCTTGGCAATATCTTTAAACGTTGCTGCCGGGGTTTCTGCTGCCGAAGCTAAGCTAATGGGTAAAATGGCACCAGCAGCAAGCGTGGCACTGGTATTTAAAAACTGTCTACGGTTTAAGTAAATTTGATGGTCTGTCACTTCCGACTCAGGCAGCTCGCCATGTTTATTTTTACGAATTAGCATAGTTATTCCTCTAACAAGTTTTACATTTGTTGGCGATCCAATGATCAACGCTTACATATTTACCGGCACCGATAAAGAATAGTGCTAACAGCATAATAAAGTAGGTTGTCGCAAACTCGATTCCATTATTTAATATTACAAAATTACCGTTTTGAGTTAACCAGTCGTAATTGCCATGTTCTTGTAAAATTTCGCGGGCTTTAGCTAACTGGGCTGTTGGCTCTGCTATTGCCAACCATCCATTTTGCCAATGCACTGTCACAGCAGCCACAACCATAGTCGCCATCAACGGAATGGCAAATAAACGTACCGCTAAACCAAGTACTAGAGCAATAGCACCAAAGTATTCTGTACCCCAAGCAAGGTAAGCCAATAATTCAGGAAAAGGTAAACCTAAGCCCCAATCAGGATTAGCAAACCAGTCAATGGTATTAGTTAGCGAACTATTTTCATCAAATGGATTCCATTTATTATTAGCAGCCATCCAAAAAACAGGTGCTAAATAGAAGCGTAATGCTAATGGTGCTAAAAAATCGGCCATTCGGGTACAGTTCAGCCAATTATGCAAACGACTCATTACATTACATCCCAACATTTCCATTCTCCATCATTACGTTTAAGTTAGATTGAAATTAATTCTGACTAGCTTATCCACTGGCTAGACAACACTAATTTCAATATCAACCTACTGGCTCACTTTTAGAAAAAAGGGCTCATAAAGAGCCCTTTATCAAAAATAAATAAAACTCTTTATATATTATTTATTTGCGCCACATTTAGCTTCGCCGCATTTGCCTTCTTTATCCATTTTTTTGTCGCCGCCACATGAGCCTTCTTTCATTTTATCTTCGCCACATGCACCTTCTTTCATTTTGTCTTCGCCGCACTTGCCTTCAGTCATTTTGTCAGCACCGCATGAGCCTTCAGCTTTTTTCTTATCTGCACCGCATTTAGCTTCGCCACATTTACCTTCAGCTTTTTTCTTATCAGCACCACATTTAGCTTCGCCACATTTACCTTCAGCAAGTTGCATATAGCCACTAGACAATTCAGCAGATGCAAATGGGTTCGCGTCAGCGCTTGCTATAGTCGGAGATAATGCAAGACCAGCTGTTAAAGCAGCACTAGCAGCCAATGCAATTGTTGTTCGTTTAGTAGAAATAGACATATTAGTTTTCCTTTCAATATTGAAGTTAGTTAAAACAACCAGCCTGTTATGACGAGGTCTGATACCATAGACTCGCCTAAAATGGATTTGTTACAAACTTGATGAAAAAAATTATTTCGCCTAGTCGTAAAGACGAGCGACTACTAATAAAACGACTGATAGACGGGGAAGCACAAGCCTTTGAGTTTGTTGTCGCGGAATATCACAACATCATGTTATCGGTGGCCAGAGCGATTGTCGGTGAAGCATTTGCTGATGAAGTAGTACAAGAAGCATGGATGGCCGCAATCAAAGCACTACCCAAATTTGAAGCACGATCTAGTTTAAAGACTTGGTTATTGCATATCGTTAGTAATGGTGCCAAAAGCCGAGTTCGTCGTGAAAACCGGCAAACATCGTTAGATGATGGTTGGGAAGCTGAACCCGCTGACAAGTTTGATCATTCAGGCCATCGTTATGACGATGTAATACCTTGGGAGACGGCAACGCCCGAAGCTTTATTAGCCAATGATCAATTGCAAACCATCATCGATGAATGTTTCCAACAACTTCCCTCTGTGCAGCGCGCCGTGCTGTCTATGTACGAATTAGAAGGCATCAAAATGGATGAAATTTGTAACATTTTAGACATCACTTCGTCTAATGCTAGAGTCTTATTACACCGGGCTCGCACGACATTACACCACAGTATTGAAAAGTATCAGGATAAGTAACCACGATGGCAGAATGTAAAGACATCGCTGAAGAAGCAAGTAACCTATTAGATGGCGATCTCAGCCTGCGTAAACAGATAGGTTTGTACCTTCATTTATTCTACTGCAGCTGCTGCCGTAATTATATGCAGCAACTTAAACAGACTATTTCTACTATCTCAGTATTACGTCCTACAGAAAAGGACGATACCGATAAGAGTGCTTTAGCTAAGCAGTTGCAAGAGCTGTCTAAGAAGCAACATTAAATATCATTTAATACAGGGAAATTAATTAGCGCTACCTTGGTAGTAACTCTAATTGAACATTAGAATTACAGTTTGAGTTTAGGCCCAGTTTGATGTTTATCCTTCCACTCGCCATAAGGCATGCCATAAACATGCTCACGTGCTTTATCGTAATCAACATTTAAGCCTTTTTCTTCAGCTGCGGCTAAATACCATTTTGATAGGCAGTTACGACAAAATCCAGCTAAGTTCATTAAGTCGATATTTTGCACATCAGTACGTTCTTGCAAATGTGCAGTGAGGCGACGAAAAGCAGCCGCTTCTAATTCAATTTGAGTTTGTTTATCCATTATTAGTCTCTTGATATAAAAAACAACGCACTTGATGACTGTCCGTCAGTGTTGTTTGTTGTGGGTAGTTTTTCCTACATTGCTCCATTACATGGGGACAACGTTGGTGAAAATGACAACCTTGAGGTGGATTGGCCGGTGAAGGCAGCTCACCTGATAACCGAATTACTTCTGTTTGTTTGCTTGAATCAAGTTCCGGTACAGCAGCTAATAACGCTTGTGTATATGGATGTTGAGGTGAGTTTAAGACTTCATCACGACTACCCTGCTCAACTATGCGACCGAGATACATAACGGCAACACGGTGGGCTAAGTAATTTACCACCGAAATATTATGGGTGATAAATAAATACGATAGTCCAAACTCATGTTGGATATCTCGTAATAAATTCAAGATTTGTGCTTGTACTGAAACATCTAAAGCACTGGTTGGTTCATCACAAATAATCACTTTCGGATCGGTTGCTAAAGCACGAGCAATACAAATACGTTGGCGTTGGCCGCCAGAAAACTCATGAGGATAACGATACTTAATATCTGCAGTTAAACCGACACGTTGCAATAAGACATCAATCCGGTTCGACCGTTGCTTGGCATCGCTGTCATCTGCTTTTGATAATAAGCCTTCTTCAATGATTTGCTCGACAGTCATTCTCGGGTTCATTGAAGAAAAGGGATCTTGGAAAATAATTTGTAGATCAGAGCGATATTGCTTTAATTGATGATTAGATAACTGAGTAAGTAACTCGCCCTTATAGCTTACTTGACCAGCAGTCACATCAACTAGTTGCAAGATGCCTTTACCAACCGTCGTTTTTCCACAACCAGATTCCCCCACCAAAGCTACTGTTTCAGCCTGGTTTATTGTCAAACTCACGCCATCCACCGCTTTGACATGACCGACTACCCGCTGAAATAACCCTTTACGTATCGGAAAATGAACCTTTAGCCCGTTGACTGCTAACACTGTTTTTTCGGCAGGTAATACTTCGGATAATTTTGATGTGTATTGAGCTTGCTCAACCATGACATGTTCCATATCACTCGCAGGATCAAACAAATGACAACGTACGCCATGGCCATTTATTTCATACCATTGTGGTACTGCAGACTGACAATGGTGCAAAGAAAACTCACAACGTTCGGCAAAGCGACAGCCAATAAATTGCTGATTTAGTGGCGGCACATTACCTTTAATTACCGTTAGCCGTTGTTCACGCTTTTGTTCTGACGGTAAGGCTTCAAATAATTTGCCAGTATAAGGATGTTGGTGCTGAGTAAAAAACTGCGAGCGGCTAGCCGTTTCAACAATTTGGCCAGCATACATCACAGCGACATGGTCAGCCATTTGTGAAACTACCGCTAAATCATGACTAATAAGCAAGATAGCCATGCCAGTATCTTGCTGGATCTGTTTTAATAAATCTAAGATCTGTGCTTGAATGGTGACATCTAACGCGGTGGTCGGTTCATCTGCAATCAGTAACTCTGGCTCACCCGCTAATGCCATTGCAATCATGATGCGTTGCTTCATGCCGCCCGATAATTGGTGAGGATATTCTTTGCTCCGCTGCTCAACGTCAGGTATTCCAACCGACGCTAACAACTCAATTGTTCTAGTCTGAACTTCTTGCGATGTTAGTTCAAAATGCCAACGTAAACATTCGGCGATTTGTTCACCGACCGTTAATACTGGGTTCAAAGAACTTTGCGGTTCTTGAAAAATCATCGCAATACGACGCCCACGTATATGCTGCATTTCCAGTTCAGATAACGCGAGTAAGTTTTGACCTGCCAACGTCACTTCTCCAGCGACTATACGACTTATCGGTTGTGGGTGGAGCCGTAATAATGACAATGCAGTCATCGACTTACCACAACCAGACTCACCTAATAAAGCAAAGGTTTGACCTTTTTTAATCGTAAAATCAAGACCATCAACCGCTCTAAATGGCTGGTCATGATTACCTAGCCATGTTTTTAAACCTTTAACTTGTAATAATACGTCAGTCACTATGATGTTTGCGCTCGCGGATCAAAGGCATCTCTCACCACATCAGCAAACAAGTTTGCCGCTAATACTAAGGTGAACATAGATACAAATGCGGCAGTTAACGACCACCATACCACCGGTTCACGGGCCATTTCTAAACGGGCGCTGTTGATCATATTACCCCAACTGTTCATCGACGGATCAACACCAACGCCCACATAAGACAGCACAGCTTCAGCTAAGACCAAACCACTGAAATCTAACACCACCGCAATCATAACTATATGCATTAAGTTAGGCAAAATATGACGGCGTAAGATAGCAAAAGGCCCCGCACCTAACGCCCGTGCTGCTTGAACAAAATCAGCTTCACGTAATTTAAGTGTCTCGCCACGTAAGACTCGACATAAGCCAGTCCAACTAGTCATTCCTAAAATGATACAAAGAAACAACAAACGCATATCGGCACGTTCAGCGATGGTGACAAAGTTTTCAGGATGATTATTCATGTATACCTGCAACATTAAAACCGCTGCAGCAATAAGTAACACACCGGGGATAGAGTTTAAAGTCGTATAGATATACTGGATAACATCATCTACCCAACCTTTAAAATAACCAGCGGCTATGCCCATGAACAAGGCAAAAGGCAGCATTACTAAAGTCGTCAATGTGCCGATAACCAAGCCAGTGCGGATGCTTTTTAAGGTTTGATAAAATACATCTTGGCCGACTTTATCGGTACCCAAAATATGGTAGTCCATGCTCAATGATAATAAGTTAAACCCGATAAGTAACACGGCTAACAACATTAAAATAATTGTTTTTAACGGATAGTCAGCTGTATTCAGTTGTATATTTTTTAGACTATTTAACCAATTGGCCTGACTACGTACAGCTACAAATAAACTATATGCCAGTAATAAAATTAGCCATAGTACGATAGCCATTGCTGAACTATTGCTCACTGTCTTGGCAATGTCTGCTGTCTTATGCTGTTCTTTATCTAAATGCTGACCCGCATAGATTAATGGCGAATAATCATAGCTCACATCACCCGCGTCTGTACTCTGCATTTCTCGAGTAAAGGCATGTATTGCAAAGGGGGCTGAATAGGATTTTTCAACATTATTTCGAAGTGGCAACAACATTAAGTCTAATACCGTCAGTACTTCTGTTGAATAGTGCTGTTGGCTGTCCATCTGACCATCATCTTGACTTAAGGCCTGGCGAAAATGAATCGAATCTAATAAGCCAATAGTGATATAACAGACTAAAATAATGACTGAAATAACACCACGTTTACGCTGAAAAACATGGCGCCATGGTGCTCGCATATAGGGGCGTTGACGGATATAAAAAATACCTGCAGTAATCACTGCAAGTAACAGGTAAATTAAAATGTCAGTCCACAATAAAACGGGCAAAAATGGCATGGTCAGCCTTGATCTTTATTTCGAAAGACTAGAGATATCTACTTTTAATTCTTTAGGCAAGGAAAACTCAACTTGTTCGCGAATACCGTTATCTTCATCGGCAGTTTCGACCCCTAAGCTTTTTAATCGTTCCACTACTTGTTGCACTAACACTTCTGGAGCGGATGCACCTGCGGTTAAACCAATTGTTGTTATTGATGAATCTAACCAACTAGGATCGATATCAGCTGCATCATCGATTAAATATGCTGGCGTAGCTAGTTTATTTGCCAGTTCTTTTAAACGATTAGAGTTTGAACTATTGACTGAACCAACCACCAATACCAAGTCGCAATACTCTGCTAAATTTTTAACAGCATCTTGACGATTTTGAGTGGCATAACAAATATCATCTTTACGTGGGCCATTAATATTCGGGAAGGTTTCTCTTAATGCATCGATAACAATAGAAGCATCATCCACTGATAAAGTCGTTTGCGTAACAAAAGCTAATTGATCTGGATTTTTCACTTTTAAGTTGTAAACATCTTCAGGTGACTCTACCAAATACATGCCACCTTCTTCAGATGTATATTGGCCCATCGTGCCTTCAACTTCTGGATGGCCGGCATGACCAATCAATACACATTCTTGATTCTTTCTTTCATACCTAGCGACTTGCATATGCACTTTGGTCACCAAAGGACAGGTCGCATCAAATACTTTTAAACCACGTTGCTTGCCTTCGGCTTGCACCTTTTTAGATACGCCGTGGGCACTAAATATTAAGGTACTATCATCAGGAACTTCACCGAGCTCTTCAATGAATATAGCGCCTTTTTTTCGCAAGCCATCAACCACAAACCGGTTATGGACGACTTCGTGACGCACATAAATAGGTGCACCAAATAACTCGATAGCACGTTCAACAATTTCTATTGCTCGATCAACACCGGCACAAAAGCCTCGTGGATTGGCTAATACTAATTTCATCGTTACATTACTGCCTTAGGATAAGAACCTAGAATACGAAACATAGATGCCTCACCCTCTAATTTAGTCAGCGCATCACCAATAGCTTCATCTTGAATATGACCTTCAATATCGATGAAAAACACATATTCCCAAACGCCTTTACCTGACGGCCGAGACTCAATCTTCGTCATGCTAATTCCACTATCAGCTAACGGTGTTAACAATGACTGTAAAGCACCGGGTTTATTTTTGGTAGATACCAAAATAGCTGTTTTATCTTCACCAGACTGGCCCACTTCTTGAGCGCCAATCACAATAAAACGCGTCGTATTATCGACTTCATCTTCTATATTACTGGCTAAAACAGATAAACCATAAATTGCTGCTGCACGGTCAGCCGCTATAGCTGCAATACCGCCCTGCTCTTCGCCGACTTTTTTAGCTGCTTCAGAATTACTATTTACTGCCACTAATTCACAATCAGGTAAGTGCTCATTTAACCACTGACGACATTGAGCTAAGCCCTGAGGATGAGCATAGACAATTTTAATATCTTGTAACTCTTGCTCTTTACTTAATAAGTAATGGTGAATAGGTAAGGTTACTTCACCATTAATCTTCAGCGGCGAACTAATAAAACGGTCTAAAGTATGAGATACCATGCCTTCAGTTGAGTTTTCAACGGGCACAACACCGTAACTTGCATGGCCCATTTCAACAGCGTGAAATACATCGGCAATGGTGCTTCTAGATTGGGCTCGACAGAGCCACCAAATTGTTTGGCGGCTGCAGCTTGAGTAAATGAACCTTCCGGGCCAAGATAAGCGACTTTCAATAACCGTTCGGTTGCTAAACAGGCTGACATGATCTCACGAAATAAACGGGCCATATCTTTCGCTGGCAATGGTCCGTCATTACGAGCCATGACATTACGTAATACCATTGCTTCACGTTCAGGACGATAAAAATCACTCTGCTCACCATTGGCAACTTTTATCTTTGCTACTTCTTGTGCGCAAGCGGTACGCGCATTCAACAGCTGTTGAATTTTCCGATCGATAGTATCGATCTTATCACGCACTGCTAGTAATGCTTTTTCTTCACTCATGTCATTTGCCGTAGTTATTTTCAAACTGAGCCATAAATGCTATCAATGCATCTACACCTTGTTCTGGCATCGCATTATATATGCTAGCCCGCATACCACCCAAGTCTCGGTGACCTTTTAATGTCAATAAATTTGCTTGTGTAGCTTCAGTAATAAACTGTGTATCTAAAGCATCATCAGCTAAGGTGAAAGGTACATTCATCCACGAACGATATCGTTTATCGACAGGGTTATTATAAAAATCACTGTTATCAATCGCAGCATATAGCTTCTCAGCTTTACGTTGATTCACTTTAGCAATAGCGGCTAAGCCACCTTGCTTCAACAACCAATCAAACACTAATCCAGCTAGGTACCAACTGTAAGTGGCTGGCGTATTAAACATCGAGCCATTATCTGCATGGACTTTGTAGTCATACATCGCCGGTGTATTTGGCACTGTATCACCTAATAAATCACGGCGAATGATAACGATGCATAAACCTGCTGGGCCAATGTTTTTCTGGGCACCAGCATAGATCATCGCAAACCGACTTACATCGACAGGTCTAGATAAAATAGTCGATGACATATCGGCAACTAACGGAATATCGCCAGTGTCTGGAATGTCATCAAACTCTAAACCATGAATCGTTTCATTTGGCGTGTAATGCACATAGGCTGCATCGGGTGAAAACTGCCAGGTTGGTTTATCAGCAATTTTGGTAAATTTATTATCACTAGAATCCGCCACAATATTTACATCACAATATCGTTTGGCTTCTGCAATTGCCTTCTTTGACCAAGCACCAGTATAAAAATAATCCGCCTTGGTTTTACCGCGCAACAAATTCATCGGAATCATTGAAAACTGACTCGAAGCACCGCCTTGTAAAAACAATACGGCATAGTCATCAGGAATAGCCATTAATTCACGAAGATCAGCTTCAGCCTTATCAGCGATTGAGGTATATTCAGGGCCGCGATGACTCATTTCCATCACCGACATGCCCGTACCTTGCCAATCTAACATTTCTTGTTGTGCCTGTTGCATCACAACGTCCGGCAACATCGCCGGACCCGCACTAAAATTAAACGTTCTCAATATTTACTCTTCTGTACTGCTTTCATTATCAACAGACTCTGCAGATGTATCACTATCAGCATCAACGTCTTCATCTATATCGTCACTCTCAACTTCCAATACACGTTCTAGACCAACCAACTTTTCATTTTTAGTTAAGTTGATTAATTTAACGCCCTGAGTATTTCGACCAACGATAGATACATCTTTAACTGGGGTTCTTACTAAAGTACCGCCATCAGAAATCAACATGATTTGGTGCTCATCAAGTACTTGTACTGCACCCACCACATTACCATTTCGCTCTGAAGTCTGAATAGAAATAATACCTTGACCACCACGGCCTTGAACTCGATATTCTGCAAGGTTGGTACGTTTACCAAACCCAAATTCAGTTGCAGTTAAAATTGCACCCTCTTCTTCATGAGCAATAATCAATGAAATGATGCGTTCCTGCTCGGAAATACGCATACCACGGACACCACGAGAAACGCGACCCATAGAACGAACATCTGTTTCAGCAAAGCGAATTACTTTACCGGTAGAGCTAAATAACATGATGTCAGATTGACCCGTAGTTAAAGCAACATCAATCAATTGATCATCTTCTTTCAAATCAACCGCAATAATACCGTTAGCTCTAGGGCGAGAATAATCGACTAAGGGTGTTTTCTTAACGGTACCAGATGCAGTAGCCATAAAGATGTATTTATCAGCTTCAAACTCACGGATAGCCAATACTGCATTAATTTTCTCGCCATCATCTAATGGCAATAAATTAACGATTGGTTTACCTCGAGCAGCACGGCCACCTTGTGGTAATTCATAGACTTTTTTCCAATACACTTTACCGGCACTGGAGAAGCACAATAAGGTGTCATGGGTATTAGCAATAAATAAGTGCTCAATGAAATCTTCTTCTTTCATTGCTGTGGCAGATTTCCCTTTACCACCACGTCGTTGTGCTTGATAGGTATCTAACTGCTGTGTTTTGGCATAACCTTCATGAGAGAGAGTTACTACCATTTCTTCTTCGGTAATCAAATCTTCTAAGGTTAAATCAACGTGTGTATCTAGAATTTCTGTACGACGCTCATCACCATACTCGTCTTTAATTTTAACTAACTCTTCGCGAATGACCGCCATTAAGTTATCAGGATCACTCAAGATAGCTAATAAGCGTGAAATTTCAGTTAATACTTCGCGATATTCATCAAGAATCTTATCTTGCTCAAGACCGGTTAAGCGATGCAAACGCATATCCAAAATAGCTTGAGCTTGTACTGGTGATAAATGATAGGCGCCATTAAGCAATCCAAGTTCAGCTTCTAACCCTTCTGGACGAGATGCTTCAGCACCAGCAGCACCCAGCATCTCTAAGATCATTTCAGAGGCCCAACCACGAGACAATAAAGACTCTTTCGCTTCAGATGGGCTATTTGATGATTTAATCAGCTCGATAACTTCATCGATATTTGCTAGCGCAGTCGCTAGACCTTCTAATATATGAGCACGATCACGCGCTTTGCGTAATTCAAATAAAGATCGACGTGTAACGACTTCACGACGGTGACGAATAAAAGAATCAAGAATATCTCTCAAACCTAACAATCTTGGTTGGCCACCAACAATTGCCACCATATTGATACCAAACACGGTTTGCATTTGTGTTTGTTTATATAAGTTATTTAAAACGACTTCCGGCACTTCACCGCGTTTAAGTACCACCACCATACGCATACCATCTTTATCAGATTCATCACGTAAAGCAGAAATACCTTCAATTTTTTTATCTTTAACTAACTCAGCAATTTTTTCTAATAAACGTGCTTTATTTACTTGATAAGGCAGTTCATAAACAACAATACTTTGTTGGCCCGTTGCATCGTTTGTTTCAATGTCAGCGCGGGCACGGATGTGAACTCGACCACGACCAGTACGATAGGCTTCACTGATGCCACCTGCGCCATTGATCATTGCCGCAGTTGGGAAATCAGGGCCAGGTACATATTGCATCAAGCCTTCAACATCTATCTCCGGCTGATCAACCATCGCAATACACGCATTTAATATTTCAGTCAGGTTATGTGGTGGAATATTGGTAGCCATACCGACCGCAATACCACTTGAACCATTGACTAATAAAGCTGGAACCCTAGTTGGTAATACCGCTGGCTCGCTTTCAGATTCATCATAGTTTGGAATGAAGTCGACAGTATCTTTATCAAGATCAGCCAACATTTCATGGGTGATTTTAGCCATCCGTACTTCGGTATAACGCATCGCAGCTGGTGAATCACCATCGACCGAACCAAAGTTACCTTGACCATCAACCAACAGATAACGCATGGAGAACGGTTGTGCCATTCGAACCATAGTGTCATAAACCGCGGTATCACCATGTGGATGATATTTACCGATAACGTCACCGACGATACGTGCCGATTTTTTATACGAGGAATTCCAATTATTACCCAATTCACGCATCGCGAATAAAACACGACGATGCACTGGTTTTAATCCATCACGAACATCAGGTAGAGCACGCCCCACAATTACGCTCATTGCGTAATCGAGATAGGACTGTTTCATTTCTTCTTCAATACTTATCGATTCAAGCTCAAAGGCAATATCAGTCATCTATGTCATCATCCAAAATAAACATCAGTGCGGAATAAAACCACAAAGGACTAATCCTACCACCTAAGACGATTTCCTGCACGTTTATACCTACAGACGTACTATGGGGTACGTTTTGCAAAATAGCCGCTTAAATCATCTTCAACGGTCGCTAACAGTTCTTCTAGTCCCTGCTGCCAGCCTTTAACAATGTTCGCAGGCGTTGGACTGTCTACATCGACATCAATTCTAAGACCAGTTTGAAATAATGTTTGAGCTTTATCTTTTTCAGTTGAACTCAGGAAAAACTGCATTTCCAGTGCTGCTTGAGGTGAAAACTGCTCACGTTTCTCACCATATAAGGCCGTAACAGCAGTCTCTAAAACAAAATCTGCGTGACTTGTTTCAGTAGTAACTACTTGACTGAACATGCCACTTTTTTGTAACCAACGGCGTAACTGCTCGGTAAACATTTCTTCAGGCTCAGAGAAAAACTCATGCGGTGGTTGTGAGCGAAATTCATTCTCACCAATCCTAAATACTAGAGTTTTACCGCGAAAATGAGAGGTGACAGTTACTGGTTTTAAATACAAAGTACGATCATCAGGGAAACGATTCGCCACTGCGCCACGATCAACATCGATAATATAATAGTGCGGCGTATCATCAGCCTCCTCTTTACTACCTAGACCAAAACAGCCCGTTAACAAGCTAATAAATACTGCTAGGACAACCATCAATTTAAAACGTGCAATACCCACAAACATCAACTCCAAAATTAAATATAAAATTTATTGTAAAACTATAGTCATCACTTTCTCAGCCGATATAATAGCTGTCTGTCTCACTTACTAACAATAGAACATTATTATATGGATAGCTTAATAAGCAAAATTCGTGATATTCCTGACTTTCCAATCAAAGGCATCATTTTTAAAGATATTACGCCACTGGTACAAGATCCAGCGAGTTTGCGTCTTACTATTGCCGAATTAGTCAAACCATTTAAAGACCAAAACATTACGGCTGTAGCCGGCATGGAAGCACGAGGTTTTATCTTTGGTAGCCTTGTTGCTTGGGAATTAGGTTTAGGTTTTATACCACTTCGTAAACCAGGCAAACTTCCTTATGACGTACAAAGTGTCAGCTATGATTTAGAATACGGTCAAGCTACATTAGAAGCCCATATTGATGCCATTAACCCAGGTGACAAAATATTGTTAGTTGATGATGTACTTGCCACCGGCGGTACTGCTAAAGCAAGCTGCGAGCTAGTAGAAATGTTAGGTGGCCAAGTTGTTGCATGTGCATTTGTTATCGAACTCGCGATGTTAAACGGACGAGAAAAATTGACTGATTATCCATTACATTCATTGATAACTTACTCATGATAAAACTGCTCACACTATTATTGACTCTCATGGTGCCTGTTGCTCATGGCCAGCAATTTCAAGCACCGATTACTGATACCCATTGGCAAGTGATTGAGTCACCGTTAGAGTGTTCACTCAGTCAGGATATCCCCGGTTTTGGTTATGCTAAATTCAGTCAACAAACCGCCGAACCCTTTTCACTGACTTTTAATTCAAAAACGCACTCCTCCGTGCAAACCAATATCACTTTTGAAATTGCTGAAGCACACTGGCAAAACGTAGAGCAGCGTTTACACCTCATTTCCATTCCTGCCCAAAATAATCAAACAACTTTTGCAATCCAAGGTCAAACTGCAAAGCAAGCCTTTACCCATATTCAACAAGGTCGAGTGCCTGCAATTCGTTATCGTTCACAAAATGCCAGTGAACAAATTGACGTACTGTTTTCAACAATTCACTTAGCTGATTCCTTAGCCGCTTTTGAACAATGTGTTGATAACCTGCACCCCTATACCTTTGATGACATTAGTAAATTAACGATTACTTTTGCTCGCGAAAAATCAGATCTGACTTTTTCAGCTAAAGCCGCTTTAGAACGCATCGCCGACTATGTGAAAATTGATGATAAAGTTCACCGTATCGTGGTATCAGGCCATACTGATAATCACGGCTACCGTCGAGTCAATCGTCCATTATCAGAAGCTCGCGCACTCATTGTCAAAAACTACTTAGTTGAACAAGGTGGTTTAGCAGAAAACTTAGTGACCACCTCGTCATTTATGGAACATAGACCAATAGCGACTAATAAGACACTAGCAGGTCGCGTTAATAATCGTCGAGCTGAAATAGAAGTCATTAGAAGATAACAAGCTTTTCGTCACCATCATGGCCTGTTACAGTGCTTAACAATTCAAACAAATGCTAAATTTAATTAAGGATAATCAATGCACCAAGAGGCCATAATTGCATTATCAGCCATCGGCGTGGTTGCTATATTTTGTCAGTGGTTTGCTTGGTGGGTTAAATTACCAGCCATTGTCTTTCTGCTTGTTGCAGGCATTATCATGGGGCCACTTACCGGTTGGCTCAACCCTGAACACTTATTTGGCGATCTATTTTTCCCAATGGTGTCATTGTCCGTCGCCATCATCTTATTCGAAGGCAGCCTAACCTTAAAGTTTGAAGAAATTCGCGGCTTACAGACCGTAGTCCGCAATATGCTCACTATCGGTGTCGCTTCCACATGGGCAGCCATCACCATCGGTACTCACTACATCATTGGTTTCGCTTGGGATCTGTCATTATTATTTGGTGCGTTAATGGTCGTTACCGGCCCAACAGTCATTGTGCCAATGTTAAGAACTGTCAGACCCAATGCCACTATATCCAACATCCTCCGTTGGGAAGGCATCGTTATTGATCCACTGGGTGCGATATTAGCGGTACTGGTATTTGAAGTTATTTTATCAATGCAGCTACAAGGTCATGCTTCATTTGGCCATACCTTATATATGTTTGCTGAAACATTAGTGATTGGTACTGCCATTGGTATTATTGCAGGTTACTTATTTGGCTTAGTTTTACGTAAACATCTCTTACCTGAATACTTACACAATGTGGCTACGCTCACGCTAGTGTTTGCGACTTTTGCCCTTGCCAATCACCTATCTGAAGAGTCTGGTTTATTGACCGTGACCGTGATGGGTATTTGGTTAGCTAATATGAAAAATGTGCCTGTTGATGACATCATCGACTTTAAAGAAAGTCTTAGTATCTTATTAATCTCAGGTTTGTTTATTCTGCTAGCAGCACGGTTAGACTTCTCACAATTTGCCACACTAGGTTGGGGCGCCGTACTGTTGTTTTTATTCATTCAACTGTTTGCTCGGCCTGTTAAAGTCATCCTTTCCACGTACAAATCAGGTTTAACTTGGCAAGAAAAAGTGATGGTCAGCTGGATTGGACCACGCGGTATTGTTGCTGCCGCTGTCACCGCTTTATTTGCTTTGCGTCTACAAGAGATTGGCGTTGAACATGCAGAATTGTTAGTACCGCTCGCCTTCACCATTATTATTGGTACTGTTGTTTTGCAAGGTGCGACAGCACGTTTTCTGGCCCAACAACTCGGCGTAGCAGAACCTGAAGACAATGGATTTTTAATTCTCGGCGCTAACCCAGTTGCACGGACGATTGCCAAAGCACTTAATGACAATGGTTTCAATACCCTGGTCACTGATAGCAGTTGGACCAATATCAAAGCCGCTCGCATGGAAGGCTTAACCACCTATTATGGCAATGTTGTTTCCGAGCATGCCGATCGCCACCTCGACTTAATTGGCCTAGGTCAATTGCTAACATTGACCCCACAAAAAGAACTCAACGCCCTCGCTGGCCAACGCTACCGTACCGAGTTTGGTAGTAACCAAATCTTTTCCATAGCCACTGAAAATGAAAAAGATGGCGACGAACAAATTTCGCGAACGACTGTTAGCCACGACCACCATATTTTATTTGATAGCAGTACCACTTTTTCCAAATTAGCCAGCCTAATTAGTCAAGGTGCCAGCATCAAACAAACCAATTTAAGCGACAGTTTTAGCTACGATGATTACCAAGAGCAATATGGTAAACGGGCCACACCGCTGTTTGCCTTTAATGCCAAGAGGCAGTTACGTTTTTTCACTGCAGACAATCCTTTAACTCCTGATTCTGGCTGGACTATATCAGCGTTAATTAAAGATGACGCGGATAATAATGCAACAGAAGCAGTCTGATAATTAACTATGACTATTTCTAATGCGCTAAACTTTGATTTATACAGTTAGAAATGTCTGTGAGGACTTGTAATGGCAGAAGATACTGAAGCACCAGAAGAAGCGACCGAAGACACCACTAGCGAATTAGAAGAAGCGACGTCTGAGAAACAAGGCTTAGTCGATAAAATAAAAAGTCTTCCTCAAAGAACACTCATTATCATTGCAGCAGCATTAGTCATTGTATTAATTGGCGGCGGTGCCGCTGCGTATTTTTTAATGGGTTCAGAAGAAGAACTAGCTGAAGATGAATTAAGCACCGAAGAAGTAGCAGAAACGGCCAAAAGCACAGATGATGTGCTCCTTGATGATGCTCTTGAACAAAACAAGGACACCCCAGTACAAGAAGAGTCGATTGCCTTACCAGAACTACCTCTCGACGCACCTCCAGAGTCAATGGAAAGCCAAAGATTAAAGGCTATTTCAGGTTCAATGAAAACTGATTCGGCATTATTTGGTAGCGATGATGAAATAACAGATGATCAGGCTCAAACTCCTGCACCAGCCGCTGATGATAGTGCAATGGAATTGATGAAAATGCGTGAGCAAGCAATATTACTGCGAGAAGAAAACGAAAAACTGAAGCAACAATTAAGTCAGCCACAAGCTCAACCATCGACACCATCTTCTAGTGCACTGCCGAGTCCATCTAGCTATATAAACACCTATACCTCACCAGCCTACGAAATATATGAAGCAGAGACTGATCCGCCACCAGAACCTAAATGGGGGGAATTTTCACCTCGCTATAAATCTAAATAAGCCTTTAACCTGTATTCGAGCAATCCTAGTTAACGACCAGCATTAATATCAACACGTTACCGGCCGAGATAGTGCCACAACTCTTTGTCTATCCTCTTCATCAATCAATGTACCAGTTACATAAGAATCTAAAATGTCATTGATGTGTTTTAAATGAGGAATCAACAGCTCTTTATCTTTTGCCTTAAGATCATAGTGATTTATCGTTTTTAACAATGCTATTGAGGCACTGTTTAAACTTTTGTTTTGTCTTGGCGTTGGGTTATCACTAGGCGTCGCTAATCCGAGTTTCTGAATAACTTCTTGCACCACATCACCTTGGTAGTTAAATGCCAATACATTGCCTTTACCAAACACAGCTTGGCAGTCAGTAACAAAACCTTGATAATCTAAATGTTGAGAAAACCAATCAATATCTAACATTTCAGCAAACGATAACTCTTTGCCATAACATGGGTTATTGGCCGTTTGTGGGTTACGAACACACTGCTTATAAAAACTTTCAATAAACTCAACCGGCTCACGAAACCAAACCCAAATCTCAACATCAAACAGCTTAGTCAGCTCAGCTAAAATAGCTTTTGATTCATCAGCAAAGTCCCACCAATAATTATAAATACCCTCCGATGACAAGATAATCGTGTGTGTATCTTCTTTAACTTGTGAAATGATATTTTTAAAGTTTTCTAAGAAATAGTCCAAATGTGCTGTGACTAAGTTTTTTTCAAACCATTGATGTTTCGGTGCCGTCGGGTTGTGTATTTTTTCAAGGTTATGAGGATACAGAATCCCCTTCCCTCTCAGCTTTCGCTGACGTTTATCTAAATAAGTTTGTAAACTAGTCGTGCCTGTTTTAGGCGTACCCGCATGAATAATTAACTTGAGATTCTGTGCTTTAACTTGCTCTATAGATTGTTCAAGTGGCTTTAATAGAGCTGCTATTTCATTGGCAAAGTGAATATGTGATTGTTCCATGGTGTTAAACAAAATTCTCGACAGTTTGGGGGATGTATTTTGGCTAATGAGCAGTCAAGGAATCAGTCTGCTCCTCTTGATTTCAAGGCATAAAAGGGTGAGTCCGAGAGTGGAATCAATCTGCTCCTCTTGATTTCAAGGCATAAAAGGGTGAGTCCGAGAGTGGAATCAATCTGTTAAATAAACACTAGTAAAAGAAAGATATGATTCTACAACAGGTATAATGTATGTCATTCAATTATGAGGCCTTGGGCGGATATTAACATGGACAATGAGATCAA